>Ga0180431_10007369_pt1 | contig 12841 bp, 6 predicted proteins | sample SS_ome_11_FD_132459 | JGI IMG/M metagenome (GOLD analysis project Ga0180431, IMG submission 132459) | Hypersaline lake sediment archaeal communities from the Salton Sea, California, USA - SS_1_MS_1 metaG | ecosystem: Environmental > Aquatic > Non-marine Saline and Alkaline > Hypersaline >... | reverse complement strand
GAGTACGGAGAAGTGGGTGACGCAGGCAGCCTGTTGATTGTCCAATACGCCAATGAGGAAGCGGCCCAGGAGGGACATTCATCGTTCATCCGCGGCTACCTCCCCGAGACCGATGGCCTTTCACCACACCAAACTGAAAACGGCAACTGGACCTATTCGCGAAGGACAGGCGAATTCGTCTCCATCGTGTTCGAAGCTCCCAGTGCGGAGCGTGCTATCGAGCTGCAATCTTCGATCGAGTTCAACTAGAGAGGCGCCCAAATGGTTAGCAAGATCACTCGCCGCGATTTCATGAGGGGAAGTGCAGCAACTTTTCTCGGTGCGTCGATAGCGCATCCCGAACAGCAGACCGGCAGATCGAAAGTCGTCTTGGTCCGCGACGCAAATGCGCTTGACGAAAACTCGGCGTTCAATGGTGAAGTCATTCAAACGATGTTCGACCAGGCAGTGACGGAGTTATTCGACGCCGAATCTCCGCAAACAGCGCTGCGCACTGTGATAAATCCGAACCACACCGTCGGGATAAAGACCAACTTCTGGAGCTACCTGCCCACACCTGCTGAACTCGAGAACGCCATTAAACAACGAGTGATGGACATCGGGGTGAGTGAAGACCGGATCAGCATCGACGACCACGGTGTACGGAACAACCCGATCTTCCAAAACGCGCAGTCGATCATCAACGCCCGGCCGCTGCGCACCCACTACCTCTCGGGCGTGAGCGGTTGCATGAAGAACCTCATCATGTTCTCGGACAGCCAAAGCAAATGGCATCCGAACTCATGCGCTGACCTAGGACTGCTGCAGACTCTCCCGGAAGTTAGAGGAAAGCTCAAACTGCACGTCCTCTCGGTTCTAACACCGCAGTTTCACGGACGCGGGCCTCATCACTTCAGTCGCAGGTACGTGTGGAACTACAAGGGATTGGTCGTGGGCACTGACGTTGTCGCCGTCGACGCGGTGGCGCTGCAACTACTCATGGCGAAGCGAACAGAAGTGCTTGGTGCAGCCAAAGCCTTGCCCCCTGTTCCCATTCACATCGAACGGGCGGACAAGGTGCATGGATTGGGCAACAGCGAGATGAGCGACATCGACCTCATCAAGCTCGGGTGGCAGGAAGACATACTCATCTAGCTGGAATGACCGGGAGGTTCCAAAAATGAAACTGAATCCTGCCAAGCCGCTTTCTCTCGTCTCGGTGTTGGTCGCTGCGTTGACGTTTAATGGTTGCACCCCTAGCCACGATCTCGAGTACGTGAGCAGTGCGGTGTGGACCAGGGCATACGACGCCGAAATCCGTGACGAATTCGCCTTCTGCTCCTTCCTGAACGGTCTCGCTATCATCGACATGACTGACAAGGCAAATCCGAGACTCGTGTCCAATTTGTTTCTTGGCGGTGGAAACGGGATCGATGTAGCCGATGGTATGGCATTCATCGCGGCAGGTAACCAGGGGCTCCACGTCATCGATGTGTCTGATCCGGCGGCACCGGCGGCCGTAGGCGCACACGCCACAACAGGTGATGCCAGAGACATTGTAGTGGAGGGTGAATACGCATACATCGCAGACGGTCCGGCGGGTTTGATCGTCTTCGACATCACCGACCCTGCCCATCCATCGGTCGCCGGTCTGTTGGACACGCCAGGCAGCGCGGAGTCGGTTGTGCTGCGCGGCAATGTTGCCATCATAGCCGACGGTCCTTCCGGCCTTACGATTGTGGACGTAACGTCGACAGGGGCACCTCAGGTCGTTGGGGAATTCGACACACCCGGGAACGCCGAAGAAGTGGCAGTGGTCGACAACCATGCGTATGTCGTAGACGGTTCTTCAGGAATCCACGTGATCGATGTCAGCACCCCGTCAGAGCCGAACTTCGTGTCATCGGTGGAAGCAGCGGGATACGCTCACGGCATAGCGATCAGGGGCGATTACGCATTCGTAGGTAACATGTACGACGCAGATTTTGAGATCTTTGACATATCCAACCCTGGCACCCTGTCGCAAATCAACACGTTGAAGTACGCGTTTCCGAATGAGGGCTGGGACGTAACGATTGACGGAGACGTCGCATACATAGTCGATCACTTCTCAGGGATCTTCACCGTCGATCTAGCCAACATGGACAGCCTCGAGGTGCTCGGAGCGTACCGCACGCCCTCATTCTTGGTTGGCCTAGAGATCAATGGAGACCACGCCTTCACCTTGGGTCAGGAATTCTTCGGCATGACGATCGTAGACATCGCCGATCCGGCATTGCCGAGGTTTGTGTCGCGGTTCGATGGGGAGTTCTCCCTGAGGTTTCCGGCGGGGGTCGCGGCCTGGGAGAACTACGCTTTCGTCACCGAGCGCCGCAGGGCGGCGGTAGTCGACATAAGCAATGCCACCGAACCGACCATGGTCTCTGCCATCACGGACCCAGCGCCGTCCAGGGCAATTCAACTGAGGGGAGACCACGCATACGTCACAGCCGACAACACTGGTTTTTTCGTCATGGACATTTCGGACCCGTCAGCGGTGTCGATCGCGGGTTCGGTTGAGATGCCCGGGTTTTCCTACGGCGTCGCGCTGCATGAGAACTACGCCTACGTCGCGAACAGCGAATACGGGCTCGAGATCATGGACATCTCCGATCCAAACTCTCCGTCGCTTGTCACATCTCTGCAAACCCCCGACAATGCATACGCCGTTCAGGTGAGTGACGACTTCGCCTACATCGCGGATGGTATGTCAGGCCTGCAGGTAGTGGATATCAGCAATCCAATGGCACCGGAGATCGTGTCATCACTCGACCTCGGCGGGTTTATCAATTCGGTAGCGATCGCGGGCAACTTCGCCTACGTAACCGACGAGGATTACGGGGTGCGCAAACTCGACATCAGCGATCCTACTCATCCATTACTGGTGGCGTCGTTCGACACGCCAGGCGAGCCCACGGACGTGGCGGTGGTTGGGGAATACGTGATTGTGAATGACGCGTTCTCTTTGATGGTTCTAAGGTAAGAGAGGGCGGATAGAACTGCCGCACGGCCGGCAGTTGAATGTCCAATAGCCAACAAGAAATGTCCAATAACCAAGTGGAGTGTACCCACCGTTGGATGTTGGATGTTCCTTGTTCGACGTTGGATGTTCATCACTCCACTCTCAATACTTCCATCGGACTCACCCTCGCGGCTCTCAGCGCCGGGATCCAACTAGCCAGAAGCGTCAAAGCAGCCAGCAACACGATGCCGCCGATGAACGTAATCGGATCTGTCGCACTCACACCGTGAATCATGCTGGACATGAGGCGGGTCAATCCAAGCGCCGCCGCGGTGCCGATGGCAAGGCCGACCAGTGCCAGCAACAATCCCTGCCGTATCACATTCCCTATCACCCCACCTGCCGCCGCACCTAACGCCATACGAATCCCGATCTCATTCGAGCGCTGTGATACGGAGAAGCTGAGGACGCCGTAGAGGCCCACCGCCGCAAGCACGAGCGCACATACCGCAAACGCCCCGAGGAGGAAGAGGTTGAAACGCTGCGATCCCAACGATTCGAACAGTACCTGCTCCATCGTGGCGACCTCCGAGAGCGGTTGCTCCGGATCGACCTCCATAACCGCCCTTCGCACCGCCGCCGTCAGCGCCGTGACATCCATGTCACTCTGTACTACCAGAGTCATGTAGTTGATCGGAGATTGTTGATACGCGACGTACAACTCGGACCTTGGTGGTTCATCGAGGCCACTATGTCGCGTGTTGCCCACCACTCCGACGATGGTCGCCCAATCTACGTCTTCGCCCTCCGGATCGTCGAACGTTATTCGTCTTCCGATCGGGTCTTCGCCGCTCCAATATTGGCTCGCGAGTTCTTCGTTGACGACGGCCACCGATGGCGCCTGGGCGTCGTCTGATTCCGTGAACACCCTGCCCCGTATTACCGGTATTCCGAGCGTCTCGAAGTAGCCCGCGCTGGCCACCTGGTATCCGGCAAGCGGCTGGTTTTCGCCCTCAGACGGCGTGTATCCTTCAATCGAAAATCCGAACCTGCCTTGGATGCCGTAGTTGATCGGCAGCGACAATACGGCACCTGCCGATTGTACTCCGGGAATGGCTCTCACCCGCTCCAGGGTCTCCCGATAGAAAGAACTCACCTCGTCATCTTCTTGATACCTGGTTTCGGGTATCCAGACTCTAGCGGAGAGTGTCTTCAACGAGTTGAACCCCGGATTTACACGATTGAGCGTCAGGAATGTGCGCATCAACAAACCTGCTCCGACGAGAAGCAGCAGCGACAATGCGACCTCTCCAATTATCAATGCGCTCCTCAGGCGGTTCTGACCTCTGCTGAACGTTTGGCGACTTCCGCCCACCACCGTTGATGCTCTCAGATTCGACCCCAGAGATTGGAACGTAGGCGCAAGCCCGAACAGGACGCCTGTGCCAAGGGAAACCGCGAGCGAGAAGCCCAGGACTCTCAAGTCGACCCCTACCTGATCCACTCGGGGAATACCGTCCGGAGCCATCGCGAGTAGCAGATGAGTGCCCCACAACGCTATCGGTATACCCAGTACGCCGCCGGCAAGAGCCAGCACCAGGCTCTCGGTCACGAGCTGTCGTACGATTCGCGATTGTCCGGCGCCCAGCGCCCCCCGAACCACCAGCTCTTTTTCGCGTGCGGACGCGCGGACGAGCATCAGGTTGGCTACGTTTGCGCAAGCGATTAGGAGCAGGAATCCAACAGCGCCCAGCAATACATACAAGGAGGCACTCACGTCGCCCATGATGGTCTCGCGCAGCGTCTTGATCAGGAAGCCACTGCGTTCGTCCGGGTCCGCCGATTGTTCTTGAACCCGGCCGGCAAGTACCCTCAGCTCAGCCTGGGCCTGCTCTTGCGTAACGCCGTCCTTCAGCCTTCCGAACACATCGAACCACGACAGGTTTCGCACCGCTGCCGGGTCGTCTACAATGGCAACCGGCGGTTCAGGAACATCGAACTTGGAGGCCGCCCAGAACTTGGTCGCGCCGGGGTACTCGAAACCCGGTGGCATCACTCCCACCACCACAAAAACCTCGTTGTTCATCACCAACTGCTCACCGATGGCTGCAACGTCTCCGCCGAACTGAGACTGCCACATGCTGTAGCTCAGCACAACGGCCCGTTCGGCGCCGTGCACGTCTACCTCAGGCGACAGCGTGCGACCGATTAGCGCATTAGTGCCAAGAACCGAGAAGAAGTTGGGCGTGGTCGATGCACCACGAACCAGACTCGGCGATTCGCGCCCGATGACTGTGTAATTGGCCCCGCAGTGTCCGGCAACGTCTTCGAAAGACTCGTTTTGAGTCTTGAAATCGATGTAATCGGCACCGGAGTGGTTGTCGGTCTCTCCTTCTGTATCGAAAGCATACATCTTCATCAGCCGGTCTGGTTCCGCAAACGGGAGCGGACGTAGGAGTATCCCGTTGACCACACTGAACATTGCAGTCGTGAATCCTATGCCGAGTGCCAATGTCACCACAGCAACCACAAAAAACCCCGGCGTGCGTCTGAAGCCACGCAACGCATAGCGAACATCCTGGAAAAACGAACTCATGATTGCTCCCAGCGACCGAGAAGTCGAGCTGTTGGGAATGGCTGTATAGGGCGAGCGTTGCGATCGCAGCGACACACGATTCAACAACAGCCGCGTCGGAAAACTCAATACCAACGACCAGTACCAGAGCCGAGCCGCGTTCACACCGAGTTTTGACGAGCGGTGCAAGTACAGTTCGGCGAGGTCTGCCATCATTGGATCGCGGTCTCGCCGCGGGAGGCACCGAGCGACGAGCCACTCGGCGACTCCAGGCGGGCCAGCGCGTCGGCGAATATTCATCACTCGACCTTTAGTACTTCCATCGGACTGACCTTGGATGCGCGATGCGCCGGAATCAAACTCGCAGCCAATGCGATCGCCACCAACAAGACGGCACCGCCGGCAAACGTAGCAGGATCTGTCGCACTCACACCGTGAATCATGCTGGACATGAGGCGTGTCAGCCCGATCGCCGCACCTGTGCCGATCACCAGGCCCACGATCGTCAGGCGGATTCCTTCATTCAACACCCTGCCGACCACGCCGCCGGCTCGCGCTCCGAGTGCCATTCGGATTCCGATCTCGTTGGACCGCTGCGCAACCGAGAAGCTGAGCACACCGTACAGCCCTACGCCGGCAAGCACGATTGCCGTCAGCGAGAAGGTCACCAGCAGATACATGTTGAAGCGGTTCGATCCGAGTGAGTCGAACAGCACCCGTTCCATCGAAAGCACTTCGTATATCGGTTGCTGCGGATCGATGTCGATAACAGTGTTTCGAACCGCTGCAGTCAGCGACGCCATATCCATCGGACTCCGAACGACAAGCGTCATGTATGGCATCGGAACCTGCGCGTAGGGTCGGAAGATCTCGGGGCGCGGAGGCTCATCCAGGCCGTCGTGACGTGTGTCTCCAACTATCCCGACAATGGTGGACCAGACCGCGTCGTCGCCGGGATCGTTCCAGGTGACACGCTTGCCGATAGGATCGTCGTCACTCCAATAGAGATCTGCCAGAGCCTGGTTGATCACCGCTACTCTCGGTGCATCGGCATCGTCTGCGGCGGTGAAAACGCGTCCCCTGATCACGGGTATGCCGAGCGTTGAGAAATAGTCGGGCGTCGCGAGTTGGTACCCGCCGTGTGTTTCCTCGCCAGGCACCAAGGGGCGGCCCTCGATGACGAAGATGAGGTCTCCCTCTATTCCCGAGTTTATCGGCAGGCTCAGCACGCCACCAGCCGATTGAACACCGGGAAGAGCGCTCACCCTGTCGACGACCTCCCGATAAAACTCCTGCTGCTCTGCTTCTGTCTGATAGCGTGCCTCAGGAATCTCAACACGCGCCGACAGTGTGGTTTGCGGGTCGAATCCGGGATCGACTTTGTTTAGCTCAACGAATGTCCTGATCGTGAGACCGGCTCCGACCAGCAGCAGCAGTGATACGGCAACCTCCGCTACGATGAGTCCACTTCTGAGACGACTGCGGCGTTTGCCGGCGGTTTGCCTGCTCCCCCCCACAGCAGTGGCGGTTTGAAAGTCGCTCTTGAACAATTGGGTGGCCGGTGCAAATCCGAATAGCACTCCGGTGCCGAGAGCGACCGAGATAGTAAAAGCCAACACCCGGATATCGGCCCCGACCTCACTCACCCGTGGAATACCTTCCGGAGCGAACCCCAGCAGCGCGTTTGTGCCCCAAACCGCAACGAAAAGGCCCACAACAGCACCAACGAGCGCAAGCACCACACTCTCAGAGACCAGTTGCCTGAGGATCCGAAGACGCCCGGCACCCAGCGCGGTTCGCACAACGATTTCCTTGTCTCTACCCGATGCGCGTACCAGGAGCAGATTCGCAACGTTGGAGCATGCAATCAGAAGCAGAAACCCGACGGCCCCGAGGAGCACGTAAAGAGTGCTGCGAAGATCGTCGCCAACTATGGAATCGTGCAACGGCACCACGTTCAAGCCCTCGTTGGCATTGGCTTCTGGATAGGCCTCCTCCAGACGCTCGGCGAGCCCGTTCATCTCACCCTGTGCCTGGGCGAGCGTCACGGTCTCCCCGAGCCGGCCGACGGCGTTGAAGTACTGCGCGCCCCTGTTCAATGAGGGATCGCCCCCGAGATCGAAGGGCGGGTCAGGTACCTCAAACTCAGACTCAGCCCAGAACTGGGTTGGTCCCGGATAGCTGAAACCGTTCGGCATCACGCCCACTACCGAATACTGGGTGCCGTCCACGGTGAGGGATTTCCCAATGATCGCCACGTCGCCCCCAAACTGCGACTGCCAGAGACCGAAGCTGATTACCAGAGCACGATCGCCGCCGGGCAGATCGACATCGGGCGACAAGGTACGACCCAAGACTGCGTTGACACCAAACACGGAAAAGAAATCCGACGTAACTGTCGCGCCGCGCACGACTCGCGGGGCGTCCAAACCGGCCACGTTGTACCGGCCGGTGCTGAAGCCTGCAAGATGCTCGAGCGACTCGTTCTGTGTCTTGATATCGACGAAGTTCGCCCCTGCATGATTGTCACGATCCCTGGAGCCTTCGGTTGTATAGAGTCGCACGAGGCGATCGGGATCAGGGAACGGCAGCGGACGGAGAACGATGCCGTTCACGACACTGAAGATCGACGTGGTGGCCCCTATGCCGAGGGCCAGCGTGACAACAGCCACTACGAAGAACCCGGGCGCCCGCCTGAATCCGCGCAAAGCATAGCGAACATCCTGCCAAAACGAACTCATGATTGCTCCCAACGACTGTGAAGTCGAGCTTTTGGAAATGGCTGTATAAGGCGAGCTTTGAGAGCGGAGCGACACACGATTCAACAACAGCCGAGTCGGAAAACTCAACACCAGCGACCAGTACCAGAGCCGAGCCGCGTTCACACCGTGTTCCGCCGAGCGGTGCACAAACAACTCGGCAAGGTCCGCCGACATCGGTTCGCGATCGCTGCGTGGGATACTACGTGCGATCAGCCACTCGGCGAGTTTGGGTGGGGTTCTGTGGATCCTGCTCATTCGTACCGAATAGCTTCCAGAGGATCGATTCGAGACGCGCGCTTCGCTGGCATGTAAGATGCCAACACACACGTCATGAACACGGCCAGCAAGACGCCGCAAAACACGAATGGATCGGTTGCGCTCACGCCGAACAACATCCCAGCCATTCCCCTGGCGAGCAGCATGGAAACGACAAGGCCGAGCCCCAAGCCGATCGCAGCGAGCAAGCCACCCTGTCGCACTATCAGCGCGACGATTGCTTTCCCACCGGCGCCGAGTGCCATCCGAATACCAAGTTCACGCGTTCGCTGTGCAACAGAATACGAGACGACACCATACACACCAGTCAGAGCGAGCAACACTGCGATAACCGCCGCGAGAAGCATCATGCTCACTATTATCCCCACCTCGAGGAGTCCGGCATTCAAGTGATCGGTCATCATGCGCGATCCGAAAACGGCAAGATTGGGATCAACCTGTGCAACTTCGTGTTTCACGGCGTCGAGCATACCGGCGTGCTCACCGGAGGACCGCACCACGTATACCATCGCACTCGGCGATTCCTGCAGGGCGGCAGAATAGACGATGGGATCGACATTCGGCCCGAGCTGGTTGATGGCGTTCTCGACCACTCCCACAATCTCGTGAGTTCGGCCGCTGAGCAAAATCTGTTGACCGACGGGAGACTCTCCACGCCAATGCCGTTCGGCCATCGCCTGATTCACGACCGCAACCGGGGGCGTCGCGAAGTCATTGCTGCGATCGAAAGTACGGCCGGAGATTATCCCGAGCCGCATCGTGTTGAAATAGTCCGGTAACACCGCCCGGCGCGCCACCCAGGGAGCGGAGCGGTTTGCCGGCAGGTCCGTTCCCGGCAGCAAGTATTCGATGTGCTCAGCCGTGTGAAGCGGCAACGAGCTCGCACCGCTGACCGATAACGCATTCGGTATCGCCGCCAGCCTGCCCAGCAGAGTCAGATGGAAACCGGTCACCGCTTCGGGATCGGGATAGCCCCTCTCGGGCAATACGACACGAAACGTGAAAAGGTTCTCGTGATCGAACCCGAGTTCCAGAGTCTGCAGCCGGACGAACGATTTGATGAGGAGACCTGAAGCCACCAGTAGCGCGAGAGCCAGCGATACCTGAGATACGACCAGCAGCTTGCGGACACGTCCCCGTTTGCCGCCGGTACCGGATTGTCGTCCCGACTTGAGAACGTCAGCCAGGTTGTGCACGGAACCTCGAATTGCCGGCCCCAGCCCAAAGAGCAATGTGGTAAGGCCAGTCACAGCACATGTGAACAACAGAACGCGCCCGCTGACGTCTACCGACCCGATACCGGGGACCGGCTCAGGGAAGACAAACGCCAGAACTCCGCTAATACCGGCCACTGCGACCAGGAGACCCAACGCCCCACCTGCCGCGGAGACAATTGCGGCTTCGGCGAGCAACAGGCGTACGATCCTGGTTCTCCCCGCACCCAGTGCTTTGCGAACGGCTAGCTCCCTTCCTCTCGAGTCGGCTCTCGCCAGCATCATGTTGGCCACGTTGGCACACGCTATGAGCAGCACAAACCCGACTGCCACGAGGAGAACCGTGCTCACCGACCGGACCACCTCGGGGAAGAGGCTGTCCCGCAACGGTCGTACATCAATGCCCCAACCGGAATTGGTGTCGAGATGGCGATAGGTCAGGCCATCTGCAATCATCTGCACCTCTGCCCGCGCTTGCGCGATATTTGTTTCCGGGTTGAGCCGAGCAAACACGTTCAGATTTCGGGCACTACGGTCGTCGGCTTCTCCGATACCCAGCGGAAGCCACAGCGGCGTGTTGTTATGGGCAAACGCGAAGTCACCCGGCACGACTCCAACCACCGTGTACGACTCGCCGTCCAGCTTCAGGCTGCGACCGATTGCCGAAGCGCCCGAACCGAACGCGCGATCGCTGAATCCTTCACTCACGATCGCTACCCGGTGGTCTCCGTACCGTTCTTCTTGGGTCGTGAACTCACGACCGCTTACCAGGTTCGTGCCGAGCACCTCAAAGAACTTCGCGGATATCCGGAGTGCCTGAACACGTTCCGTCGCCCCCCCTCCCACGAGGTTGTAGTTGGCCGGGTACCAGGCAACAACTTCCATCGTCAGGCTACGGTTCCGCAGGTCGGCAAAATCCTGAGCGGAGACCGGTTGAAATACGAGGCCTCGCTCTTCCGAAACGCCATACACGTCGAGTAGGCTTTCCGATTCCTCGTACGGAAGAGGATGTAGCATGAGTACGTCCACGACGCTGAACACGATCGCATTCGCGCCGATGCCCAACGCCAACGTCAGCACGGCGGCGAGAATCAACGACCGACTTCGTCTGAGCGCTCTGAATGCGTGATCCATATCGGCCACGAGCAGGCGCAGCGACTCGACGACTCTTCCAACACGACTTCTGCCCCGGTCCGGACGTTTAGTCGGTTTGAGCCCTCCTGGGCGGTCAAGTAACGGACCGGCGACGTGCAGTCTGAGGGTTCCCGACAGCCATTCGGAAACGAGCCGGCTCGAAAAGCTCACCACTTGTTTCCAATACCACCTGCGCACCCCGGTGCCGGACTCCTTGTGGCTTCGCACCGCATGTAGCTCTGCGAGTTCCGCGAGCACAACCTCGCGGTCGGCTTGCGGCAGACACAGTTTGATAAGCCTTTGGGCAATTCCGGGATTGGTCATCCCTGCTCCAACACCGCCCCGATTCCTTCCCACAGCCGTTCCATCGTCCTTTGCGACTCACGAAGCCGTTCAAATGCCGGCTTGGTGAGTTTGAAATAGCGACGCGGCCGGCCGCCTTCTTCAGGTGAGGCGGAAGACATCCTGGATGATACGAGGCCCTTTTTCTCCAACCTCCTGAGCGCGATGTAGACCGCAGCCGGCGCAACTGACCGTTCGGTCTTGTCTTCCAACTCCAGAACAATCGGCACGCTGTACGACTCAGCACCCAACCGCAGAATTGCAAGCAGTACCTGCAGCTCGAATTCGCCTAATGATTCCCTGCCCATATCCAACTCCGTGTCGAAGACTAGCTTTGCTAGTCAAGGTACCACCTCATTACGAGACTAGCAATGCTAGTGTTTCAATTCACCTCGCCACACACCACCCGCAGGGGTTGCAGCGGACGGAGGAGAGGGAGCTCAGGTCGGCAGCACCGTTCTCTTCCCTCTCCTCCCTCCTCTCCCGCCTCTCCCGCCTTACAACTTTCCGTCACCTCCCACTGTCTAACTTCGTAGAGATAAGGAGAACAGCTCCAGCTAAGACTGCCGTCCGACCAGGGAGGCACCCGTGGCACGGGTGTGGGCGGAGCGCAGTTGATATTCGGCACAGTTTGGGTTCGAAGTGCCACGCGATCGAGGATGACTCACATGAAAACCCATGCTTTGGTTCTAGTCGTCACCGTTCTCTTGTTCAACTACGCTCCGTTGCCCGCTCAGAATGGCGACTACAGCACGGAACAACGAGTCCCCAAGGTGACGGCGCAGATCGAGGTCGACGGTCTTCTGGATGAGCATGCCTGGCACCAGGCTCTGTCAATGGAACTCAACTACGAAGTACGTCCGGGCGAGAATATTCCGCCACCCGTCAGGACCGAAGTACTTCTCGCCTACACCGACACGCACCTGCTTGCCGCGTTCCGAGCCTACGATCCGCAACCATCGGCAATCCGTGCGACCATCACCGACCGCGACGCCATGTACGGCGACGACTGGGTGGCGCTGGTAATCGACACGTTCAACGATCAGACTCGTACGTTCGACTTCTTCTGCAACCCACTCGGTGTCCAGGGTGACGAAATCGAAAGCCCCAACGGCGGTAGCGCGTGGGACGCGATATGGGATTGCGATGGGCGGATTACGAGCGAAGGCTATGTGGTAGAGATGGCCATACCGTTCAGTTCGATGCGGTTTCAACAGAGTGAAGGCGATCAGATTTGGGGGTTCGATGCGGTTCGCAGCTATTCACGCGATGTCCGACACCACATAGGCCTTTTTCCACGCGACCGGAACAATAACTGCTACATGTGCCAGGCAGTGAAATTGGTTGGTTTTGAAGGCGCTACGCCGGGCCGCAACATCGAGATCGACCCCACCGTCTACGGAGTATACACCCAAGAGCGCGACGACTTCCCAAACGGCGGGTTCGCGGAACGAGCCAAGGAATTCGAGCCCGGGGTCACCGCCAAATGGGGGCTCACGCCAAGCCTCACGATGAACGCAACAGTGAACCCGGATTTTTCAAATGTCGAAGCGGACGT
>Ga0180431_10007368_pt1 | contig 12842 bp, 14 predicted proteins | sample SS_ome_11_FD_132459 | JGI IMG/M metagenome (GOLD analysis project Ga0180431, IMG submission 132459) | Hypersaline lake sediment archaeal communities from the Salton Sea, California, USA - SS_1_MS_1 metaG | ecosystem: Environmental > Aquatic > Non-marine Saline and Alkaline > Hypersaline >... | reverse complement strand
CGAGAGGTTCGGATAATGATCGAGGACGACTTGCCGAAGAACTGGGGGCCACACCGCGGCCGGCTCAGCCTGCACCAGCGCAAGATTCGGGGCCGCAAGTCATGGTTCGTCAGGATGGCGATGCAGGGCTTCGTGCCGGCCCCCGGCGTCAAGTCGGGCAAGAAGCAGCTGGTCGCGGCAGCCCTGCCCGAACTGTTCGACTCGGCGGGTCAGGTCCGCGATCACCAGCGCGAGCGCTGGGATCTACTGGAACCGAACGGCATGCCGATCGGCAAGCTCAGGCAGCTGCGCGTGAAGGTGCCCGGCAGCAGCGTCTGGGTGCCGGTGCTGGTCAAGGCCCGCACCGACAACGCCGCCGCCCGGCTGCTGGCCGGCGCCCTGCCGGAAGGCACGGAGATCGAGGTCGACATTCGGGGGCAAACGCGGGCGCCAGACTGAAGGAAGAAGCGGTGCGGGTGGTGCCGGCAGAGGGACTCGAACCCCCGACCTTCGGTTTACAAAACCGCTGCTCTACCAACTGAGCTATGCCGGCAGCCGTGATCCCTCAGTGCACCCGCGGGTTGTCGGGTCTGGGACTAAGGTATTGAAAGAAAACAATAAACATTCACTTCGGCCTCACCTTACAAATCAGATGCTCTACCAGCTGAGCTATAAGGGCGCCACGCTCTAGATAGACGGCCCGGCTTCGCAGGGCAAGGCGCCCGGCGGGCCGATCCGGGTGGTCGCGTTGTTCGCGGTGGTCGCGGTAGGGCCGGACCGGCTTGCGGGGCCGTGGCGGGCCGGTTTCGCAGGCCCGCGCGGTCGGCGGGATCGGGCGCGGCCTGTGGCGCGCGCCCCGGCCGGTCCGGCCTGCGCGTCAGGCCCCGGCGTCGGCACTCGCGGCGGTTGCCTCCGGCCGCGCCGCGACGCTGCGCAACTCGAACGGCAGCCGGACCCGGCGCACCGTGTCGTCCTGCGGGTTCCGCACCTGGAGAATGCCGCCCGCGGTCACAAGCCCGCCCAGCGCGACATAGGTATTCAGCGCATCGGTCACGAAATCGCGCAGCTCGCGCTCGCTGTCCATCCGGACGCGGGTTCTGATCCTCTCGATCACGCCCGCGGGAATAACAAAGCCCCTGTTGTCGGCCATACTCGTCTCCTTCACACGCGGCCACCAATTGCCGCGTGGCGAGGGTGGCACGAATTCCTTGCCAAAGGCCAAAGGCCTCAGCTCATGCCCAGCGCGGCCTTGTAGAGTTCCAGCACCGCCTCTTCCTCGGCCAGGTCGTTCTGGTCGCGCTTGCGCATCGCAACGATCTTGCGCATCACCCGCGTGTCGTAGCCGCGCGCCTTGGCCTCGGCCATGACCTCTTTCTGGCGGTCGGCGATGTCCTTCTTTTCCGCCTCCAGCTGCTCGTACTGTTCGATGAACTGGCGCAGTTCCTCGCCGGCGACGGATTGGGCGGTCTCGGTCAGGGGATCGGACATCGGGCTCCTCGGGCATGGTCAAAGCGGTCAGGCCGTCTTGCTAGTCGCTCCGCACCGGCGCCGCAAGGCTCTTGCGCGCCACCGTTCCAGGGGCTAGGCCCGGCGCATCGAAATGGCGGAGGCGGGGCGGTGGAAGCGCTGGTCTGGATCGGGGCGGCGGTGTCGCTTTGCGGCATCGCGGGGCTGGTTTGGTGCATCGCGGCGGTGATGCGCGCCCGGCGCGCGGGGCTTGACGACGCGGCGCTGCGCGCGCGCCTGCAACGGATCGTGGCCTGGAATTTCGGCGCGCTGGCGGTGTCGGCGCTGGGGCTGATGCTGGTGGTCGTGGGTATCTTCCTGGGCTGACCGGATCAGCCGTCCAGATCGGAAAACCGCGTTCCGGTGCGGATCAATTCATCCCAAAGCGGTGCGGGCCGCCAGAACCAGGCGTCGTTCAGCGCGGCATAGTCCATCAGTCGCTTGCGCATCAGAACCGGGCCCAGGATATCGGCGGCGTGCATCGGCCCGCCGCGGTGGCGCGGAAAGCCGAAGCCGAACAGCATCGCCGCGTCGATGTCGGACGGGCGCTGCGCGATCCCCTCGGCCAAGAGCCGCGCGCCCTCGTTCGCCATCGCGGCAAGGCAGCGGTCGCGGATCTCGTCGTCGCTGACGGGCTGGGCGACGATGCCCTTGGCCTCGCGCTCCGCCGCGATCAGCGCCAGCACCTCCGGGTCTTCCGCGCCCTGGCGCGACCCGTCCGGATACAGGTAATAGCCGCGGCCGGATTTCTGGCCGATCCACCCCGCCTCGCACAGCCGGTCGCCGATCGCGACGTAGCGCTGCGCCGGATCGCGGCCGGCCGCCAGCCGCTTGCGCCGGGCCCAGGAAATCTCCAGCCCCGCAAGGTCGAGCACCTGGTAGGGACCAAGCGCGAAGCCGTAGGCCCGCATCGCGCGGTCGACCTGGTAGGGTGTCGCGCCGTCTTCCAGCAGGAAATCGGCGGCGCTGCGATAGGCCGTCAGGATCCGGTTGCCGATGAACCCGTCGCAGACCCCGGCGCGCACCGGCACCTTGCCGGCGCGGCGGGCCAGCGCGAGCCCGGTGGCCACCACCTCGGGCGCGGTGGCGCGGCCGACGACGATCTCGACCAGCCGCATCACCGGCGCGGGCGAGAAGAAATGCAGCCCCAGCACATCGGCCGGCCGGCCCGTCGCCTCGGCCAGCGCGTCGACATCGAGGTAGCTGGTGTTGGTGGCAAGGATCGCGCCGGGGCGCAGCACGCCGGCCATGTCGGCCATCACCTGCCGCTTCACCGCCTCGTCCTCGAACACCGCCTCGATCGCGAGATCGCAGTCGCCCAGGGCGGCGATCTCCGTCGCGCCGTCGACCCGCGCCCATTCGGCGGCGCGCTGCGCCTCTGTCATCCGGCCGCGCGCGACGGCGCGTTCATGCGCGCTGGCGATCCGGCCAAGCGCGCGGGCCAATTGGTCGCCGTTGCGTTCCACCAGCGTCACCGCGAGCCCGGCCGACAGCATCACCTGCGCGATGCCCGACCCCATCAGCCCGCCGCCGACGATCCCGACGCGATCCACGGGGCGCGGCGTCAGCCCGGCCTCGGGAAACCGCGGCGCGAGCCGTTCGGCGAAAAAGGCGTGCCGCAGCCCCGCCGCTTCCGGCGAGGCGACCAGATCCTCGAAACCGGCGCGCTCGAAGGCCATGCCGGCCTCGGGCGGCAGCAGCATCGCCGCCTCGACGCAATCGACGATCCGCGCCGGCGCGGGCAGCGGCGAGGCCTCCGCCTCCTTGCGGGCGGCGGCGATGGCGGCGAAGTAGGCCGCGCTGTCGGCGAACCCGGCATCGGGCGCGCGCGCCGGCAGCGCCTCGTCCCCGCGCACCAGGTAATCGGCGGCCAGCGCCAGCGCCGCCTCGCCGGCGTCGCCCTCCACCGCCGCGTCGACCAGGCCGATGCGCTCGGCCTCGGCGGCGGTGACGGGCTTGCCCGACAGCATCATCGCCAGCGCCGCCTCCGCCCCGATCAGCCGCGGCGCGCGCTGGGTGCCGCCGGCGCCGGGCAGCACGCCAAGCCCGACCTCGGGAAAGCCAAGCCGGGTCGACTTCGCCGCCACCCGGCAGGTCGCGGCCAGCGCCAGTTCCAGCCCGCCGCCCAGCACGGTGCCGTGCAGCGCGGCGATCACCGGCTTGCCGCAACCGGCGATGCGGGTGTTCAGCTTCGGCAGGATCGGCCGTTCCAGCGGCTTGCCGAATTCGCGGATATCGGCGCCGGCGGGCCAGGTCCGGCCCGCGGCGCGCAGCACGATCACCCGCACCGCCGGATCGGCATCGGCGGCCTCGACGGCCTCGTAGAGCGCCTTGCGCAGCGCCGCGCCGATCGCGTTGACCGGCGGGCTGTCGATCACGATTTCGGCGACACCTTCGCCCGACGCCGTGCGCACCAGTTCCGCCATGCCCCTGCCCGTTCTCGCCCGCGCGGGTTCGTCCCGCCGCTTCGTGCCGACAGTCTAGGCATGGCCCCGGTCAATGCAATGGTGGATGGCCCGAGGCCGGGCCGGCCCGTCAGGCCAGACCGCGTCACACCCGGGCGGCGCAGGTCCGGCAGAACGGCGTCGCCGGCACGACGTCCAGACGCTCCTGCGAGATCTCGGCGCCGCAGGTCACGCAGAACCCGTATTCGCCGGCCTCGATGCGGCCCAGCGCGGCGTCGATCATCCGCAGTTCCTGCTGCGCCGACAGGCCAAGATCCTCCAGCACCTCGTCGGTCTCGCGCTCGGTCGCCAGCTCTTCCCAATCCTTGCTGTCGTGGGAATCGAGCTCGGCGTCGATCTCCTGCATCCGGCGGTTGAGATCGTCGCGGCGCGCTTCCAGTTGCGCCTTGCGGTCTGCCACGGTTGTCATGCGGGTCTCCTGTTGTTCGCCGATCCACTATGCATCCCGCCCCGCACCCCTCCTTGATGCAAATCAACCGGTTTTCCCGGCGGCGCGACATATTCAAGAGTTGCAATGTTTTCCCGCCGCGCTAGATTTCTTCCGACCGCCTCGGGAGACGTGCCGAGGGTGCGGGGGCGGAAACAGGGAAGACGACATGGAACAGGACTGGATCTGGGGCCTCGTCGGGGGCCTCATGATCGGGAGTGCGGGCGCGCTGTATCTCCTGGTCAACGGGCGCGTGATGGGCGCCAGCGGCATTCTCGGCGGGCTGGTCGACCGCACCGGCTGGTCGACGGCGGCCGAACGGCTGGCCTTCATTGCCGGGCTGATCGTGATACCGCCGCTGATGGTGCCGCTTTACGAGGTGGTGGACACCCATATCACCGGCAACGTCGCGGTGATCGTCGCCGCGGGGCTGCTGGTCGGCATCGGCACCCGGCTGGCCAATGGCTGTACCTCGGGGCATGGGGTCTGCGGCATCTCCCGGCTGTCGCTGCGCGGCCTCGTCGCGACGGTGTTCTACCTGCTGGGCGGCGGGCTCGCGCTCGTTCTGTTCCGGCATGTCCTGGGGGTGGTCTGAGATGCAGCGCGCGTTCTTTTCGTTCCTTGCCGGCGCGCTGTTCGGCGCAGGATTGCTGGTGTCGGGCATGGTCGACACCACCAAGGTCCAGGGCTGGCTCGACGTGTTCGGCGACTGGGATCCGACGCTGGCCTTCGTGATGGGCGGCGCGATCATTCCGATGGCGGTGGCCTGGCGGATCGCGAAGCGCCGGGAAACCGCGGTGCTGGGCACCCCGATCCCGTTCAGGACCGAGATGCGCGTCGATCGCGACCTGGTGCTCGGCTCGCTCCTGTTCGGCGCGGGCTGGGGGCTGGCGGGGCTGTGCCCCGGCCCCGCGCTCGCCTCGCTCGGCTTCGGCGGCTCCGGTGGGCTGATCTTCCTTCTCGCGATGATGGCGGGTATGTTCGCCACGCCGGCGATCCGCACCCGGATCGAGCGGCTGGCAGCGGCGACCTGAGGCAACGCGCATGATCGACATCCGGGAACTGACCGACCGCTACGCGGTCTCGCCGCAGATCGCGCCGGGCGATGTGGCGGCGCTGAAGGCCGCGGGGTTCGACCGCGTGATCTGCAACCGCCCCGACAGCGAGGTCGGCCCCGATCTCGCCGCCGACGCGTTGCGCGCCGCGGTGGAAGAGGCGGGCCTGACCTGGATCGACAACCCGGTCAGCGGCGGCGGCATCACCCCCGACAACGTGGTGGCCCAGCGCGCGGCGGTGGCGCCCGAGGCGGGCAGGGTCTTTGCCTATTGCCGGTCGGGCACCCGCAGCACGATCGTCTGGGCCTTCGCCGTCGCCGGGACCATGCCGGTGGACGAGATCATCGCGGCCGCGGCCCGCGGCGGGTATGACCTTACGCCCTACCGCGCACAGATCGAGGCCCTGGCCGCCGCCGGCTGAGCGCGCCGCCGGTCAGAAGTTCGCGGCCTTCATCGGCATCGCGCCCAGATCGGGCAACCCGTCATCCTCGCCGCCGAGCGGCGGCAGGCCGCCATCGCCCAGCGGCGGCAGGCCACCCTCGCCAAGGGGCGGCAACCCGCCATCCCCCAGCGGCGGCAATCCGCCATCCCCCAGCGGGGGCAGGCCGCCATCGCCGCCCAGCGGCGGCAGACTGCCGGTTTCGCCCAAGGGCGGCAGGCCCGCCATCGGCGCGGGATCGGCCGCCGGGTCCGGCACTCCGCCGAAGTCGAGCGACAGCGGCGCGGGTTCGGGAATGTCGCGCGCCGGTTTCGACGGCGCCGGCCGTGCCTTGGCCGCCGCCGGCACCGGCGGCTTGCCGGCCTCGAACTGCCGCCCGCCGGAGGCGACCGCGCCCCCTGCGGGGCCGGGCGCCGCGGCCGGGCCGGCCTCGGCGGTGTCGATCACCGTCATCCGCACCGCGCGATGCCCGTTGGCCTGCCCCAGCCGTCCGCGCGCCAGCGGCTTGCCGTCGACCCCCTGAAGCTCCAGCTGTTCCAGCGCCGCCATCGGGATCGCAAGCTCCGATCCGGGTTGCAGCGCCATGATCTCGCCGATCGGCATGTCCACGCGATAGAGCACCGCGTCGATCAGGACGTCGGCGGTCATCACCGTCTGTTCCAGCAGTCCGGACCAGTCCGCGTCGCCGGCGGCCGCCTCGGGCGCCGCCTCCGGCGGCTCCAGCTTCGGCCGCGGCTTCGGTCCCCGGCCCTTGGCCGGGACACACAGCAGCAACTGCCCGGTTCGCGCCTCGCCGGTGCCCAGTTGCACGGTGGCCCGGATCACCCGGTAGGTCGTGTCCTCGAGGATCAGGCCAAGCGGCCGCGGATCCTCAAGCCACGAGGCGTAGCGAAAGCCGGCGGCCCATGTCACATCCGGTTCCTCGGCCAGGAATTCGCCGAACCCGGCCAGCGCCTGGTCCACGAACTCGGCGCACAGCGCGGCGTCGGTGCGGGTCGGACGGCGGCCGGGAACCTCGCCGGTGCCAAGCCGGCCCATCGTCTGCTTTTCCAGAAGGCCGGCCAGCAACGGCGGCGAAATCCCGATCAGGCCAAGCCCCTCGCCCGGTCCTTCGAGAATCGCCAGCAGCGCGCGGTCCTCCAGCGTTTCGGGAAGCTCGGCCAGAGACATCTTGGTCTCGGTCCAGTCCGACATCGAAAGCGGCATCTCCATCAGGTCCTGCGCGGCCTTCGCCAACGCCTGCCTGAGCGCCTTCTTGGGCGTCATCGCGAAAAGGTCCGTGCGGGGGCGCCCCGCCTCGGCCTTGCGTTTCAGAACCGTCTGACTTCTGTCGTCCGCCATCTGCCGTGCCTGCCCGCCGTGCCATCTGGGCACCGGCATCCCGCGCCAACATGCCAGCTGCAGGGTTACCAACCGGTTGACGCGAGCCGCCCGCCGGCGGGTGCCGCCCGGGTCAGGCCGCCCGGGTCAGGCCGCGCCGGACCGGCAGCGAGACACGGAACGCCGCGCCGCCCTGCCCCGGCAGATACTCGATCGTGCCGCCGAGATTGGCCATGATCTCGCGGCAGATCGCAAGGCCCAGCCCGGCGCCCCCCGCCCGGCTGGTATCGGTCAGGCGTGAAAACTTCTCGAAGATGATCGACTGGCTCTTCTTCGGGATGCCCGATCCGTTGTCGACGAAGTCCACCTCGACGCGCGCGCCCGCCCGGCGCACGCGGATCGTCAGTTCGGGATGTTCGGCGTCGCAGTACTTCCGGGCATTCGAGACGAGGTTGATGAACACCTGCACCAGCCGGTCGGTATCGGTGTAGACCGCCATGTGCTCGGTCGGCAGATCGCGGTGGAAGGTGAAATCGCGATCCGGCCGGGTGCTGGAGGCCGAGGTGATCGCGCGTTCGATCAGGTCGTGCAGGTTGGCCACCTGGACGGTGAGCTGCGCCTTGCGGTTCTCCAGCACGCTCAGATCGAGCAGATCGTCGAGAAGCCGGGTCAGGCGGATCGCCTCTTCGTGGATGATCTCGGCATACTTGGCGCGCATCGGTTCGGGCAGGTCCGGCTCCATCAGGATCTCGGAGAACGCGCGGATCGACGTCATCGGCGTGCGCAATTCGTGGCTGATCTGGCTGAGGAACGCGTCTTTCTGCACCGACAGGTCGGTCAGCTTGTCGTTCACCTCCCGCAACTGCCGGGCGGTGCGGGCCAGTTCCTCGGATTTCGCCTCGAGCTGGGCGGAGTATTCCTTGATCTGCTGCGCCTCGCTCGCCACCGCCATCAGGTCTTGCACGGACACCGCCGCGCCCTCGGCGAACTGGGCGATCATCGCATGCGCGGTCGCCGATCCCACCGCACCGGCGAGCCGCCGCTCCAGCCGGTCGATGAAATCCGGCGTGGTATCGGGCAGAAAGCCCGCCTTTCCCTGCTCTACCGCGGCGGCCTGGAAGAAGCGCTGCGCCTCCTCCCCGCCCAGGATCCCCTGCGCCATCACCAGCAGGCCCTCGGGTTCGGCGCCGCCGCGCGACCAGCCGCGGGTGCCGCGGCTCTGGTCGAAGACATGGACGAAGGCGGCGCCCTGCATCCGTTCCAGCGGTTCCGGGAAACTCAGCAGCGAGCCAATGAGGAAAGCCGCGGTATTGAGCGCGAGGGACCAGATCATCGCGTGCATCAGCGGATCGATCCCCTCGATCCCGAACAACGCCTGCGGCCGAAGCCAGCCCCAGCCGAACGGCCCCTCCACCAGCACCTCGGCCGAGATCAGGCCGGAACTGCCGAACGAGGGCAGGAACAGCGTATAAAGCCACAGCGCGAAGCCGGTCACCAGCCCGGCCCCCGCGCCGACCCGGGTCGCGCCGCGCCAGAAGATCCCGCCCAGCATCGCCGGCAGGATCTGCGCCAGCCCGACGAAGGCGATCAGCCCGATCGCCGCCAGCGCCTCCGATCCGCCCGACAGGCTGTAATACCCGTAACCCAGCGCCAGGACCACGCCGATCGACAGCCGCCGCGCGGTCAGCACCAGGCCGCGCACATCGCCCGCCGCCCGCGCCCCGCCGGCGCGCAACGACAGCCACAGCGGCGTGACGATGTGGTTCGACACCATCGTCGCCAGCGCGATCGCCGCGACGATGACCATCGACGTGGCCGAGGAAAAGCCGCCCAGGAACGCCAGGATCGCCAGCCCGCCGTTGCCCTCGGACAGGGGCAGGGTCAGCACGAAAAGATCCGGGTTCGAGCCCGCCGGCATCCGTTCCAGCCCGACCACGGCGATCGGCACCACGAACAGGCTCATCGCCAGCAGGTAGAGCGGAAACGCCCAGCCCGCGGTCGCGAGATGCCGCTCGTCGGCATTCTCGACCACCAGCACCTGAAACATCCGCGGCAGGGTCAAAAGCGCCGCGGCCGACAGGAAGGTCAGCCCGATCCAGCGGCCGGGCTGCAACGGCCAGTCCGCGATCGGCGAGGCCTCGATCTTCGCCAGCACGTCGCCGACACCGCCGGCCACCCCCCAGACCACGAAGGCGCCGACGCCGAACAGCGCCACCAGCTTGACCACCGCCTCCAGCGCGATGGCGATGACGACGCCGTGGTGGCGTTCGTTGGCGTCGAGGTTGCGGGTGCCGAACAGGATCGTGAACAGCGCCAGCCCCGCCGCCACCCAGATCGCGGTCACGCCCTGGTCCGGCAGCGCCCAGCCCTGCGGCGATGCCGCCGCGAACACGCCGAACGACAGCGTGACCGATTGCAGTTGCAGCGCGATGTAGGGCGCGGTGCCGACGACCGCGAGCAGCGTGACGATCACGCCCAGCAGGTTCGACTTGCCGTAGCGCGAGGAAATCAGGTCGGCGATCGAGGTGACGCGCTGGGTGCGGCCGATCCTGACCAGCTTGCGCAGGATCCACCACCAGCCGACCATGATCAGCGTCGGCCCCATGTAGATCGTCGCGAATTCCAGGCCCGACCGCGCGGCGAAGCCGACCGCGCCGTAGAATGTCCAGGCCGTGCAGTAGACGGACAGCGACAGCGTGTAGACCCAGGGCGACCGCAGCCAGCCGCCGCGGCCCGACCGGGCCCGGCGTTCGGCCACGAAAGCCACCGCGAACAGCAGGATCACGTAGGCGATGCAGCCCGCGACGAGCAGGTCGAAGGGAACCATCAGCCGCCCTCGTCCTCGCCATCCTCCAGCGCCCGCGTCAGCCCGCGCGACAGCGCCGCGGCCAACGCCACCAGAACGATCCAGACCGCGAAGAGATAGACGATGCCGGGCGCGGTATCGTCGGCCGCCGTATCCGCCGGGTGCCAGAGGATCGGGATCATCCACAGCGCCGCGCCCAGGATCGGCAGCATCCGGCAGGCATCCATCATCCGGCGCCGGCGATAACTGCGGCGGGCCAGGAACACCGGCGGGCGCCGGTCGCCCCGCCGCCCGGTCCCGGCATCGGGCAGCGTCATGCCACGCCGCCCAGTTCGCGCACCGAGGCCAGCATCTCGGCGTTCGAGAACGGCTTTGTCATGAACCGGTCCGCCCCGGCGCGCTCGGCGGCCTCGCGTTCCTTGACCTGGCCCTTGGCGGTCAGCATCAGCACCGGCAGATGCGCAAGCCCGGTGTCGGCGCGCATCTCGTTGAGGATGTCGAAACCCGAGCGCCCCGGCAGCATCACGTCGAGGATCACCACGTCGGGCGCCTCGCGGCGGATCGCCTCGATCGCGGCGGTGCCTTCGGAATGGCTGGCCACCTGCCAGCCGTCGCGCGCCAGGATGAACCCGATCGCCTCGATGATGTTCGGCTCATCCTCGATCAGAAGGACACGCTTGCCCATCCGATGCCCTCCCCCCGGCTTGCCCCGGACCTGCCCGGCCCTGTTGTGGCTGCTGCGACTATCGCGCAAAGCCGGGGCAACTGTCAAAACTCCAGTGCTCAGTCCGACGCCGCGAGGAACGAGGGCTCGCGCCGGGCCGCGCAGGCCTCGCGCGGGCAGACCCGGCAGGAGGAGCCGACGGCGAGATCGCCGGGCTGCGCCGGCCCCGGCTCCGGCAGGACCAGCATCCACGCCTGCACCACCTGCGGCCCGTCGAACCCCTGCGGGTGCGACGGCTGGCAGAAGGCGTAGGCAAGGTATCGCCCGCCGCCGCGCCCGGCCATCTCGACCACCGCGCGCAGGGGCGCCATAGGCCGCGACAGCGCCTGGTAAAGCGGCCACAGCGGGCAGGCCGCGCCGAACCGCGGCAGGGCGAAGCCCGGTGTCGGCCGGCGAAAGGTGATCGCCCCCGCACCGTCGCAGGCCACAAGCCCCGCCGGCCGCCCGCCCTCCTCGACCGGCAGGGCGGCCAGCCGGCGAAACACCACCGGAAGGTCGGTGCCGAAGACCTGCGCCAGCCGCGCGGGATCGGGGCCGTGTTCGGCCAGCGCCGCGCGGAACGGCTCCAGCGGCAGGGCGTGGGCATCGGCGCGGTAGCGTGCGGCGAAGGCCAGCGCCAGCTTGCGCGCCGCCGTCGTCGCCAGTTCCGGCGCACCGGCGATGACGGTTTCGGGATCGGGCGGATTCGCACGCTCCAGCGCGGCCAGATGAAAGCCCTTCGCCGCCAGCCAGGCCTCCAGTTCTTCCTGCGGCGAGGACAGGCCGGTTTCGCCCTCCGCCGACGCGTCGAGATAGGCCACCAGCGCCTCGGCCGCCTCGGCCAGCCGCTCGCTGTCGGCATGGATGTTGGCATGGAACCGCGCCCGCCATGCCGGCTCGATATCCTCGGTCTCGGCCAGGATCGCGGCCGTCGACCGGACCGAGGCCGCCGCGGACAGCACCTCGTGCAGACTGTCGGACAGGTGCGGGTCGTGCGCCATCCGGTCCGACAGCGTCTCGACCGTGCGTTCGAGTTGCGCCAGCCGCGCCTGCCGCGCCCCCAGAAGCGCCGCCCAGCCGGGAAACCGGCCGACGAATTCCTCGATCCGGTCGGCTTCGGGCGGCGTTTCGGCCGCCGCCGCCCCGGCCGCGGCCTCGCGCAGGCCCTCGAACAGCGCGCTTTCCGCGCCCTCGGCCAGCGCCTCGGGATCGGCTGCCAGCGCCTCGGCCAGCGTCGTCAGAAGCGCCTCGGAGACCTTGCGGCGATTGTGTTCGATCAGGTTCAGATAGGCCGGCGAAATCCCGACCGTGCGCGCCAGTTCGGCCTGTTTCAGGCCCAGCGCGGTGCGCCGTTCGCGAATCCTGGTGCCGGTCAGGGCAGAACGCGGCATTGCCCACCTCCCCCGCCCGGTTAACAGGAAAACCGCGCCAGGGGAAGCAGATGGCCCGGCCTTGACACGTATCGGGGCGCGGGTTTTCGCCCGCGCCCCGGCCGCCCGACGGGCAGATGTCAGGTCAGTTCAGCGCCTTGTCGGTGATCTGGTGCGTCCAGGCGCCTTCCGGCGCGGCGGAAATCACCGGGTCCGATCCGCCAGCCAGGAGCGTGGCCACCGTGCGTTCGTAGTCGGCCGGATCGAGCGTGCCGTTCGAACCCGCGGTGAGCTTTGCGATCTCGCCCATCATCCGCTTCTGGTGGGTTTCGGTCTGCGCACCGGTCTCGTCGTAGTCGAGCACGATCATCGCGGCGTCTTCGGGGTTCTCCTCGGCCCATTTCCAGCCCTTCATCGAGGCACGGACGAAGCGGACCATCTTGTCCTCGAACGCGGGATCGGCAAGCCGGTCCTCAAGCACGTAAAGCCCGTCTTCCAGCGTCGCGACGCCCTGGTCCTCGTACTTGAAGGTCACGAGATCGTCCGCCGAAATCCCGGCGTCGATCACCTGCCAGTACTCGTTGTAGGTCATGGTCGAGATGCAGTCGGCCTGCTTTTGCAGCAAGGGATCGACGTTGAAGCCCTGCTTGAGCACCTCGACACCGGCATCGCCGCCCTCGGTCGGGATGCCCAGCGTCGACATCCAGCTCAGGAACGGGAACTCGTTGCCGAAGAACCACACGCCCAGCGTCCGGCCCTTGAAATCCTCGGG
>Ga0180431_10007365_pt1 | contig 12847 bp, 14 predicted proteins | sample SS_ome_11_FD_132459 | JGI IMG/M metagenome (GOLD analysis project Ga0180431, IMG submission 132459) | Hypersaline lake sediment archaeal communities from the Salton Sea, California, USA - SS_1_MS_1 metaG | ecosystem: Environmental > Aquatic > Non-marine Saline and Alkaline > Hypersaline >... | reverse complement strand
AGAATCTGAATTAGATATACTTTCAAACATAAGATAAGATTTTCTATTATTTCTAAGGTATTTTAAACCCTTTTTAATGTTATTTTTAACAGATTCAGGGATACGTACCTTACCGATACTTTCGTCAATAACGATTTTAAGGTTACCAGTCCCTTTAATTACTCTATGATATGTCATCTTAGGGATAAAGTATTTAAGTCCCTCCTGCAAGACCACAGGTATGTCATTATCCATTTGTAACATCCAATTAGACCCTGACTCCACAAAAACAATGCGGTCTTCACGGTCACGGTGCCAAATTAACTCTTCAGAATCCACGTTTTCTTTAAAAACTCTTCTGAACTTATCCTTACCTAATTCTTCGTTACTATAAACCATTACCAAAATCTTCCTGGTACATTCTTACCAAAATCTTTATGCGCTCTACACGCCCAATATCCTGCTTTAGTTTTATCCTTTTTCTTTGCACATTGATGTCTTGCTGCAAATGACTTACGAGCTGCAGGGTCATTCCACTTGGCTGTCATTACAGGGGAACCGTAACTTACCTTTTTAATCTTACCAGTTTTAGGGTTACGAACATATACATACCATTTCTTTGGACCCCCACTTTTAGGTTTGTTTAACTCAACCTTTTTACCTTTATATTCGGCTTCATTTACCATAGGAAAATCTAATGGTAATCTTTCACCTTCATAAATGAAGAATTTACCCAAGTCACTTTCCAATAATTCAACATCTTCTTCGTTATTGTATTGACCTTCATTATAAAGTTCTCTGGCTTCTTTAATCACCTCAAAGTACTTTTCACTACCCACTCTAAATACATTCTCAGATAATGGGATATTATTATCAATATGGTATTGTAACCCCTCAGATATCTGTGGTCTGTTTTTAAGTTTGTTAAGTTCTTTTATTATACTTTCTTTCATGGTTGTAGGTTTTTTCTTTCTAATTTGTTCACCGTTTTCAGAAATAAACTTATAAAAGTAATCAACCATTTTTTGACGTTTAGGATGTTTCATTCTTAATGATAAATAGGTTCTTAGTAGATTGTCATCCATATAACCATCCCACATAACTTCAAAGATATCGGCATGCATTGCAAATGGTTCCACATCATACCCTTTTAATTGTTCCTTTAATGAGGGTTTTTCTTTGTTCTGTGAGGGTTTATCCATTTTTTTGTAGTAGTCATTGTAATACCTCATTAACATGTAGTAATCACCACCCCTATCAACTTTCTCAAACTCATTTGATAACCACTGTTCTCCATTTAAATATTCTGTGTTTAACTCATCATAAACCAACAACCTACCAGGTCCTTCACCCCATCCACGATATAATCCAAACTTAGAATTACCCATTTCTTTAGCCAATTCTTTATCTCTAATGATTAGATATACTAAAACACCACCAATAATATGCTCTTCAAACATATCATCACTATCTCTATTTGTTGTACACCACTTAGTACCTGCACCATACTTACACGATGCGTTATGTGTTAAAGGTGCAACCAACAAATACTTTTCGTCTCTGAATAAATCGTCATATTCTTTTGAGTCCACTTTGAACTTCTCAGTAACCAAGTTAACCAATCTATCTATAGATTCTTTTTTAGATTTTTTCTTGTAGTTTTTAATTTTAATTCTTGTAGGCTTTTGACCCTTTCCTGATTGGGGGTCTTTCTTTTCCTTTTCTCTTTTTCTTCTACATGCAGAATCTTTTTCTTTTTGTGACATCTTACCAGCAACACCAGCACCTCTACAAACAGGATATGAACCTTTATCTGCATCACTCCTACCACAAGGGGGGTGTCCACCACCTTTTTTCTTCTTACAAATATTTACCCAAGGTCCTTTTGGTTGTGAAGAACCTTTCTTCTTCTTTTTCTTACCAAACCAAACGGCTAAATCTTCACTTAAAATATATTCTGACATACTTGATTTTTTTGTCTATTTTCTTATATATATTATAAATATCAACGAAAACAGATTATGGAAGATAACAAAGAACAAATTCAAGAACAACCACAACCTGCAGGTACGTTGTTTGAAATTATTAATTACTATTCAAATGACGACCTAAATAAATTCATTGACTTAATGAATCAGGAACAAGCATTATACAGTGTAATTCAAGCCGCACGTTCAGCACACCGTAGAGGTGTTTATAATATGGAGGAAGCTGAGGTTATTTCTAAAGCTATTAGAATCTTAACAACACCACCACCATTAGAAAACGATTTACCTGACCCTGAAATTCACAAATCAGAGTGATAAAATTTTTTATTGAGGACTTATTAGTCCTCTTTTTTTTGCATTAATTAAATTAAAACAGATATGGATAATAGAGAATTAAGTTCAAGAATTTCAAAAATAGATAGTGAAATTACTTTTGCAGTATTAGACGGACACCGACCACATGACATGGATAAGTTTAGAGAACACAGAAGAGAATTAGTAAAATTAAGGTGTGAGTATTTTGGTGAAGATTCACCAATATGTAAAAATGAAAGAAAAAATTTCAGATAATAAAAAAGGGGACCAAACGGTCCCCTTCTTATTTATTCAGTTTGAGTTAAATTATCTCAATTCTCTCAAGTCGAATGTTCTAACACCATCAACGATGATTCTACCATAGAAACGGTTGTTAACCATTTTCTTAGCGTATCTTGTCATGATACCCTTGATAGGTGTAAAGTTGAATGGGTTGTACATTGTTGGAGTTAACTGTAATGGTACATATGGTGCGTAAACGTAACCTGTATCCAACAAAGAGTTACCTTTGTGTCCTAACAATACTGTGTTAGGTGGGAAGTAAGGGTCACGATATACTTGATATCTACCTGATAAAGTACCAACTCTTTCAATACCCATGTTGTACTGGTCTTGGTCAGGTGCTGCGTTTGATACGTGGAAGTACTCCAAGTCATCAAAGATTGCACTGATTTCAGAAGAAACAACAATCCAGTTAGCTCCACCTCTCAACGTAGACTTGTGAATCTGTGCTGAGATTTGGTTGATTGCTGTAATCAACGTTTGGTTCCAGTCCTTTTGAGTGTACTGAGTTAATGGATTAGCTGCAGTTCCTCTCTTCCATCCGTTGTAGTCCCAACGTAATGTCCAAGCTGCACCTTTTCTCAAGTCTCTTAAGATTTCACGGTCAATCTCTGCTGCCACCTGCTCTGATAATAAAGCTGTCAATTCAGCCTCAGCATCAATGTTGTGGAATGCAGAAACGTCCTGTGCTAATTCAGGAGACCACTGAGCTCTCAACTTTCTTTCTGTAACCGATACAGTTACTGATTCTAAGTCGAAAGAAACCTCACCAATTTTATCTTCAAATTCTAACTCTTCGTATACTCTGTATGTTGCAGTAAACTGAGTGTTAACTGCCTCACTACCTGCGATAGTTGTAGTTAAACCTGAATATCCGTCCAATGAACCTGAACCGATAGATGCTGGTTCTTGTAAGTCAACTTCTAAGTAAATCTTACCTTCAGCATCACAGATGTTTTGGTATTCACCACCATTACCCAAAGTTGGGAATGTAGCGGTTGATTTTGAACCATATTCTACGATACCTTTACCGTATTTCTGTGTTACAACTCTGAAAATCAAGTTACCTGAACCTGCTCCTGAGAATGCACCACCTGCAGTAGTTACCGCATTAACCGTTAAGTCTGACAAGAATGATTCTGTATCAACAACAGCACCATCAGGACCTTGCATTTTACCGTAAGTACCTGAGTTAGTGAAACCTGTCATGATAAGTAATACTTTTCTGTACTCACCAGCAGCGTAAGCTGAAGGTACTAAGTCACTACCTGACCATGCAACAGTACCTACATCACCTGTAACAGCTGTGTAAGCACCTTTAGAATAGTCAAATAACCCTGGTGGGTCTAAGTCAGCTTCGTTACCTTCGTAGAAACGGTCATACAAGTTCTTACCTGTATTATAAGCTGCAGATGCAGCTGCTTGTGTTGGTCCGTTAGGTGCTCCGATAGGTGCGAAGTGGTCGTTAGAACCTGCCTGTGCATCATAACCTTGAATTTTAGGTACGAAGTAGAACAATTTACCGATTGGTAAGTTCATAGCTTGTACAGAAACGATATCGTTAGCTAACAATTTAGAGAATACTCTTCTCACGATTGGGAAAACTACAGTTTCGAATGAACCTGAGTTATCTGATGCTGCCGCTTCGTTTATTAAATGTGACGCTTGGTTTTCATACAACTGCGCCATGTTTTCTTTAACGTGACCTTTAAGACCCTCTAAGAATCCTAATTTGTCCCATTTGTTGATTGTGTCTTCTTTGATAACTTTCAAGTGTTTTAAACCGATGTTACCAACAAGACCTGATTCTAATAATGCTCCCATTTTAGTATTTTTTTAATTTTAGGTTTTATTTAGTAATTTTTGTCATCAAATCTCTCATTCTTAAGAATTGAGGATTTTCATACGTTTTAGACTCAATAAGATTTGTTGCCGAACCTTTTGATGGTGATTTCTGTACTTTAGATTCTACTGATTCTTTAACTACAGTTTCTTTACCGTCAAAGTCTTCTTTCAAAGTCTTATATAAAGTCTTAGATTCCTTCAATGTTTCAACTGAGTCGAAACGTCTTAGGATGTTTATTTTTTCTTGTTTGGTTGTTGAATGTTCAGTGAACAAACGAGTAGCGTAAGCCAAGTTTGAATTAAATACAGCAACTTCATTTAACTTTTCTCTAAAGATGTTCAATGCTTTTCTGTACTCTTCGTTTTTAGCTCTTAAAGAATCTACTTCAGCCTTTAATTCACTTTCATTAACTGACTTGTTAGGTTCTACCTTCATTTTTGGTAAACCTTTTCTCTTAGGATAGTTTCTTGTACCATTTCCTAATGTACGTGCAGCTTCTGATGTTTCAGCATCTTCTTCATAAGCTGGTGTTTTTTGTTTCATACCTTTTTTAGTGGTATAGTCCTCATCACCTGGGTGAGTTTTTGATTTATCACCATACTTTTCACCTTCACTCATTTCTTCTTCATAAGCTGGTGTTTTTTGTTTCATACCTTTTTTAGTAGTATAATCCTCATCACCTGGGTGAGTTTTTGATTTATCACCATACTTTTCACCTTCGCCCATCTCTTCTTCATTATAACCTTCATCAACCATTTCTGATTTCTCTTCATCCTCCTCTTCAACATCCATCTCAATTTCAAAAACAACTTCTTCATCCATTTCTTCAACAGATGCGTCAGCGAATGGGTCAGTGTTTTCCTCACCTTCGTCAACTTCAGTCATTTTATCTTCTTCAGATTCAGTTTGAATAATGTACTCAACATCTTCTTCATCATCACTTAAGTGAATTTCATCACCGTCTTGTTTAACGATAATTCCATCTTCATCACCCATAGCCTTGAAAACCTTTAAGATTTCCTCGTCTGATGCTCCTGTTAAGTCAAGAGGAAGTAAAACTTCTTCTTCATCGTCAACTTCAAACTCGTCACCAGGTAAATCGATACCTAACATGTCTTCCATGTCAATCTCATCACCCATGTCTTCGTCTTCCATTTCAGAATCTTCATCCGCATCCATGTCACCCATTTCAGGTTCCATTTCAACTTCTTCTTCGTCTTCCATGTCAACTTCTTGTTCAGTTACTTCTTCAGCAACTTCTTCTGTAGCTTCCATTTCGACTTCCGTGTTAACCATTTCGTCAGCTTCTTCTTCAGATAATGATTCTTTTACTAATTCACTGATTTCTTCCTTCATAGTAGAAGCAAGTATTCCTTTTGCATTTTCAGTTACGGCTTCTTCCAAATTTTTCATTTGTAATAGTGCCTCTTCAACTAATGATTTTTTAGTATTCTCTGCCATTTTTTTATTACGCAAGCGTTTATTTTACTATATAAATATTCAGATATTAGAAAAAAGTTAATTTTAATAGTAATAGCAAAAAAAAATCGGGTATTAACCCGATTTTAAAAATTATCTGATAAGTGACCGATATTACTCGTAAACCTCATCGATTTTACTTTCAGCACATGCTGTAATTCTCCAATCATGTGGAAAACCTTCGAATTTTTTAGTTACTTTGGCCTCAACCTCAGTGACGTTATAACCCCTCACAAGTTTTTCTTCTCTAATTTTTTTGATTTTACCACTATTCTCATCGGGTAAATCGTACTGAATTTTTGCTACAAAATATTTCTCGTCCATAATAAAAAGTTTTAATATCCTAAATAATCGGATAACTTCTTCATTAAGTCAAGCGATTTGTTCAAACCTTGTCCTCCATCGATTCTTGGTTCTTGAGCTCTTAACTTAGTTTCTTCCTCAAGATTCTCTTCGTACTTGTTTTTATCTTCTTTGTTTAAGAACAAGTAAGCACCAGGTGTAGATGGTGATGATACTAAGTCAAAACAAATTAATTCAAAATCGTCTTGTACTTCATTACGTTCACCTTTTTTAACTAATGAACCAACACCACGAGATGACACACCCATAGTAACACCTTGTCTCATAAGGTTTGCTGCCATATCACCTGGACATGAAACAACACCTCTTTCGTGGAAACCTGGTGAAGTAAGTAATTTAATTTTACCCATCAATACATTTCCTTCCCACCACATATCAGTGATAAGGTGAGACACACGGTCTAAATCAATAAGTGATGATTCAGGGTGATTTAATTCTGAAATAGATAAACCTTTATCAATAGCCTTTTTATAATTCTCGGCTTCTCTACGTAATATTTTTTCAGGATAGATACGACCGTTTCTATTTGGTGTATCAAACTTTTGAAGTACGGCATAAAAAACGAATGGTTTTGAGTGGTCTAATTGACCATATGATTCTTTAATAACTTCTGCGTTTCTTGAATCGTTTGGTGATATATAACCAGCATCCCATTCTACTAATATTCCTTTTCCTGAATCGTTTGGACCTAATATCTTCATGGTATTTTATTTTATAAATATGTTGTATTACTTAATATAGATGTAAAACAACATCATATTCAGTTAAATTTAGAGGTAACGCTTTCTTTACTATGTTGTCTATATTGTCAACAATGAATATTTTTATTAACATACCTAATGGTAAATCATCAGAAGTATACATGTCAATAATAGACCATTCTTTAGCAAATCCGCTAACGTCTACATCATCATGTACAATTTTACTTACTTTAGCTTCTATAGATACATCATCAATTTCCCCCATTAATTCAATATCTTTTAAATAAACTTTAGTGTTACCATTTTTATACACCAATTCACTTGGCATATAATTGTTTAAAATCCCTAACTGGTCTTTTTCTTCAGTTAGGGATTTTTGTATATTTTTTAATTGTTTTTCAGAGATGACTATTTTCACAACAAAGTTTTATAATAAATATTACACTTTCTTTGTTTTGGTTTTTGATAACCAAAAATAAGGAGAACTGTATAATTCATCATTATAAACTGAGGTGACAATTTTTTTAATTTTTTCCTTTAATATTGGTGATTTAAAATCTTCATTTTGATTTTTCATGAATAGTGTGATTTCAAGATTCATAAATGAGCGTTTATTCATTTGTATACCACTTGTTCTTAAATCTAAATCCACGATTGAATTTCTATCAAATGTTAGTAGGTCCACACATTCTAATAAATTATGTTGTATTTGTCTTTTTAAATTCCCCGCAACTCGGTCCCAATTTAAAGCCTCTTTTTTGGGTTCAACCCATGATTGTATTACTATGTAAATTGATTTTAATTCTTTTGAATCTACTGTACCATAAAAACACTTAGCATTTTCGAAAACATTTAATTTCGAAGTCTTTCCTTTCTTCATTCATTTTTAAATTTCTTTAGTTTATTTGTAGTAATAATAAAATATTTTTCCTTACAAGTCAAAACTTGATATAAATGATTATATTTATTATCATAACTAACATATATGATTATAATAGAAGTAGGAAAAAGAGAAAATATCGACAGAGCCTTAAAAAGGTACAAGTACAAAGTCATTAAGTCAAAACAAATGGACGAGGTACGTAAAAGAAAAGAATTCACAAAGAAATCTCAAAAGAGAAGAAAGAAAATAGAAAAAGCCAAATATATTCAGAAACTAAGAGACCAAGAATATGATTCATAAAAAAAGTCCCCGATTGGGGACTTTTTAATTTTTATAAGTTTTTATTGTTACTTATTTAACTTTGATGAAATCCAATCTTTTACAATATCCCAGTTTCTTGTCGCAAATACACCGAAACAAAATCCAGCCCAAATCTTAAAGTTCATAATCCAAAGTACCAATCCTACAATAAGTCCTAATACTCCTTCAACACCGTTAGCTTTAATCCATTCCTTAACCATGTTGTAAACTTTCTTGATGAATTCTAACACTTTTTTCATAATCCTTGATTTAATTGTGTAAGTTTATAAAGTGATACTAAATCACTTTTAGATTCTGAAATCTTTTCAATAGTTAAATTTATTTTTTCTGTAATTTCAGAATCAGTTGATTCGTTCAGGTTACTTTTCAGTTTACCTAAAACAGATTCTTTCAATTCTTCATGTTTTGTTTTAACTTCTTCTTTTGTTAAAGATAAAAGTTCTTTAAGTTCTTTTTTCTCTTCCTCAGTAATATTTTCAAATTCTTTATTAAATGAATTTGAAGCTATTTTTAACATTGATGATAATGGGATATTAATAGACTCAGTCATTACAACATTTTCTTTTTCAGTTGTAATTAAGTTTTTAATGTTTCTTTTTGATTCTAAAACATTTTCTAAATTTTTTATAGATTTGTTGTTATATACAACGTTGTCTATATCTGAGTAACTACTATTAACTTCTTCAGATAATACTCCGTCAATCCATTCTGATAATGATGAAATTTGTTTTGTATTTTTCTCTATTAATTTTTGTAATTCTTCAATAGATTCATTAATATAATCTGAGGCAATTTCTTTGTCTAAACCCTTTTTAGAAGATAAGTCATCATAGATATAAAAAATCTTAGATATGTCTTTATTTTCTAAAATATTTTTTTTGAAGTTTTTCATGTGGTTTTTAAACTCTTCTTTACCATAGAGTTTTACCATAGACTCTTCAATTTTAGTTTTAATTATTCCGAAAGGTTTCATAATATTTTATTTTATAAATATTACTATTTCAGTAACTCGCCCAATTTATCATCTATTTCACTTAACGACTTCTTACCTTTTGATAAATCTAAAGTATCTAAACCGTTAATCATATCATCTTCTAATATAAGATTTAAATCATTCATTTTTTTAGATTCAGGTGCCAATTCAGGTGCTGCCTCTGCTCCACCACCTAAGTCAGGTGCGGGTTCTGAACCACCTCCCAAGTCTCCACCTAAGTCACCACCACCTAAGTCTCCAAATCCTGTATCTGCAGGTTCTGTTACTTCACCCTCAGGTGTTGCACTTCCACCTTCACCAGGTTTGTTACCGTATAACTTATCAATATTGGCAAATATACCTGTCTTAGTGATAACTTCACCAGTCTTTTCAAGTTCAGCCGCAACCGCCTTTTCAATTCTCTGTTGTTGAATATCCAATTTAATTTCTTCATCTGAGAATCCAAGAATATGTTTCTTAGCCCAAGATGATGAAACAGGAAGAATACCATTACCAGGGTCTGTTGTTGCATCACGGTAAAGTTGAATCTTAGCTTGCCATTGTTCAACCTTAAGAAGGTCGGCTTGTGTTGATGGATTAGTAAGTCCTAATGTGAAATTGTTAAGTTCATCCTCAAATCCTAAAAGGTAAAGGTGAATAATAGCAATTTTATTTAACTCCTGAATCATAGATTTTTGTATTCTATTGATTGTACGAGCAAATCTAATGTCCTGTAATGACAGGTTCTTACCATCACCAACAACTTCTTCAAATCCTAAAAAGGCTTTAGGTACACGAAGTGCTGTAAGTAGTTTTTTCTGAATATACTCAATATCCGCAATCTCCGCCAAGTTTTGTGCTCCTGGTAGTGTATCGATTGGGTTTGGTGCGTTAGGGTCACGAACAGGAATAAAATAGTCTTGGTCGACAGCCATTTGGTTATATCTTAAATCGACATTACCATTTGACGGGTCAACAATTTGGTCTCTTTTAAACTTGTTGGCGACTCGGTTTACGTATGGTTCAACATCTTTGTCGTCCATATTACCAACGTATATTTTAAACACCCTTCTTTCAGGTGCCCTCGATGTTCTATAAATTAACATCGCATCCTCAGCTAATAATAACTGTTTCCAAATCCTTCTGGCTTTTTCTAACATAGAAGTTCCATAAGGAAGTTTTCGGTCATCACCCAATAATCTAAAGTGGGCAATTTCCCATGTGTTGAAATTCATATCTTTGTCTTTCCATACGAATTTCAAGGCATCGTTTTCAGTAGTGGTAGTCGTAGTCTTACTGTTTGGTGAATACTTCATACCTCTTTCCAAACGCTCAATCTGAATGTTTGGAAGTTGTTGTGCACCCATAATACCCTTTTCAGGGTCTAATTTTAAGTAAACAAAATTGTCTCCAAACTTACAAGTATTTCGAGTCCACATAGGTAAGTTAGTATTAATATCAAGTCTATTGTTGAACAAGTCACCAAGAACTGATTTAATACGTTTACTTTCTGAATAAATTTGTAATATAAATCCATCTTCATTTGTTGTTGTTGATTCTTCTGCGTAGATGTCAAGTGCTGCAGATATTTCAGGAGTATATTCCATACTCTCATAATCATAATACGAAGCCAACCTCGTTGGTTCATAATATACGGCTTGAGTATATAGATTGTTTTCAATCTTGGTCCATTGTTGTCCCAAGTATAATGATTGCTGAGCTTGAAGTTTTTCTCTCTCGTACTCTTGTTTGTTAGGTGTCTTAAGAAGTTCTTTCTTATCAAACCTATAAACAGGAGACTGTTGGTCCAACGTAGAATCAGGACCAAATACTTGACCCAACCTCTGCCATATAGTTAAATTATTATCTGCCATTCAAATACTTTTTACATAAATAGTATTAAATATTTAATTAAATTAAATATCACTTACCGAATAACCATAAATACTTCTCATAATCATTTCTGGTTGGATTCGGATTTATACCACGATTAGTGTTGTGGTTCGGCATAACAGGTAAAGAAGGATTAAAATCTTGTGACTTATCTTTATACTCATTTGTAGAAACAGCCCAACTATCAATCATAGCCTTAGTTTGTTCTGTAACTTTTTCTAATTGAGTGAAAGAATTTTCGCCCACATATATTGCCATGGCCATTGCCATAATAAGGTCATCATGTTGTCCTTTTTGGTGGTCAGGTCTTCCGTTAACATAAACAAAAGTTCCCAACTCATTAAATAATCTCATTGAACGTACTCTAAAGTCGTGTCGTAATGCTTCCTCAAACGATGCAATAATCTGAACACGTTTTGAGTTAAAGTTTAATCCAGGTATCTTTTCACGCATTTTAGGATTATACTTCCACTTATCTGCGGCGTTCAATCCATCAACATATAAATTTTTATATCCCATCTCTTGTAATTTACGAGATGTTGATACCCCCATACCTCCAGTAATATCAATTACAATAAATGCCGAATACATTGTAGCCCATTTAAATGCAACCTCAGCAGCAACATCAGGTGGTATCTTTCCGATGTATTCTAAGACCTGTTCTCTTTCATCAAAGTCTATAATCGTAAATGTGGTAAAGTCTTCACTATCACCACGAGAAACGTCAATACCCATAATATACTTGTGACCTTGTATTGGCTCTTTCCACTGCCATATGGCACCACCCATAAATTTGTTTTCAGGTTCACATATATCATTATCTTTCATACGGTCCATAGTATCTTGAGGGATAACATTATCCCCTGAACCTAAGAAGTTACACTCCAATTCCTGTGCAATCTTTCGTCTGTCAAATTTTAATTTCTTTGACATCTTTTCAAACCACGTAGAATATGGTTTGTATCCATCCTCAAACTTTTTACTTATTTCTTTGAAGTCCCTTTTCATTGGGTCCACATCAGAATAGTCTAATATAATCTCATCATCGTTATAATCTTCACGATTTAACATATAATGAACAATATCTTTTACTTTAATAAGTTTTAAGTCATCAGCATAACGGGGGTCACGATACCAAAACATTTCAGTGATTTTGAAATCGTTCATATTTTTAATCGCTTGATTATAAATCGAATAATATATTGGGTCAAATCCGTTAGGGGTAGATATTACAATTACTTTACCACCCGTAGAAAGAGATGCCATACAGGCAGACCAGAAGTCATTATCTGCTTCAATAAATGCTGCTTCATCAAATATTAGAATAGTCGGAGTATAACCACGAAGTGCATCTTTTGATGTTGCAACGGCTTTTACCTCACACCCATTAGATAGTTTAAAGTGTCTTTGTGAATTCTTTTCTGCCGAGAAACTAATACCAAACCATGACGGCCATTGGTCAACAAAAGAACGAATCTTATTTGCCATTTCTTGAGACGTATCAAGTTTGTTAGCAATAATAAGAATCTTTTCAGGTTTGTTTTTCGAAGCTGTTACTAATCGTTTTGAAACCCATGCTGAGGTAACTGTAGAGACACCTGCCTGACGATACTTTAAGGCAATGTTTTCCTCATGCGTATCATAATCGTTAATAAGACTAACTTGGTCGGGGAATAGTTCTAATGGAACGTATTTGGACTGAGTGTTATCGTAGGTCTGTAGATAGGTCTTTAAAGCGTATGGGGTATCTTTTACGCAACGTGCATATTCGAGTATTGCCTGTTCTCTTGATAAACCCATATTTTCATCACTTTATTTTTTATT
>Ga0180431_10007362_pt1 | contig 12849 bp, 9 predicted proteins | sample SS_ome_11_FD_132459 | JGI IMG/M metagenome (GOLD analysis project Ga0180431, IMG submission 132459) | Hypersaline lake sediment archaeal communities from the Salton Sea, California, USA - SS_1_MS_1 metaG | ecosystem: Environmental > Aquatic > Non-marine Saline and Alkaline > Hypersaline >... | reverse complement strand
GCGGTGGCGGTCTCGGTGCTGATCGCCGTTCCGATCGGGCTGGCCATCGGTCACACCGGCCGGGGATCCTTCCTGGTGGTTACAGCGGTCAACGCGTTGCGTGCGCTGCCGACGCTGGGGGTGTTGCTGCTCGCGGTGCTGCTGTGGGGCCTGGGCCTGCTGCCGCCGACCGTGGCCCTGACCCTGCTGGCGGTACCACCGCTGTTGGCCGGCACCTACTCGGGAATCGCCAATGTCGACCCGAAGATCACCGACGCCGCACGGGCGATGGGCATGTCCGGCCGGCAGGTGCTGACCCGGGTCGAATTGCCCAACGCCCTGCCGCTCATCCTCGGAGGTCTGCGCACCGCCACCTTGCAGGTGGTCGCTACCGCGACGGTGGCCGCCTACGCCAGCCTGGGTGGGCTGGGCCGCTATCTCATCGACGGGATCAAGATCCGGCAGTTCTATCTGGCGCTGGTGGGGGCGCTGATGGTGACGGCGTTGGCCTTGCTGCTGGACGGCCTGCTGGCGATGGTGGTCTGGGCGTCGCTGCCGGGAACGGGAAGGTTGCGGCGCCGGTTGCCGCAGCCTCTGCTCGACGACGAGGTGCGTCTGGACGCCGGTCAATCGGGGCGGACTCCCGACTACAACCGAGGTGGGCCGTCCCCTACGGTAGAAGGGTGGTAACTGCATCCGAGGGTTCGAGCCAGCGACACTGGCCGGCGATTCTGACCTGGCGTTCCCCCGATGTGTCGCGGATCGAGTCGGCCCGGGTGCAGGTTTCGGGCAACCGGATCAAGGCGCACGGCCGGATCGTCTCGGCCGCCACCGAGGTCGATCCCGCGTTCAGTGCCTCCTACGACCTGGTGACCGACGATCGCGGCGCCACCAGGCGGCTGTCGCTCACCGTCACCCTCGCGGAGCGGGATCGGCAGATGTCGATCGCCCGTGATGAGGAGAACATGTGGTTGGTGACCGACCACCAGGGCGAGTCGCGTGGTGCCTACGGAGGCGCCGTGGATGTGGACGTCGTCTTCAGTCCGTTCTTCAATGCCCTGCCGATCCGCCGGACCGGGCTGCACCGTACGGCGGAATCGGTGAGCATTCCGGTGGTCTACGTCTACCTGCCGCAGTTGACCGTCAGCCCTGCCACGATCACCTACACCAGCTGCGGCGTGGCCGGTGGCGAGGGGATCAAACTGCACTCTCCGGTCGCCGAAACCACCATCACCGTCGACGACGACGGATTCATCATCGACTATCCGGGCCTGGCAGAGCGGATCTGATCACCGCACCTGAGCGTCCGGCCGCGGCAAGGTCCGCGCGCCAGTTGCCGTCGCCCAGCACCACCGTCACGAAGTTGGGGCGCGGGAAGCTCTCGAAACGGACCCGGGCGGAGTGTCCGGCGTCCACCAATCCGGCGACCGAGCCCTTGCCGGCCAACGACTCCCGGGCGTCCCGCAGCAAGTCCATGGCCCGGTCGAGTGCCGGCAGTAGCTGATCGGCATTCGCCTCGCACATCGCACGGACCAGATCCGGGGCGGTGCCGGCCACCCGGGTGCCGTCCCGGAACGATCCGGCTGCCAGCGCGAAGGCCAGCGGCACCTCCCCGGCGGTGACGGCGAGGGCCTCGGCCAGCAGATGCGGCAGATGGGAGATGCTGGCGGCGGCATGATCGTGCTCATCGGACACGGCCGGCACCACCACGGCCCCGCAGTCCAGCGCCAGATGCATCACATCGGACCAGACGGCCGGGTCGACGTGCTCGTCCACGCTGATCACCCAGGGCGAGCCGGTGAACAGGTCGGCATTCCCGGCCGGCCAGCCGGATTGTGCGGTCCCGGCCATCGGGTGGCCGCCCACGTAGCGGTCGAGCAGCCCGGCCGCGCGCACCTCCTCGAGAACGGGACCTTTGACGCTGATGACATCGGTCAGCGGACAATCGGCGGCCAACCGCCCGATGGAGCCGAGCAACTGGCTCACTGCGGGCATCGGGACCGCCAACACGATCAGGGCTCGGCGCTCGGCGGCCCAGGTCAACGCCTCGGTGAGGTCGGTGCCGACGGCGAACCCGTCCGCCTGGGCCGCCCGGGCTCCCCCGGCGGAACGGTTGTAACCGAACGCCTCCCGTCCGGAGGCGACGGCCGCGCGCAACACCGAGCCGCCGATCAGCCCGAGCCCGAGGACGCACACCGGTGTCATGGTCACGCTTTCCAGGTTGACATACCGGCCGGCCGGCGCCGTTACCAGCTAGTCAGCGGCCCTGATCAGGGACTAGCGTATGCCGCCATGGAGGTACAGCGAGCGCCCGCTCCCGGGTCCGACGAGACCCCTTTCGGGTTCGCGTTGGCCGTCGTGCGCGACGGTACGGCCTGGCGCTGCGCGTCGATGAACCCGGAGGCGTTGGTCAGTCTCGCCGCCGCGGAGACGGAGTTGCGGGAGCTGCGCAGTGCCGGGGCGGTGTTCGGGTTGCTCGACGTCGATGACGAGTTTTTCCTCATCGTCCGGCCCGCCCCGTCGGGGACTCGGCTGCTGCTGTCCGACGCGACCGCCGCTCTGGACTACGCCATCGCCGCCGAGGTGCTGGAAAAACTGGATGCCGATATCGACCTGGATGATCTCGAGGATTGCGACCCGTTCGACGAGGGCGACCTGGGCGTTCTAGCCGATCTCGGGCTGTCCGAGGCGGTGCTGGGAGTGATCCTGTCCGAAACCGACCTCTACGCCGACGAACAGATCGGCCGGATCGCCCGCGAGATGGGTTTCGCCGAGGAGCTCTCGGCGGTGCTCGACCGCCTCGATCGGTGAGTGCGCTCACGGATGAATCCTTGATCCGTGCGGCCATCGCCGCCGCGGCCGAAGCCGACTCCGACGACGTCCCGATCGGCGCGGTGGTCTTCGCCGCCGACGGGGCCGAACTGGCCAGGGCCGCCAATGCGCGTGAAGCCCGCGGAGATCCGACTGCGCACGCCGAAATCCTGGCCCTGCGGGCCGCTGCGGCGAGACTCGGCGACGGTTGGCGACTTGAGGGCGCCACGATCGCGGTGACGGTCGAGCCCTGCACCATGTGCGCGGGTGCGTTGGTGATGGCCCGGGTCGCGCGCCTCGTTTTCGGCGCATGGGAGCCCAAGACCGGTGCAGCGGGCTCGCTCTGGGACGTCGTGCGGGACCGACGTCTGACCCACCGGCCCGAGGTTCGCGGAGGTGTGCTGGCCGGCGAGTGTGCAGACCTGCTGGAGGCCTTCTTTCGCCGTCAGCGCGATTTGGGCTAGCGCGGCGCTGACCGTAAGCTGCAACGCGGTGGCGTGTCCGAGCGGCCTAAGGAGCACGCCTCGAAAGCGTGTGACGGGTAACCCCCGTCCGAGGGTTCAAATCCCTCCGCCACCGCCACGATTACCCGGCCGTTCGAGCAGCCCAGGGCTCCATGAAGCGGGGCTCTCCCGGCGCCCGTTGCCCATCGCCTGCCCACTTTTTGCCTGATCTCTCGACTGAACTGAAGAGAATGTCGTCAAGTTGAATTGAGCCTTGCAGTCAAATCCAGACGGGGCCGTGACGGGGGTGCCGACCCTAGGTGCCACCACCAACGGCTGCGGCGGCCCAATCGGGAGCTACTGGGTGGCACTCAGCCGGAACAGAGGTATCCGGCGTCCGCGGGGGGCGGTCTTGGCGAGGTAGTCGCCGTACCCGGCGTAGACCTGCTCAGCAAGCGCGTACAGGCGGGCGTGTTCTTCGGGATCGGTTACCTCGCTGGCGAGGAAGTCCTCGCCGCCGAAGCGGCATTCGGGGTTTGCCTTCAGGTTGTAATACCACGCCGGGTGCTTATGGCCGCCGAAATTCGAGGCGATGAGGATCGGATCGGCGCCGTCATGAAAGTAGGTGAGCTGCGCCTCCCGCGGCTGACCCGACTTGGCACCGATTGTCACCAGCGGCGCGTTGACAACGACGCCCATCGAGGTCGTGAAATGTCCACCCGTTGCGCGGTAGAGCAGAGGGTCGAGTCGGGTCGAGACATGGCGGGCGAACCACTGCCCAGCGGGTGAGCGCCCGAAGCTCTCAGCGACCCGGTAGCCACGCCCGCGCCTCCGGCGGGGATCGACGTACCGCAGCGGCATGACCGAACCGTACACCGCCGCCAACACAGACGGGCCTGAGTGGTCGACCAGGCTGAGCGGGCCGTTGCAGCGGTTATCCAGCAGCGCATTCCTGCTTCGCTTGTGCATCTGCCCCGGGTATCGTCACAGCTGTGGTTAACTCTTTCCACAGTAAAAACTCAGGTTTTGGGGCGGAAGTGCGAGGCTGATGTCGGTAGTCAAGCGTGGTTCACGGGCCGGGGTCGCCGCGGTGGCACTGGGGTTGTCCCTCGCTGTGCCGCCGACCGCGGCGGCCGACGGGGCCGAGTCGGCCGATGACGGCCCGGCGGCGGTCTCGGCCGCGGGGTCCGACCGGCCCGCGGCACCCGACCGGGCCCGCGCAACCCGGTCGGCAACCACCGGAACTATCGGAACCACCGGGGGCGCGGGCGACATCACCCGTCGCGGCCGGTTGAGTCCGGGCATCCCCGAAGCGGCGGCGGCCACCGGTGCCGTCCCGATAGTGGTCGGGGCCATCGGATCAAGCTCGGCGACTCGGGTCCCCGGACGGCGGCCACAAGTCGTCCCGACCATCCCGCAGGCTCAGAACCCCAACCCCAACCCCGGTGCACCGGCCGGGACCGCGACCGGCGGCAGCACCGGCACTGACCCGTCCGGCAACGCCGAGTCGGCCGTGACACCGGGTCCGTCCACGCAGGCGGCCGCCGAGACCGATCCCGCCCCCGCGTCGAGTGCGGCCACCGTCGCCGGACCGGTCTCGCCGGAAGCCGGGTCGGCCCCCGTGGTCACCCTCCCGGCCAAGGCCCCGACAGGGCCGGTTGCGGCGATCAGCGCCGCGGTCGGTGTGTTCTTCGACTCGGCCTCGAACTGGCTGACCGGCCTGCCCGCCAGCCCGATCACCGAGTTCCTCGAAGGCGCGCTGCTGCTGGTCCGTCGCACGCTGACCACAGTGTTCCCGGAGTTGGGCGCCGGTCAGAGCACCGGTGAGACCCTCGCCCCCGACACCGGGATGACGGAGGCGGAATTGAACGCCTACCTGCTGGAGTTGGCCCAGCAGCAGTACGGCGACCTGTTCGGACAGACCGTCCCGGTGTACGGCTACGGCTACGGCTACGGCCCATGGCCGGTTTACTTCAAGTCGGAGACCGACGGCGGCGTCGGCAGCGGCGTCTCGGACACCAACACCCAGGTCGACGGTGTCGACGAGGCCGATTTCGTCGAGACCGACGGTCAGTACGTCTACGTGGCCCATAACGGCCGGCTGACGATCGTGCGGACCGATCTGACCGTGGCCTCGGAGTCGGCACTGTCCGGCGACGTTCTCGGTTCGTACCTGTCCGGGGATCGGCTCACGGTGATCACCCAGACCGGCTCCGGCTGGTACGGCCCGACGATGCGGATCGCCGCCGACTACTGGGGCCCGTGGCAATGGAACCCGCAGACCACCATGACCGTCTACGACGTCTCGGACCGGACCGCGCCGGCGGTGGTCAGCGAGACCGTCTTCGACGGCGGCTACCAGAGTTCGCGCGCCGTCGACGGTGTGGTCTACCTGGTCCTGCAGCGGTCCCTGAACCTGCCCGCACCGCAGTACATCGAAACCCCGGTGACGAAGACCAGCGACGCCGATGAACTCGATGGCCAGCTCGACGCGCTGCTGAAGCGGCCCTGGGGTGGCTCCGACATCACCGCCTACCGAACCTATGAGACCTGGGATGCCTACGTCGCCCGGGTCGGCTCGCAGATCGGGAATCTCGCGCTGCCGCACGCCTACGCCGTCGACGCGGACGGCAATCAGGTTGATCTGGGGCTGGTCGCCGCGGCGGGCGACATCGTACGTCCGAACAGCGACGGACAGCCCATGCTCCTGACCGCGGTCTCGGTGGACTCCGCGCGGGACGGCGCAGGCTTCGCCGACAGCGTCGGCGCGCTGGTGTCCGCCGGCGGCGGTGCCGTGTACATGACTGCCGACGCTCTGTACGTGGCCTCCAACGAGAACCACTACAACGATTCGGGCTGGTCCACCGACACCCGCATCGACCGCTTCGCCGTCTCCGGAACCGAGATCGGCTGGCGGGCCAACGGTGTCGTCTCCGGCACGTTGATCAACCAGTTCGCCATGGACGAGCAGGACGGCTACCTGCGGGTGGCCACTCACACCGCGAGCTCGCAGCTGGTCGACGGGGTGTGGGACAGCCGAAACGACAGCGGTATCTACATTCTCGATACCGCCGGGGACACCCTCGACGAGGTCGGTCAAGTGACCGGTCTGGCGCCGGGTGAACGGCTCTACGCCGTCCGGTTCATCGGCGATACCGGCTATCTGGTGACGTTCCTGCAGACCGATCCGTTGTTCGCGGTGGACCTGAGCGATCCGGCCGAACCGGTGTTGCTCGGCGAACTCATCGTGCCGGGTTTCTCCAACTACCTTCAGCCGGTCGGTGACGGACTGCTGCTGGGCATCGGCCAGGAGCGGGACACCGCAACCGGGAACACCCACCTGCACGCCTCGCTGTTCGACGTCAGCGACGGGACCAACCTGAACCAGATCGAACGCGAATTCCTCGACCCGGGCTACCAGTGGTCGTGGTCCAGTGCCCAGTTCGATCACCATGCCGTGCTGTACTCGGCGGCGGACGGGCTACTGGTGCTCCCGGTGGCCGGCAGTGGCCGCGACGCGCAGGGGGTCTACCGCTACGACCAGTTCCTCAAGGTGTTGCGGGTCACCCCGGACGGCCTGGAGGTGGTCGGTGAGATCCACACCGACGAACCCGTCCTGCGCACGGTGCGCATCGGCGACGTTCTCTACGCGGTGGGCGACACCACGGTGACCGCCTACCGAGTGGGCGACCTCACCGAGATCGGCAGCAGCGACCGAGCCGCTTCGGTGCTCTGACACCGCGGACGCTCAAGCGGGCGTTTGATCTACCGACGGTTCGGGTCGGCCCGGTCCGCCGCGGCCGGCTTTCTGTCGCAACAAGCTCCGCGGGTCGCTGCCTGGCCTACAGTTTCAATCAGCTTGAAAAGGTTTGAGCGGTTCGAGTGGTTTGAGCGGTTCGAGTGATTTGAGTGGGACCCAGTGGAGGCAAGACGCGTGGAACTGATCTCGCCGGTCGATTCGATGTTCCTGCTCGCGGAGTCGCGCGAGCATCCGATGCACGTCGGCGGTCTGCAGCTGTTCGAGCCGCCCGAGGGCGCGGGTCCGGACTTCCTCCGAGACATCTATCAGGGCTTGATCGCCAGCGAGGACGTCACACCCACCTTCCGCAAGCACCCCGCCGAGTTGCTCGGCGGAATCGCCAACCTCACCTGGGCGTTCGACCGGGACATCGACCTCGAGTACCACGTGCGGCGCTCAGCACTGCCGTCCCCGGGCCGGGTGCGTGAGCTGCTGGAGCTCACCTCGCGGATGCATGGGACACTGCTCGATCGGCACCGTCCGCTGTGGGAGAGTCATCTGGTCGAGGGTCTCGACGACGGTCGGGTCGCGATCTACACCAAGATCCACCACGCCCTCATCGACGGTGTCAGCGCCATCCGGATCATGCGCCGGGCGTTGGCCACCGACCCGGACGATACGACCGCCCGGATCATGTGGGGCACCAATGGGCGACCGTCCGGCAGTCGCAAGGCGCGGCCGTCACGGTTTGGCGAGGTGGTGAAAATTGCCGAATCCATTGCCGGACTGGGTCCCTCGGCTCTATTCCTGGCGCAGAAGGGGTTATTCGAACAGCAGTTGACCCTCCCCTTCGGGGCGCCGCGGACCATCCTCAACGTGCCGATCGGAGGGGCCCGGCGGTGTGCGGCGCAGTCCTGGCCGATCGCGCGTTTCGCGGCGATCAAACAGGCCGCCGGGGTGACACTCAACGATGTCGTGTTAGCCGTCTGCGGTGGCGCACTGCGGGCCTATCTGCTGGAGCAGAACGCATTGCCGGACCGGCCGCTCATCGCGATGGTGCCGGTGAGCCTGCGTGACGACGACTCCAGCGGCGGTAATCAGGTCGGGGCGCTCCTGGCCAGCCTGGCCACCGATCTCGATGATCCCGCCAAGCGGCTGGCCGAGGTCAGTACCTCGATGCACGACAACAAGGAGGTGTTCCGGCAGCTACCCAAACTGCAACAGATCGCGCTGTCCGCATTCAACGTCTCGCCGCTGCTGCTGTCGATGTTGGCTCCGTCCATCGGTTCGGCCGCACCGCCGTTCAATCTGGTGATCTCCAATGTCCCGGGCTCCCGAGATCCGCTGTACTGGAACGGCGCCCGGCTCGATGGGAACTACCCGCTGTCGATCGCGCTGGACGGCCAGGCGCTCAACATCACCCTGTCCAACAATGCCGACAACCTGGACTTCGGCCTGGTTGGATGCCGGCGCAGCGTCCCCAGCCTGCAGCGCATGCTCGGCCACCTCGACGACTCGTTGGGTGAGCTTGAGCGGGCGGTGGGCACCGCCGGGAAGAAAGCGCCGTCGCGTCGCCGTAAGAAAGCCGGTACCACTCCGGCGAAACGCTCCTGAGAGCCGGTGGCTTCGGACCAATTGGTTAGATGACTGGCGTGGGGTACTTCACCGTCGAGTCCGAGTTGGCCAACGGCCGGGGCCGCAGCGGGGTGATCCACACCCCGCACGGGGACATTCGCACTCCGGCCTTCATCGCGGTGGGAACCAAGGCCTCCGTGAAGGCGGTGCTGCCGGAAGCCATGGCCGAGTTGGGCGCCCAGGCGGTGCTGGCCAACGCCTACCATCTCTATCTGCAGCCGGGCCCGGACATCGTGGCGGAGGCCGGTGGGCTGGGGGCATTCATGAACTGGCCGGGCCCGACCTTCACCGACAGCGGCGGATTCCAGATCATGTCGCTCGGCGCAGGCTTCCGCAAGGTTCTCATGGAGGACCCGGAGCGCACCCAGTCCGACGATCTCATCGCTCACGGCAAACAGCGCCTGGCCCACGTCGATGATGAGGGTGTCACCTTCGTCTCGCACCTGGACGGGTCGACACACCGATTCACCCCAGAGGTCTCCATCGGGATTCAGCATCAGCTAGGGGCGGACATCATCTTCGCGTTCGACGAACTGACCACCCTGGTCAACACCCGCGCCTACCAGGAGGAGTCGCTGGCACGCACAACCGCCTGGGCGCAGCGTTGCCTGGATGAGCACCGTCGGTTGGCCGCGGCAGCGGCTCCCGCCGATGCCGAGCAGGCCCTGTTCGGTGTGGTTCAGGGCGCCCACTACGAAGATCTACGCCGCCAGGCCTGCCGTGGCCTGGAGTCCATCGTCGACGCCGACGGAATCGGGTTCGACGGGTACGGGATCGGCGGCGCGCTGGAGAAGCAGAACCTGGCCACCATCATCGGCTGGTGTACCGACGAACTGCCCGACTCCAAACCGCGGCACCTGCTCGGCATCAGCGAACCGGATGATCTGTTCGCCGCGATCGCCGCCGGGGCGGACACGTTCGACTGCGTTTCGCCGTCCCGGGTGGCCCGCAACGCGGCGGTGTACTCGCCGGCCGGTCGCTACAACATCACCGGGGCCCGGTACCGCCGGGACTTCACCCCGATCGACGCCGAGTGCGACTGCTACACCTGCGCGCACTACACCCGCGCATACATTCACCACCTGTTCAAGGCCAAGGAGATCCTGTCCGCCACGCTGTGCACCATCCACAACGAACGCTTCATCATCAGACTCGTCGACCGGATCCGCGATGCCATCATCGCTGGTGACTTCGATGAGTTAAAGGATGACTTCCTGGGGCGCTACTACCGGTCCTGACCCAGGGCGGGGGAGGGCGCGGGGGAAAACGAAAAAATGAAGGATCGAAAGCCGCAGCCTCTGTGGTCCTTCGGGAAAATCCGCCCGTGAGCGGGATCCGCGCCCTCCGCGGAATTGAACCGCACCTCCCCAGATCAGCGCAAGTTCCGCAGGTGCACCAGCGACACCAGACCCAGTTCGCGATAAAGCACCCGCGGTGCCAGCAGTCGGAACCCGCGAACACCGGGCCGCGCGGTCGCAACCTGAACGATTTTCCGTGCAATCCGGTAGTCAAGATCCTTGAGGACACCGCGATCAGTCGTACTGTCGAGCAGGGATGACAAACCCTGAACCGCAAAAGGGTTGGTGATATCCAACATCACGTTCACCGCCGCGACCAGGTGCCGGGCCCGTTCGGTAGCCGGCAGCTGCGCCAGGGCTGGTGCGGCCCCGTCGATCCGCGTCGTCACCCGCGCGATGAACCGGCGCAACCGGTGCGGGCCGACCGCCACGGTACCGGCATGGCTGACGGACAGGCCCAGGCAATCAATCCGATTGCCACCCCGATACGCTGGGTCCGCCGATGAGGGCATCCCGTTGGCGCTCAACGCTGTCCGGCGCTCCTTGTCGGCCTTGCGGCTGACACCCAAATCGCCGATCACCCCCGTGATCCGGTCGTCTGCCGCGCGAATCGCGGCAAGGTCCGGATGGGCGAGGATGAAATCATCGTTGTAGCGGGCGTAGAAGATGCCGTCGATACCGAGCACCGCGGTGTCCATCGGTAAAACGGCGAGATTCGCCAGCATCGGGACCAGCGGAGTCCCCATGACGAGCCCGTTGCGGCGGGTGAACTGCGCGCCGTCGGCATCTCGGACCACCGGGCGGGCCAGGGCGGTGATGAGATTCCAATTGTCACCGGAGATCTCCCCGCTGGGGCTGCCCAGGTCAGCCACATCACGAAGGATGGGCCACAGTGGCGCGTCCGGGCCGACCGGCAGGGTGTCCCCATACTTGTCGAAGTCCGATTGCAGCACGTAGACGGGCGGACCTTTCGGGCCCACCCGCCGGCGATGGGCCCGGACGAACCCAGCGAGGTCTCGCATCGCCGTCGCGTTCGTCAGGCCGGGCAGATACGAGTAGACCCCGGGCAGGCCGTAGGCGCGCGCGTTGCGGGATAGCAATTGGTAGAGCGCCGCACCCACGACATGGTCGGTGAACGTCGGCATGTGTGCGGCGCGACGTTTGCCCCTGGTCTCGAGGAACCACAATTGGACAGGATCGGGGCGGTAGCGGCCGTGTTCGACGGTGTGGGCGATGGCGCGGGCCAGGCTCCGGCGTTTGGCCACGGTGTCGAAATAGGTGAGCCCGTCCGCCGCCGCGGCGAACGCCTGTCCCTGCTGTCGGCGCTTGGTGAAGATCCGCAGAATGCTGTCTTCGTAGATGCGGGGTTCGGCCAGACATCTGTCGATATCCACCGGCCCGACACCGTCCGGCTCAGGCATCGATCGCAACCCTCGGCCGGCCGGCGAGATCGTGATTCCATGTTTTGAGGATCTCGAGCCATTCCCGAAATCGGGCCGGTTCGGGATCTGCCGGCAGCACGCAGAGCAGACGCAGCGTTGCGCCGGTGAACACCGTCGTCAGCCAGCGGTCCGACACCCGCACCACGTCGGTACCGTCGTCGAAACCGGCGATCGCCTCCGGCAGGGCGGTGGCGAGCACCGTCGGGTCCAGGGTCCGCATATCCTCCCCGCCTTCGCGGCTCCGGACATCGAATACGACACCGTCGGAGAACAGTGCGCGGAACTCCCGGCGCAGGCCGGCTACCGAAGCCGGGGGCTGCAGCCCGATCCGCGCCGGGACGATCCATTGCCGGGCCACGAGCCGGTCAAGAGCGGTCGGACCGTCGGTTGCCGGGCCGGGTAGGGCGTTTCCCCGGCCGGCGGCGCAGCCCGTCATATCCTGTAACGCCAGATAGAGCCCGAGCGGGCCGTCTGCGTCGCAGCGGCGCGAAAAGTAGATCAACGTCGTCGACGACGGGAACGCGAAATAGCCCGAACCGTCGAGATGTCGGCGCATCAGGGTCACGACGGCCGACTTCTGGGCGGGCAGGGTGGACTTGGCAACGGTGATGCGGCCGACGGCCGCGGGCCCGGGGTCCGCGGCGAGCAATGCGGTCCAGTCGCGTAGCGGAACCAGGGCCGGCAGCTGCGCCTCCCGGCGGTCCCGGAAATGCTGCAGATTCATCAGGACGATGAACTGAACGATCATCGCCGCCGTGATCTCGATCAGGTCGCCGACGGGATTGGGGTCGATCCACACCAGGGTAAGCAGGGCGACCAGCAGCACCAGGGTGGCGATGTGAGTACCGAATCGGCCCTCGGCGAATAATCGGATCTGGTAGCAGCCGATCAAAGTGCGGAAGGCGAAGAGCGGGATGATCGCGAGCAGAAAGGTGATCGGAACATCCTGCAGGACAACGATTCCGAGTAGGGCTGCCAGCGACCAGAAAAACAGTGCGATGACCGGCGCCACCCAGAGCAGGGTGTGGAAGAAGTATCGCTGAAGTTCCCGCAGCGCAGGCACGCTGCGCAGCCGCACGAGGTCGAAATAGAAGATACCGGCGCTGTCGTAGGCGCCCCGGAACAGCGGTATCGCCAGATAGAAAAACTGGAACGCGTCGATGTGCTGCCAGCTGGTGAGGCCGGCGGTGAGGTCGAAGGCCCGCGTGTTGGTTCCGTAGAAACCGACGAGCGCCAGAACGAGGATGGCGTCAAGGCGCAGGCTGAGCCCGGACAACGTTGTTTCGAAGCCGAGGCGGGGCGGGATCGTCGGCAGGTGACGCCAGAAGCGCCGGCCGGATGAAGCAGCGCCGTACTTCGGCCGCAAACCCATCAGCCGATAGACCTCGAGGCAGTAGTGCACGGTGATCCAGATACCGATGGCGTTGGCCACCACGATCGAGCTGATGATCGCCGCGGTGGGGTAGAGGTAGAAGCCGAGGCCGAGGATCGCCAGTTGCGTC
>Ga0180431_10007361_pt1 | contig 12850 bp, 10 predicted proteins | sample SS_ome_11_FD_132459 | JGI IMG/M metagenome (GOLD analysis project Ga0180431, IMG submission 132459) | Hypersaline lake sediment archaeal communities from the Salton Sea, California, USA - SS_1_MS_1 metaG | ecosystem: Environmental > Aquatic > Non-marine Saline and Alkaline > Hypersaline >... | reverse complement strand
TCAGCGCCGACAGGACCATTCTGGGAATGCCGGAGCGAGTTCGCCAGCCGGCAAGCTACGTCATGGCCTGCCGCCCGCTGCCGAGTGCTCGCATAATCGCATCCTGGGAAGATGCCGCCAGGACTACCAAAGCCCCGGCGATCATCGCCAACGCGAACGGTGCCTTCATCACCTGCGGCCTGACGACGGATCACTGTCCCGAGGTCGGGCAACTGCTGCGCGCCATTATCGGAATCTTTGCGCCGCAGGTATGGGCGCAGTCAATCCCTTCGTCTCCCGAATATCTCGGCCCCTATGGTCCGTATACGACGCTCGCTGAACTTGCCGGGAGCGTACAGAGCAAGCACGCCGCCGGTCAGGACATCGCGCCCGCCGTCGCCGACATTGCCGAAGCCAACGCGCTTCTGGCCGGTGCCGCGAGCCTCAAGGGCCGTGGTCATTTCGCTGAGGCTCTGGCGGCTGCGCAGAGAGCGGACAAACTGGCAGGCAATGCGCTATGGAGCAGCTTTGCCACTGTCGAGGGTGAGATGCGGGGTATCTGGACACACAACTATGCGCACCCGTCCTGGGATCATGTAGCCGCCGAACTGAAGAATGCCAACCTCAACGCGGTGTTCCCCTATATCTGCAGCGGTGGCACGGCGTTCTATGATAGCCGCTTGCTACCTCACCATAAATCCGTTGCCGAGCATGGGGACTATCTGGCGGAGGCGGCCGCCGCCTGCCGGAAGCACGGCCTCGCACTGCATCCACGGATGCTGAACCTGTCCACTCTGTGGGCATCGGAGGAGACACGCAGAAGCCTGAAAGCCCGGCAGCGCCTCGAGGTTACCAGCCAGGGGAAAACAGGCACGTGGCTGTGTCCGACACATCCGGAGAACCGCCGTCTCCAGCTCGAGGTGGCCAGAGAGATCGTGAGCAAATACGAGGTCACCGGCATCCAATTCGACTACTTGCGTTACTCGTGGAAGAACGTGTGTTTTTGCAACCGTTGCCGGGCAGCTTTCGAGCAATACCTGGGGGGCAAGGTCAAGAACTGGCCTGCAGACGCCGCCACGGGGCGCTACAGCGGGGAGTACCTGCAGTTCCGCCGCTACCAGATCAATACACTCGTCGGTGAATTGGCCGCAAGTTTACGCGAGGTTGACGAAGACTTGGAGATCTCCGCCGCCGTCTTCCTCAATTGGGAGAGTCACCGTGACAGCTTCGGCCAGGACTGGAAAGAGTGGGTGGACCGGGGTTGGGTGGACTTCGTATGTCCGATGGACTACACCGATGATATGGAGAAGTTCCGAGGCTACGTGCGGCGACAGAATGGTTGGGTTGCAGGGCAGGTCCCGATCTACGCGGGCATCGGCGTCAATGCGGACAACTGCAGGTTCACCGACCCGTACCAACTCATGCGCCAGATAGAAATAGCGAGGGAAGAGGGTGCCGACGGATGGGTGGTATTCAACTACTGCCCGCGTTTCTCAGAGCAGTTCCTGCCGCTGCTGGCTGCCGGCATTACGCGCAACCCAACCGCTTACCGGTTGTCGAAGTAGCGTTGAGACGGGAGGGCACAAGCCGGGTGCCCGCGCAAAGTTACAACCCCGCATTTCTCAGTCTACGTTCATGCCAGCGCTGCAACTGGCCCTTGAGGATACGCAGCGCCGGGTCGGCAACCTCAAAAGGCCATTCCTCGGTGGGATAATCGCGTTTGTCGGTAAGATACTCTACCATCTCTAACGCCGACATCGGTATTATCTCCAGCTCTCCGTCAGCGCGCCTGTACTTCAACTCCAGAGACTGCCGGCCTGGTCGGTAAGAGATGTAGAAACACCTGAACCCGTCACGGTTTGGTGGATGGTTGTAGATAATATGGTCGCGGGAGTTGCCCATAGAATGCTGCCTCTGCTGTTAGTTCAACCAACCGTTTCCCCACTTGCCTCTCACACGATCAATGTGGCAAGTATCACGGGGACAGAGCCACCGCATGCTAGCCGGGCCTGCGAATGCGCACGAAATTGCTCGTCTCGATGATATCGAATTCGTCGCCCGATGGCATTATCCGGTCCAGCATGATGTTGATGCCGGCGTTGTCCGCCGGATAGTGCGGTATCACGATAACGCCGGCACCGTACTTATTGGCCAGTTCCTGGAATTCCTTAGTACTTGCCACGACAACGAAGGTGCCCACTCCCGCTTTGCATAGCTCCTCGAAGAGCGTCGGGGTCGGATTCCAGCCGCCGAAACAGACGGCATATACCTTGCCCAGGGGAGCCCTCGCATCGCCCGCATCTAGGTGTGGCGCGTGCCGAGCCTTGTCTATTAGCCATTGGCATTCCGGCCATGCCTCGAGGAGCTCGAGCAACTCGCCGACTGTCTTAGGCTTGTCGTCGGTGACGTTTTTGCCCACAAGCTCATCCATGCATAAGTCGGCCGGCGTATGTACGCCCAGCAGCGGTATCTCCAGCGCCTCCGCAACTTGCAGGGCAGCCAGGTTCCATGAGGGCTCGTCGCGACCGATAAGCTTATCCAGCATGTGCCACGCCCGCGGCTCGGGCATCCCCGCTTTCATAGCCATCCACACCTGCGGAATGGCCGTGTCACGCCGCGAAGCCAACGCCCCCGCTATCGCCGAAGCGTGATGGGACATGACCGCGTCAACCTGCTTGCCACGCCTTCCCAGTTCCGCCGCCAGCAGCAGTTCGGAGCTGCCGATGTCTATGCCTATTACGACCCGCCCTAATTCAGTGTCCGGATCGCCATAAACTATTCGCGTGTCGCCGAAGGGGTTGCTGAGACGCTCGCTGTCGAAGAGCCGCCGATCCCGTTCAGACATCTTTTCATACTGCTGCGCAAGGCGCTGCATCTGCAGGTTGAGTGCATCTTTACCACGCGGGTCGGCCGCCATGCCGACTCTTACCGCTGCCCTGTAGAACTCACCCAGTGTCATCGCCTGCTCCTTCGGTGGCAACACACCTCAATAGCCGGCCCTCAACGCAGGCCGACTCCGCACTATTCTACAGCATTTCCTAGCGCGCTGACAATCATCTCACGCCCGCCGGTAACGCATGTAGTTACTCGTCTCGACTATGTCAAATTCGTCTCTGTCGGGCATTATCCTGTCCAGCATGATGTTGATGCCGATATTGTCACCCGGGTAGTGGGGGATCACTACAATACTGGCGCCATACTTGCGGGCTACGTCGGCTACCGGCTGGCTGCAACCGACCATAATGAAGGTGCCGACGCCGGCTTTGCAGAGCTCCTCCATCATCTCCGGTGTCGGGCCCCAGCCTCCGTACCGACAGGAATATGCCTCGCCAACCGGCGCTTTGGCATTCCCGCAGTACACATACGGAGCCATGCGTGCCTTGTTAATCAGCATCTGGCATTCTTCCCAGGCCTCAAAGATCGCGACGACATCGCCGACGGTCTCGGGCTGCTCATTGGCAATCTGACTGCGTATCAGTTGGTGGACACAGGCATCTGATGGTGAGTGTATCGTCATCAGCGGTATCTGCAGGGCCTCGGCGACCTGGGTCACATTGAGATTCCAGGAGCATTCGCCGATGCGGTCAATGACCTGCGTAACCAGCTTCCATGCACGCGGCTCGGGCACGCCGGCCTCGACGGCCATCGCCACCTGTGGGATCGCCGTGTCATAGGTCGAACCCCGGCCCCGACCTATCGCCGAGTTGTGGTGGGAGATGACGAGGTCAACGGGCTTGCCACGGCGAGCCAGTTCGGCTGCCAGCAGCACCTCCGGACTCCCGATGTCTATACCTATAATGACGCGGTTCAACTCCGTATCAGGATCTCCGTATGCTATGCGCGTATCGCCGAACGGGTTGCTCAGCCGTTCCGTGTCGAAGAGGCGCTGGTCACGCTCCGACATCTGCTCGTACTGCGCCGCCAGCTTGGCCATGTGCGTCTCCAGCCAGGCCCTGCCGCGCATGTCTGCATCCATCCCGACTTCTATTGCGCCCCGGTACAACTCATCCAACGTCATAGTGTCGCCTCCTGACGATTCTCACAACTTATGCGTGGTTACTGGTATTGCACTGCTTTCGATCCGGCGATGTAGAAAGTGTTGTCGCCTTTGATTACTCGGTGGGGGAAGTAGATCATCTTCGTCTCATCCTCAGCGATCTCCAGACCGGGCTCGTCGAAGACATGGATGAGCGTGGTCTCCCCCACTCTCTCAATGCGTTGTATTGTGTACCCGTGCGCGGTGGTGTCGCCGTGGGTGATGATCAGTATCCTGCCTGCCAAAACGGCATCAGCGGGTAGCTGCACATCAGTCACGAAGGCGTTACTGTCATCACCGGCCTCTTGCCTTCGCACGCCGGTTATCGTTCCGCTCAGCGGGCCGCCGGTCTTGACTTGCAAGTCACCCATACTCAGGTCAACGCCGTCGAAGATATGCACGGACTTGACCTTGCCTTCCTCCGTATGCACGTATGCCAGTCGGCCGCGGAAGGTCAACTTCAACTCCGGCACTTGCGTCTCTTGCTCATACGGGGCCTGCTCGTTGGTGCTGATGAGGTAGTCTGTCGCGTCCCCGATCTTCACGGCTACTGCGACCGCATCAGCGCCGCCCTGCACATCCAGATTCCGCACGCTATCAATGAAGGTCGCTTCCCGGTATGGCTCCTGCACGGCGACGAAGGTGGTGCGTAACGGCTCAGTTACCTCCGTACCTGCGGGCAGCGGCTCCCCGGTCCGCACCGCCACAATGGGCATCCACAGGTCATGAATCCTCGACTCATCTCTCTGCGCACCACGTATTCGCGGGCATCTGCCGACGATGACCTGCGTTTCCTCAGGCGCCAGGACGTGCGTCTTCAGCGCCGTCCCGTCCGCGCAGGTGTTAGTCATCGTCCAGGGCGAATCGGCGGCAGCCTCCCTCAGCTCCTTGATGTGCGTGTACAGCGTGCCCTCCCTCGGCGTCAGCTTCAGGTCGCTGCTGAAGGCCTGCTCCTCATTGGCGTTACTGTGCTGCATCCAATCATGCACTGACCCGCCCTGCACACGAAAGACATCGAACAGATACGAATCAGCTTCACCGACACGCACCAACACTATCGCGCGCTTGTACAGATCGGCTTTTGCCTCATAGCGCGTCGTGCCGTCGGCCTCAACTGCGTAGGCGTCGGGGCCGGTGGTATCAAAGATGCCAAGTCGGCCCAGCACGCCGCCGCCCTGATTGGTCTCGTCAATGACGACAGTGTTGTGTCCTGGAGTGCCGGAGCTCCAGCCGCGAAGTGTGGTCCGGCAGTAGCCGAACTCCGATAGCAGTTCCTTGCCTTTGGCGTAGAAGATGACGTTGAGGGTGTCGCGATGGTCGTGTCCCGAGGCGCCGCCATAGTGGAGGTGGGCCTGGACCTGGTTATCGTTCTCCCCCATTCCGAGAATAGCGTGCCCCATGCCGGGTAAGATGAGACACTCTGACTGCCGGCGAGCAAGCGGCCAGCACACCTTGTTCCAGTCGCAATCATGGGTGACGGCATAGAAGCTGCGGCCGTTCTTCTCCGCCGGCAGCGCGAGCTTGACTACGGATGTAATGGCGCGGCTCAAAGCCGGGATGTCACGCTGCACCCGCAGATTATCATAGCGCGCGCCGGTTTCCTCGTAGGTGTAGCCGGGCGGGTCGGAATGGCCGTCAGCGAGGTCTGGCACCCTCGCCAGTCGGTTTGTTATCTGGCGATGGTAGCAGGCCGTACCCTCGTGCCACATGCCATCATAGAAGTAGCTTTTCTCCAGTATCTCGGTGAACCAGGCGAGCGCATAATGAATCCAGTCCGGCTCTCCCAGTACGCGGCCCGCAACGATGAAACCCATGATGCGATTGCCGTCCATATTGCCCCAGCGCTTAGGCCATTTCAGGATGTTCTGGACACTCAGACGCAGCAAGTCATTCTCTACACGCTCTCTCGCTCCCTCGCCGAGCTCCTCATACGCGCTGCTGTTGCAGATGAGGTCATGGGCCTTGAACAGGCCGATGGGGATGTTGCCATAGAACCAGCGGCTCCACTTGCCGGCCCAGTAGGGCATCGCGCCTTCGTAGTCGGGCGCGCAGATCTTGGAATCGTAGAAGGCGCTGCCCGGTTGGTCCCCGCTCGGCTTGATCTGGATATCCTGCGACGGCGAGACGGAATAGGCGTCATGGCCTCGGATGGGATAGCCGGGGAAGACCTGAGCAAAGCGGTGTAGTATCAGCGCCGCCTTGTGCGCATACTGCGGCTCCTCGGTGAGGTGATACAAAATGGCGAGATCACCGGCGCGGGCTGCGAAGTACCCCTTGATGTACCCCCGAATCTTGCAGTCCCAGAAGTACGTCCGCCCATCCTCGGCCTGATGGTAATGGTACTCCTGCTCCTCGCCGACGGGGTTGACGATCTTCAGCGTCTTGTCCATCGGGTACTTCTCGCTGGGATAGACGTGGCCGCAGTGCGTACACTTGATATGGTATGGGTCGTCAATCGTCCACTCGAAGACGGCCGAACGTCCGCCTTCCGCGCCGCCGCGACAGTTCTCACAGCCGACGATACTGAAGTCGGTCTTATCGGAGATGAAACCGACGATCTGCTCATCGCTCATCTCCATCACGGGCGCTACGCTCTCCGTAAGCTCCTTGATAGTCTTTGCGTCGCCCGTCGGGGAATACACGGGATGCTCCACTTCGTAGGCACAACCTACTGTGACCACGACAAGCATGATGCTCGCGATACTCAGCAGTCTCCGCAGGTCAGTCATGATGGCAGCCTCCACTGACATGTTTAACGGTGCTCATCCGTGATAGTCCCTCGCGGTCTGGAACATGGCAATGATATTCTCCGGCGGCACATCGGCCTGGATATTGTGTACCGAGTTGAGCACATAGCCGCCGCCTGCGCCCAGGATGTCAATAATTCGCCTGGTCTCTGCAGCTACTTGCTCCGGAGTCCCGTGCGGGAGTACCTGCTGCGTGTCAATGCCTCCCCAGAACGCTATCCTGTCGCCGAACTCGGCTTTCAACTCCGCCGGGTCCATGTCGGTGGCACTCACCTGCACGGGATTGATTGCATCTATGCCATTCTCAATGAGCCTCGGAATAAACTGGCGGATGCTGCCGCAACTGTGGAGCATGATCGGCGCGTCAGTCCGTGACTTGATGTAGCTGATGACCTCTCTTTGACGCGGGTAGACGTACTTATCGAATAACTCCAGCGACATCATCGGCCCGTCCTGGTGCCCATAGTCATCGGCCACCTGGATGACATCTACATATTCTGCTGCGACATCGAGGTGTGCTTCCCAGTATTCCAGATGCGATTGCAGTAACTTGTTCAGCAGCGCGTTGACGAAGTTCTCGTTCAACACCATGTCCAGCAAGAAATTCTCGAACTTGCGTAGATACCAGGGGAATTCGAAGAAAGATGCCGACCCGAACAGCACCACTGCATACTGCGTATTCTCGTGCAGCTCCCGGGCAGTCGTTTCCAGATGCGCCAGACCTTCGGCATCGGCAGTCGGTGGCGGCTCGAAAGCCTCCATGTCCGCCACCGTCCATTCCGCCATCGGATTGCTCACCATATCAAAATACATCGGCATGTGCTTGGGCATCCGCCACTCGATATCCCAGGCATCAGTGTAGAAGTAACTGTCTGCAGTCTCGCGTACTTCCACCTTATCGCCACCACGCCCACCGCTGTCAACATACCGCGTGTCAACACCCAATCGGATCAGCACCTCTTCACATGGGCGCGGCAACTGCTGCTTGAAATCATGCAGCACGGTCTCCTCTTCGATGCCCCAGTATTCCTTCAGACGGTTATAAGCATCCCGATGAATCCCCGTCACCACGCCACCGAGGTCCGCCGGGACGCGGTCGGTCTCCCGGTGCGCCAGAGCCATCGCGACCCTCTGCCTGGACGTCATTTCCTCAGTCATTCGCTCTCCATTCTAGCGGTCCTTGTACCATTGCGCGAAGAACTCCTGCCCCCGCCGGTAGGAGCTCTCCAGCCATTCCACATTCTCTGCGAACCAGCATACCGTCTGCCGCATGCCGGCTTCCCACTCGATGTCCGGCTGCCAACCCAGCGCCTCGAGCTTCTCGCTCTTCATCGAGTACCGGACATCGTGACCCGGGCGGTCCTCCACATGCTCGATGAGGCTTTCCGGTTTGCCGAGCTCATCCAGGAGCAATCGGATTGTCTCGAGGTTGGGCCGTTCGTTGTGTGCCGGGATATTGTAGGCTTCGCCGGCGATGCCCTTCTCAAGCACCGTCAGGATCGCGCGGCAGTGGTCCTCGACATGCAGCCAATCCCGCACCTGCATGCCGTCGCCGTAGACAGGCAGCGGCTCATCGCGCAGGGCCCTATAGACGAACAGCGGCACCAGCTTCTCAGGATACTGGTAGGGCCCGTAGTTGTTAGCCGGACGGGTGATCACCACGTCGAGGCCGTATGTGACCCAGTACGCTCTTGCCAGCCGGTCCGCTCCGGCCTTGGAGGCCGAGTATGGATTCCGTGCCAGCAGCGGCGCGTCCTCATCGAACGAGACGCCCTCGGCAGCACCGTACACCTCATCCGTGGACACATGCAGGAAGCGGCGCACATCTGCATCGCGCGCCGCCTCCAACATCCGGAAGGTGCCCTCGAAGTTCGTCCGAACCGCCTGCTCGGCACCGAAGATACTGCGGTCAACATGCGATTCGGCGGCCAGGTGGATCACAACATCGGAGCCTTCCGTAGCCGCCTGCGCCGCCGCCGGGTCGCAGATGTCGCCCTCGAGCAACTCGACACGTGGATCATTTGCCGCCTCGTCGAGGTTGGCGATACTACCGGCATAGGTCAGCTTGTCGAGTATCCTGATGCGGGTGCCCGGCTGCGCGGCCAGTATGAACCGCGCCAGGTTGCTGCCGATGAACCCACACCCTCCGGTGATCAGGTAGCGCATACTGGATTCCTCCATTGAGGAACTCGCCCTGCCACTGGGCACCGCCTATCCTGCCGAACGCCATCTAGATGCCCAGCAGTTTCGCCAGGTTCTCGCCGCGTATCTTCTCTTTGTTCTCCTCGGAAGTGTCCGCGTGTTGCACATTGAGGAAACCCGGGGCCGGATACTTCATCGGGATGCCGGTGCCAAACAGCACCCGCTCGACACCAACGCCTGCGATGAGCTTGTTGATGTCCTTGCCGATGAATGGTCGCGACCGCGAAATCCCGAAGTACGAGTTAGACGGCAGCTCATCAACTTCGGTCACGAACCTTGAGCCGCTGAGACCGCTCCCATTCAACAGCATGAATGTCGTCTCCGGATGCTTGGCGCAGAGGTCTGCGATGTCATCGAGCTTCAAGTCCGGCGCATCAACCAGCCAGTGGCTCTGACGGTAGTCAACCTGCCGTTGGATGAGTGTCACCACCAGTCCACGCTCTTTGCAGGCTTCGCACAACTCGTCGCAGCAACTGTCCGCTATGGTGTAATTGTGGTACTGCGGATAGATGCGGATACCCTTGGCGCCCATCTCATTGCGGCACCAGTCGAGGTCATACTCCCAGTCCGCATAGGCCGGGTTAATCACGCCGAATGGCACGAGGCGGTCACGGTAATCAGCTATTTCTTCAGCCAGCTTCTCATTCCCCGGCTGGCCGTTGCGATACATGATCGCCGAAAGCGAACCGACACAGGCTTTGTCTATATTGTTTTCATCCATCAACGCCACGAGTTCCGGTGCGGTATTGTTGCGTATCTGCCGCGCGAACCAATGGCCCAGATATGCGTTGCAATCGAATATCATCTGCTATGCCTCCCGTCCTACCAGCCGCAAGAAATTCTTGCTGCTGATCATTTCACGCTCTTCATCCGTTATCTTTGCCGACATGAACTTGCCCACGCCGCAGGTCACACTCATGTCGGTGGCAAAATACAACCGCTCTGCCCCGACGAGCTTGACGCCATACTCGAGCTGGCCTTCATCAGTGACGCTACCGGAGGTATCTGCGCCGACATTCGGCGGGGCGTCACGCAGAGCCTTAATTGTCCACTCCCAGTCACCACCGCCCCCGATATGGCCGGTAATCAGCTTGGCCTCGGGATACTCACGGCCCACCTTCGCCATTAGCCCCGCGTCGGAAATGAACGGCTGAGCCGTCGTATTCACCAGCGAGTGCCCGCAGTGTTCCAAAATCGGCACATCCAACTCGATGCACTTCTCGATTACCGGTCGCAGCACGGGATCGGTGATGAAGTACTCGTTGTACAGCTTGACGCCGACGCAATCCTCGTCGGCTTCGAGGCATCTCTCAATGTCCGCGAGTGCCTCCTTGGTGTATCCGGGATTCACATACGCATAGCCCCACAACCTGCCCCGGAACTCCTTGAGTGCCGCCAACATGTTCCTGTTGCATTTCTCGAAGCCTTCCGCCGTTGCCGGTCGCGGGGTGCTCAGGTTCGACACCACCGCCACGTCTATGCCGACAGCATCCATCGCCTCCACGAAGAGCCTATCCTGCTCCCACGGATCGCCCTCTTCCAGCGGTCCGCGACAGTGTGCGTGTGCATCAATTAACATGAACTTACCTCCTCAATACTGCTGACTGATTACTGCGTCACTCACATCTGACTTCTACGTCCGACTTCTGCTTCAGAACTCACCGTCCAGCGGCGGGCTGATGATCGCCGCCGTCTCATCCGCCTGCGTTGGTTCGACAAGCTTCACGCTACGTCCTTCTATCTTTAGGCGACCCTCGGCAAACCATTGTACGGCTTGCGGGTAGATGCGGTGTTCCTGAGCCAGTATCCGGTCGGCGAGATCCTGGCCGGTATCGCCATCCAGCACCGACACCGCCGCCTGGATGATTATCGGCCCGCTGTCAAACTCTTCACTGGCGAAATGCACCGTCGGGCCGGCTATCTTCACCCCGTACTCCACCGCATCCCATTGCACCTCCACCCCCGGGAATGCCGGCAGCAAACCCGGATGGATATTCATGATCCGGTCCCGGAATGTCGCCAACAAGCTCGGCCCGATCTTCCGCATGTAGCCGGCCATCACGACGAGGTCCACATCGCGCTGCTTGAAGACCTCTGCAATCCGCCGGTCGGTCTCCTCCCATTCCGCAGTATCGCTCCTGGGCACTCGCATGTGCAGCGTCTCGATACCGTGCTTCCGGGCCCGCTCCAGCGCGCCGGCATCGCTCCTGTCACTGAACACCAGTTCAACGCCGCCATTGATACTCCCGGCTTCACAGGCATCAATGATTGCCTGTAAGTTTGTGCCTCCCCCCGAAGCCATTGCAGCGATTCTTATCGGGTCCGGCATCAGTTCAGTCTCCCGGTCATCGTCTTGCGGTGCCGCCACATGCCACTTGCTGCATGAGCACCCGGCACTCCCCCGGACTGCATGCAGCCGTAGCATCTGTAGGTTCACCACGCAGAGTCCAATTTCCTCCTGCAGGATTAAATGCGCATGTGGCGAACAGATAAGCAAACTGCCGGCAAAGGGGAGACCATCATGAAGATGAGGAGCACATTCGGGACGGCGCCGATACCAGGCGCTCTGGTCCTGCTGGCGATGCTGCTTGTCCAGACACTCGCAGCTCCGGTTCACGCCCAGACCGATAACGCTGCAGCAGGCATCTTCAATACTTATCTCATGTGGCGTGACATTGAGACTATCAACGTCTGCAACAGGATCGGCCTCACCTCCGACCAGGCTGCACTGGCTGCCGTGGCCATCCAAGAGCCCTGGCGCCAACTTGAAGCCATCTGGGCAGTCGAAGGTTCCGAGGCGCTGCGCACGGCGATCGCCAAGATGCGCGCGGTATTGCTCAGAGGCCACGATATCGGGGAGGACCTCTGGATCGAGGTGGCGGCGGCTCGGCGTACCATCGGCGACCAGGAAGATGACGATGACGGCCTCGAGCGCCGCAAGGCGGAACTGGCCGACGAGATCGCCAAAGGGTTCCTCAGTGTACTCACACCAGAGCAATTGAGCAAGCTATTCGCGCCCCCAGCCACTGAATTCGCGGCCGAAGTTGCCGAAGAGCTGGCTGCAGCCCGTGCCAAGTCCCCCGCTGAATGGGCCGAGTTCAAGACCGAGGTGCACGCTGAAGTGAGCAACTTCTTCGATGACAATCCGCTCCCTGAAGACAGCACTCTGCTTGCCGACGTGGACGCTTTTCTCGAACGCGTCCGCAAGATGGACACAGACACCTACTTCAAGCAGCATGAGAAGCTCACCACTGAGTTCATAGCGCTGCTGGCCGCCGCTCGACCCGCCGATACGAACATGGCTCGCATCCGCGCCCAGAACGAAATCGCCGGGTGGGCGGAGACGCCAGGACTGATGCAGCTACTCGAGGACATGGCTGCCGCTGACCGCTCCGCCATCGCGCCGTGACTCTCGCCCACCTGTATTCAAACACCCAAGCGCACACTATTCATAAACCTGTAGCTCGGCCTGACCTGCGCCTCGCGCAAGTCAGGTGGGCATTGGGCAAGCCATGGCTTGTCCAATGCTCAGCTTCCAGCCCGAGGTCGTTGGGATCATTACAGCGTGTCGTTTTGCGCAGACCACCGCAAATCGTCCTGTGCCCCCATCAATGGTTTGCATATCCCATTTCTGCCACGCGTTTCATTTCACTCATGAACAATCCGGGTCAGGCGCACAAAACCGGAGCCTCATCAGCTCCGGTTTCTATTGCCTGGGGTTATAGTATTTCGTGATCGGGCGGCTTACCGACCCGAAATGTCGTCTGGTCGGGGCGGCCTACCGAACCGAAATGTCGTCTGGTCGGGGCGGCCGGATTCGAACCGGCGACCTTACGGACCCGAACCGTACGCGCTAGCCAAGCTGCGCCACGCCCCGACCTGTGCT
>Ga0180431_10007359_pt1 | contig 12854 bp, 22 predicted proteins | sample SS_ome_11_FD_132459 | JGI IMG/M metagenome (GOLD analysis project Ga0180431, IMG submission 132459) | Hypersaline lake sediment archaeal communities from the Salton Sea, California, USA - SS_1_MS_1 metaG | ecosystem: Environmental > Aquatic > Non-marine Saline and Alkaline > Hypersaline >... | reverse complement strand
TGGACCTTCAAAGTCTTGACCGAAGACGACCTTTTCAAGGGGAAGAAGAATGGCTGACGACTATGAAAGGTATCTGGCAGACATTGAAGCGTTTGCAGACTTTTTTGGTGTGGACAGCAAGCAACGAAAATCTCTAGACTGGTTCAAGAACAACATTCAGTACATCTATGGAAGAGGGGATATCAACAGGACAGATCTTCTCACTGAGGCGAAAGAAGAGAAGATCCCAGAAGATGGAAGGCCTGGCAAGTTGTACATGTTCAGATATGTCCCCAAAGGGAAGGATACCCTCCCGTATTGGGACAAGTTTCCTCTGGTGATGTCAATGACGTACAAGAGGAAAGAGATGTTGGGTCTCAATCTTCATTATCTTCCTCCCAAGTACAGATTGGTGTTGTTCGACAAGTTGCTCAGAGTTGTCAACGACAAGACCATGGGTGACAAGGCTAGAATCCTCGCAACTTATGATATCATGAAGTCCTCATCTAAGTACAGATTCTTCAGACCGTGCATCAAGAAATATCTGAGGGTCAAAATGAAGTCGCCTCTGGTGATCGTTCCCCCCAAATACTGGAACATCGCCGTCAATATGCCTACAGAAATGTTTATCAAGGCCAGCAGAAACAAAGTGTGGCGCGACAGCATAAATAAAATCAGATAGGAGAGTCTATGCCAAGAATAGACAGAATGGTCGCCAACATCAAGAAGTTCGGGGTTTTCACTCCGAACAAATATCTCGTTGAGTTCTCAGGACTCATCGGTGCCTTCGATCTGTTCATGAATAACAGGCTCAGCCTGATGTGTAGCAGGGTCAACGTCCCTGGAAGGTCCATTGCATCGGTAGCAGACACCAATTCTCTGGGTGCACAGAGAGAGGTACCGTATGCTCCTTTGTACGAAAACGAAATCAACTTCGAATTCTACCTCGCAAAGGACATGTGGGAGAGAAGAATCTTCGAAGCTTGGATGGATGCCGTGGTTGACCCTGCCAGCGGCAGAATGGCATACCCCAAAGACTACAACTGTGACGCATACCTTTACATCCTGAACGAGTTTGATTTCCCCCTATACCGAATCAGACTTGAGAATGTGTGGCCTAAACAAGTCGCTCCTCTAGAGCTGGCAAATGATGCTGGTGGAGATGTCGCCAAGCAAGCAATCACCCTCAGCTTCTCAAGGTATGTCCCGACTATCATCACCACTGGTGGTGCAGTCGCTCAGGAATTCCTCTACGACATTCCAGCAGTAAGAAAGTTCGACAACAACGTGGGCGGACTCATGAACGATGCTGGAATCTTCGGTGGTCGCTTCGGCAACCCTCTCAACTTCTCACAACTCTTCACATCATGGGCAGATGCTGGAGCGATTGTCGAGAAGCCTTTGCAAAACTTCAACCTTGGTGGAATTGGCACCGTTATTTGATCTGGAGATAGAACATGGCATTACCGACAATCAGCACTCCAAAGTATGAAATGAAAATCCCTAGCACTGGGCAGAAGGTGACTTACAGACCGTTTCTGGTGAAAGAAGAGAAGATCCTTATGATCGCTTCTGAATCCAAAGATGTCAAAGAAATGTCCAAAGCAATGAAAAATGTGGTAGAGAGTTGTTTGGAGACAGAGATCGACGTCGATTCTCTCACTGTCTTTGACCTTGAATACATCTTCTTGAATCTGAGATCACGATCGGTTGGGGAAACAGTGGAGGTGTCAATCAAATGCTCCCACTGTGACAAGTCAACTCCAGTCACGGTTGACCTTAGCGATGTAGAAGTGACCAAGCAAAAGAAATCAGATCTGAAGATCGCGATTCAAGATGACATCGGGGTGGTCATGAGATATCCAACGGTCGATGACGGTTTCGACCACGATAGCAAAGACCCCATGAAGTCCATCATTAGATGCATCGACTACATCTACGACAGCAGGCAGGTGTACAAGGCATCTGAGTCGACTCCAGCAGAATTGAATGAATTTATCGACAGTCTGAATCATGAGCATTTGGGAAAGATGCTCAAGTTCTTCGAGGAAATGCCGAAAGTGAAGAAGAAGATTGACTTCAAGTGTCTTCACTGTGGGGAGGACGACAGTTATACGGCTGTTGGAATGGCTGATTTTTTTACCTGAGCATGAGTCATGATAGTTTGACCAATTACTATCAGACCAACTTCGCGTTGATCAACAACAACGCGTATTCATTGACGGAGATTGAGAACATGATTCCATGGGAGAGGCAGATCTACATCGCTCTCCTTACCAACCACATCAAAGAAGAAAACGAAAGATTGGAAAGAAACAGCAATGGCAGATGACCCAAAATCAATCGCAAAATCTCTTTCAGATCTTGTCGATCATCTCAAAATGCAAAAAGAGGCAACTGAGAAGGTCGGTGATGTCGTGGAAAAGGGGATCCAGGACTCCAAGAAAGACGTTCTCAAGACCAAAGAGGCAGAGCAGGAGAGACAGAGCTCATTGAGTAAGATGTTCAAATCTCTGAACGAGACTATGGACAACCTTCTAGGGGCGGTGGCGAAACCAGTGACAAAGTTTGGAAAGGGGTTGGGTGGATTAATCAGTGGACTGATGTTGACAGGGTTCGGGTGGTTGACCTCGATCTTTACCTTTTTCAGTGGAAAAGGACCCCTGCAGGGTGTCTTAGACAACATCCTCTTGTATGCTGGAAAAATCGAGCCTCTCTTGGGACCAACTGGAAAAATAGGCAAGCTTTTTAGCAAGTTCTTGGGTCCATTGAGTGCAATGATCACCTTTGCCATCGGAGCATGGGAAGGCTGGTCAAGTTCAGAAGAGAGTGACATCGGCAGAAGGATCATCGATGCACTGCAAGGTGGCGTCGCACAAATAATCAGCTCTATCACCTTCGGACTTGCTAGTTACGATATGATCTCTAACTTCATTGATCCTTTCTTCGAAGAGATAAAATCAGTATTCACTAACATCTCAAGCATCATCACCGACCCAAGCACAGGATGGGTGGAAAAGGTAGGGTTGGTGTTAGACGAGCTATGGTTCAATGTCAAAGAGGCATTCGTTTGGTGGTATGGTATGATATGGGATGGCATGAAGTATGTGTGGAGTACCATGGCAGACTTCTTCTCAGACCCGCTACCAATGTTGGAAGATGCTTGGAATGCATTAGCCAGTGCTTTTGAGATGGTGGGGGAATGGATCTGGGAAAACTTCAAGAGACCCATCACATACTTCGCCATGCAAGTAGACAACATCTTGTCGGTGATCAAAGAGACCTTCTTCGCTGCTATTGGTGGCATATTGGAATCATTCGATTGGATCCCTGGAATCGGTGACGACCTTCGAGATTCTGCTAACGAATACTACATGATGGCGAACAAGGAAGCCGCCTCCAGAGCGGAAATGACAAGAGCATATGAGAAAGCACTGGCAGATCAGAAAGAGGAAGAGTTCCAAGAGAATCTGATCGCACAGAGAAAGAGGTTAGAGAGGCTCAGAAGGACTGGTGTCGATGATGCCACGTATCAGAAAGAGATCGATCGACTCGACAGGAGATTTGAAGATGCAGATCAAGCGGCAAGAGCAAGAGAAGCACTCGGAAGAGAAGGACTCCTGACCGCATCTGCTGAATTGGCAGAGAACAGAACCAAGATGACCGTTGGTGGCCAACCAACCACCAACCTCGTACCAGTCACCACGACTGCCAACGTTCAGAACAACACGTTCACTCAGTCTCCGATAGAACCTCGCAAGAGGAATTACGGAGGAAGGGAAATGGTCCCTGCTTTTTAAAAGATTTGGGGGGTGGTCCTAAGACCACCCCCCATCAGTAGACCGTACTAACGACCTAATATCAAGATTCGTTCGCTAGTCTCTCGAAGTAGGACAGCGCGTCATCTTCGTCATCAGTATCAGTCTTACTGACCTCCTTCTCCTCACTCTTTTTCCCGAATTGCTCTCGACGGGCAGAAGCGACGTCCTCGTTGACGTCTTCTGCGGAGTCTGCGATGTCTCCACCACGAGCACCACCAGTGAGGACCATGTTGAGACGAGTCTTCAGCTCATCGTAGGACTTGAACTGATCCTCGCGGGTGAACTCGGCGAGTGCGTACTGCTGGTTCCAGATCTTCTCCAGAACCTCATCATCGTCATGCAGAGCACTGGGCGACGCGAACTCGCTCTTGTCGTAATTGGTGAACCCAGCAACCTTGCGGATCTTCAGCTTGAAATTGGCACCCTTCCAGAAATCGAAGGGGTTCACGGGATCCTCATCCGCGAATTCAGGCTGGAGCGATTCCATGATCTTGTCGAAGATCTTCTTGCCGAACTTGTAGAGGAAGACCTTACCCTCATTCGCGGGATTCTTGGGGTCCTCGACCACCATGATGTTCGCGATGTACTGCAGACGTCGCTTGCGAGCGCGAGCGATGTCCTTATCTGCCTCGTCCCCGCTGTTCCAAAGCTCGCTGTTCGCTTCGCAGAGAGGGCACTTTTTGCCGATCGTGGTCGGACAATTCTCGATGTACCACCCACCTCGACCCTTGAATCCGTGGTTGAACACTCGGACCCACGGCGTGTCCTCGCCTTCGACAGCAGGAAGGAAACGGATCACCGCGTATCCGTTGTCCGACTTGTCCATCTCAGGCTTCCAGAACCGATCGTCCTTGTAATTGGTCTTCTCGGTGGACTGGATCTTCTCCAGCTGGGACATGATGTCCTCAACCTTGCCCGCGTTCTTCTTCATGCTGCTAAAACTCATGTGTCGCTCCTTTCAGTTTCGTGTGTGACTTGAGTTTCGTATCCAAAAGGTATTATATCAGATAGGCTGTATCGTGTCAAGAGAATGGAAGTTGAGCCTCGGCTGGTAGGAGGTTGATCTCCTGGCCTTCTAGTTTGATTTTTTCTTTGATGGGGTCCGAAATCAGACGGGCAGCCATAAATGGTTCCATCTTGTTCTCTTCGCAAACGTGGAGGACGGCATCAATATAGCTGTCGTACGACCCGTCAATCACCAGTCTTTCCACCATTTTGCAAAAACCAGACGCATTTTCAATCATAAAGAACTCCTTTTGCTGGTGTTTTATTTATATAAATAAGAAAATGGTGTCAAGTTGAGAAAGGACCATTCATGTCAATCACCAATGATAACGTGCAAATCTCTTCGTCCATTCCAGCAGGTGCCACTATGGCGACCGACATCGTTTCGAACGGTGTCCACATCCAAGAGGTCAAGATCAACGTTGGGGGTGAAGGACAAGACACCCTCCTTTCTGATGTCAACCCAATGTGGGTCAAACCGTCTGACTCCGTAGAGATCTGGTTCCCAGTCGCTGGAAGTACCGATGGAACCGAACCAGTGGACGTTAACTTGGTCGGCGGTGGAAGTCTTACAATCACTGGAATAACGATCTTCGGTGGCACCTTGGACAGAATCCTAGAAGGAGTCTCGGCTGACATTAGATCGGTAGTCCCTGGAATTTCAATCGGTGTTGCTACCATCGGTAGTGAAACTGTTTCTGTCACTGGAGATGTTCATCTCCTACCCAGCACCAACAACATTGGAGACGTCGATGTCTTGACAGTTTCGATTCCCGCTGGTACTGGAGTGACCACTGGCAAGGCTGCAGTCACCTCGACCGCTGCTGCACTCCCCAGCAACACTTTCGAGACTGGATTCAGAATCACCAACTTCGGACCAAACACAGCATACATCGGTCCCACCACGATCGCTTCTTCTCTGACTGGAGATGGCTACCCACTTCAGCAATACGACTCATTGTTCATTGAAGCGACTGGTGCTGGCAGCATGAGTGCCAGATGTAACACATCGGAGACTGCAGATCTTCGCATTATTGGATCTTGAGCATGAGTAGAGCAAGACACCGACTCACCAGAATCAGACAGGCAATCGTGAACGTTCCAAGTGACCCTCCTGGAAAGGATGGGTTTTTCGATGCGTTCTTCGATGCGGATACATATTCGAGACACGTTGCTGGCGACATTGACGGGGGCTTACCAGGCGCGAACAATCACAGTGGCACCACTTCAGATGCGTATCTTGCTGCTTTGAGAATCACCGAATTGGAAAACACCGATGATGGGGATTACGTCTACATCGGTTCTGCCAACGTTTGGGGCGGCATGCGCAAAGACATCACGGATGGTGTCACTGATGAGTTTGATTGGCCTTTTGAGTTCAACCCATCTGGGGAATCCTCTGGTCAAGACGGCTGGATTGCTTCCCAATCTAGACGAGGCTACTACTATTGCAATCTGAATGATTATGGTCCACCGCTAGCACCTGGAGATATCGTGAAGAATGCGGTCATGGTGTTGACTGTGGCGGATGATTATGGCTTCAACGCAAACGATTGGATCGGTGTTCGTGATGAAAACACTGGTGCACCATTAGATTTCCCTGTTCTGACCACTGTCAAAGATTATTGTGCTTACAAAGTGCTCCAAGGAATCACTCCTGGCAATTTTGACAAGATAAATTGGTGGGGATTCACTGGTGGAGACTCCCCCGCTGCGTATTGGGACCAAGCTGGTGGCAGCAACGTAGGAGTGGATATTGATGATTTCGGTGTTGACCATTGCGCAAGTTATGGCATTATAACACCATCAGCAGAAGTTGGAAAACCTGATCCAGGTTCTGGTACCTCAGATCCAACGTTCAGTAACAGGTTGGGCAATGATCAAGGGTACAGGACCATCAGAATCAATATCACTGACTATGTTCAAGATGCGGTTGACAACGAGTCTGGTACGTTGAAGATAGCAGTATATAGAAATCTGGACACCAGTCTCTCCAGTCAATCGTATTATGGCATTGAAGGCTCTTCTCCAGGAATCCCATTTCAACTAGACTACTATCCGAACTGGACCAACATGATCAGGGTCATCTCCACCAATTACACGGTTCCACCAGATGAACCAGATCAAATCTTCCTCAAGCCGAGGATAGAGATTTCATACATTAAGAAAACGTAGCGAAGTACCCATCGATTTTTGACTTGAGAACCCCAACATATCTCACGGGGTTCTCTATGTACTCCTGAACCTCGCCATTCGCGGTGGTGATGAGGATGACGATCTGTGGGATCTTCTCGCCAGTCATCTGTTGCCACATGATGGCATATGCTGTCGCTTGGCAGAAATAGTCTTCTATTTGGTCTTTTGTCTTCAGTCTTTTGCTGGTCTTGAAGTCGATAATAGAAGGAACGCCGTTATAGTCGGCAACGCAATCGACGCGTCCAGCAAGACAAAGCAGAGAACTATGAAGGGCAGCCTCTTGCGCACGGATGTTCGAAATGTTGTGGAGAAGAGACTTGATGTTGTCGAACTGCTCATATACTCTGTGGTCATCTCTGCTCACCTCTTTGTTGTTCAGATAATCTTCGATGAGAGAGTGAACTTTGGTCCCATTTGCTAAGATCCTCTTGCTTTCTTCAGGATTTTTCGCTCTCCACTCCTTGAAGAATTCTCTCTTCTCCCATCCAACAACAGTAGTGACACTTGGATACTTCTGCCCATCTGGGGATTCATAGAACCGCGATCCGTCCTTCATGGTAACGGATCGCAGCTCTTCCAGCACAACGTTGGGCACGTGCTCGAACTTCAACGTTCCCTATCCAGCACGAATTTGTTGTCGTCTTGTTTGTACCACTTGATCTTGTACCTCACTTTATGCTTCGGAATGGATTCGACAAGAGGATTCAGAGCATTCATCACACCTTCCAGATCACTTCTTGACTGCTTGATGCGTTCCAGCTCATACTCATTCATATCACCATTTCTCTCTCGCACTCTTTCGATTTGCTCACATCTGCTGATGTGGAGCACATGGATGTCAACGTTCACATCCGTTTTCTCAGCAAACTTCATTAGATAGCGATGAGCATACAGCAGCTGCGAGCTATTCCTAGGCATGCCATCACTAACTAATGGGATGTCGTGGTCACGCGACACCTTGCAACAATGCTTGAACATGGAATAGACTAGTGGATTGGCGAAGGACCAGACATTCTTGCTCTCTTGCTTGTTCTTCATGCAAGAGAATGAATTCCTCAAAATCTCACCGACACTGAAGAGGATGTTATCCTCTTTCGGGAAATTCCTAGAGATGAAGGTGCTCTTGCCACTGCCAGCTTGTCCAAGCACAAAATTAATCATCATGATGCGAACAATTCCTTCTGACCGCTCAGAATGCTCTCAGTGGAAGTCTCCACCATGTCATTCAAATCGGCACCTGTCCCCAGCAGGCGAAGGTCACAATCATATTCACCCAGAAGAGTAGCGACATCAGAAATGAATTCTGCTCTCTCGTTATGATCCTGGTAGTAGTTGACGAAATTGAGGAATGCGTAATCTGGTCGGACGAACTGACAGAACTTGCGGGTCTGTGTTTCGCTGAAGGTGAAGACTCGTCGGACTCTCTGAGTCACTGTGGTCTTCTCCTCGACTGGATACCCACACTTTTCGCTGATGTGTGCCCAATCCAGCTCTTGCTGGTCGTCGTAGTAAGGTCCGCTAGTGTTCTCGGTGCTTCCGACTCTGATCGGGAAAGATCGGAGGGAAGCGATGATGCTTCCAACATCCTTGACCGAACATCCAGCATTGTCCATCATTCGACCGATTAGGCAGTCACGTGATGTTACATGAGGGTAGGCACAACCCCAGTTGAGAGAAAGATCGAATCCCTGACTTCCTTCACTTAGAGCGGTCTTTCCTTGAGACAGTGCATCATGCAGAATCTCGTGGGTATCGGCGATGTGAGGTTCGAGGAACTTGCTATCTCGTGCAAGATTTGCCTCACCCTTTCGCCACATCTTCTTAGTAGTGGCAGAACACGAACCCTGACCAGTCGATGCCATTTGGTTGACGATCAACTGCTCGTTCACCTTATCTCCACCAGTCACGATGCAGGCGAGTGGGTGGATCAAGACCTTGGGATAATGACCCAATTCATTCTTGATCATCTCCATCTCATACTGGAACTGCTCTTCTCCAAGGACTGCTTGGGGTCCGATGAGACTCGTCATCCCTTCGAACAGGCAACTGGTAGGAAGGGCCTTCAGGATGAAGTCTTTACCTTCCTTGGTGAACGTGTGACCCGCGTTAGGCATGTTGTCACTGATGCCGATGTCGATGTTGCCCTTGGAGTAGAGATAACCAGCAAGCTTACCCTTGCCTGTACTTCCCCACTGCCCATCGATCAGGAAATTGACCTTACCGCTTTGAATCATAATACCTCCATGGTAAAAAGTGTCGATACGTTTATCTATCAGTCTGCACCTTCGTTGTCAACCAGATTAGACTTCAGAGCCTTGATCCGCTCTTCCAGGCGAGCGATTTCCTGTCGGGTCTGCTTTTCGATTTGCTCTTTGGTCGGACCCTGAACAGCCTGCTTCTGGATTGGGTTCCCTCTCCAGTCAAACTCCTCATCCCCACCACCCAATACACTCGATGTTGTGTTACTCATGCTTTTTCCTTTCTAGCTGAGGTACTTGTCTCTCATTCTTTTTGCTGCTGCTGGAGCACCATACTTCACTTCTGGTGCGTTCACCATGCGTTGAACCGCATCTTGCCATCCACCTTGTCTGTGGGGACTGTCCACTCTGAAGTTGGAATCCACTTTCATGCCTGGAGCCTTACCGTAGTGTCTATGAACGGAACCCTTCTTGGCATTGCATTTAGGACATGGAGCCTTCTCTGGTTTTTCACAATCTTTCATCTTCAACCACTCGCCCCAGATTTCTTGGCATTCCTCGCATTTGAAATTGTACTTAGGCATCCTTGATTCCTTCCAATCGGTCTATCTTCACAACGAAATTCATGGGTATCTTCTCTAGGGTGCTGCACACATCTGGACCGATCGTGCTCAGCAGAGAGATGTGCTTGTCATCTTCGTGTACAACAAACCCCACCGAGATCATGGTGGGGCATGGCTCCTTTGCCTTCTTCAAGGCATCCTTCAGATCGTTCCAACCAGTATCTCCGATCTCTTCAGCATCAATCCAAGTGACCTTCACTATTGGGTATTTGGGATCTGTCTTCTTCGCCATATGGTATTTATCCTCATCAAGGAATCACTTCATCCATACTCGAATCACCACCGTCCTCTTCGTAGATCGTCGGACATTCCACAGGGTCCATGATGACAAATTGCGCCCACGATTCAATCTCTACAACATTCGGAACATATTCCCATTCGTTACGAGGATTCAATCCGCCTTCTTCTGAGTACATGTTTATGCCACGAGCACCGCTCATGCTGATTGACAGATTGATTGCAAACTCATTTGAATCGGGTTCCTCATATGAATACTCACAGGGCGGTTGCAACTTGATATTCGCTGGGTACGTCTCTGGGAATCGACTCTTCCATGTATGTCCGTTCCATTCAATCTCTTCATTCGTAAAGGATGGAGTCGGACCATCGTACATCTTACCACGAATCTTACGACATCCGAAGTAAAGATCGCCACCAGATCCGAAACTTCCTCTGGTTCTCCAGTCCATACCACCAAGAATAGCAGCATCTTCATACTTCTGCCATTCTTCTACTGTTGCGTTCTCACCATACCAATCATATGCGTTCTTCCAATCCCAGAAGACGTTTCCTTGAACGTGAGTCTCTGGGAATGGGCACATATCGAGACGAGTCACAAAATTATATTGACCCCACCCAGTATCATATCGCTTGATTGTCAGTTTAAAGTGAACGTCGATGACATGCTCGTTTCGCCTGTCAGTCCACTTTTCAAGTGTAACATAATACTTGAGTTTGTCTGGAATGATAATCTCTCTTGGATTGCCTGCTTCATCCTCAACCCAGACATATCCTTCACCACGAATCTCGCTGGTACAGGTGGAATGATATACTTTCGGTACGAGGGATTCCGTGGTGCAGTCCATCGGAGTGTATCGTGGAGGACATGAGACAATCTCTGGAGAAGTCGCATCGAAGACAATCTCTTCTTCCACGACGACATCCTGAGCGAAAACAGTCGATGCGACGAGTAATGGTGTAAGTAGTTTCATTCCAACCCCAATTCCTGATCGAGTTCCGACAACTTATCTAGGGGACTCATGCCTAACTCAATCTCACAATAAGACTTAAGCATATCTTTGGCTTCTTCTTCCGACTCATATGGTCCATGACGATATGCCCATGTCTCGTCCCAAAAATACCAAGCATCGTTTTCAAAGTGTACGGGATTTGAATTCCATTTTTCAGTCATCAAAATTCTCATTCCAACCCCAATTCCTGATCGAGTTCCGACAACTTATCTAGGGGACTCTTTTCATCCTCTTTTTCATCTTCTTCCGACCACAACTTCAAGTAGTAATCGAATTCTTGGTAGTAGTCTTCATAATAGTTTTCTCGCCAGTCACTCATTGTCGTCCATCCAATCTTTATATTCTCGCTTGTATTCCTTCTCGTCCTCAATCATCTCAAGACAAGCATTGACCCACTCTTGATTGAACGTAGGTCGTCCATCAGTCTGGCACCCCTTACAGTGACACCTTACCATACTCCACCCTGCTTGTCTTGTGAATCCAGCACGCCCGCAAGACTCGCAAGTGCGACACGAAAGAGTCTCCGCCATACTAACGACCGTGTAGATACGGTCATAAAATTCTTTCGGACCATCAAGTGGCGCGATATAGAATCGCATTGTACCAAACTTCTCTTTGATCTGCATCACTTCAGGGTATGCAGCATCCTTAAATCTGGGCGAAGACTTGATAGACATCATTTCTCTGAACGCACCATTGAGAATGAGAAACCATCCGTCCCCACATTCAAAGTGAAACTTCTCTGGAATGATATCGGGATAGTTTTCTTTTAGGTAGTTTTCGAGTCGTTCATCCATTGTTTAATACCTTTTCAATACGTTCTTGAACAAATGTCCGCACATCGTCTGAATAAAGATTCAGAACCTTGTCATAGTCCTCATCCGTATCTAGATTCAGTTCGTGCCAATATGCTTGTCTCGTATCAAGACCAATTTCAAGAGACGCATCTGTGTTGTTCAAATCCCATTCTAAACGAATCCCACCATCTGAAGGATAAAAATATGGTAGTAGTTGATCTTTATTCTCCATCATCTTTGTTTCCTTTTGATTCAAAGAATCTACAAGGCACTGAGTTTTTCCACCGCTTCACTTCTTCTTGTGGATATCCATTTGATACTAACCATTCGTTCAGTTGGTCAGCATTCATTTCACGAAGATTTGCTGGTGCTTCCTTTGGAAACCCATACATCCATCCGCTGGGTGGATCAATATAAATCATTGTTCTTCCAAATGTTGCTTGAGAAGATTCAACGCTTCGTTGATCTGGTCAATTTTGTCCTGTTCTTCATCGCTGTAGTAGGCATCAGTAGATACATCTACTTCGTGGTAGATATCAACTCCATCATCTGAAACATACTTGAAAATCAATCGTTGGATATCTGAATACATGTGAAAAATGATCTCTCGATCATCGAGATCCCACACAATACGCAGTCCACTTGGTTCAAGATTTACTGTTGGTGTGTTCATTGTTCTTCCAGATGATCGTGGTCGTGAGGACCATACTTTTCAAGATACCCAGTCATCAAAGGAAAGTGCTTGAGTCTGGCACTCGCCTCTTCTCGCACATACTTCGGAACGCGAGGAGTCTTCTTTGGATCTAGAAGATCCACAAGAAACTGCCTTGCTCGAATCAGTGCGTAGTGTTCTTCTTGTTCAGTCGTCATAGTTTCTCCAACGGACGGGGCGGGATTCGAACCCGCGATGAATCGTGCGACCCATGCTGGTTTAGCAAACCAGTGCATTCAACCACTCTGCCACCCGTCCAAAGTCTCATCGTGC
>Ga0180431_10007358_pt1 | contig 12854 bp, 12 predicted proteins | sample SS_ome_11_FD_132459 | JGI IMG/M metagenome (GOLD analysis project Ga0180431, IMG submission 132459) | Hypersaline lake sediment archaeal communities from the Salton Sea, California, USA - SS_1_MS_1 metaG | ecosystem: Environmental > Aquatic > Non-marine Saline and Alkaline > Hypersaline >... | reverse complement strand
TGCCGCACGTCGTGCCATATTCCTTCTTCCACCCACATCGCGGTGTGCTCGGTCTGCACGCGCAGACGGGCGGAGATCTCCCGATAATTCCCCGTCGTGCCGTCGGTGACCCAGAAGGAGCGGATGGCATTGGGCACGAGGCGGGGCGGCTCGGCGTTGACCACGACGCGCTCAAAAGGGCGGGGCGGTGGTTCGATCAGCAGTGTGTCCATGCTGACACGATCGGTGTCGGGGACTGGGGTGCGGATAGGGCTGGTGGGCGATGTAGGGGTAGGGATGGGTGTGGGTGTATGGGTGGACGTCGGTGTGTGGGCGGCTGTTGGGGTGTGAGTGGGTGGGGATGTTAGGGTGGGGGTATGCGTGGGGGTAAGGGTTGGGTTGGGTGTGATGGTGTGGACCAGCGTAGGGAGGAGAGGTGGCGTCGGCAGGACTGTGCACGCCGTCAGGATCGGCAACAGCGCGGCAGTCAGCAGGCGACTTACAGGTCTCATCCTACCCGGCCCGCGCTGCTTCGACCAATCCCTCGAACAGGCGACGCATCACGGGATAGCTCTCGACCATCACCTCGGGGTGCCACTGGACGCCGACACAGAATGGGTGATCAGGGGCCTCCAGTCCTTCGATGATGCCGTCGGGAGCGCGGGCGGTTACGACGAGCCCCGATCCCACGGTTTGGACTGCCTGGTGGTGGGCGCTATTCACACCCAGCTCACCGGCCCCGACCAGGGTCGCCAGTTTGCTGCCCGCTGCTATCTCGACCGTGTGGGCAATCGTGCTCAGAGGACGGCCCGCGATTGTACTGTGGGGGAGGGCGTCGGGAACCTGGGTAGGGATGTCCTGAATGAGAGTGCCCCCGGCCGCGACATTGAGTACCTGGACCCCTCGGCAGATGGCCAGCAGGGGCATACCTTCCGATAGCGTCCACCGGGCCAGGGCGAGTTCTGTCCGATCACGCTGCTCATCCACGAGCCACAAGAGCCCCTTGTCCTCATCGCCGAAAAAAGTCGGCAGGATATCCCCTCCGCCGGAGAGTATCAGACCATCCAGGCGTTTGAAGATGGTCCTCAGTTTGATTTCCTCCAGGTGTGGCGGAATGAGCAGCGGGGCACCCTCGCCCAGTTCCGTAGCCTCGATGTAGGATGGCGCGATGGAGAAAAGGGGCAGGTTGGGCGGGCGGGCGGATTGATCGGTGCGTCCGGTGATACCGATGACAGGCAGGCTCATTGGAGGCTCCTGGCGGTGCGAGATAGCGTGCAGGATAGCATGTAGAACAGCATAGCACGAAATAGCATAGCAGTGGTGTCTCCCCTCCTGTGGACAGGAGGGGTTTCTTCGTCAAACACAAAAGGGGGCGTAGGAGTATCCTACGCCCGTCCTGGGCTGGCTCAGGAACGATTGGACGGGGCTACTGAACGCGCTTTTCACGCAGTCGAGCCTGCTTGCCTCGCCGATGCCGCAGATACTTGAGTCGGGCGCGGCGGACGTGTGCCCGTCGCGTGATCTCGACCTTCTCGACGCGCGGCGAATGCAACAGGAACGTGCGCTCCACGCCGATGCCGTGGGATGCGATCCGACGCACGGTGAAGTTGGCGTTTGCTCCGCCCCCACGTATGCGGGTGACGACACCCTGGAAAACCTGCACTCGCTCGCGATCACCCTCGACAATGCGCGCGTGCACCTTGACTGTGTCACCTGGGTGCAGCTCGGGTATATCCGGATTGGGCTCCAGTTGACGTTCCAGTGATTCAATTAGGTTCATGGCGATATCTCACAATCTTGCAAACGTATGGTAGGAAGAGATTATACTACGGTTTGCCATCTGAGGCAAACCCGCCGCGGTCTCGGGGATAGCCAAGGGACTACTTGTCTTGCCAACGCTACTTTTCTGGGTACAATAGGAATCCCTATAGCTGTTACCCAATTAACAGGTGATGGAAAGGAACAAACGATGAGTGTCAATCTTGATCAACTCTGTATCAACACCATCCGCACGCTGGCTATGGACGGTGTGCAGAAAGCCAAGTCCGGTCATCCGGGTATGCCAATGGGGATGGCGGACGTGGCCTACGTGCTCTGGACCCGCTTCCTGAGGCATAATCCCGGCAATCCCGCCTGGCCCGACCGTGACCGGTTCGTCCTGTCCGCGGGTCACGGTTCGATGCTGCTTTACAGTCTGCTCCACCTCACCGGCTACGACCTGCCGTTGGAGGAACTCAAGAACTTTCGCCAGTGGGGCAGTCGTACGCCTGGTCATCCCGAGTATGGTCTCACGCCCGGCGTCGAAACCACCACCGGTCCGCTGGGCCAGGGCTTCGCCAATGGGGTGGGCATGGCGCTGGCCGAGCGGTTCCTGGCCGCCACTTTCAATCGGCCTGGGTTCCCTATCTTCGATCATTATACTTACGCCATTGTCTCCGACGGCGATCTGATGGAGGGTGTGAGTCACGAGGCGGCCAGCCTGGCCGGCCATCTGAAGCTGGGCAAGCTCGTCTACCTGTACGACGACAACGAGATTTCCATCGAAGGTTCCACGGACATCACTTTCACTGAAGACGTCTCCGCCCGTTTCCGTGCCTACGGGTGGCACGTGCAAGAGGTAGATGGATATGACCTGGGTGGTATCGAGGCGGCCATCCGTGCAGCGCAGGAGGAGACGGAGCGTCCTTCGCTCATCGTTTGTCACGCCCACATCGCCTACGGCAGCCCCAACAAGCAGGACACGGCTGGCGCCCACGGCGCGCCACTGGGGGAGGAGGAGATACGGCTGACGAAGGAGGCACTGGGCTGGCCGGCTGAAGCGCACTTCCTGGTTCCCGACGAGGCGCTGGCGGTGTTTCGGCAGGCGGTCGAGCGAGGGCAGCAGGGGGAGGCCCAGTGGCGCGAGGTCTTTGAGCGCTATCGGGCGGTGTACACCAAGGAAGCCGCGCTCTTGGATGCGCTGTGGGCAGGTGAGTTGCCCGCAGGGTGGGGGGACAAGATGCCTGTCTTCAACCCTGCCGATGGGCCACTGGCCACTCGCAAGGCCTCCGGTGCGGTGCTGAATAGTATCGCGTCTGCCCTGCCCACGCTCGTTGGCGGCTCGGCTGACCTGGCCCCCTCCAACGCTACGTTGCTTCGGGACTACGAGGACTTCCAGTCCGAAACTGCCGCTGGGCGCAATCTCCGTTTCGGTGTGCGAGAGCACGCTATGGGGTCAATCCTCAATGGGATGGCCTTGCACGGCGGCCTGTTGCCCTACGGTGGTACTTTCCTGGTATTTTCGGATTACATGCGCCCGCCGGTGCGCCTGGCAGCCTTGATGGATCTCCCGGTCGTCTACGTATGGACCCACGATTCGGTCTGGATCGGTGAGGACGGTCCCACTCATCAGCCGATTGAACACCTGGCAGCGCTGCGAGCGATCCCTAACCTGGTTGTCATCCGCCCGGCGGATGCGAACGAGACGGCCTCAGCCTGGCGCGCGGCGTTGGAGCGGCGGGATGGCCCCACGGCCCTCGTCCTTACCCGCCAAAAGCTGCCCATTTTGTCCGAGAGTGCCCGCGACCCGGCCGAGACGGTGGCGCGCGGGGCCTACGTCCTGGCCGATTCTTCCGGTACGCTCGATGTGCTCCTCATCGCCAGCGGCTCCGAGGTGCATCTGGCCCTGGAGGCACGGGAATTACTGGCTGAGAAGGGTGTGGGGGTGCGGGTGGTGAGCATGCCCAGTTGGGAGCTTTTCGATGCGCAGCCGGAATCGTATCGCGAGATGGTATTGCCGCCCGAGGTGACGGCCCGGTTGGGGATTGAGGCGGGTGTGACGCAGGGATGGGGCAAATACGTCGGCTGGGATGGCGACGTGATCGGGTTGGATTGCTTCGGGGCTTCGGCTCCCTACAAAGTGCTGACGGAGAAGTTCGGCTTCACCGCGCAGGCGGTGGTTGAGCAGGCGCTGCGGCTGTTGGGCAGAGAGTAGAATGACGGATGCAGGTGCGTCCCCGGTCACGTATACCGGCTACTACGACGCCGAATGCCGGCCGGTGCGTGGCGTTGTGCCGGCAGAAGAGATGATCGCGTTGCACGTGAACGGTCAGCCGCTGGTCAGCCTGATGTGCACGCCGACCCAGTTGGAAGAACTGGCGCTGGGCTTCGTATTCAACGAAGGGCTGATCGAGGAGCTAGACGAAGTAGCGGTGCTCGAGTTGTGTGGCGGCGGCCGGTGCGTGGACGTCTGGCTGGCGCACGACATAGAGCCCCCTAAACTGCGTGTGATCACCTCCGGCTGTTCTGGTGGTACCACTTTCGAGGACGTGACTCGCGCGCACTATCGGGTCGAATCGGGCATGCGGGTCACGCCTCAGCAGGTTGCCGGGTTGATGCAGGAGTTCTCGCGAGTGACTGCTCTCTATCGCCGGGCGGGCGGTGTCCACGGGGCGGCACTGGCTGAGGGAGAGGAAGTGCTGTGTGTGGCTGAGGACGTTGGTCGTCACAACGCGCTCGACAAGATCGCTGGTGCATGCCTGCGGAAAGGTCATTCCCCGAAAGACCGCATCCTACTTGCGACCGGACGCATCAGCTCCGAGATGGTGAGCAAGGTGGCCCGGATGGGCGTCCCGATTGTCATCTCGCGTACCTCGCCCACCTCGCTTTCGATCCAATTGGCCCAGGCATGGGGCATCACGCTGATCGGCTACACCCGGCGGCGCAGCTTCCGCGTCTATGCTGGCGCGGAGCGGGTCGTCGCGGAGGACGGTAGCGAGTAGATAGCGAGAACGGGCGGGAGCCACGCGTTGCCCCGCAATGTTCACTGCATGTACATACTTGACATAGAACACCTGTTCGTGTATAATATGATTGAGGAAAGTGCTTTGCATTGAGCAATCGAGTAGCCCCAGAACGGTTGAAGGTATTGCAGTTTGAGACTGTCTGACGGAACGTCTGGCGTCACTAGGATAGTGTTTGTCGGATGCATATTGTGCATCGGCTGTGAATGGGACGAGGAGGACGGCGATGGGTAAGCGTCTTTCAGAGAGGCAGAAGAAGATACTGGCGTTCGTTGATGCATATATCGAGGAGAATGGCTATCCGCCTTCCATCCGGGAGATCGGCGCTGCCGCTGGCATCAGTTCCACCTCCGTGGTCACGTACAACCTGGAGCGCCTTGAGGAGAGGGGGTACATCAGCAGGGACCGGGATGTATCGCGTGGGTTGAAACTGACTTCCTCGACGCACGCACAGAGGGCACCGAGGTCCGTGGTGCAGGTGCCGCTGCTAGGCCGCATCGTGGCTGGTGCGCCGATCCCGGTGCCTGCCAGCGATTTCGCACTGATGGGAGATGAGACAGTCGAGTTGACCCGGGGCATTCTGGGAGACGAGAAGGGGTTGTATGCCTTGCAGGTGGAGGGGGACTCGATGATAGATGCGTTGGTGCACGATGGCGACATCGTCATTATGCGCCATCAGCAGCGGGTTGAGAACGGCGAGATGGCGGCAGTGTGGCTGAAGGAGAGAGAGGAAGTGACGCTCAAGCGTTTCTACCAAGAACAGGGAGGGCGAGTACGGCTCCAGCCAGCCAATCCCACGATGGTGCCGATCTACGTGGAAGATCCACGCCAGGTGGAGGTGCAGGGCAAGGTTGTGATGGTGATCCGGCAGTTGCAGTAGACGACGGCCTGACCGGCCGCGTTTCAGAGGCTCATCAGAAGCCCAGCCGTGAGGCTGGGCTTTTTTTGTCGCAATTATCCCAAATCAAGTTTGGGATAATTGTGCTTGACAGCGAACGTATGTTCTGGTATGATATAGTTGATGATAGAACGCTTGTTCTATTCCCTCTTGTAGTCTGGTTCTGGTACCCGTTTGACGTGGCGGTTGGTGTGTGTTGAGTGCCTTAGGTAGCGTTTGGGGCGGCGATTTGCATTGGAGCAGGCGAGGATGCGTAAGAAGCTAGAGTTTCAGGCGGATAGGATTGAGGCAGTGCTGGCGTTGCACAAGGTGCCTGCACGGGTGACCGGCGGCACGGTGACGCCCCGCTGGGTGCGTTTCCAGGTGTTGCCCGCTGTGGGGGCGAAGATATCCAAGATCAGGGGGCTGAGCGAGGAACTGGCGGCCGCTCTCGATACGTCCAGTTGCCGGGTGTCCCGGCGTGGGGCTGCGGTGGCGGTCGAGGTGCCCCGTGACGACCCTCAGCCGGTGCGGTTGTTGCCCCTCTACTGTCAACTTACGCGCACTTCAGAACCCTCGCACGGGCGCACGCCACCCATTCCTCCCGCCACTGCAATCTTGGGCCTGGCCGAGGACGGCGCGCCGCTCCTGATCCGGCTTCCGTCGCCTGACGTGGCTCACATTCTGGTGGCGGGCACGACAGGTTCGGGCAAGACGATTCTACTCCAGGCGATGATCTTGAGCCTGGCGATGACCAATGCCCCCTCTCCCTTCCAGGGAGAGGGTTGGGGTGAGGGTGATGGCCTCGCTCTGGTCCTGATCGACCCCAAGGGCCACGCCTTCGTCCCCTTCGAGGGGCTGCCCCACCTGGCCCGGCCGGTTATCTGGAAGCCGGAGGAAGCGGCCGAGGCGCTGCACAGCCTGGTGCGACTGATGGAGCGGCGGGCAGACCCTGCGGGTTTCAGAAAACCCGCAGGGTCCGTGGTGGTGGTGATTGATGAACTGGCCGATCTGCTGATGGTGGGGGGGAAGGTAGTGCAGGAGGTGCTGACGCGGCTGACGCAGCGGGGGCGGGAGGCGGGCATCCACATTGTGGCGGCGACGCAGAAGCCCACGTCGGCGGTGCTGGGGCCGTTGGTCAAGGCGAACTTCCCGGTGCGGCTGGTGGGGCGGGTGACGAGCGTTGAGGATGCGCGGACGGCGACGGGGTGGAGCGGGACGGGGGCGGAGCGGTTGATGGGGCGCGGGGACTTCCTGGCCGTGGCCGAGGGGCGGGTGACGCGCTTCCAGGCCGCCCATATCTCGCTGGCCGAGATTCACGAGGTGGTGGGGAGCATAGAGAATGGCGGGTGGCGTATAGGCGATGAAGGGTGGGGAGTGGCAAATGAGCGAAGCGAGGTATTGACTGCTGTGCCTTCCCCGGGCCCGTCTCGCCGGATTGCCCTCCCCTGGCCGGTGAACCGATTGACCAGGGTGTCCAGAGGGGGGATGTAGAGAAAATGGACGAGAGGGGAAATCGCAGCAGCACGTGGAATCGCTTGAAGGTTTTTGCCGGGCTGGTGGTGCTGGCCTTCGCTGTGACGTTGGCAGCATTCGTCGGCAGTCGCCTGAGCGATGAGGCCCTGGCGGTGCTGGCGGGGGCGGTGTGTGGGGTGGGGGCAGCTATCCCGACCAGCCTGCTCATCATCGCCGTCAGCCGTCGGCGCGATGAGGACCGGATTCAGACATCCGTGCCGGCCGCGTCGCACGGGGTATATCCGCCGGTGGTCGTGGTTGCGCCGCCAGCCGGACAACAGCGGTACAGTGATTGGAATGCGCTCCCACCTTCGTTGAGTGTGCCGACGCAGCGGCAGTTTACGGTGGTGGGTGGGGCACCAGTGAACGCGGAGGTGATGAAGCATGGGCGTTACTCTTGACGTGAAACGGAGATCGCGAGCGAAGCAGGGCGGAAAGAAACGGGGCCAGCGTGGCGCTGAACCAATTGAGATGCGGGAGAGACGGCATGGCTACTTTCCCAAGAGCTTCGTCCGGCGTGGGCACCGGTACGATGTGCACGCCGTGGAGCGCTGCTGGACGGTGTCGCGGCGAGGCGGGCGGGTGGAGCGGTATTGTTTCCGGGGGCGCTGTCCCGAGGGCACGTTCGAGGTTTATCAGGACGTGCGGCACAATACCTGGCACCTGCAGCGCCAGGTAGCGTAGGTCAGGAGATTAGGTGATGAAAGAGGGCCTGTTGTGGTATGACGATAACCCGGGGCGCGACCTGGCAGAGAAGATCGGACGGGCAGCGCAGAGATACCGACAGAAGTTCGGTGCAGCCCCTGACGTCTGCTACGTTCACCCTTCGACGCTGAGCGGCAACGGTAATGGGCACAAGGTAGGCGACGTATGTGTGTCGCCACTCCCCACTGTGCTGCGGCATCACTTCTGGTTGGGGCGGGAGGAGAAGCGGTCAGCGGGGAAAGGGCACGCACGACCAACTGACTGAAATTCCCTAACCGGATGCCGCTAATCCTGCGACCAGCAAGTCGAGCGCTACCTCGACCTCAACTTCCCCGCTCTTGACGGCCACGTCGGTATCCAGCAGGTGACGGTACACCGCTTCCAGTTGCGCGGCGGTGAAACGGGTCGCCTGATCATAGAGTTTCTTGGCCGGGAATGGATGGATGCCTAACCGCTTGGCGATGTCCTGGTAGGAGGCTCCCTCGTTTTTCAACTCCTTGACCTGGATCAGCAGTCGAAACTGGCGCGCGATCATCGCCAGCAGTCCCAGTGGATGCTCGCCGGCTTCCAGCAGTCGGTGCAGCGTCTGAGCGGCGGTGCGGCCGTCCCGTTGGCCAAGTGCATCCACCAGGTCGAAGACGATGGCGGCTTGTGCGTAAGGCACCACGGTGTCCACGTCCGCTTCGGTGATAGCCCGCTCCCCACCCGCGTAGGTCACCAGCTTGACGATTTCCTGATCGAGCAGCCGCAGGTCGGCGCCGACGACGGCGGCGAGCCGCCCGGCGGCCTGCGGTTCGATCTGGCCGCTGTGCTTGCGGGCACGTTCCCCAATCCACCGGGGCAGCGCCTTGGTATCCGGTGGCTTGAATCGTTTGACGTAGCCAGTCTTCTCTCGCTCAGCGAGCTGGATGACGGGGTGGCTGTTGGGCAGGGCGCGATCCTCGACGAAGACCAGGCGAGTGGTGTGGGGCAGGTGGGGCAGATAGTCGATCAAGGCGTCCAGGGATGCTTTCTGGGCGGCGGAGAGTTTCCGGTCCTGCCGGGCGGTGAGGTGGGTCAGCAGCCCATCGACGATGATGAGCCGTTTCTCGGCCAGGAAGGGGATCGCATCGCAGGCGTGGCGCAGTTCGGCCAGCGTGAGTGCCTTGCCGTCCAGGATGGTGGTGTTCAAGTCCACGGTGTCGTGCGGGCCGAGTTTGCTCTTAAAGTCGGCCAGCGTCTCGGCGCGGGTAAATTCGTCTGTGCCGTGGAATACGTAGAAGGTGGGCGCGGGCTTGGCCATCTATCCTCCGGTGCGGACGTGATGGACGAGGATGCCTGCTTTTTTCTCCTGTGCCACGTCAAGGATGCGCAGGTCCCCCACGTCGGCCTGGGTGGTGACGTGGGCCTGCAAGGCGCGGCCCAGCGGTTGTGCCAGGATGATGCCCAGTGTAGCGACAGCACAGGCGATTGGAAGGCGAGCGAGCCGATCCCAGCGGCTCTGAGGCCGGTCCGCGAATATGCCACCGAGGGCCAGGAAGGCACCCAGCCCTGCCAGTGTCCCGGCGACGGCGAGGTTGGAGCCGCAGTTTGGGTGGATGGCCATCTGTCGCTGGCCAGCTTTCAGCCTTCGCAGGCCCTCCTGGGCGGCGGAGAGGAGCGCTTCCGTGGGCAGGTTGCCGTAGATGTAGAAGCCCCACAGTGAGGAGCGTCCCACCAACCTGAGGTTGCGGTAGCGCTCGCTCAGGACGTGCATCGTCGCGTGCTCCAGGGCATGATTACGGCGCACGTGGGAGATCGAAGGGAGATTCAGGAAGATCAGCAGGGGATGTGTTCTTTCCATAGTTTCCTCGAATCGGTTCAAGTTGGCTGGATATCCTTGGTTCGCAGACGTCGATCATCCTTCATCGTCGTCTGCCGTCGTCGGATGGGCGATGACGATCAGCCGGTAACGCAGGCTGCCGTAAGGATGGCAGGTGACGAGCGTCAGCCGTTCATCCTCGGTGGGTAGGATGTAGCGCGCGTTCTCAAGACGCACCTCCAGAGGTTGCCCGGCCTCCGGCAGGATCAGGATCTCATCGATGTCGTAGGTGTGTGCTGCTACCGGATTCTTATCCGCATCTTCTGCATAGACGGTGATGGTATCCCCGGCTTCCAGTGTATACAGGTCGCGGAACACCTCGCCGTTGCCCGTGTTGTGGCCACTGAGGACAGTGTTGCCGGGCACTCCAAGCGATGCAGTGGTCTCGTGCCAGCCAGCGGCGTACATCGCCGGGACCTCCCACACGGCCTGCGGTTGGCCGTCCACCTCAGTTGTGCGCCAGGAGACGGGCACGATGGGGGCGTCCACGCTGATGGATGGGATGACGATGCGGGTGGGCAGGGCAGGGGTGGGGGTCGGTGATGGGATGACGGTAGGGGTTGGTGTGGGTGGCGTAGGGAGATCTGAAGCAGGCACGGAGGTGGGTGTGCTCGTGGGAGCGACACTGGTAGCGGTGGGGAGAGGTGCGATGGCATGTAGGAAGGCAGGCGTTGGAGTCGGCGCGGGCGGAAGCACTGCCAGGCGGGAACGCATGTAGGGATAGATCATCAGACCGCCGACGAGGAGCAGCAGCACGCCACCCCAGATGAGCACCTGGCCTGTTAGTCCGAGTCCCGTTTGTTCTTCTGCATTATGGTTGTCCATGGGTTTCTCTTTCACCAGACCAGATTATACCCCACGGACCTGGACAGGACAAGGAGAGGGCGAGCCCGGCTCATAGAAGCTGCTCTCATTACGTCTATCGCTTGGTGGGGAACGCTGAGGATGTTCAGGAGAGTACTATAACACGCTCAATGGGTCCACGTCCACGCGCCAGCCAGCGGGAATCTGGACGGCGCGAAGGAACTCGGCGGGATCTGAGTGGCGCAGGAGTATCTGCCAGCGATAGCGGTCCCGTAATCGGCTGAAGAAAGGTGGGACAGGGCCGATCAAATCCGTTGCGGGGATGCCTTGCCGGGCCAACGCATGGCGCAGGATCTCGGCCAGCGCTTCGGCCTGGGCCTGGGCACGAGAGCGGTTGGGGTCTTCGTAGACCAGTTTCGCCAGGCGACGGTAGGGTGGGTAGCCCTGTTCGCGGCGGAAGGCCAGTTCGCGGCCCGCGAATCGGGCGTAGTCGTGGGCAGCGGCGGCGACCACTGCATAGTGATCAGGGTTGTAGGTCTGGAGGATGACCCGCCCGCCGAGGAGCCCGCGCCCGGCCCTCCCGGCTACCTGGGTCAGCAACTGGAAGGTGCGCTCACCAGCGCGGAAGTCGGGCAGGTTGAGCGCGGTGTCGGCCGAGATGACGCCGACCACGGTCACGAGCGGCAGGTCGAGGCCCTTGGCGATCATTTGTGTGCCGACGAGGACGTGGGCCAACCCGGTACTGAAAAGGTGCAGGATGGTGGCGTGGGCGACGTGGTTGCGGGCGGTGTCATGGTCCCAGCGTAGTGTGCGGACATCGGGCCAGCGTTCATGTACGGCGTCTTCCACCCGCTCGGTGCCCAGGCCAAAGTAGCGGATGCGCTGCCCTCCACACTGGGGACAGTGGTCGGGCTGGGGCTCGCGGTGGTCGCAGTGGTGGCAGACCAGGCGGGCACGGGGACCGTGGTAGGTGAGTGGTGTGTCGCATTGGGGACAGCGTGGCACGTAGCCGCAGTCACGGCAGAGGACGAAGGTGGCGGTCCCTCGTCGGTTGAGGAAGAGAATGGCCTGCTCGCCCCGACTCAGGGCCTCGTCCAGCGCCTGCTGGAGGGCGCGGCTGAAGATAGAGCGGTTGCCAGCACGTAGTTCGGCCCGCAAGTCCACGATCTGGACCGGTGGCAATGGCATATACTGGGCCTCGGGGGGGCCATCGCGCAGGGCGTGGTAGCGGAGGTGGGGGACGTGGTAGCGGGTTTGGAGGTCGTACAGACGGCGGGCGTGTCCCATGATGCGGCGGGGCATCTCCAGCAGCGTAAAGTCGCCGCGCTGGGCGCGATGGTAGGACTCCAGGCTGGGAGTGGCGGAGCCCAGAATGAGGGTCGCGCCGGTCGAGCGGGCCAGTTCGAGCGCCACATCGCGGGTATGGTAACGGGGACGCGGGGCGTCCTGCTTATAGCTGCCGTCGTGTTCCTCGTCCAGGATAATCAGGCCGAGCGACGAAAGCGGCGAGAAGAGGGCCGAGCGGGGACCAATGACGACGTCCACCATGCCAGCCCGGGCGCGCCGCCAGGCGTCGTAGCGCTCACCGACGGTGAGTGCGCTGTGGAGGATGGCGATACGCCGGCCAAAACGCGCGCCGAAGCGATGCGCGGTCTGCGGTGTCAGACTGATTTCGGGCACCAGCACGGTGGCCTGCTGACCGCGCGCGAGCACCTCCGCCACAGCCCGGAGGTATATCTCTGTCTTGCCGGAGCCGGTCACGCCGTGGAGTAGGAACGCGCCTGGTTTCAGAGCTTCGGGTTGCAGGCCAGGGCGGATGCGGTCCCAGACGGCTTGCTGGTCGGTTGTGAGGGGTGGGGGGACATCGGGGACGAATGTTTCGTCGGCCAGCGGATCTCGCCAGACTTCCTCGGTGTCGAAGGCGACGAGGTTTCGCTCGGCCAGTTTCTTGAGGTGGTAGCGCGTGCAGCCGGTCTCGGCGTAGACCCAACTGACGTCCACCGGGCCACCCTCGGCGCGCAGGAACGCCGCGATGAGCGGGTACTGGCTGCTTCGCAGTCCCGCCAGTGCCGCGTCTGCGTCGACGCCGTGGGCGATCCACTCCACGGTTTGTACCTGCTTGGGGCGGGCGCGTGGCGGAGCCAGGATAGAGGATTTGGTGACTATTCTCCGGCGGGCGAGCTGAGACGCGGCGCGTCTCCATTGCTGGCGGGGCAACAGGCGGTCCAGTTGTCGCCCACGCAGTGGGCCCTTGTCATCCAGCACCGTGACCAACTGCTCCTGGGCTTCCGTCCGCGTGTCCCAGGGCCGGACGTCGTCCGGATGCGGCGCACGCGCATCGGAATGCGGAGGC
>Ga0180431_10007354_pt1 | contig 12858 bp, 25 predicted proteins | sample SS_ome_11_FD_132459 | JGI IMG/M metagenome (GOLD analysis project Ga0180431, IMG submission 132459) | Hypersaline lake sediment archaeal communities from the Salton Sea, California, USA - SS_1_MS_1 metaG | ecosystem: Environmental > Aquatic > Non-marine Saline and Alkaline > Hypersaline >... | reverse complement strand
GTTGCTATCTTCACATCCAGATTGTATTTTGTTGGATTGAAGTGCGGATATTCGTTTGTAGTCATAGCGACCACCTCCACTCTGGAAGGTGGTTGCTTCTTCAATAGGTTGCACGTTTAGTGAACCATTCAAAAAAGGTTTAGCCAATAGGCGACCTCGTAAGAGGGAAACCTTTTTGATAGATGGTTTGCGTGTGCTAACCGTCAGAGGTTGTGCGTGTTTTCCGTAGTCAGAAACTACGGATTTTAATCCGTTAGAGGATGTCATTTCTTCGCATCTCCTTTATTCCAGAAAGGGCAGTTCTTTCTATCATCCTCTGTACCATCACAATAAACCCAATAAACATACATATCTATTGATTTTGAACCAATAACACATTTTCTATCACCAATCTTATCACCATGTGCAAATTTACATATCATTTTATCACCTTAAACATTTCAAATTCCTTCTTATCTAATTGATTATTATCCATTTTTGAAATCTTTTACCTTAATCATTTTGTTTTTTTGATATTGAATTATAGAAAAGAAGGATGTTTTAACACCCCCCTTTTCCTCTTCCTGTTCTTGGCCCTTCCCCTTTTGGGCCCGTTCCATCTCTATTTGGCATTTTATCTCACCTTCTCCATCTTCATTTATAATTGATTTTGGAACTTTTATAACCACAATAGGATACCCCTCTATCTTACATATCCCTGCTAATACATTTACCGGCCAGAATCCACTAATAATCAAATCTGACGTGTTTGCTTTTTTAAATAATGCAAATTCTTCATCCCATTTAATGAATTTAAGGTAAATGTGTTTCATTTTACATCTTTGTGGGGTCTTTCCCTGACAATAAACAAGTCCTACATAATATTTTTCCAGACGCAGTTTTTGTATATATCGCATCAGGTGGGACATCATAACCACATGAAACACATTTTTGTTGATCTTCTATCTTTTTTTTGGCAAGGTTCAACTGTTCCTCTTGTTCCTTTTCCATGCTTTCTTCGATTGCTCGGATGTTTTCCCGCAGCTTTGTAGCTTCTCCCGTATTCATCAATATATTCTTCTCAATTTTCTGTAATTTTTTCCTGCTTATCTGCAGGTCTAAATTATTAACATTGCCTGATATTACACCAAGATGCGACCTTAAAGCATCTTCTGCCACTTGGGACATATTTATCCTGTTCAATTTTGCTTCCTCAACAAGTGCGGAGTCGATTGTCAACATTGTTTGTTTTTTTACCATTTTCTTGTCATACCTTTTTTATCATTTACTTAACCTTCATTTCCTGTGGAACTTTTTTTGCCATCTGGAATATGCCTTATTTAATTATACCTATATATATAGGGCATATATATAGGTTACTTTAATAGAGGTATATTTTTATTATTGCGAAAAGTTCCATCGGAAATGATGGGGGGTTGTTCATATATAAATGGCTTCTCGGTAAACACCTTCATTTCCTGTGGACATCTATTTCCTATGGAACTATTTGTGCTTAAAGGTTTTATGCGTAATTTAGGTATTTCTTCATTCTTAACCACATTCCAAGCAAGCACTTTCCTACCTGAAATTTTGTCTTTCCTTGATATATTTGCTTCAACAAGTCCAAACTTAACGAGCTCCCTTGTTCTTCCGGTCACACAATTGATAGGCCATCCAAGAACTGCTGCAATTTCCCGGTTGCTTATCCCTTCTGGGTAATCTTTGATAACACCATATACCTGGAACATCTTACTCTCAGATGCCTTTACTTCTTCAAACGCCATTAATGATGTCTGCTGAATCATCCCCAACACCTTTTCAAATGTTTACACCCTTTGCCAAACAGGAAACTTTCGCAGTGTTCCCTATCTTTCGGTTCGCACATCATAAGCTCTGTCTTATTATGCGCTTTCTCCTGGTCATAAGAGAACACTGTTTGTTTTTTCTGTATTACCGTTTCCTCTATGGTGTGGTCTGCTTTCATTGCTTCTTCTGGCACTCCATACAAAGAACCTGCTTATACTTCTCAGCCGAAAATACAGCCACCTTCTCACATATCTCTTTCCCGCATTTTGTGCAATTAAGCTCCTTTGCCTTCTTTTGGGTTATGTTTTTCGCTGGCACATTGTCCTCCAAGTCCTGCGTGTAGAACTGCGACAATGCATTTGCATTAAGCGTTGCCCCCACATAAGCCCGTTTCTCAGCTATTTTCAATACAGGGTTAAGTGCATCGTAGAACTCAACATTCCTTCTTGCCTTCTCTTTATTGTTGCACGAAGCTATGCAATCAGCCACTATTTTGTCATTCTTGTCAAACAGTGTGCATTTGACCTCAACATAGTAGTAGTTGTCTTTCGGGTTCATCACTTCGTTCTTCTTCTCATACTGCGCCCTGTATCGCATGAGGATGTTCATCTTTTCCGCACCGGACTTAAGAAGCGTTGGCTTTCCCCCTTGTATAGACATATAGTCTGTTCCTTTCACAAGGTTATCTTTGACAAAGACCATCATCTTTGCAAGGGTGCTGTTTGCTGCTTCAACGTTTACTATTTCGGTGTTCTGTGTTTGTATTTGTGTGTTTTCCATTTTCTTTTCCTCCTTTCACTTCTTGGTGAATCTCATGCCTCAACCCTTTCTCCTTCTCGATCTTCCTTATTTCCCGTTCCCTGTTGCTTATCATCTTCCTATGCCAGTCTATCGTTTTTCTAAGCCTGGCAATGTAATCCTCTAATGTTTCATTAGGGTACTTATCCATCTCGCTCACTCATCCGTAACATACACAGTATCCTCAAGCCTGTCCAGGTTGAGACTTGTATCATATCCTAAGATTTTATCAAATGCTGCCTTCACCTGACCTAACTGAAAAGCGGTTAGATAAGGTGTTATGATGTTCATTTTTTCTCAGGTTCCCAAGTTATAATAGCCAAGTTCTTATATGTGCATTTGTGTCTTATCTTTCTGACAAAATACTGCCTTTGATCACCAGCATTAATTATTTTTATATGCGTAGCGAGTTGTACCTTTCCCCATCTTTTTATATCCCAGTCGTCGGTAAACCTTATAGTATTATTTTTTATATCCTCTAATTCACTAGGGTATTTGTCTGAATCCGTTTTAAATTTAATGATGTTCATCTCCTCTTCACCTCTGACCTTACGGGATAAATTGTGTTAATAAAATCAAGATACTGTTTTCCATCTTTTTCGTTATCAAAAAACACTTTATTATTGATTAATATTTTTTCAGCAAACCCCAACCACCCATTTTGTAATAACCAGTCAGCATAATTTTCTAAACACTCTTTGCTTATATCTTCTTTTTTCGCCACCATGGTTAAACTGCTCATCTTCCATTCACCACATCATCAATCAGTTTATCATAACTGATTCCTTCTTTCGCATAACCTAAGTCAATCATCTTCTTGACCAGCTTTCTCATGTTATTCTTGATGACAATTTCAAAGACACCTGTCATCATCATTCACCCCATAATCTACCATCAGCAGGTTATATCCATCACCGAAATACATCTCATCCCTGGCATAACTCATCGCAAGAGTATGACTATGTGTCAAGTCAAGTGCGTTGTAATATGTTCTTACTGCATTTGTGTAGAGATAGTCCATCGCTGACGGTATCAGGTCAGCATCTTTTATTAGGTCTGCTAAAGTCATTTTTCATTCACCTTATTTGAACATGAAACCCTAGGAAAGCCTCTCAGAAGGGCTTTCCTAGGGGAAAAAGAGGTGTGTTCAAAGAACACAGCTTGTGTGTATCCAGTCCACCTTTTGAGCAGATAGGAATATCATATACTTTGGATACCTAATGAAGATAAAACCCCTGCGAGATCAGATAGTTTACTTTGCCCGGGGAGGTCAACAGTAGAACTAGTTGCAGGGGTTGTTTTCCTTCTTGCCATTACTTCAAAGGCCAATTTCTCTATCATTCCGGAGGGGGAAGATATGAGCAGGTTTTGTGAATAATCAATTGGGAATCTCATTGTTCTCCCCTTTTTTTATAAAAAGCATCATTAACAAGCAGCTCGAACTCATTCTTCATCTTTGTTCTAATCTCTTCCTGCTTGTCATTATCAAGCTGACAGAAAAGATCAAATGAATGAAAGGATATTTCATTGCCGAATGTTGCGGTTGGTGGTGTCATTTTGCCAAATCTCCCTTAATTAATTCTTCTATTGCTTGGGACAATGTGATTGTTCTTGGGACTTTTATTTTCCATTCGTTCCATATATCTTCTTCAATTTCAAGTGTTATCGGTCTTATTTTAGCCATCTTGTTTCCTCACAATGCTTTACTACCTATAACAACTAATTACTATATAAACCTTTCGTTAATTTGATTTATTTACAGTACTGTAATTAATTCCATTTATTTATTTACAATAGTGTAAAGAATTAGATTTTACTCCAATTTCCGGTAGTGATGTTGTAACACAACGAAAGCCCCCTGTAAACATCCAGGCAGATCATTTCTATATAGCTTTCATTCACGCCCGATTCCGCATTTAGATGCAGATCGGTAACGTTCCACCTGAACACTTTTGCATTTATCAGTGTCGTTGTTGTCGTTGGAACTGTTGTGGTTGTAACTGTTGCAGTTGCATCATTTGAACTATTGCACGAATGATCTCCAATGGTTGTTCCGTTTCCTAAGAGCCTCCAGTGGGTTTTCAAACTTATATCATTAGAGCATGTTGTTACAATACTTGCATCATACAATGTATTGTTATAATATCCCTTACTCAAATTAACCTCTTCCGTCTGGAACTCAGGGTCAATATAACATTTTCCGTCAGTATAATTATTACACATGAAAGTCACATGCAAGAAGTTAGATTCGTTATTATTTGTAAGATTGAATATACAAGTATTATTATAAAATATTTCTTCAATTATGCTGCCGTTTAATGAAGTTGTATTCATAAGATAAGGTGTTAAACATACATCAGACACATCTATATATTCCCTTTGCTCCTTGTACCGCATCAGATCAACATCTTCTCTGCCCGTTATGATATAGAACCTGTTTGAACTTTCCCTATATATATAGTCTGTTGAATCAAACATATATTTATACCTTTGTTCAACGTCGGGATAATTGTCGATAGCACCGAATTTGATATTATCAGTTTCCCGGATGAATAGGTCGTCTGGCGCATGAACAAACTCACCTCCAACTTCTTTAAGTAAGGTTGCATTTATCTGTTTACCGTCAAACTCATGCACAACCTTTGAAATATTCATATAAACACTAACCATTGACTGTTCGCCTATTGTTATACAATCAGGTACATTTACAGCTTTTGCATCAGTCAAGGCTATTGACCAACAATCAACACCGTCGCATTTAGCGGTTTCATATTTCAAGGTTATATCTTTGTTCTTGTCGTCCTTAATTGGCATATGGTTGCAATCAGTCAATATCTTAGGTTGTGTATTACCCAGATATTTTGAATTGTCAACTATCCATCCAATATGCGCTTTCTTATCAAACTTGTCGGCAGTCCAGAAGATCAATCCTTTCTCTTGTCCCGTCTGTTTAGTTGTGACCCATTCCTGGTGTGTTGTTTCTATCCTTGTCATTGCACCGTTATGTATATCCATTTCATCCGCAACAATGAAGGGGATAAGTAGTATTACGATTAGCGATGTCAGAAACAGCCTACTTATCCCGCTCAGGGTTGTTCGTGTGTGAATGAAGATCATGACAGCCACCGAAATTCCACGGTAGAAGTAGTATTATCTTCGACAAATTGAATAGTCAACGCTTCGCCCTTCTTTGCATATAATATATCTGCCTTCGCTTGTGAGAGATAATTCCAGGGTGTTGAATCTGTAGAGAATGCATAAGCGATAGAACACAGTAATAAGATTATCATAATAAACACTATTGCCTTATTCCTTGTCATTTTAAAAAATTAAAAATGCAGGGGGAATGCCCTGCCAATCACAGCGCGGTGTTTCTTTCTTACCTGAATGCTACAAGTGCAGCAACGGCAACAAAGATAACAACACCGATCATCAATGGAATCAGGTTGACAACTGTCAGGGTTGTTCCTGAAAGGCTAGCATTGCTGATAACCTCATTGATTACTGGTATTGCTACACCAACACCGATTATTACGGCCACAAGGACGCCGATCAATGCTCCGGCAATTCCCATTTGTCCGTTTTTATGTATTTTGGACATTATGTATTTTTTCCAAGAATAATTCTAATATAAATAGTATATAAATATTACTAATTAGAAAAATTTATATACTAAAAGTATTCCAATTAGTATATTATTGGTTATCTATAAGGATACATAAAGGTGATTTAATTGGGAAAAAAGATTATAGTAACATTAGACGATGATATTCTTAGCGCAATGCAATTAGTAACAGGAAAGACAAATGCGGCCAAAGCCAAAAGCTGCATAACAGGATTTCTAAACACACAAAGTTTTACAAAGGAAATGAGGCGAATGACTTATAAAAGAGAAACCAATAAAAAATGATGATTACTTCATAGACAAAAACCATTATAATTCTGATAAAAAAAGGGTTAAACTAAGTGAATATGAAGCTAACAAAGGAACTAGACATATTGACCGGGGCCATAATGATTTTAATATGGTTTATGTTATGTATATATTAATAATAGCTTTCATATTGGCATATATTGGATATGTTTTATCAAAAGCTTAACCCCTTAATCATTATAGTAAATAGTGCCCTTCGGGCGTTTAGAATCCTTATAGAAATTAAATAAAAGCACTGAGAAAATCAAGGCATAAAGTCCAACCATCACATTTACCACCCCCAAAAGCATATTTATATCTGTTCCAAAAACATAATATGAAGGATATATTATAGAGAATCCCTCGAACATTATAGATGCTAGTATTATCTGGAGAACGAAAGAGAAACTACCTAAAGATATTGATACGCCTGGCTTCTCTTCATATTTATGCATAACAAAAATTAGAGCTATTGAAAAAAAAGTAAATATTCCATACAGGGCAAGGTTGAAAAATTGCATATCTTTATCCTTCACCGTCAATTGTCCGGTTTCGTTATAGGTTGTATTGAAATAGTAAACTCCTGATGTTGTATAATTGAAAGTTATATTGCACCTGCCAGTTATCCCATACCGGGTCATGCTTAAGGTTGTCAGCAATGTTTCATTCTGATAGTATATGCTTATGCTTTGGTTGCATTCTTCCCATGTGTCTGGTGTAACAAGTTGGCACGGAAGGTCAAAACTTTCGGTTACGTATGAACATTTGTCTATTTCTGCACTTACAAAAGGCATTATAAACATTGCTATTAATAAATATTTCCATTTCATCGTGTTATTGTTATGAATATTCCTGCAAAGATAGCTCCCATCATAAGGAAGGTAACAGGTATTATCCAATCATACTTTCCGGCAATTGCTATATATTGCGATGCACCCACTCCTGCAAGTGTTATCATGAATGGCACGATTATCATTAAGATGCCTACTTTCCCAACTCTTGCGGCAAGCAGTAATACAAGAATCATCCCTATAAATACGATAGCTACCATCTGAGCAGAACCAAATAGATGTATAAAGTTTTCTGCCGCCAGGTCTAAGATAGGTATGCTCATATGCTAGACCCCCTTATGAATGCCAGTATCAAAAATAACCCACACAATGATAACGGTAATGCAAGCATTATAGATATTATGACTGGTATTTTTGTTTGAGTAAAAAGCAGTAAAGGAACTAGGACTATGCTGAACAAGGTGGGTATTATTGAAAAGATTATCCTGATACTATCAAAGAATGAAAACGACCCCTGTGTAGGATTCGATGGCTGTCCGGCTTCTGCGTTTGGAGGTGTTGTTAAATTATTAGCTAATCTATAAGAATACTGGTTCGTGATATTTGTTGAACTGTTAAAGTTATTAAGATATACAGAAACATCACTATCTAGTGCCGCATTATCATCTAACACCACGCTAAAGAAATCTCCAGGTATCCCAATTATCTTGTTGCCATAAACCCCATCGACAACCATATAATTCATTCCGAAATAGAAAAATGTATTCATGCAAAGCGTTATCATTATTATATTTAATAGACTTCCCATTAGTCCGGCCTCGCCAAAAATATGTATATGAATGTTCCGAACAGGATCATGAATATGCCAATCACAGGATTAATGAACCCAACTGCCATAAAGAATATTGTGGCCATCCCTATTAATAAAAGTATTGGAAATCCTATTATGCCCATCTGCGCCCCCGCAACTGCAACGCCGGATATTACAAATGTAGATGCAAAGGAAACTATTGCTTCGCCACCAAGCTGTTCTTTAAGGTTCTTGAATTGGATTTGAATGTTGATAAGGCTTTCTATGAGGTCAGCAAAGTCATACCATTTGGCGTTTATGTATTGCAGTTCCCTGCCTGATCTTTTGAAAAAGAAGTCTATCTGCACCTTCCCCGTAGTATTTCCTCTTACCGACACCGTGGCAATGCCTCCAGATGCTCCTGTTATATTGGATTTGCATGATGCAGGATAGCATTCGTAATTATGCCCCTTAACCTCAAGACCATAATATTCTAAATCTGAAAGGGATGAATGTATATCCAAACTAAAATTAGTCCAATCATTAGTTATCTGTAATGATCTGTTAATGGGTGAAATGCTATATACAATGCCCTTATAGTTAGAATCATATATATCTCCACCTGCTTCCGCTATCGTCAAGAAATATTCGCTTTTGAATGGTTGCAATGTCAATGACTGTGTATCAAATGAGGGGTGAGATATGTTTATTATGTATTCCGCTGTCTGATCTAAGAATACCTGGGTATATCCAAATCCATCTGTTTTTGCCTGCCTGACTAACCTATATGATCCGTTGACTTTTCTGTAAAAATCTAATTGTGCAATCCGAATTGGATTAAGGCCTTTGTCTTGTAGGAATATTTCTATATAATCCGTGTCCGTTGTGTCATTCAATAAATATATTGTTCTATTAAAGTCCCTATCAACATTAAAAAAGTATTTGGATAATTGGTATACCTCAGTCTCAGATGTGTCCGGTGATGATGCAAACAGACTATAGTTTCCGACGGGCGCAAGATAATCCATTTTACCTTGATTTGTATATGATGTATTTTGAAATAATGCAGAATCAAATACTAGTTTAACATTTTCGGTTATTAAATCCCCTGTCAATTCGTTGCGAATATGAAAATTATATCTTACTGTGCCTGTAGTTATATTGGTTTCTATTCGCAATGCTGTTATATTTATAAGCCCCCCTCTTTCAAGTGTTGTTGTTAATGGCACAAAGCAAGATGAAGGTGTTCTTATACAACCGGAGCAGTTGCAACTATTGTCAGACATCGAATTATTTATGACTGTTGTTATATCAAGGCTAATGTTACCCGCAAAATTTGATTCATTTACATACGATTCATTGCCACCTATGCTAAGAGTAAGATTAAACGGGTATTCATCATTCATATAATTATCCGGATGCACAGCGTCTGATTGTTGCCCCGTCATAAATATCCTTAACTCTCCTATGTCATAATATGGAATCAAAGATTGCCCATATATGTGTATGTATAAGTTCCATTCTTTTGATGAATCGAGCGATGCTACGGATACAGTTTTGTTTAAAGTTCCGCCAGGCCTGAATAATGTAATATTGTTTATAGTCTTATTATGAAACAGGATATTGCTTATCCTTGGTTGAGTATAATTACATGCTAATGGCGCAGCAGATAATAATAAAACATTTGTTGTATAATCAGTTACATAGATTTGATAATATCCTGTCCCTTGTCCATTATCACACCCCCCACCTATATATGACCAGTTCATATCCATTATTAATGAAGAGTTTCTTAAATCGAAATGATGATTATATAATGATGAGTTATAAGTCCCTCCGTCTGCGATAAAATTTAATAATCTTAAATAACTTGTACTTTCGTTAGTTCCGGTTTCAGTTATTGAACCATATGTATCAAGTCCGTATTTCCACATTGACGAGTTTATTGAACCATCATCAAAATAATCTAATTTATCAAATTTTGAATTTTCCCCATACTCACCTGTGAAATTCAATGATGCGGTGACAAGCTCAGAAAACAAAGGCAACTTAATATATCTAGTTATCTTATTTATCTTATAATATGGCCATGCGCTATGATTCAATAATTCAGATTCTAACCCATTGGATAATTCAATAATTATTGTGCCGTACCCTATTTCGATTTCAGCAGATTCCATTTCATCAAACGGCTTAGAGGTATGAATATAAAATTCCCCGCCGGTCTGTTTTTTTGGTTCTATGGTTCCAATTATTGCAACGTCGCCTTTTATTATATTGATAGGGAAGCCATAGTCTCTTACCTTTGCGCTGTCTACTATCAGCTTGTTTTTATCTTTGACATCATTAAAATAAGATTTCTTAAATTCGTCCACAGTATAAAGGCTCCCTATGCCAAGAAAATTAATTTTATTCTTTTCGTAATCCTTGATCTGATTTTTATATTGGTCTGCGTAATCAGATACGCATTTATCATCATCCTTACTGATGCATTCCATAGTGATATTAAACATCAATTGGTCTTTAAGTTTCCAAGTAACTTTAGTAGTATAATGATTTATAATTTCAAAATCATAGTCTATATATCCCTGGAAATAAGATTGCTTTTTTATTATCCACCGCTTGTCAAGGCTGTATAAGTTAACACCACATACAGAAGTAGCAAATGATAGTGATATAATTATATAAATTATATAACTTTTAAATATTCGTAGCTTTGGCTTCATCTAAAGCCCCCTATCTTCCAAGTATAAGCAATACTATGGCTACTAATATTATCAGTGCTAGGAACACAGGGATTATCTGCAATGTTATCTGTATCAGCGATCCATTAGTTACATTAGCTGTTGCGTTTACACCTATATCAATAAATGTTATAAGCGGAGACAGCATTATACTAAATATAAATATAATTATGACAGCTGATAATAATCCTATTATTGCTCCTGCTTGTGCTTTTTTAGTAAACTCTTTCATTTTATATGTCTCCCTGGCCGGGTTAACTTAAAATTCCGTACAGACTTATTAAAATCTGAAACAATTTGCTTACCTGCGGATCGCCCATATTCTCTTAATTCATATTGGAATGGTCGACTTTCACGAAAACTCTCTTCCCTTATTTCCTTTAATTCTTTTTTCGCCTGAGAAAGTGAAGGAGATTTGCCTTTAATTTCAGCATTATATTTCACTTGTTCCCATATCCCTATAGACTCCTTGTCTTTTTTGTAGGGCTTGTTGTTACGGATTTTTTTATAGACAGGTTTGTCTTTTTCAAAATTTCCTCCTCCTGCGATTATTAGATCATCGAACGAAGGATTAATCATTTTATTTGCCATCGTTATACCTATCATTAAATTTGGCAAGATAACTATTAGAAGCGCCCATTACCACTTTTGCCTTTGTCCTGATCTTTGCGAGAAGCGGAAATCTTTTTTTCATTTTAAGCTGTTTAATTTTGCTTTTCTCCTCTTCTACTTCTTCAGCTATTTCTATTTCCTCTTCCAGTTTTATTCTCTCTTCCTTAAGTTTATCGAGCAATTTCATGGCATCTTTAGCTTTTTTAGAACTTCGCCGGATTTCCTGCTGGATTCCTCAACGTTGTCAAGCACATCGTCGCCTATTTTTTTAATGCTCTTAGCAAGACCACTGCCTGCTTCAAAATCTATATATCCCATCTTTTCACCTTCTTATTTGTTTTATCTTCATTGTAAAAGCCAGACTTATCTGGCCATTCATCTTCGCTTTTTCCTTCTTGTGCTTTTCCTTCTTGTTGTTTTTCTCTTTGTACTTTTTCTTTTTTTCCGCATGGTTGTTTCACCTCATATTGTTTAGCATGAGAGCCCGCCTTTTCATTCATTTTATGACATACTTTTTTGATATATATATCTGTATGTCAGATTTACAAGAACTGTTGCAGTACTTGTAAAATAATTACTCCTATTATTGTCACAAGGAATATTGTTATGATAAATGCAGGTGTAAATGCACCTGATGCAAATAATGGAACCATAATTGCGCCAAGCACAACTAGTCCGATCATGATACCTATTGATGTCACTATTATTCTGGTGTTGGATGACATCTGATAGTTTGGTCTGCCTACAAATGAATAACTCCCTGCGGGGGTAACAGGATAAGTGAGCAATGATGAAAATCCAATCGTACCGCCGTTCTTGATTATCTGGTAAGATGGCGCAAGGCTGAATGTCATGTTGGTGATAGTTGCTGTTCCCGTACCTGCCTGTGTCCAGAGCAATTGATTAGCAGACGATGTATAAGATACATCGGTTATCCCTGTTGCGATTGAAGAGGGTATATGTTTATTTGTCGCAAACTTGAACACAAACACCCTCTGTCCACTTCCTATTGTCTGCGATGTTATGCCAGTATACGGTGTTGCACGTGAGGAGTTAAAGAGGGATGAGTAAGTAGACCGATATGTCCATGTATTGTTTGTTATTGTCATGTCCTTTCTTCCTGCACCGAGCAGCTTAATCTTGCCTGTAGATGGCGTTGTGATAGTCATGGTGTCGGGGGATTCGTTTATGGTTGCATCAGAATTAACTAGGACACCTATTTTAGAAGTGCTGGAATATGTATTATCTGTAATATTGATATTATTTCCTCCTACTCTTATTTGGTATCTGTCGCAATTTCCAAAGTCATTATTGCTTATAGTGACATTATCAATATCAAAACTCATCTGAATACAATCCCCCAAAGTTGAGGTTGCTTCTGTAGAATGAATATAATTAGAATCGACAAGGACATTAAATGTGTTT
>Ga0180431_10007352_pt1 | contig 12860 bp, 5 predicted proteins | sample SS_ome_11_FD_132459 | JGI IMG/M metagenome (GOLD analysis project Ga0180431, IMG submission 132459) | Hypersaline lake sediment archaeal communities from the Salton Sea, California, USA - SS_1_MS_1 metaG | ecosystem: Environmental > Aquatic > Non-marine Saline and Alkaline > Hypersaline >... | reverse complement strand
CGTTGACGTACACGACGTGCCGGTCGTCGCCCGTGGCGGCGATCGTGGCCCCGGCCGGTTCCTCGTCCAGAACAAACGTCTTGCGGGTATTCCATGCGAAGTTACCCTCGCTCCGCTTGCCTGGGTAGCACAACCACTCGGGCGAAACCTCCGGTGAGGGGAACGGCCCCTTGACCAGCCACGTGTCCGCGTACGGCACCTCGACGTGGTCAACGATCGCGGCACGCTGATACTGACCGGGGCGCACGTAGTAGCGCATGGCGGCGCGATACCAGTTCCACCACGGCGGGCGATACCCGAACTGCGTCGAGCCGTGGCAGCCGCCCCAGCCCCAGCCGTTGCCGCTCGCGCCCAGCCCGCATTCGAACTGGTGGATCCACTCGTGCCACGCGACGTCCCAGACGGTGACAAAACCAAACCCGCTCCAGCCGGCATTGCCGTACACGACGCCCGGTCCCAGCGTTGACCCGCCGCCCGCGCCGCCCGCCACCGTGATCAGCGAGTCCAGCTCACCGACCCCGTAGAGCTCCTCGCGGCGCGGCGGGTTGACCATCATCTTGGCATCGAGGGCCAGCCGCCCGCGCGAGCTGAGGTAGATCAGGTCGAGCATGGTCTGAAGTTGCTCTTTCTGCGCTGAAACCTGGGCCTCCTGCTCGGGGCTGGGACGCAGCGCCACGATGCAGCGCCAATGATTCGTGTCCTTCGGCGGGTACCTGTTCAGGCCCGCCTTCCACACCCTGATGCACTCCTCGATCGGCCGACCGCCGAACAACATCGCCTCGCCGAGCTGGTCGTAGCCGTCGGCCGTCGGCGCCGCGGCAACCGAGGCACGAAGCGCCTCAGCGGCGGCAGCATAGAAGCCGTTGAGCTTCAGATAGAGACCGATCTCGTACAGGCTGGCCGCATCCCCGCGTGCGGCCCGAAGCGCGTTCATCGCCTGGGCTAACCGCGCGCCGCTGGAGGCCGAATCGCCGATGTCGCTCCCGGCGGTCAGCTCGGCGCAGCGGCGGTACGCGGCCGCCGCCTCGCGCCAGCGACGCTCGCCTTCGAGCGCAAGCGCGTAACGAAACGCCGTGACCGCATCGTTCGGCGCGGCCTTGAGCTTTGAGGCCAGTGCAACCTGGTCAATCGATCCCGTGTCCGTGGCGTCGAACATGTACCACTCGAACGTCGTCGAGAAATCATACCGGTAAGCCACGTAGTCGCCCGGTTTCGTCGGCGTGAGCGTCACGGTCACCTGAGGCTTTCCTACCGTGAGCTCGTTCGGCACCACAAAATAGCCGTCATAGGCAGAGGTCCACCGTCCCTTCACCGGCACTCTGTTCTGCCAGAGCCCGGCATCCTTTCCGTCAACGGCCACTCGGAGGTCCCCGGCCTGGCCCGGCGCCAGCCGTCGGCGCAGCACGAGATACCCGGGCGTGCCGAGCTTCACCGCGAACGATTCGGCCCCTTCCAGCCGCCGCCCGATATCCTTCACTTTCATTCCGTCGGCATACGTCAACTGCGCTCCCACACGTTTTCCCCTGCCAGCGTAGTTGAACTGCTTCTCGCTCTGGGCGTCGCCCACGTCGAGGGTCCCCAGCGCATGGCGGCTCGGTGGCAGCGTCGGCGCCCCCCAGGGCCCCGCCGGCGGCGTGCCGATTGATTCCGAGGCCACCCACTCCGAGTCGTCGAACTCGACTGTCTCCCAGCCGGCCACGGGCGTGTTGGAGCACCGCCAGTGCTCGTTCGAGTTGAGCAGGATGCGCTTGCCGTTGGCCAAAAGCACCATGCCCTTGAGGACGAAGCCGCCCTCGTAGTCGTCGTTCTGCACGGCCGCCGCCAGCACGTTCTTGCCTGTGCGAAGGAGCGGCCGCATCGTCTCGATCGTGACCGGCTTCAGTGTGTACCAATCGCCCGACGCGGCGATCTTGGTGCCGTTCAGGTAGAGCGTAACGAAGTTGTCGCCGCTGAAGAACGCGTAGGCCGCTGTCACCTCATCGTCCGCGGTGAAGGTCAGCCGACCCAGATACTTGTTCGCCGGCCTCTGCCACATCCCCGGGTACCACACCCAGGCCCAGGGCTTGGCCGGCGCCGCCGGTGAAAGAAAAAGCATCAGAAAGGTCAATGCGACCCGCATGATCCTGATCATGAGTATCTCCTTTGCAGGCTTCATGATTCCGCTCGGGAACCGATACCACAGTCTATGAAGATTCCGGTGCGCAGGACAAGTCCGGAGCACGGCGCGCGCGGCTTGCGTTACGCCTGTCGCAACAAAGTGCGCAAGGCTGCCGTCAGCGCCGTTCTGCCGAAAACTTTTGGCCCGCCGCGCCGTGGAATCGGTTACACTACGCCGCGCTCGAACGCCGGAGCACACCGGCCCCGTCAATTCAACGAGGAGGAGCACGTCATGAGTCGCCACAGCATTTCGCGTTACCTGCCCGTCGCGTTGATGCTTGCCGCATTCATCTTCAGCGCCGCGACTGCCGCGGCCGTCCCCTTCATGTCCCTGCCCGTCGAGGAAGACAAGGTGGACGTGTATTTCTACAGACAGGTCGAGATACCCGACGGCAAGATCGTTCGCGCCTGGAGCGCCATTGATCCCGCGTACGAGCACGTCCTGTACATCAACGGCCACGAGGCGGCCCGCAGCCGTCAGGGCCGCGTGTCTACCCCCTTCCGCCGGGCGATGGACATCCAGAACCTCCAAAAGCACCTCAAGCCGGGCACCAATACGCTCGCCATGAAGGTCCACCGATGGAGCTTCGGTCCAGGCCCGGCGCCCGCCGTGTACCTCCAGGCCGAGGTCCAGGTCGAGACCGCCAACGGCGTGGTCGCCGTGCCCATCATCGCGGACACCGACTGGGTCGGCTCCTACAGTGCGCCTTCAAACTGGACGGCGGCCGATTTCAAGCCCGAGGGTTGGCAGCCCGTCACCATCAACAACTCCCCGACAACCGGCCCACGCATGCGCCTGCGCCGCGACCACCGAAAGGCAATCGCGCCCGACGTGCCGGCGCCCTTGCCCAAGCCCGCGCTCGACGCCTTCCCGCAGATTGCCGCGATGAGCGACTGGCAGCAGCAGGTCGTCGCGCGCCCCGACGTTCCGAAGGAAACCGAGCGGCTCATGGGCATCTTCCACACGAAGTTCATCGCCGAGATCTACGCCAACGCCATCCGCGGACAGAACACCCACATGGGCGACAGCTACACCATCAGCGCCTACCCCGTCGGCAACGGCATCGTCCTCACGTTCGTCGGTCCCTACCCGTTCTACAACTCCACCGGCACCGTCGGGCCCGAGTACCAGTATCCCGTTCAGTGGAACCCCGGCTCGACCTTCGGCGGCGACGCGGTCAGCGTCACCACCGACGGCAAACCTCTTGGCATACGCAACCAGTGGATGTGGAAAATCCGCAAGACCGACGTGGCTGTGAGCGCCGCAGCCGACCCCGCCGGCGAGGTGGTCTTTTACACGCTGACCTTCGCGCCGCCCAATCTCAAGGCGCTGATCCGCGTTTACCTCGTTGCGAACGCCTCGGCGGAACCGCTCAAGAACGTCGTCGTCACCAACCGGATCATCCGCGCCAAGGCCGACGGCAAAAGACTGACCGACACGGTCACGCACCATGCGATGGCAGACGCCGCGGGCGACGCCAACACGAGGACAATGGTTTCGGGCGTGCTCGATAATACGAACGTGACCGCCTCCTACGACGAGAACAGCCACTGGGGCGCCCTGACGATTCCCCTGGGCGACATCGCGCCGGGCGCGTCCGCAAAGGCCCTCGTCTACCACATCACCTTCCTCGAGACGCTCAACGGTGAGCCCGTCAAGTCCGATGCGGCGCAAACGTACGACAGAATCAGGGCGCGCGGTTACGGCCTGCTCGACGACACGATCAAGTACTGGCGCGACTACAACGCCGCCACCACGGCGCTGGAAGCGCCCGGGCGCTGGGGGCGACGGGTGGCCGATTTCATTGACGACGAGAAGATGCTCGTGCAGGTGCAGCAGTTCCAGCGCACCGGCGCGGTCGGGCCGATGTGGTTCTTCTCGGACCAGTGGATCCGCGACGCGTGCGGCCCCGTGCGCTCGTACCTGCGCACGGGCGCGTTCACGAACGCGCGCCGGGTGCTCGACTACCACTACCTCTCCGCCATCGCGTGCCGCAAGATCCTCAACTGGCTGCCGATGGACGTGTCTATCTACACAGACCACCCGCCCGTCGAGGACTGGTCGACAATCACGATGAACTACGCCGACCGCCACGCCAACTGCGAGGTCGCCAGTTGGATCATCCTGAAGCACGGCTGGTACTTCCAGTTTACCGGCGACACCAAGACCATCGCCGAGCACTGGGAGTACCTCAAGCGCTGCTTCTACGGCCAGTTCGACAACGAGCACGACAAGATCTTCCGGCCTGACTTCAAGATCCCCTTCCACGGCGACGAAACCTTCATCTACTCGGGCGGCGAAGCGCTGTGGGCCAACCGCTACGACATCCGCCAGACCAGCTATCCCGGCGGCAACATCTACTCGGCCGACTCGTCGTTCGAGCTCGTCGCCGCGGGCGACGCACTGGTCACGATGGGCAAGGCGATCGGCAAGGTCGAGGACGCCGGCGAGATCTCCGAAATCACCGCCCGGATCCGCGAGGCAACCGAGAAGTATTACTGGATGAACGACCTCGGCTTCTACGCCCAGGGCATGAGCGTGCTCTTCGACGGCCAGCTCAACCGCTACCCGATGGGCAACATCCTCGCCAACGTCATCTGGAGCGGCTACGGCTCGCGCGACGACCCGAAGGCGGTCTCCACCGCGGTCAGGATGACGGAGTACCTCATGGAGGATTCCGGCGTCTTCAACCCCACCATCGGGATCACCAACACGGTCGGCATGCTCCAGGGACAGGGCCTCTACGCCCTCGCCGGCATTCACCATCCGTGGGCTGAAAAGGCGTTCTACGCCCTGCTCATGATCGCCGGCGACACCACCGAGTTCAGCGAGTGGATGAACGTGGGCGCCGACTACCGAACCATGTTCCGCGCCAACCGCGTGCGCCCCTGGGAGGGCGGCATCAATCTCGACGCGCTGCTCTACTACCTGAGCGGTCTCGAGCCCGACGCCTTCAACAAGCGCATGACGCTGACGCCCTGCCTGCCCACCGGCGTCTATTCGCCCATCAAATGGGACACCATGACCTTGCGCCACTTGCCCATGGGGCGGGGCAGCTTCGACCTGAACGTCGCCGACACCGAGCAGGGACGCAGACGCCGGCGCACCTATACGCTCGCCAGCCGCAGTCCGGACGACGTGACGGTGACCCTCAACGCCCTGGTGCCGTTTGCGAAAGTTGATCGCGTAGTCGTGAACGGCCGGGCCGCCCGCGTCAAACCCGGCGACGTCTTCAGCCAGGCCCTCGCGACGACGACCACGCCGCTCAGGGCGGGACGAACGCTGACCATTGCAGTTGACTACACCCCCCTGCCCGCTGAGCCTGTTGCCGTTGACCTGAAACCCTTCAAGCCGACCGAACCCACATTCGACAGCAGCGACGTTGTCGTCTTCACGCACTTGCGCCCAGCGCCCAACACGAAAGTGCTGCGTGATGTCCTCGCCGAGAAGTGCAACGTCCTCGCCCTTGATTCCTCTCTTCCGACCGATGCCGCCACGTTCAAGGCCGCGCTGTTGACCGGCTCCGGCCTCCGCACCAGGATGCTTGTTATGAACCAGAGCAGCATGATGGCCGGACGTAAGTACACGTTCTGGTGGGACCCGCAGTTCGACGAGGTCATCGGCACGTTCCTCAAGCGCGGCGGCGTCGTCGTCGAGGTGAGCAGCGGCAACCCCTCGAGCAAGTGGCTCGAAAAGACGCTCGCGCCCTCGACGTTCTGGGCCGACTACTCGAAACCGGGCGATATCCTCGCCATGGACACGCCCGATCCCGATCTCGACAGGAAGTTCTACTGGCTCGACGAGAAGCAGACCGAGGGTTGCGGCAAATGGTCGGCCTATTGGGCGGGCAGCTACACCATGCGCTACATTGACGACAAACTCGAAGGCCATGCCGGGCCGCTCATCACCGACCGGGCACTGATCTGGGGCAAGCAGGAGCAGCCCCACGGCTGCATGCAGTACACAATGAAAACCACCCCGGGCAAGGACCACCTCATTCGCATCCGCAGTTGGCCCTTCCCGAAAAAGGGCTTCACCCTCGAGGTCGTGGACAAGGACACCAAGCAGTGGAAGGTCATCGAGACGGTCTGGGTGCCGCAGCCGAAGGACCCGAAAATCAACGGCTACATTGACGTGTTCCTGACCTTGCCCGCCGAGTACGTCAGCGACGCGGAAACATCCGTCTTCCGCATCGGCCAGCCCGAAGGCTCGGCAGGCGGCATCGGCGCGATCCCCTCCACGGCCGCGTCGAGGATTTGGATTCGCGACAACACGGACAAGCCGCCCTCGATGGCCGAGATCTCGACGAGCAGCGCGTACGCCGGCAAGCTCGGGCTCCCCGACAAAGGGGCCGTGTCCTACAGCAGCGGCCGGATCACCTTCACCGGTTTCGCCGCGCCCTATCGCATGCTCGGCGACAGCGAGAAAGCGGCCCTCATACTCAAACCCGTCGGCAAGGGGCTCTACGTCAAGACGGACCTGACCGCACTCTTCCCCGTCGAGCAAATGGCCGCGTTCCTCGAGAGGCTGCTCGACCCCTCGACGAGGAAGGCGGTCGTGTCGGACCTGCGAATATCCGATTAGCCCACGAGACGAGGCCTTCACTCGCATGTGGGGTCGGCGCTGTTGCGCCGCTGTGCTATCCTTTGCCGCGGAATGCTCAGAAGAACATCACACGACCTGTTAGGAGCAGCGCAGTGGCCGTTCCACGACAAGTCATGCAAGACATCTACGAGGAGGTAAAGACCCCGTACAAGTACGGCCTCCTTCTTCTCCCGGAGGCTGGCATGACCTACGATTGTCCCAGCGTCTTTCGGCACGGCGACAGATGGTACATGCTCTACGTGCAGTTCGATGGGATGGGGTACGAGACCTACCTGGCCGAAAGCGACGACCTCCTCGTCTGGAACCGCACGGGCAAGATCCTGACACGCACCGGCACCGGATGGGATGCGAACCAGGCCGCCGGTTTCATCGCTCTCCAGGATACGACCTGGGCCGGGCGGAACGAGCTGCTCAAGCACGATGACGTCTATTGGCTGTCCTACATCGGTGGCGCGCTGCCGGGCCTCGAGAAGGAGCCACTCGCAATCGGCCTCGCCTCGACGAGCCGCCCCGAAGAGCCGGCCGAGTGGACGCGAATCGAGCACAACCCCGTCCTGCATCGGGACCAGCCCAATGCGCGCGCTTTCGAGGCCCAGACGCTGTACAAGAGCACGGTCATTCTCGACGAGAATAAGACCCTCGGTCATCCGTTCGTGATGTACTACAACGGCAAACAGAAGGGGGAATGGGTGGAACGGATCGGCATGGCCCTCTCCGACGATATGGTCCACTGGCAACGTCACGGCGACGGCCCCGTCGTGGACAATGGCTCGGGGATCAGCGGCGACCCGCAGCTCGTACGCATCGGCGAGGTGTGGGTCATGTTCTATTTCGGCGCGACGTACCGGCCCAAAGCCTTCGACACTTTCGCCTGCTCCCACGATCTTGAGCGCTGGACCAAGTGGGACGGCCCGGACCTGATCGAGCCTTCGGAGCCCTGGGACGACGTCTTCGCCCACAAGCCGTGGGTGATCAAGCACGACGGCGTCGTGTATCATTTCTATTGCGCCGTCGGCGACAAAGGCAGGACGATCGCGCTGGCCACATCGGAGGACATGGGCCGCAGCGCCCTCACGGGTCCTCGTCGACAGTCGGAATGAGGATAGTGCGCTGATGACGGATCCACACGCTCGACCGGCCCGATACGCACTGCGCAGGACGCTGCCGCCCTGGTGCTTCCAGGAGCGGCTCGATGAGCTCCTCGACTTCTGCCGCGCTGCGCACGTTGACGAAGTCATCATCAAGGTGGACACGGAGGAGTTCAGCCACGGCCTGCCGACCGTCGAGTGGCTCAGCGACTACCTGCCGATGCTCGCCCGCGCCCGCGACGCCCTCGACCGCATCGGCGTCGCCTTCTCACTCAACCCGTGGGTCACCGTCGGCCATCTCGATCGCGGCCGCGACCTTCGCGACGTGTTCCCGCAGATGGACTGGATGGTCGGCCATCGCGGCGAGCAGTGCCGTGCGTGCGCGTGTCCGCTGTCGCCGGGCTGGCGCGAGTACGCGCAGGCGCTGTGGCGGCTGTACGCCTCGCTCAAGCCGAACATCATCTGGGTCGAGGACGACATCCGCACGTTCAACCACCTGCCCGTCGAGTTCAGTTGCTTCTGCGACCTGCACACCGAGGCCTTCAGCCGGCGCGTCCGTGAACTCGTCTCGCGCGAGCGCCTCGTCGAGGCGCTGCTCCGGCCTGGCGAGCCGCACCCGTGGCGGCGCCCCTGGCTCGAGCTGCAGCGCGACTCCACCGTCGAGCTCTGCGCCATGCTTGCGAAGACCGTGCACGAGGTGTCGCCCGAAACCTTCCTCGGTCTGATGTCGAGCGAGCCGGCCTCACACTGCCTCGAGGGACGCGACTGGCGCCAGCTCGCCGAGGCGCTCGGCGACGGCAAGCCGATCTACAGCCGGCCGACGCTCGGCAACTACACGGAAACCTCGCCTGACGGGCTGTACTACGGCGCTGAACACATCAAGCGCACGCGCTTCCTGCTGCCCGACAACACGATCGAGCAGACGGAGGTCGAGAACACGCCGTTCACGGCCTATTCGAAATCGGCAACCTTCACGTTCCTTCAAATCGCGCTCTCCGTCGCGCACGGATGCGACGGCGCCACGTTGAACCTCTTCGACCACGTCGGCACGCCGGTGACGATCAATCCAGACATGCGCGACATGCTGGCCAGCAGCCACCCCTTTATTGACGCGCTCGCCGAGGCACATTCACCGCGTGCTATGTTTTGCGGCGTTCGCGTCTTGCATCACGAGCAGGCAAGTGTTGTCCGCCGCCTCGGCCCGGGCGATGATTACGGCGACCTCGCGCCGCCCGATTACGCGTGGGAACGCGCCCTCAACGCGCTCGGCTTCACGACGACCTACGACGCCTCCCCCGTGATCGCGACCGACGGCCAGATGATCGCCGCCTATGACGACGCCGAGATCAGAACAATGCTCGCCGGCGGGATGTTACTCGACCTCAGAGCAGCCGAGGCGCTCATCGCGCGCGGCTTCGAGCAGCACATCGGCGTGAGCATCGAGTGGTCCGGCGGCCTGCATGAAACGCTTGCGATCAGCGCCGAAGAACTCACTGACCCGGTGTTTGCCGGCGCCGAGGGCCGCTACCTCACCATGACGATCCCCCACCTCAACGGCAACCCGCGCTTCGGACGGCTGCACCTGCACCCCGGCGCACGCGCCGTGAGCCGCCTCGTCAACCCCGAACGCGAGACGGTCTGCGACTTCATCACGATCTTCGAAAACGATCTCGGTGGGCGCGTGGCCGTCGTGCCGCTCGAGATGAGCGAAGCCCTCGGCCCGCCTTTTCTCCACCCATACCGGCGCGAGCAATTCCTGGACATCCTGCGTTGGCTGTCGCGCGACAAGCTGCCCGCCGCCGTCGCAGGAGGCGTTTACCCGCTCGCTTACCGCATGGATTTCCCCGACCGAGTCATGCTCGGCGTCTTCAACCTGAGCCACGACGATTGGGCCGAGGTGCGATGGGAGGTCCATCTCCCGACCGGGCTCCCGCGCGCTGTCAAGCGGTTAGCCGACGACGGCCAATGGCACGACGCGCATGCCGTGTGCGAGCTCGTCGCCCCCGACCGCGTGCGCCTCACGGTCCCCGGCCCGCTCACCTTCCGCTTCCCGCTCGTCCTCGCCCTGGGAAAATAGGGACAGTCACCTATTTTTCGTCGTGATGCGGTTGCGCTCAACTGTAGCGAAGGCCTTAGTGCCTGATCTGGCGTTGCCTCCAAAGCTCAAGAAAAACAGGTGACTGTCCCCACGGGTGGCTAGCCCGGCGGCGGCGTTTTCTGCACAGCCTCGACGATGGCGAGGACGTTCTCGATGGGAACGTCAACCTGAACGGCGTGAGCCGGCCCCAGGATGTAGCCCCCGCCGCGTCCCAGCGTCCGGATCAGCCGCGCGCACTCTTGCCGGACTTCCTCGACACTGCCGCGCGGCAGGATCTCCTGAATGTCCAACCCGCCGCAGAAGCACAGCCGCTCGCCCCAGCGCGCCGCGATTACCTCCGCCTCCATGCCGGCCGCCTTCGGCTGAAGCGGGTTGAGGATGTCCACGCCGATCTCGATGAGCTCGTCTATGATCGGCACGATCGAGCCGCACGAGTGATAGTGAAACACCACGTCGGGAAACTCGCTCCGGACTGCCTCATTGAGCGTGCGCTGCAGCGGCTTGATCGTCTCACGCCACACCTTCGGCGGCAGCAGCATGCCCGACTGCGCGCCCACGTCGTCGGCGATATAGACCATATCGGCCCGGCCGTTGCAGGCGCGAAGCGTCCGCAGCGTCTGCTCGATGTAGAAGCCGTTGATGCGTTCCATGACTCGCGCCGTCACCTCGGGCCGGACGAGCATGCCCTCCAAAAAGTCCTGGAAGCCAACCAGCGCCCACGCACGCTCGAATATCGAGCTCTCCCCCACCCCGATCCATTTCTCGCCTTGCTTTTCGGCCGCCGTGATCTTCGTCGGCAGCCCCGCGTAGTCGAAGTCGTCCGGGTTCGGCCACGCATAGTCATCCACCTGCTGCACGCTCTCGACACCGGCCAGCGGATGATGACAGAACTCGTCGTAGGAGCCTCCGTCGTACCGCGTCCGCCGCGTGACAAACCCCCAGTACGACGCCGTCGTCCCCTCCCCCAAGTTCTCCCGGGGCGGGCCCGCGTAATCCGCCCAGACCCACACGACGTCCAACCCGAGCGCGTCACGCACCTCCGCCTCGGACTCCACGCCGAAGTGCCGCCTCAGCTTCTCGACCGTCTCAGGTGTCCCCCACATGCTCAGCGGCACCCGGTCGGTGCGCTCGTGGCGCAGCGCCGCGGCAACTCGCCGGCGGGAACTGAGCTGTTCAGATGCTGCCATTCGTGGTTCTCCCTTCTCGACAGTCTACCATACGCGTGCTCTGGACGAGAAGATCGGGCTCGAAACCGCAGCCCACGCTGTGATATCATAATGTGTTACGTGTAAGAGGTCTTGATGAGAGACTCGCGCGAAGCCATCAACGCCATGATCCGGGGCGAGCCGATCCGCCCCGTCGTGGCCCCGCTGTGGGACGGCATCTTCGGCGCCGCCCTCGTCGGCAAGCGGTACGCGTCGGACGTCACCGTTGACGAGAAACTGGAAGTCGCCGAGCGCTGCGGCTTCGACCCAATCCTGCAGCTCGATCCCGGCATGCTGTGGGCCGGGGTCGAAGCCTTGCAGCCGGAGACAGACGTCGAACAAGACGGTGACGTTCGCGTCATCACCTCGACGCTGCGCAGTCCCGCCGGCACGATCGGCACGGTGGCGCAGGAGCCGCCGCACGCGGGCGGGACGTGCATCAGGGACGCCACCGGCTCGGACCTCGTCTACGACGTGCTCGAGTGGTTCGACAACGAAGTCCTCCGCCATCGCGACCTCATCCTGGCCGAGGCGAAGAAGCTCGCCGCAGAATACGGCGGCCGCGCAGCCCTTGTCTCAGGCTGGATGACGCCCTTCGAGCTCTCGTTCATGGCCTATCCGACGGTCATCACCTCGTACCTCGACCACCGGGACCGCCACCGCGAGCTCATGGAGCTGCACATCGCCGTGGTGAACATGATCATGGAAGTCGCAGGCGAAGCGGGCTGGGACGGCTTCAGCACGGCCGGCCCGCCCATCGAGCTCGTCGGCATGAACATGTACGAGGAGGTCGCCGTCCCGTACCTCATCCGCTATCGCGAGATGGCCCACGAGCACGGCCTCTGGTTCCGCTTCCACAACTGCGGCCACATCCGCGGCCTGCTCGAGGCCGGCACCTACAACCGCGTCAGGCCCGACCTCTTCGAGACGCTCGCGCCGCCGCCCATGGGCGAGCTCGATGACCTGCGCTGGGCACGTGAGCAGCTCGACCCCGCCATCTGCACGCGCGGCAACATGGACCTCGAGTTTCTCAAGCACGCCCCGCCCGCCGATATCGCGCGGCGCACAAGCCGGATCCTCGACGAGACCGCCGGCTACAAGCACATCGTCGCCGCCGCCGACGAGATCCTCGCCCACACCCCCGTCGAGAACGTCCGCGCGATGGTCGAAGCTACGGCAGGCGTGTGATTCTTCTTGCCTGACGCGCAAGTTCGTGCTAGGAACTAAGAGAGCGCGGGCACGGCCGACACTGGGCTCACACCCAGAACCTTGAAAGACACCTGCGGTGTCTGCGGAATGACCCCAGCATTCGGAGCGCTCATCGCATCGCCTCCTGCCCGCCGAAACTCAATGCGTGGGAGGAAATGGCCATGACGTCCTCCAACTCAACGGTCGTTAGAATCTTCGCGGGGTGCTTTGCCTGCCTGGTGCTCGGTTGCCAAGGCACCGGCCGGGAGCCGGCGCAAGAGCCCTCCCCGGATGCCAAGGCCATCACGGATCCCGTTACCATCCGTATGGCGGATGACCCGCGAAGCGACGAGGAACTCATCCGGGCGCTGGGAAGCGAATTTGACCCGGATGCGTTCTCGCTCTATCACTGGAGGCCTGAGTATCCGGGATTCTACCTCTTCTTCTGGCGTGAGATGGATCAGGTGAATGATGAGGCGCATACCGTGTTGTTCTGCAGGCTGGTCGTGAAGGACGAT
>Ga0180431_10007351_pt1 | contig 12860 bp, 10 predicted proteins | sample SS_ome_11_FD_132459 | JGI IMG/M metagenome (GOLD analysis project Ga0180431, IMG submission 132459) | Hypersaline lake sediment archaeal communities from the Salton Sea, California, USA - SS_1_MS_1 metaG | ecosystem: Environmental > Aquatic > Non-marine Saline and Alkaline > Hypersaline >... | reverse complement strand
GTGATCATGCCGGGTGGTATGAACGGAAAGCAACTTGCCGATCGCTTGGTGAAAGCACGGCCCGGGATAAAGGTTCTGTATATCTCGGGATACGCCGATGGTAGCCTGTTCTCGCGGAAGGAGCGGGAAGCTCGGATCAACCTGTTGGAGAAGCCCTTCTCGCCGCTGGTGCTTGTTCAAAAGGTGCGGGAGCTGCTGGATGAGCTGGTAGAGGCCGGTGAGCCCGGCTAACGTTTTTAGAACAGATACCCCATTCCGAATATCTTGAACAGTTGCCCGGACAGCCAGTTATCCGGATGCGTTCTGCCCGCTTGCTTCATGCGCATGGGGGAATTGATGATCCGCATCTGCCCTTTCTCCATCCGCTGGTGGATTTCCGGCTGCCGAAGGTTCATATTCTCTATGATAATTCCCCTGCGGTAGTTGAGGTGCACGTATTGCACATCTCCGTTCGTGGAGACGTTCATGACCATGCCCACGTGGGTCAGGGGATCGTTCCACTTTCCGTCTTCATTGCGATCGTAGGTATTGTCCCAGAATATGATGTCCCCGGTAACCGGATAGCGGGTGTCGTAGAGAAGCTCCTGCGCCTCCAGGCTCTTGTACAGGCGGGTCACGCCGTTGCCCGTGTACTTGTTGAAATCCCGGGCCAGATCGATACCGGCGTAGTAGTAGATGGCCAGAACAGTGCCCGTGCAGTCCATGTTGAACCGTTTGCCCCGGATGATCAGCTCCTGTTTTCCAACTACATAGCGACCGCCCTCGGCCAGCTTTCGGCGCGTCTGTTCGCTGGCTCTGGCCTCCGGGCCGAGCGGTTGCGGCCGGACCCGGGCCGGCGCGGTTGCGCAGGCTTGAAGAATAATGAGAGCTCCGCAGAGCACAGCAGCATAGCACGCTGGAATTCTATTTTTCATCAGCTAACTAATATATCGCAATCTTCGATCGACTACTTGAATGATGATTGCGATGTCTTGCGAATAACGCAATCTTCGATCGACTACTTGAATGATGATTGCGATGCCTTGCGAATAACGCAATCTTCGATCGACTACTTGAATGATGATTGATAGTAGAACCTATAATCCGAGGCGGTCAGGCAAGTGGTCGAATGTGGTCACTATCTGGCGTTCGAGGCAAAATGCAGCGGAGCTTCAAGCAACTCTGCCGCTCATCCTCGGCCACGCAAAGTAAATACCATAACAACTGCCCCTCCTGGCTACTGCGCCGAAGCGCGGCATACAATCCATACCGTCGAATATACTGCGACCCACGGGGCGGGATGTGTTGTGTCAACTCCCACAAGAAACGGGCCACAGGGAAGGATTCGATCTTTCCTTTGAAGAATTCGTTGACGGAAGTGTAATAGACCATGGTGGCCTCTCCGTTCTCCTCGGTACTGATCTTTTTCAAAGACAGCGGAGGGCGTGCGATGTATTGGGAGAGGGCCTCTCGTGTCTTGGAGGATCCGGGTGGGATGTGCACCGAGGAATCGACATTGAATCCGGAGTGTCTCCAGTTGATTAAAACCTGAGCGGTCAATCTGCCGCCTTCGAGCATGGAGTGGTCCGTCCGGCTGAAGGACGGCAACGAGATCCACCACCTGCTCGCTCCGGTCGAACAGATCGCTGCGGCTATGCCCTTTGCCTTTGGACCCTCACTTCTGTATTATTGGGGAGAACCTCTAAGAGGAGTAAATGACGTTATTGATCCTGCTCCGTATTGCCCTGCGCAATCTCCGAGAGCACCGATCCAAGACCTTGATTATTGGCGTCCTCATTTCTCTCGGGATCACCATACTGATAAGCGGGAACTCGCTGATCGACACAGCTTCCCGGGGGATCCGGCGGACCTTCATAGACAACTACACCGGGGATTTGATCATAACCGGAGAATCAGACAAAGTGGTTTCGCTTTTCGGAGTGCACGGCAACATGATGAGCGAAGAGGTTCCGACTCTGCCGGAATACGATCGCATTGTGGACAAGCTCCAAAGTTCACCGGATGTGGCAGAAATCGCCCCCCAGATAACGGGTTACGCTTTGATCAATTTTGAAAACCAGGAACCCAACTTCACAATGCTGTTCGGAATCGAGCCGGAGAGCTACAGGCGGATGTTCGACAGCATCTCCATAGCCCAAGGCACCTACCTGCGGCCGGCTGAAGAGGGAATCCTGATGAGTCGTGGAAAGATTGCCCAAATCGAGGATTCGACAGGTATCCGGCTCGCCGTTGGTGACCCGGTACTGCTCTCCGGTTTCGGTGCGGCGGGCTTTAGACTTCGAGAGCTTCCTCTTGTGGGCATTTTCAATTTCACTCAGCGTTCGGAGCTGCTCGATCAACTTGCCTTCGTCGATGCCCAGTCGCTGCGCAGCCTTCTGGGTATGACGGTGGGTACACGGGAGGAGATCCCGATCGGCAGCGAAGAGGTGCAGCTGCTCGAAATCGACGATCTCGACAACCTGTTCGATCAGAATATGGTCGCTGATTCATCGGAGAGCCCGGAAAGCTCCGGCCGGCTGTTTGCAACATCCGAGCCCCAGGAGGTTGCGAGCGTTGCGAGTGCTCCGTCAGAGGCCGAACAACCCTCCCTCGCATGGCATTTCCTCCTGGTGAAGTTGAAAGACCCGGGGCGGCTCGGCGCAGTCATGAATGAGCTGAACCAGTGGTTTGACGTCCAGGGTCTGGAAGCCAAGGCCATCGACTGGAAGAAAGCTTCGGCGGGGTTTGGGCTGACCGCAGATCTGCTTCGTATCATCTTCTCGGCAGCTATCTTGATCGTTGCGGTGGTAACGGTGGTAATCATCATGAACACCCTGGTGGTGTCGGTGGTCGAGCGAACCACGGAGATCGGGACCATGCGCGCCCTTGGCGCCGGCAAGTCCTTCATACACAAGATGCTGCTTCTGGAGACTCTGACGATCACAGTGGTGTTCGGGGTAGTCGGGATCATCCTCGGCACCGCGCTGATACAGCTGCTGGGTGCCCTGGAGATCGAAGCGACCAACATGCTGCTCAACGCGCTGTTCGGCGGACCGGTTTTCAAACCTCGATTGTCGATCGGCTCGGTCTTTATGTCACTGGGGGTGGTTGTTCTCATCGCGATCGTCTCTTACCTGTATCCGATGCGGGTGGCCCTCAAGATCCAGCCGATTCGGGCCATCCAGAGCGAATAGGTGATGCCGTGACCCTGCTCCGCATGGCGGCCCGCAATCTGACACGCCAAAGCAAAAGAAGCTTCCTGCTTGGGGGAGCGATCGCCTTCGGAGTGTTGGTGGTAACGATCATCAACGGTTTGGCCGGCGGGTTCATACACGCAGCCAGTGACAACTTCTCTCACCTGTTGGCGGGCCATATCTTTGTGGAGGGACGGGAAAAAACACCCTCCGGCAAGGTGGTACAGGTGATCCGCGACGACAGCCGGCTGCTTTCGGTACTGGAGCAGACGGGAATCAACTATGAATACCTGTTGAAACGCTCCAGCTTCACGGGCAGCCTCATCTTCGAGGGCGAGAGCGTCACCCTGCGGATCGACGGGGTGAGCTGGGATGAGGAAAGCTATCTCAAAGAGCGCCTGATTCTCAAAGAGGGCAGCTGGGAGACGGTCCGCAGCCCCAAGGCGCTGGTGCTCAGCGAAGAGATGGCCCGCCAGCTTGGAGCTGTGCTCGGTGATCTTCTGCTCATTCAGCTTGAAACCGCCACCGGACAGCAGAACGTCGGGGAGTTCGTGCTCGCAGGCATTCATTACGATCCGGGGCTGTTGAGCACCGTTGCCGCCTATGCCTCTCTGGATACCGTCAGCGATCTGCTGAATCTCGCCCCCGGAGAATACATGTCGCTGGGCATCCTGCTTCCGGATATCCGAAGGATGAACCGATTGGCGGATCGTTACACAGAAGCGCTGCTTGATGCAGGGGTACGGCTATTGCCGCGGGAGAAGAGTATGCTGGGCTTCGGTTTTTTCGGCCGTAGCCGTTCGGATTTGGATTGGCAGGGAGTGCGTTACAGGGTTTCAACCTTGAACGACTACCTGTCCCAGCTCACCCAGATCATCAATATTCTCAACCTGATCGGGCTGGTCATTCTGCTTATCCTGCTGTTCATCATCATGGTGGGAATTACCAACACCTACCGCATGATCATGTATGAGCGCACCCGCGAGATCGGCACCATACGCGCGTTGGGCATGCAGCGCCGCGGCGTGCTCAGTCTGTTCCTGCTGGAAGCTCTGCTGCTCTGTCTGTTCGGCTCCGCTTCCGGGCTGTCCGCCGCCGGGGTTGTCATGGGCTGCCTTTCACTGGTCAACTGGGGGTTGGAGACACCGATGTTTCTGTTCCTGATCAACGGGCACCTGCGGTTTCGCCTGGCGATCTGGCAGATCGCGGGGAACGTAGGGCTGGTGAGCCTGTTGAGCCTGTTTGGCGCCCTGTTGCCGGCACGGAAGGCCTCCAGGCTCGAACCGGTGGAAGCCTTGAATCTCAGCAAGTAATGGAGGAGGAGAGAGAATGAATCGACTGTTGATCTCGACTATCCTGTTCGTGATCGCGGCCGCCATGTTTGCTGCGGAGCCGGACTTTCAGGAAATCCTTGCCGACATCGACAGGATGGGCAGCTTCGAAGACACCGATTTTTCCTGCCTGCTGACCATGGTTTCGCAAAAACCGGCAGAAAGCTCCAACATCCAACAGGCCAGGATGTACCGCCGGGACCGGGAGGAAAAATCGGTCATTCTCATCCTCAAGCCGGAGGTGCAGAAAGGACAGGGCTATCTGCTGATCGCAGATAATCTCTGGTACTACGATCCGGAGAGTCGGAAATTCGCCCACACTTCCCTGAAGGACAACTTCCAGGATACGGATGCCAAACACAGTGATTTTGAAGCCCCCGCGTTGGCCGAGAATTACAAGGTGGTCGCCCACGCCGATTCCGAGCTGGGTCGCTACCCCGTCTACGTCGTGGAGCTGAGCGCTGAAAACGAGGAGGTGACCTACCCGTTTCTCAAGCTTTGGGTTCGCAAGGACAATCACCTGCTTCTGAAGGCGGAAAACTACGGATTATCGGGACGCCTGATGCGTACCTCCTACTATCCCTCCTACCTGCGCATCGGAGACAAGTATATCGCTTCGAAGATGCTGTTTGTGGACGAGCTGCGTCCCGGTCAAAAGACGCAGATTACCCTCAAGGAGACCTCCCTCAATCCGGTTCCCGACTACGTCTTCACCAAGGCCTTTGTCGAGCGGGCCAACCGCTGAGCATTTGGTCTCAGATCCGATCTCCCTATACCGACAAGGCGCCGACCTTCAGCCGCTCTTGTTCTTTTCTAGTCCCAGCCAACGGCTGATCTTGAGCATCCCTCGGAACATCTTGGTGGATTCCAGCAGGGTTCTGTATGCCTCCGGGTCCTCCCGCTTTATTCGATAGAACTGTTTCATTGCCGGAATCGAGGCAACCAAGAAGGAGATGCTGATCACCACCGCATAGCCGATATACCAGATGTCATGTGTGCGCAGCCACAACCAGGGAACCAGAAGCACGAGCCACACCGAAGCGGCTGCGAATACATCCCGAAGAATGACCAAACCGATGATCATTCCTGCCGCCGGCGCAACCAACACTCCGAGCCAGTCAACGACCAGCAGCCCTCCCAGAGCTGCTGACAGGCCCGCTCCGCCCTTGAATCGATAGTACACCGGCCAATTGTGGCCGACCACGCCGGCGGTCGCAGCGATCAAGAAGTAGGGGGAATCTGGATAAAGCAGCCGGAAAACCAACGCGGGTGCGAACACTTTCAGCATATCCAGGACACTGGTCAGACAGCCGTACTTGGTTCCCAACCTGGCGCCGACGTTCGTCGCACTTACCACTTCGAAGGTGAATTTCCTCTGCTCCTTCCCGACAACGAGCTCGGATCTGCTGATATCCTCACCCGGCGCCACGATCCTGCCGATCAGACGGGCGAAGGATATCGCCCCCAGGAGATAACCTCCCACGGCAGCCGCTGCAATCAAGTATCCGTTCATTTCATCCATCCCTCTCCTATCTGAAGCAGATCCGCGCCTGATCCAGATCCGTTACGATACTCCGCCAACTTCAATATACAACTCTGCCGGAAATAAATATACGATTAGCCATTCCAGCCGGGTTTGCGGTTTGCTAAGGTGTTACATCAAACCGAATAGCATATCGGATACCACCAACCAGGAGCATACCCGATGGCCCTTCAGGGAGCGTACCGGCTGGTATTGATCTGTCAGCGGAGAACCTCGATCCTTCCTTCCAATTGCCCGTTGTCGGAGGCTGCGGTTTCCAGAACCCGCCGAGCCAGAGGATGTTCCTGGGTCTGGACGAGGATCCAAGCGGTGGCCAGGACGCGTATCGTCTCCATAAGAACCTCGGAAGCTTCTTCCGATTGGACCCAGCCGCAGATCCTCTCGCACCGCGGGTCGTAGGGATTCTCGAAGTGACAGTGGGTGGCGCGGCGAACCCGCAGGGCGGTGCAGTTCGGTGTGGCGACGATCGTCTCCAGGATGTTGCTGTCGGCATTGCAGGCCGAGGGCTCACCCAGCAGGAACAGTCCGGGAACGGAGAATCCCTCAGCGGCGGAGAGGGCAAGCTTGCCGGAATCCACGCTGTCCAGACCCAGGTAGGCCGAGGTGCGGGGATCTTGGGCCGCTGCCAGATATGCCGCCAGGCCGCCGGCTGAGAAACCGGCGTACAGCAGAGGACCGCTGTGCAGAGCCCCGGCCAGCGCAACCAGGTCGGAAGCGTTTCGCTCATGATGGCCGTTGAACCAACGGGAGTTGCACATGCTCACCACGGTTACCGGCACCCCGTAGGAAGCCCAGTGGGCAGCCCAGCCGCGCATACTTGTCAGATCCCGCATGAACCCGTGCGCCAGGATGACCATCGCCCGGGTTTCAGTGCGGGCGGGGCGGTAGACCTCATACAGAAGGGTGCAGCCGTACTCACCTCTTCGTTGACCGGATTCAACGGATACCTCTACCGTACCCACCCCGCCCAGCGTCCTTGCCAGATCGGATAGAGGTTTCAACGATTGGTCCGGAGGAACAGGGCTCACCGTTGCGCAGGCGGTGAGTTGTACGAACAGTGCAGCCGCGGCCACGAAAAGCGGGGTGCTGATACATGTTCTGGTCATGGAAAATCCGATCTGCACGACACCTTTCCGAATGTGACTACATGAACGTATCTATTTTCTCCTTGATGGCCCGTATCACAATGGGATCGTCGTTCCAGGCACCCAAGTCGATGACGGGAAAGTTTTTCGGATACTCCGCCTCGTGAATCAGTGCCGGAATGTCGTATTGGCTATGGATGGCATCGGCACTGATCGCTGCTGAGAAAAAGAGCAGCTTCTCGATGCCGTTCTGCAGAAACTCTTCGATTTTTTCCGCGGGCTTCGGATCTTTGAATTCCATCCAAGCCAAGCTGAGGTTTTCTGCCTGATATCCATCTGAGGCCAACAGTGCCAGCACATCTCTACGAAACCCAAGCTCCTGCTCTGTTTCCGTGGGCCACTCCACGTCCCACTCATCAGGCTGACCGTGGCCGACGAGCAGTATCCCAACCTTTGATTTGTCGGTATCGCCTATGTTTGAATTGGCTCTGTTCACGAACATGCTCATCAATATGCGAGAATCGTACATGGGACCTGTGAATTCGACCGGAATGCCGAAGGATTCTTCGATGTTTAATTCCTTTATTTGATGCTCTCCCTCCGCTGTGTGATTCGATATGGTCAGGAAAACCTCACTGACAATGATCTTGCTGGCTCCTTCATTGAGGGCTCGGATGGCTGCGGCATCCGGCCTGGGATTATCATCTAAAAACGAGAGATAGAACTTCGTCGAAGTATCACCCTCTGCGCGGTACGCTTCTTTGATTGCTTCGACCATCCGAAAATGCATTTTTCTATGATCGCTTTTTCCTACCTCGAGGTACTTGTTTCTGAGTGCGTTGAAGAAGAAAGGTCGTGCTATCAACGGTACAAAAGCCAGACCCTGTTCGTCGAATTCGTTGAACTGGTTTATCCATCCAATGGGATTGTATGTTTCCGGCTCACCGTGGGTGAAGTAGACAACCGCGGTATGACCAAGTCCCGGATCACCCGGTGCTCTGGTCAATTCGGGTACGGGACGCGGGTCATCCCTTGCCAGAATGATTTTCGTCATGGACAGGTGGCCTATGGTGAATACACCCAACGAGACAAGAACCGCAATCAACAGTGCTGTTCGTCTGAAACCTACCACGAAAATCACCACCAGGACGACCAGGACCACGCAAGTGGCCAACAGGTAATAGCTCATAGACAGAGGATGAACGGACAGGTACTGGACAAACAGGAATCCGAGCAAACCCGACAGCAGAACAACGGCGGGCCAACGCAAATAACTCATTTGAGGTCCTCCCTTCATATGGTCCATTTCACAAGAACCGTTTGTTTACTATAGCACAGTTCATCACCCTGGAGCAGCTCAACCGTCTTGCTGTAGCGCAGGAGGGGGGGTCTACTTGACGTTTTAAGCAGCGAAACTTAGAATGACCGGCGTCGTACAAGCCTTCAGAGTGTACTATTGATGGCGCGCTACATTTATCATTTGAGGGACTCAGCCCGCTGTTCCTGTGCCGGCGCCAAGGCCGCATCTCTTCTTTGGCTGTTCAAACGAGGCTATCCGGTACCCGAAACCTGGGTCTGCAGCTGGCAGGCTTTCGAGACCAGGGGCAACAAAGACCGGGAACAGTTGGAGTCGGAGCTGTCTTCGCTCTTCAATCCACAGACACGATACGCGGTTCGCTCCTCTGCCAACCTGGAGGATGGAGGGGACGTCTCTTTTGCCGGTCAATTCACCTCCGTGCTGTCTGTTCAGGGCCTGCAGCAGCTGATCTCCGCCGTTGCGGTTGTGTCCTCCAGCACAGAGAAACCCAAAGTACGAACCTACCTCCAGGCTCATGGTATTGCGGCTGAAAAATTGAAGATGGGCGTAATCATTCAGGAAATGGTCTCACCGAAGATCTCGGGTGTCTGCTTCAGCAGGAATCCGGTCACCGGTTTGGATGAAGTCGTGGTGGAGGCAGTTGAAGGCCGCGGAGATCTTCTGCTGCAGGAAGGCTGTACTCCCCATCGTTGGACCTACAAGTGGGGAAGCTTCATTCAGACTCCTGATAATCCCGGAGCCAGCCAATCGGTAATCGAAGAGGTGATCCGCGATACCCGGAGGATTGAAGAACAGTTCGGCAAACCTGTAGACGTCGAATGGGTGTTCGACGGCACCTCGATCTATCTGGTCCAGGTTCGCCCGATCGGGCAGGTGGAATCATTCAATATCTACTCCAACAGAATTTCCAGGGAGTTCCTTCCCGGACAGATCAAGCCCCTGGTCTGGTCGATCAACGTACCGCTGGTCAATGGGGCCTGGATCGGGCTTTTCCACAAGTTGATCGGACCAACCTCTCTGCAGGCCGATCAACTGGCAAGGGCATTTTACTACCGAGCGTACTTCAACATGGGTGCGGTAGGCAGTGTGTTTGAGAAGCTCGGCTTCCCGCGGGAATCCCTCGAGCTTCTCATGGGAATCGAAGGAGGGAAAGAAAAGCCCAGGATGCGTCCTTCCTGGAAAGCCCTTCGCTATCTTCCCAGACTCCTGTGGTTCCTGGGCACGAAATTATGGTACCGAAAGACGGTAGATCGAGCGCTGCAGGCGGCCAACGAGGCGTATCGACAGCTGCTACAGGTCCGCCTTGCGGATCTCGGGGATGAGCAGGTCGTTGAGCGAGTGGATATGCTGTTCGGTGTCAACAAACGGCTGGCCTTTCACAACATAGTGGCACCATTGTTCATGAGCCTGTTCAGTCGATTGCTGCAGAGGAAATTCAATAAGCACAATATCCAATTCGAGCAATTCGATTTGAAAGCCGGAGTCGAAGAGCTTAAAAACTATGATCCCAATCCAACCCTGCAACGGTTACGAGAACAATTCGCGTCTCTGTCCGAACATACACAGGAGGTTATCCGTTCCGGCACCTACCGGCAACTCCCTGCTGTTCAGAACATCGACGGTTTTCGAACCGCCCTATCCGAGTTCTTGCATCGCTTCGGTCATTTGAGCGACAGCAGCAATGATTTTTCTATTATCCCGTGGAGGGAGAATCCGGATTTGGTGCTCAAGTTGATTTGCGAACATAGCGAATCCGCAGAAACTGGCCGCACTTCATCCCGGAAGACCCCTCCGGCGCTCTCCCGGTCCATGCTTCGCACTGTCGGACGAACCCAAAAACTGCTTGGTCTGAAGGAGTCTGTCAGCTTCACCTATACCTACGGCTACGGTCTGTTTCGCGACCTGTTTCTTCACCTGGGGGAGCGATGGGCCGAGAAAGGCCACCTTGGCGAAAGAGAAGATGTCCTCTATCTGAATCTCGAGGAGATACGCGCTCTGGCGGCTGGCAGGAAATTGTCCCCGTCGCCTCAGCAGCGCGTCCGTCAGCGCAGATCCGCCATGGAGAACTGTCGTGATGTGGAGCTTCCGGAGATCATCTACGGGGACGAAGAGCCTTCAGTGGACAGATATCATGCCAACCGTCTGCGGGGCACGGCAACCTCCCGCGGCTACTACACGGGACCGGCAAACGTTATCCGCTCTGTTGAAGAGTTCTCAAAGCTGAAGACAGGGGACGTGTTGATCATCTCTCATTCGGATGTAGCCTGGACTGCACTGTTCTCAAAAGCCGGTGCGGTTGTTTCGGAAGCCGGAGGTCTGCTCTCACACAGCTCGATCGTCGCACGGGAATACAACATCCCCTGCGTCGTCGGCGTGACCGGAGCCACGAACCTTGTAGACGGTACGATGATCGCCGTGGACGGGTACATAGGCAGCGTGCGCGTACTGGAGCAGACGAAATGAGAGCCGGATCAATCTCTTCGCCATAATAGCTGCCCCTCCTGGATACTGCGTCGATCACCTAAAACGAGAAACATGGATTTTGGGAAGGATAAGGAATGCCGCGGGGACATGCTCATCCCCTAGAGCAGGCAAGGAGACAGATAGGGGATTACACGAAGCTTGGATCCAGCCGGCTTTTGCCGGTATTCCGGCAGGCGCCCAGCCCGCAAAGAACGAACTGTTCAACCACCTTGGTGATCCGCTCGATACGGAATCGGTTGTAGATGATAGCGAACTTGCTTTCGTACTGTTCCGCGATGCTTTAAAAATGCTTTTTGAACAAAATTTGAAGAGAATTGATTTCACGCGGCCGGTACACCCGCTTGGTGACCGGGGCGATCGGAAGGGATAGCTGTGCTTTCACATAGAATCATAACCGGTCAATTTGGACCGGCGATTTTCCCCCGCCTGCCTGTAGGGGGTAGCTTGATGGATCGGCTACTGAAATAATATCGGTTGTTTCGTAAAATCCGCTAGCCCGTGGTTGGAAAATGTCTTCTCAAGACCTCCGCGCGGATTTCTCGGGGAAGGAACGAGTGCTCAGCGGTCTGTCTGTTGATGCTCATGAAGTCCGCCTCGGTGAACCCGTACAGGCTCGCGCACAGCTGGTATTCGTGCACCAGATCGATGCCGAACAGATTCGGATCGTCGGAATTGATCGAAACCGGAACCCCGTTGCGGTACAGACGTGGCAGGGGGTGTTCCTCCAGCGAGCCGACCGAGCTGGTCAGCCAGTTGGAGGTAGGGCACACCTCCAGCATCACCTCCTGATCTCGAATACGCTGTAGGAGCTCCTCGTCTCCCCAGGATTTGATTCCATGGCCGATCCGCTGCGGTGCGAAAAGATCTAGGGTCCGCCGCACTGCGGCGGCCGAGGTGTTTTCACCGCTGTGGATCGTAATCCCCAAGCCCGCTTCCCGGGCTTCCCGGACCATGGGCAGAAAATCCTCGGGATCGGTACGGTCCTCTGCATCAGCTAAGTCGAAGCCGCAGATACGGTCGGCGTTTTGGTGACGACTGCCTGCATAACGATTCAAATCCGCTGCGGCCAGGCGGTTGATCTCCAGGTCCATGGATCGAACCAGGATGCCGATCAGGCCGACCTGGATCGGGTAGCGGTTCATCCCCCGGGTGATTCCATCCAGAACCGCCTCGATGATCTCATCGTTGCCCAGCTGTTTGCCTGCGGAGATGAACGGGGGAGCAAAGCGCAGCTCGATCAGCTGGATCCCGTCCCGATAGGCGTCCTCGACGTTCTCGAAGGAGATCCGCTCGATCGCCTCGTAGCCGCACAATACCTGCTGGATGGTGGCAAACGAATCGAGCACGGTCTGGAGGTCCTTCATCGGTTCTGTGATTCTCGCCTTGCCGGCCAGTTCTTCTTCGGTGGATACGCCTAGATCCAGATTGTGCCGAGTCGCGATATCGACCACCGTTTCCAGTCGAATGCTGCCGTCCAGGTGGCGGTGCAGTTCCGCCTTGGGCAGAGCACGGATGGTATTCGGTGTCACGATGTTTCCTCTCTTCCCTGAGGATACCCCGCGGGAGTTGGAGGCGGCAAGCGGGTGGTGGCGAAAGCGGGACGCACCATTCGGTCTGGGTGGCGGCGCACCACCGGCTGTGCGTCGCGATGGCTAGGCGGCCCCCCCCTGGCCGGGCATCTGCCGGATGACCGGCACCTGCGGACTGGCCTGAGCGCCCTACTCGTCGTGTTCGACCAGGGCGGTGTGCTGCAGGGGCCTGCGAAATCGCCAGAAGATGAGGGAGAGCAGGGCGACATTCACGATGGAGGCGGCTGCGAACAGATTCCACTTCGGATTGCCCGAGGCGATGCTTCCGATCAGGGAGTAGAGCTTGATGCTGATGGTGTAGCGGGAATCATCGTTTAAAAATAGAAGGGGAACCAGG
>Ga0180431_10007348_pt1 | contig 12863 bp, 11 predicted proteins | sample SS_ome_11_FD_132459 | JGI IMG/M metagenome (GOLD analysis project Ga0180431, IMG submission 132459) | Hypersaline lake sediment archaeal communities from the Salton Sea, California, USA - SS_1_MS_1 metaG | ecosystem: Environmental > Aquatic > Non-marine Saline and Alkaline > Hypersaline >... | reverse complement strand
CGCGGTGTGATCAGCACGATCACCTCGTCCCGCTCAATCTTTTCCAACTTCGTACGAAATGCCGCGCCCACGACCGGAAGATTGCCGAACAACGGGACCTGACTGGTAGTGGTGGCCAGTTGCTCGCGCATCAGTCCCCCGATGACCACCGTGCAGCCGTCGCGGACCATGATGTTTGTCGTCACCTGGGTGATAACCTTCTCGGGCAAGGTGAAGCCGCCTTTTTCCTTCACGTCGCCGTCGGATAGCTCCGGGTGGATGGCCATGCGGATCAGCCCGTCGCTGGAGACGTAGGGGCGTAATCGCAACAGGGTGCCGATATCGAGGAATTCGACGCTTTCCGTGGAGCTGGTTTCCGTGACCGTCGTGTTGACGTAGCCTTTCTGTTCCCCGATCTGGATCTCGGCCCGGTGCTTGTTTAGCACCAGCAGCCGGGGTGAAGCAATCACGTTGGTATCGCCGATCGTTTCCAGTGCTTTGAGAAACGCACCCAGTTCCCCGTCAAGATAACCGAACTTCAACGCACCCTTTTCGAACTTGAACGTCGCCAGGCTGTCGAGCGGCTCACCCCAACCGAACTTGATACTGTCGTTGTCCCGCAAAAACTCGAAATCGACGCCGAACTCGTCCTCATCCTTCAACTTGACACTGAGGATCATGGCCTCGATGTGCACCTGAGGCGGGCGCACGTCAATCGCAGACACCACTTGATCGATCTGCGTAAGCACGGCTTCGTAATCGCGCACCAAAACCGCATCCCCGCCGGCGTAGCTGTCGCCGCCGGCCTGGGAGTCGTCCGAGCCGATGCCGGTTTCCGTTGCCGTGGTGACGCTGATCGCACCCACCTTCTCCGTCAACAAGGGCGTGAGCAACGTCTGTAATTCGGACGCCTGGACGTAGTTGGGGTGATAGATTCGGGTGCCGATCTTGTCCATCAACTGTTCCATGGTCTGGAAGTCGTCGGCCGTGCCCACATAAATGAATTTCCCGTCACGCCTGGCCACGTAGCCGGTCGCCTTGAGAATCGCGTCCAGGGCGCTTTCAACGTCCACGTCTTTCAGCGTTGCCGAGACCTTTCCCTGCACGTTGCTGCTGGCCAGGATGTTCAGGTCCCCCTGCTCGCTGAGCATCTCCAGGGCCTCGCGGATGTCGATGTCCGGGAAGTTGATCTTTAGCCGGTTGTCCCCTTCACCAGGCACGGTCGGGGAGATCCCCTGGTCGGCTCTGATCCGGGGCGCAGCCGGAGCTGCGACTGGTGGGGCAGAGCCCGCAGTGGCCGGACGCTGGGGTGCCGGCTGGCCCGGTGGCACTTGCTCGGGAGTTGCCGGAGCCGACTTGCGGTCGATCTGGGTCATCAGGTAATCGACCACCTTCATTAGCGAGGGGTCGGCCGGCTGAGGAACGGCCTGCGCGGCCAGGGCCGGATATGGCTGGGCAATGATTGGACTGGTGGGAACGGCGGGAATCGGATTGATCGGACCCCGGTCCACAGTATGACGCCCAGCCGGCGCCGAAAGATCGCACCGGTCCGGTTGTTCCCCGCAGTCAGCCTTGTCAACGTGAGTCGTTGTCCCAACGAGCTGGGCGGACGGCTCCGTGCCCGGCGGTGACAACGGAGCATTGGAAAAACCAACGCAGAGAGCGAGCCCCACGCCCACGGCACTAAACGATCCCAGCAAGGTCAGACGACGAAAAATTTTCATTGGTCTTCCATGACCCCAGAAAAAAGATGGCCCCGTCTCAGTTCCTGCTCTTGGTAAGTTCAATCGCGTCCGAGCTTACCCGATGCATGAGCTTCACTTCGAATCGCTTCCCTTCACGGGCAAGCACAATCCGCGTTGGATACACTTCCGCCAGCTTGAAGACAATCTCCCGTCCATCCTTGTCCAACTTGATGTCTCCGCCCTGCGGATAAACCTTCCCGTTGACCAGTGCAGTGCGCCGGGCAGGCCCGACAATTGTGCTTGCCAACACCAACCCCAGGCTTTCCGGCGTATCGATCGGTTGCTGGGGCTTGGTCTCCGGTTTCTCTTCGTCGTCCTTCTTTGCTACCTGTTCCTTCTTGACCGGCTGAAACGGATCCCGCTTCTTGCCGAGACAGTCGGCCGCCACCGTTCTCGCGTCCTGCTCGATCCACTCGACCAGTTTGTCCCACGGGGGCGTCGGTTGTTCGTCCTTTTTTGTCGTGGTTGCCGGTGGCGATTCGACGCGCGGCCAAGCCGCTTGGCCAATATCGGCAACCGGACTCTCGGTCGTCTGTTGGCTGGCCGATTCTTCTCCACCGAACCAACCGCACACCAGCGGTGCCCAAAACCATAACGCCACCAACGCCAGCAATCCCAGCACGGCGGCCTTCTTGGGATTAGTCGTCAACTCGCGACGCAGTTGTCTCGTTAGTCTGTTTAGGCTCACGTTACTCGTTGCGGACCAAAGCAGGGCGCCCCCACTTCGGACCGTCTCCCTTATTATCGGTCATTCGGACTTATCGGCCTGATCGGAATTATCAGGATTATCCGCAAGAACAGCCAAAACTATGTCACATTCAACATTCCCCTCAGATTGCCCTATTTGTTCAACATGAAGCCGTTCTATCCAAATCGGTTGCGGTAGTCGCTCCAAATCGCAGACAAACGCGAAAACCTGGAAAAACGACCCCCTCAACCCCACTGTCAGGGGTGTCTTGCAAATCTTGTCATACCGGACCACCGGCTGTGGATCAAATCTGGTGGTTTTTGCGCCGGCGACCTTGGCCAAAGCGTTGATTCGTCCGAACAGCCCATGGAGCTCGCTCTGCTTCGGCGCGCTCTCCTTCCACATCTTGTTGTAGTCGAGAGTCTTCTTGAGCTGTTCTTCAGTGGTTTGCAGCGGGGCCGTGAGCTGGCCACATCGGGCGATGAAATCCTGTTTGGAGATCCGCTCTTCATTGAGCCGTCCGATCGCCCTTTGGGCGGGCAGGACGAAGATCAGCACGGAAACGGCCGCCACCCCGCCCAAGCAGACCGCAATGATCCAACTGCCGCGATAGGCTCTCTTTGTCATTGGTGTGTTTTCCCAAACGGGGTTTAAAGTCCTACGTCGCAACTTCTGCGCACTGTGCGCGCATGTTTATAAGTTCTTTTGGGTTGCGGGTTTGGCCCGCGCTAGGGTCTTACGGTGCAACTTCTCCACGACGTGCGTGTGTATTAGGCAAGCCTTTTTGGCCGTGGCCAAGGCCCGCTTGGATAGTCCTGTCGTGAGACTGCGCCAGGGCGTTTTTGCTCGGTTTACCGGGTCCGTCGGGTTGTCCGTAGCCCGGCCGGACGGTCACTGTTGCGCTGAATCGGAGCACCGCATCCTTATCGCTTTCCTCGGTTTCCACGGAGAGGAGTTCGGCCTCCTTGAAGAGGTCTACCTGCCCGAGCGCGCCCAGGTAATGGTGCAGCGCTGCGCTGTCGCTGGTTACGCCGGAGACCGAAACGGTGGTTTGTCTGGGGTCGCATTCGCTGCGCAACTGCTTGAGGTCTCGATTTGCCGGAGAGAGTTTGGCAAGTTCCTCCTTTTCGGCTTCGCGATCCGTTCGGGAGCGGCGTTGGGTTGGCACTGGCTCGGCGGGCATCTCTTCGGAGATTTGGACCTCGCAGAAAGTGATTTCATCTGGCAGCGGGGCCAGCAACGCTGCCAGGATTTGGGTTTGGGGCCAGCGATGACGCAGATAGGTATACAGTTCCGCGTCGGCTCGGGCGGCCTTCAACTCCGACTGGATCTCGGCCAGCCGGTTGCTTTGGGCAACGGCCGTTTCGTATTCGGGCAGGACCGCATCGAGTTGCTCTTGTGCCTTGCGGTAGCGCTGCTGCTGGACCCACGCCGCGGCGGCCAACAGCCCGACAAACGTTAACATCACCGTAATGCCCCAAACCTGCCGTCGGCGCCGGAGATGTTCGTAGCGGTACTCGGCGGGCAAAAAGTCAATGTCGTGCATATCGGCTCACGTCATCCGGTAATGTACCTTGTCTTAGTTTACATCCCGCAGTGCCAGTCCGGCGGCCACATCCCACTGGCCTATTCGCCCCAGGGGTGCACTGGTGGTATAGCTACGAAGCGGGTCACCGAGCTCGCAGGGTACGTCCAGTCGGGGCGCGAGCCATTCGGCCAGCGACTGCGTGGCCTCTCCGCCCCCGAGCACCACGCGCGACAGCGGGCGACCACGAAAGGTCACGCTGTAGTAACGCACGCACATCGACAACTCCTTGGCCAGCCGACCTAGGACGGGGCGGGCGGATTCGGAGATGCTTCGGGTAATCTCGGGATCGCGCTGGTCGACGCGGCGGTCGCCGTTGTGACGCCGCAGGGCCGCGGCATCGGCCGGTTTCATTTTCAGGTGATTGGACACGGCCTCATCGAGATGTCGACCACCGATATCGATGTACTTGACGAACATCGTGTTTGCGCCGCGGGCGATGACTACAGTGGTGTTGGACGCACCCAGGTTGACGAACATCAGCCGTTGTTCCTGATCGTTATCGCGGCGAAATTGCCGGGTATAGCACCGCAGCAACGCGGCAGGTTCGACGTCGACGGCGGCAGGCAGAAGGCCGGCATTCTCGGCCGTATCAAGGATTCGCTGCAATACGGGACGATGGCAGGCCAGGAGGATCACTTCCCGGCGGACTGTCTCACCTTGCCGCACGTTGTCGGTTTCCAGGTAACGGATTTCCGCTTCCTCACCGGCGAACGGCACTCGTCCCGCCGCTTCGGATAGAACGGTCCTCTCCAACTCGTCGCCGCCCACTTGCGGCACGCGGATGTTCTGTACGAAGAGGCTACGGGCGTTGAGGCAGAACACCGCCTGACGGCCGCGGAATTTCCGTCCCTCCCGGGCCCGCCGGATCGCTTCGGACACCAAGCGATCGTGCTCTTGCGGATCCTTCCGGGAATCGGCGGGCGGAAGATCCCAACGGACCGCCTCGCACACCTGGGAGCAGTCACCGTTGAACTGCAGAAGTTTCACCGACCGGCTACCGATATCGACCCCGATCGGACTGTACCGACGCTTGACAGACCATGTGACCATTGTGTTGTCCTGCTGATTCTCGTGTCGATTATCGCGTGGTGTGCAAGCGTTGTCCGGCCCGGGGGTTCCCGGAGTTACGTTGTCTCATCGGAATCGGCGTCGACCAACCATGCCGGCGGGGCATACCCGGTAAACGTGCTCACGGTAGTCAGCCCGGTGACCGGGTTGATCTGCAGCCAGATGTACCGTTTGGCGCTGCCGGCCCCGGCCGAGAGGCAGATGTAGGTGTATCCGCTGCGCGCCGTTTCCCCAAGCGGGCCGAACGTGACGTCGTCGATCTGCTCCCAGATGTTGCTCGTGTTGACCATCGTCACAATCTCTACCGGCGCGCCAATCCGGGGTAAATCGTTCAAGTTCACGATATGCTGTTCGGGTGGATCGTCCGGGTTGCGGAACGGCGAGTTGGGCAAGGTGTCAAGACTTTTATTGGTGCCGTCGTGCTCCAGGATGTACCGGTTATCGATCGTGTCGAACGTGATCTTGTAGTAGCTGTCGTTACTCACCGCCAGGCTGCGGCAGTAGGCCAGGTCGGTGGCCATGATGTGCGCCACCGACCGCAACTGATCGTGGATGCTGGGGTTGCTGCTGGGCAGGACGAGCCCCGCCAACACCGCCATCACGGAGATCACGATAAGCAGCTCCACGAGCGAAAAGCCGGCAGGTTGTCGGTGACCGGTTACCATGGCTACGGCTTGCCTTTGATCTCTTCTCAGCGCTTGTTCGGCTCGCTGACGACTACTTGCAGGTTGCCGCTGCGCAACAGCGCATTCTGTTCCTTGAGAAGCTCCTTGATCTCGTTAAGCAACTTGACTGTCTCGATCCGCTGTTCCACCGCGTTTGCAAACGGCAGCCTGGTCGGCTGCGGCGCGGCACTGCTAGTCTGATAAAAGCTTAGCACGCAGTAAAACAGTACATTCGCGGCGATCAGCACCGCCCAGTTTGTACGACGAGTCACGGTTCTTGCTCCTTGTTCGGTTCAGGGGTTTTCGGTCCACTCGAGCACATCCCAACGAAGACCGTCATCGTCGGGATGAGGCACGTAAACGGGATTTTGCGGATTCTCCCAGTGATAGGTGACGGTAGTCGAATCCGGCTTCACGAGCAACAGTGGCTTGGGATCGCGGCCTTGACCGGCCATCCACACCGGGAAATACGGCACTCCGGGATTCAGCAGGCCGCCAAGTTGTTCTTTGAAGGCTTCATAACGGCTATCCCAGTCGATCGTCTCCCAAGGTTGACGCTCCTTGATGTGCAGCTTGCGCGTGATTACTCGACCAGTGAAGGTGAAGCTCTGTGTATCAGGGGCCTTCTCAACAAGGAAATCGTCAAACACCGCCACCAGCCCGGCGATGGTGCCCCTCGCAGTCGGCTCGAGAACCAGTTTGTGGCAACTCACCACGGGCAGTCGCACCGGGCCCTCCGAGCCGTGCAGGCCGGGCAATTCGACCGGCTCGAAACGGACATTCGAACCCTCGATCCTAAGGTCGTCTCTGCAAAACAGCGATCCACGGATGGTAACGTTGTCGGCCACTGTAAGCGCGCCGCCGCAGTAGTAGATGCCCAGCGGGTTGGTTAGCGGGTCCGCCTCCAGTGTGACATTCTGGATGATCGTGCCCACCGTTGGGATGGTATAGACGGGCCCTCCCTCGTAAACCTGGTAGTTGGCCAACGAAGTGGGTTGAGTCCAGTCGGAGGCCGCCTCCCGAACAGGCGTATCGATGGCGGTCACGCCCAGCATGAAGGCGAGAATCAAGAGTTGTTCACCATCTTGTTCGCCATATGGAAGATCGACTCGCGTGGTGAAAGGGCGATAGTCGGGCCGGCCGCCCAACCGCATCTTGTTCAAGTCGCCCAAATAACGCCAGCGTGCCTCATGATCGGGATAGTGCTCGGCGATCTTGAGCTTCCCCTGCACGCGGATACGCCCTTCGAGTTGACAGGGAATGTCAATGCTGAATTTGTCCTTCTTCGTTTGATATACCGTGTACTGTTGCATCTTGTCCCAGTCCTTCGGCTCGTCCTCGAGTTTGCGAGGCACCAGGCGGACCACGCTTCGGACCTGATGGGTCGACACCCGGCTGGGATCGGCCGGGTCGACCGCATAGCCGGTCGACAAGAGCGTTACGCGGTAGGGATGGTCGGCGTAGTCGGGATCGTCGGGCGTAAGCGAGGGGTCACCCGGCGTGTAGGTAACCGTGTAATTCTCGTATTCGTTCAGCGGGGCACCGAGCGTTGTATCGACTCCGGCCCATTGGCTGGTATGCATTTTTTTCAGGGCCATCGTCATTCCGGTGACGGCGGCCTGGCGCGCGGCGAACCGGCGGTCAGCGTTGTAATGGATCACCAATGCCGTGCTCTGGGACCGCATGATCGAATAGGAAAGGGCCAGCGCGATGGAGATCAACAGGAGCACCACCACCGTGGCCATGGCCTCTCGGGAGCCTGCCCGGCGAGAACCGCGTGTGCCAACTAAAGCAACTGCTGGAGCTTTCATCGGTGCATCTCGTAGTACAAGACCGCCGAACCGAGGAAAGGAATCGCCTGCTGCCCGCCGGGGTCGTTTTTCATTGCGACTTCACCGGGCATCAATTGCAGCTCCATCCGCAACCAGGCCTGCCGGAGTCCCGTCTGCGAACCATAGATCCCTTGGACCCAGGCGAGGTCGGACCAGTCGATGGTGCCGTCCTCATATTCCACCCATTGCTCGGCCGAGGGGCGCAGCCGGGTCTGGAACCGCACCGCACCACGGCGCGTCGATCGCGAGCCCTCGGTGACCCAGCAGACCCGCACCAGCTCGGTCAACGTCACTTTCTGGTTCCACGATGATGTCCTGACCGACTCGATTGCCGAAACCCACGCCGCCTCATCCGTCACCGGCGGAACAGTTCGGGTGTCGTTAGGAACGGTGACCTCAACCAGCCGGTTGGGAGAATACGGATCGACGCAATATATGACCAGCTCGTTGTAACGGGGCAGACCGTCAGGATCGGCCGCGGACCCCTCGGGATGCCAGACTACCAGGGTGTCGGGAAATCGCCACGACTCCACCGTCTCCGCCACCACGATGAAGCCGGGAAAAGACTCGTTCGCCGTGGCCTGGCTCACCATTCGCGTTATCCGTTCCATGATCACCCGGGCGTGTTGCGTCGCTTCCGTGTGGCCCTCGCCGTATTCGGCACTCAGTTGGACCGCTTTGGCCAGGCCGCCCAACACGCTCACGATGATCACCATGATCGAGAGGGCGATCAACAATTCCAGGAGGGTGAAACCTGTTCGCCGTCCGGTGTAATCGCGCCGGCGGTGAGCAGTCGAAATGGCACAGTGCTTGTTACATTGGCGGAACATAGGCAACCACTCGTCGACGCCTGGCCAATTCCTGCCATCCCCGCTCCGGGTCCTCACGGAGTACGCGGACCTCGATAGCCCGATAGTCGCTCACCTGACCCGGTGCCAGCCGGGTGCCCAGGTCCGCCTCGCCCACGTAGTAGACTTCGACCTCTTGTTTCCAGCGATCGAAGAAGCCGGGTGGTGCCTGGAAGTTCGGGTGTCGTTGGTCGCCTTCACCGTCCTCGGTCCCCAGCTCGATCCCATAGCAGTCTTCCGGCGGCTGGAGGCTGAGGCCGTGGTAGTCGTCGATATCGTCGTACCGCTCCCGACCTGCCCCACATTTCTCCCAGGAAGACGGGCCAAAACTGGTCTGGTATCCGTCCACACCCACGGCGGCGTAGCGGCCGCCGACGATCTCGTCGAGCAATTGCTGGGCCATCCCGGCCGCAATGGTCTGATCGAGGGCCTCGTTGGTCGTCTGAATGGAACTGTTGATTCCCAACAGCAAGGCCGCACCCGCCACGGTCGTGATCGCCAGGGCAACGGTTGCCTCGACCAGCGTAAAACCGGCAGCAATCCGACCACTTTTCGTCAAAGATGTGCGGCACATCACAACCACCGCCTTGCCTGGAAACCGACCTACCGGGCAGTTGTATTCGTTTTGCGGGTCACCGACGAACCGCGGGGGCATCCCCGAGCCGGTCGAGCACCGGCATAAACCCAACGGCTCACACTTGTGCCCGAAAAGGAAAAAACCAAAAATAAGGCGCAGCGAGGTCCCCTCTAGCTCCCAGCTATCCCCGCTGCGCCATTGACCAACGCCCCTCCCCAAGGCGCGGGTGCATGGGAACTATAGTACGAGTCGGCAGACTGTCAAACGCCTGCAAGTTCCCACGGGGACCAATTGGGAGCGCAAAGGTTTGGCTGCGCTGGTCGCCCTGGAAATGCGCTTCGCTCATTGCTGGAGGTGTTGCCAATATCCCGCATTGCTGTTCCGCGGCAACTACCTCTAAGGACGGGTTTGGGTCAGCGTCAGCACTCGGCGGTCTCTCCGCGGAGCCAATCCAACCCCAGGTCGAGGCAGACTGCCGAATGCGTCAGGGCCCCCACGCTGATGCGATCTACTCCGCTGGCGGCGATTTCACCGATTCTATCAAGGTCCACGCCGCCGGATGCCTCCAGTTCAACCGCCGGATTGCACTCGTCCCGCCGCAAGACCGCCCGGCGCAATTCCGCCGGACTCATGTTGTCCAACAACACGATATCAGGCCCCACCGGTAAAACCTGCTCAAGCTGCTCGAGAGTATCGACTTCCAGTTCCACGATCAGCTCTTTTCGCAGCGGCTGGGGCACGTGCACCTCGATGTACTGCCGGACCCGTCTCACCGCCTCCGCCGGCGTGTAGAGAGCAGCTTGACTTGCACACGACCGAGCAGTTGGCAACAACGGAGCGTCCGCCGCAAGATGGTTGTCTTTAATAAGCACCGCCTGGAACAAGCCGGTGCGATGGTTGTGGCCGCCGCCACATCGAACCGCGTATTTCTCCAGTCGTCGCCAGCCGGGGGTGGTTTTGCGGGTGTCGTAGACTCGAGCCTTCGTGCCCTTCACTGCATCGACATACCGGCGCGTCAGCGTGGCAACGCCAGAAAGCCGCCCCAGCATGTTCAGCAGTAGTCGCTCGACAGTCAACAGGCTGGCGGCCGGACCGTGGATTCGGGCAATGCACTCTCCCGGGCGTACCTGCCGGCCGTCCTCGACCTTGGGCAGCCATTCGAGCCGGGCGTCGAAATACTCCAGTATCATCTCCGCCGCGGGCAGACCCGCAATAACACCCGCACACCGCACCACCACCGCCGCCGAGCCGAGCGCCTCTTCAGGAATCAGGGCCCTGGTGGTCCAGTCGCCCGCCTCACCCAGGTCCTCCCGGGCGGCCAGCTTCAAGATCTCGCGGCAGTCGGCCTCGAGTTGTTCGTCCCAAACAACCTGGTGAAATTCTTTCGCCAATGCAAGATCCTCAGCAAAACACAATGCCAACTGCGTTGGGACAAAATCACCCCGAGCCATCCAGACGGCCTCGCACGATTGCGGGAATTTCAGGTTCCACCGCCAACGTTTGGGAGGCGGCTAGAGGCAAATGTCAACTCCCGGAATCACGCAACGTCCTCTAGGATACCGACCACCGGCATCGGTCGGAACCCCCTATTCATATTCACTCCTGCCCGGCACCACCGGAAATCCGCCGATATGGTGTGGCATTGCAAGATGCGTAATAATGAAATGAGATGGCGTAAACCGAAATCCGGGTGTACGCCAGGGTAGACGCATACGTTGCATAGGGATACCAGTCTTAAGCCGCCATGTCTCCCAAGCAGTCGACTGATCGTTCGACTCAACCACACTGGCTCTTACGTCGTGCCGACCAGGCGGCGGTGGCGGTGTTGGTGCTGGCCGGTTTGGCGGGCAGCGTCGGATGGTGGATGGCACACGGGGGCTGGCGGGGGGGATTGATCGAGTTGGAGCGGGCGGAGCCGCAGACGGCCCGGTTTCAGGTCGACGTCAACGCGGCCGGCTGGCCGGAACTGGTACAACTACCCGGCATCGGCGAGGTCCTGGCCCGGCGTATCGTCGAGTCCCGAACAAACGACGGCCCGTTTATCGATCATGATGACCTCAGGCGGGTCCGCGGCATAGGCCCCAAGACTGTCGAAAAAATCCGCCCGTATCTCCGTCCCATGCCCGACCGGCGAAACCTAGCCGGCAAATGAGAGGCCATACGAGGCGCTTCAGAAACAGAGGGAGTGATCCGGAGTGTTCCAGGTTGAAAGCCCGTTCGAGCCGGCCGGGGATCAGCCCCAGGCGATCAAGGCGTTGGTCGAGGGACTGCGCGAGGGCCGCAAAGACCAGGTGCTGATGGGCGTTACCGGCTCTGGGAAGACGTTCACCATGGCCAACGTCATTGAGGCGGTCCAGCGGCCGACGCTGGTGATGTCGCACAACAAGACGTTGGCCGCCCAGTTGTACAGCGAGTTCAAGGAGTTCTTCCCGCACAACGCGGTCCATTACTTCGTCAGCTACTACGACTACTATCAGCCCGAAGCATATATCCCGCAGCGGGATATATATATCGAAAAAGACGCCTCGATCAACCAGCAAATCGACCGTCTGCGGCTGGCCGCGACCAGCGCACTGGTCAGCCGCAGCGACGTGATCGTGGTTGCCAGTGTTTCCTCGATCTACGGTCTGGGGTCGCCGGAAGACTACCGGTCGATGATGGTCGGACTGAGCACGGGACAAGTGGTCGATCGCGACCAGATGCTGGCAAAGCTGGTCGACATCCAGTACCAACGTAACGACATAGCCTTCGAGGCGGGCAAGTTTCGCGTCCGCGGCGATTGCGTGGAGGTTTGGCCTTCGTACGAGGAGATTGCTTTTCGGATCGAGTTCTGGGGTGACGAGGTCGAGCAGTTGTCGCTGATAAACCCGACCACCGGTGAGCTGATCAGCCGTGAGGAGCATCTGTTCATCTATCCGGCCAAACACTTCGTGCTGCCGGAAGAGCGCGTGGCCGCCGCCGTCGAGGAAATCAAACAGGAACTGGCCGAACGCTTGGAAGTCTTTCGCCGGCAAGGCAAACTGCTCGAAGCCCAACGGCTCAGTGCCCGCACCCGGTTCGATATGGAGATGCTCGAGGAGGTGGGGTATTGTCCGGGCATTGAGAACTATAGCCGCCCGTTGAGTGGCCGGCCACCCGGCACGCCACCCGATACTCTGTTCAGTTTCTTTCCCGACGATTTTCTGCTCTTCGTCGACGAGTCGCACGTCACGGTACCGCAAATACGCGGGATGTATGCCGGCGACCACAACCGCAAAGTGACGCTGGTGGAACACGGCTTCCGACTGCCCAGCGCGCTGGACAACCGCCCCCTGCAATTCGAGGAATGGCGTCAGCGGATTAATCAGGTGATCCACGTCTCGGCCACACCCGGGCCCTACGAGCTGGAAAAAACGTCTGGCCGGGTGGTGGAACAGGTGATCCGTCCGACCGGGCTCTTGGACCCCGAAATCGAGGTCGCCCCCGCTCGCCAACAGGTGCCGCATCTGTTGGGGCAAATCCGTCGCCGGGCAGCCAAAGGGGAGCGCGTCCTGGTCACCACGCTCACCAAGCGGTTGGCCGAAGACCTGGCCGCCTACTTCAGCAAGCAGGACGTCCGCTGCAAGTGGCTGCACAGCGAGTTGGACGCCTTCGAGCGGGTGGAACTGCTCCGCGATCTGCGCGAAGGGCATTTCGACGTGCTCGTCGGGGTCAACCTCTTGCGCGAGGGACTCGACCTGCCCGAAGTCTCCTTGGTCGCCATCCTCGATGCCGATAAGGAAGGTTTCCTCAGAAGCGAGACCTCGTTGATGCAAACCATCGGGCGTTCCGCCAGAAACGTCAACGCGAAAGTCGTCCTCTACGCCGACACGGTGACTGACTCGATGCAGCGGG
>Ga0180431_10007344_pt1 | contig 12865 bp, 10 predicted proteins | sample SS_ome_11_FD_132459 | JGI IMG/M metagenome (GOLD analysis project Ga0180431, IMG submission 132459) | Hypersaline lake sediment archaeal communities from the Salton Sea, California, USA - SS_1_MS_1 metaG | ecosystem: Environmental > Aquatic > Non-marine Saline and Alkaline > Hypersaline >... | reverse complement strand
TATCGGCAAAAATATGATAACTAAAACAAATCTTTCAATATTAAAGGATTATGATTATGAAACTCGATTTTAAAAAGACCTTTCTAATCGGGCTCGGATTTTTCGGAGTCTCCATAATCTGGATGGTCTACAATACGCTTGTTCCCCTGATACTTGAGAAATACATCGCATCGGCGACAATAATAGGGCTCTTTATGACATTTGACAACATCCTTGCCGTCACCGTCCAGCCCATCATCGGCGCGGTCAGCGACAAGACCAAGACAAGGATAGGCAGGCGTATGCCCTACATACTTATCGGCGCACCTATTGCCGCTCTTTTCTTTATCTTTATCCCGCTTGCAGAGATTTTCTGGATACTGATATTGGCCATCGTTATGATGAACCTATTCATGGCGCTTTACCGCTCCCCCGTCATAGCGCTTATGCCGGATGTCACCCCATCTCCTCTGAGGAGCAAGGCGAACGGGATTATCAACTTCATGGGCGGTGTTGGAGCGATCATTGCCACCCTCATCGGGGGCCGCCTGTTTGACATGAATCATGAACTCCCCTTTTCCGGTGCCGCGGTGATCCTGGTTGCCGCTGTAATTCTCCTCTACTACACGGTTAAGGAGCCGAAAGAAATTCCAAAAGAAAAAGGAGAAGACTTTACATGGAAACTGGTTAGAATCTCCTCCATCGCCATTGTCTTTGGGCTTATTACCTATTTCACATTCAATTCATTGGGATTGATGGGAGATCTATTTGCAAGGCTCTTTAGTTCGGCATATCAAGGATATATCCTCGTTTCCCTTGTTGTCTTTACCGGTATCGTGTTCTTTTTCCTGTTCAGGATGGTTGAAAAAAGCGCGATCTTTATCTTCCTCGCCATCTTCTTCTGGTTCTTCGGCTACAACGGTGTAGAGACCTTCTTTACCCTCTACGGCAAGCACACGCTCGGACTGGGAACGGGGACGACTACCCAGATTCTCTCAGTTTTCATTGTATCCTTTATTCTCTTCTCCATCCCCAGCGGATACTTCGCCACGAAGTTCGGAAGGAAAAAGACGATCATCGGGGGACTTGTCGGGATGACCGTCTTCATAGGGGCCCTGGCTTTTACAACTAATGTGACTTTCGTGTATATAATAATGTTCCTCGGCGGCATCTCGTGGGCGGCTATAAATATCAACTCCATAGCGATGATCTGGGACATTTCCACAGAGGAGATGTTGGGGTTGTACACCGGCCTCTACTACTTCTTCTCCATGCTTGCGCAGACCGTCTCTCCCCCCATCATCGGGATAGTAAAAGACAGGACGGGAGAATACCAGTCGATGTTTTATGTCGTCCCCTTCTTCTTCTTGGCGGCTCTCATCATGATGCTATTTGTTAAAAAGGGCGAGGCGAAGGAGATGACCACGGCCGAGATGATGGAGCAGGTGGAGGTGTAGGTATATGGCGGATAAAACCGTAAAGCTGACCACAGACGAGGTCCAGTATGTGACCAAGCTCTCGAGGCTCATCATGACCGATGACGAGGCGAAGGAGATGGCCAGGACCCTAAACGACATCCTAGTGTACATGGAAAAGCTGGGGGAGCTCGACACGTCCGGCGTCGAGCCGATGACCCACGCCATACCGAACGAGAACGTGATGAGGGAAGACGCCCTGAAGCCCTTTACGGACACAAAGGAGATACTGAAAAACGCCCCGGACTCGAAGGGGGCCTTCTACCGGGTCCCGAAGGTGATCGAGTAAGCGGACTTCGCCGTTGCGCGGGAGGGATTGAGAACCCTACATTTGTGGTAGCGACATTTGTGGTAGGTAGATATAACAACAATACAAGTTTAAAACAAACGGCCCGCCCCCCTAAAGCCCTAAAAAATATGCGGCAGGGGGCGTGGGCCGTTCGAGTTGTCAACAACAATAATTGAGTAAGGCATAAGGATGGATTATTTTCCCCTGACGATGAGCGAGACCACCGACCTCTACAGGAGCGGCAAGGCGAGCGCCGAAGACGTGGTAAAGAGCGTCCTCGCAAGGATAGAGGAGGTGGACGAGAAGCTGAACGCCTACATCAGGGTCACGGAAGACCTGGCCTTGAAGAGGGCTATCGAGGCGGACAAGAGGATCAAGTCGGGGGATATAACGCCGCTCACCGGCATCCCGATCGCCGTGAAAGATCTCATCTGCACCAGGGGGATCCCCACCACCTGTGGGTCGAAGATCCTCGAGAACTACATACCGCCCTATAACGCAACCGTGATAGAAAAGCTCGACTCCCAGGGGGCAATAATCATAGGGAAGACGAACATGGACGAGTTCGCCATGGGATCGTCCACGGAGGCATCCTTTTTCGGCGCAACAAGAAATCCTCACAACCTGGACTACGTCCCCGGCGGCTCCAGCGGCGGGAGCGCCGTCGCCGTGGCGGCCGACCTCTGTATAACAGCCCTCGGCTCAGACACGGGGGGCTCGATAAGACAGCCCGCCTCATACACCGGGATAGTGGGATTGAAGCCCACCTACGGCAGGGTAAGCCGCTACGGGCTCGTGGCCTACGCCTCCTCCCTCGACCAGATAGGGCCTCTGGCCAAGGACGTCACCGACGCGGCGGTACTCTTAACCGCAATCGCCGGGCACGACCCGAGAGACTCCACCTCCCTTAATATCGACGTCCCCGATTACACCGAGTTTCTGACCGGGGAGGTCAAGGGACTCAAGGTCGGGGTGCCGAAGGAGTACTTCGGGGAAGGGCTCGATCCCGAGGTGGGAAAAAGGATCATGGAGGGGGTGGAAACCTTGGAGAAGGGTGGCGCGGAGGTTATCGAGGTGAGCCTTCCCCACGCCGAGTACGCCCTGGCGTCCTACTACATCATCGCGCCGTCCGAGGCGAGCTCGAACCTCGCCAGATACGACGGCGTCAGGTACGGCTACAGGGAGTCCTCGCCGGACGATGGAATGATAGAGATGTTCAGAAAGACGAGGTCGGCGGGCTTCGGCTGGGAGGTCAAGAGGAGAATAATGCTGGGGACCTACGCCCTCTCCTCCGGCTACTACGACGCCTATTATAAAAAAGCCCTGCAGGTAAGGAGGCTAATCAGAAACGACTACGACGAGGCCTTCAAAAAGGTTGACGTCATCGCCGGCCCCGCCGCCCCGGCACCGGCCTACAAGATCGGGGACAAGATCGAAGATCCGCTGTCCATGTACCTCGTTGACATCTACACCGTAACGGCAAACCTGACCGGAATTCCGGGGATCTCCGTCCCCGCGGGATTGAGCAAAGCGGGACTTCCCATAGGGCTTCAGCTTCTGGCAAAGCCGCTGAACGAGGGGGCCATCCTCAGGGCGGCGTACTACTTCGAGCGGAACCGGACGGTTAAGACGCCGAAGCCGAAGCTTTGATTCCCTTCACATTCCTTATTATCGGGCTGAATATATTCGGGTAGGGCGGCGTTTTTAGGCGTTGTTATATATGACAACATCACGAAGCAAAACGGTCTATTTATCTATAAGTTCCACTTTCTTGTAGAACAGCTCATTGCCGATCAAATCCCCGGATACAGAAACCCTCTTGTCTATATGTTCCTGAAGTACCGGATCTTCCTTCCACAAAATAGCGTTTTTATGCAGGTGGATCTCATCTCCCCCGTCTGCCCTGAGATAATACTCCGGGCCTTCCGATTTCGTCCCTACCCTCTCAATTCGTGAAAACAAAAAGCCTACATGCGTCTCAACTTCGTTTTCACCGTTTTCGGCGACGCTGCAAAAACCGACCGTGCATCTATATCCCTTGATAAAGTCAGGCATGCCGTCTCGACCGCTCAGGCCCTGTTTCATATCTCCGCCGTAAAGACCTCCCGCAAGGCCCAATGGGAGACACAGGGCAACAAGGGTAATTAACACGGGTAAAAAAGGCGAGAAAAGTCTTCTTCTATCCATCAGTTGCCCCTAAATATTCTTCAAAAAAACATAATATGCTTACCTAAGAGAAATGTTTTTTAAACATCCCCAAAGCATGTCTTATTTATGACTCCAAAATTCCCAAAGGAGTCCGACCTCAACAAACCGACAAAATCGGACCTTCAGGCCTACATCCCCCGCCCGTCGAAGACCTCCTTTGCGATAAAAAGCCCGTTTAATGCGGCGGGAAATCCCGCGTAAACGGCCATTTGTATCATCACCTCGATTATCTCCGTTTTCGTGCACCCGACGTTCAACGCCCCGTGGACGTGAACCTTCAGCTGGGGGGCCGCCGTCCCCAAGGCGGTCAGGGCCGCCAGCGTGGCTATCTCCCTCGATTTCAGATCCAATCCCGGACGGCTGTACACGTCCCCGAAGGGAAACTCTATCAACAGGTCGGCGAACTCCGGGGAGATATCCTTAAGAGCCTGGACAACTTTCTCGCCCTGTTCCCCGTCGATCTCCGCAAGCTTTTCCCATCCAATTTTATACCTATCAGATTTCATAATTTCTCACTCCTCTGTTAAACCACCGGAGAAACGCTCCAGCTTAAAACTTCGAGCGCTGATTTACCTCGATCAATTTGTTGGCAAACGCTATATTATATGAGCCGACAAATACCCGGTCAACAAAAAAGGGGTTTCCCTTCTATCCGCTCAATATTGGAATCTTTTTTTTAAATCCCCGTTTTCCCAGCCTATTTAATTAAAAAGATTTAACCTGCGAAAATGAAAAAAGGATAACATTTACCTTGTTTATCTGATATAATCCGAATCTAATTTTATTTACCTCGATATCTTAACCATGAATTACACAGCGGTAATCGGCCTCGAAGTACACGCCCAGCTTTTGACCACCTCAAAGATATTCTGCGGGTGCTCAGCCGAGTTCGGGGCCGAGCCGAACACCCATATATGTCCCGTCTGCACCGCCCAGCCGGGCGTCCTTCCGGTCCTCAACAGGAGCGTGGTGGAGTTCGGAATTAAAACCGCCCTGGCGACCCACAGCGAGATAGCCCCCTTCGGCCAGTTCGCCAGGAAGAACTACTTCTATCCCGACCTCCCTAAGGGCTACCAGATTTCCCAGTACGAGTTCCCCCTCTCAAAGGGGGGGTATATCGAGATCGAGACGAACGGAAGCCAAAGGAAGATCGGCCTCACCCGCATCCACATGGAGGAGGACGCGGGAAAGCTTCTCCACGACGAGACGGCGCCCGTATCTTACGTCGACCTCAACCGTACGGGGGTCCCCCTTCTGGAGATCGTCTCGGAGCCGGATATCAACACCCCGGCGGAGGCGGGGATGTACCTCAGGAAGCTGAGGAGCATACTGCGCTACATCGGCGTCTGCGACGGCAACATGGAGGAGGGGAGCTTTCGGTGCGACGCCAACGTCTCCGTCATGCCGAAAAACGCCGTGGAGTTAGGAACGAGGGCCGAGCTGAAAAACATGAACTCCTTCAGGAACGTCGAGCGCGCCCTCGAATACGAGATCAAAAGGCAGATCGAGGTCCTCGAAGAGGGGGGAAGCGTAATTCAGGAAACCCGCCTCTGGAACGACTCTAAAAATATCACTGAATCCATGCGGGGAAAGGAGGAGGCGCACGACTACCGCTACTTCCCGGACCCGGACCTCGTTTTTATGAAAATTGACGCGGACTGGATAAAGGAGGTCAAGGGAAGTCTTCCGGAGCTTCCCGACGAGAAGGTCAAGAGGTTCATAGACGACTACAAGCTCCCGGCCTACGACGCCTCCGTCCTGACGGCGGAGCGGGCCACGGCGGACTACTTCGAGAGGGTCGTCAAAAGCGGCGCAAACCCGAAGCTCGCCAGCAACTGGATCATGGTGGAGCTGATGAGGGAGCTAAAGGAAACCAAAGCCGATATAGAGGACTCCCCCATATCCCCGGAGGCCCTCTCGGAGCTGATCGGGCTTATCGAAGACAACACGATCAGCGGGAAGATAGCCAAGGAAGTCTTCATCGATATGTACCAAACAAAGAAGGGCCCCGGCCAAATCGTAAAGGAAAAGGGCCTCGAGCAGATAACCGACACAGGCAAGATAGAGGAGATCGTCAAAAAGGTTCTTTCCGAGAACCAGAAAGAGGCGGCCGACTACAGAGCGGGAAAGGAACAACTTCTGAAATTCTTTGTCGGTAGAATTATGAAGGAGACGAATGGAAAGGCGAACCCCCAGATCGTAAACGAAATCCTGAGGGATCAACTGAAAAAGTAGCACGCATCTCATTGAACTAAAATTGTTGTCGATATTCACTCGTTTTTTAGGGGGGGGCGATAAACCAAGGGAATGTTGGAGGCTGGAAAAAGGGGGAAAACGGAGGAGATGAGAGGTGGATGGGGCAAGGTGTTGGGTTGGGCGATGAGATGGATGGGGCAGGATTTTGAATAAGAGACAAGATTTATGTACAAGACGGCAATAAAAGGAAAAAATAAGAAGAGACTGAACAGTAAAGAGAAAAAGATATTGTTGTATCTTTCTGCTTTCTTTGTCGTTGTTCTGTCATCTTTTTTTCTCACCGCCTTTTTTATACCCAAGATGTTGGACACCAAAGCTTACCGGGAGAGCCTCGAGGAATGGCTGTCATACGAGTTTGCGCGGGATGTAACGGCAAGGGATATCGACATCAAGCTGATCAACGGATCAAAAATCGTCCTGAAGGACGTGTCCATCGATGACGATCCTGCCTTTTCGGAGGAGCCGTTTCTCAAAGCGAAAGAGGCCGTTCTCTCCATAAGGTTTTTCCCAATAATTAAAAGGAATCTTGTGGTCACCGGGATTACCTTTGTCGGGGCGGAGTTGACCATCATCGAGAATGAAGCAGGAGAATATAACACGTCATCCCTCGGCAGCGGGATTTATAAGGATTACAACCGCGACAGCGCCGTCTCGTCCGACCGGTCGGATATAACAAAGTCCCCCCTGAAAAAGAAGAGCGCGGAGATCGAGAGAATCGCCTTTAACGACGCCACGGTTAGCTTAAATAGAATCGGAGCTGACGATATCCTAGTTGAGGCCCTGAGGTTGAAGGAAGCGGATATTACCTTGAGCGACCTTAAGCTCCAAGATAAAGGCCTCCTCTCGAATATTATCTCGAAGAGCGGTGAAACGAGAGTCGAGCGCTCCGATATATTCACCCTTTTTCGATCTTCGACGTTGCCGTTATCCGGCAAGTTGAGCCTCGATATACCCTTCGGGGTCTTCTTCGACTCCCCCTTCGAGGATTTGACTCTGACCGCCACGATCAAAGACAATGTCTTCAAGGTGGACGAAGTCGACCTAAAGCTCTTCGGCGGGATGGTGAGGTCAAAAGGCTTTGTCGACCTCTCCGGCAAGACTCCCGAGCTGGTCGTCAACGGCTCGATCTCGGGTGTGATGGCCAACAAACTGATCGGGATCGTGTGCAAAGACGATGAAACCTTTTTCGGCAAGACCACCTTCGAGGGTACGTTTACCGGCAAGGGTAAAACGATAGACGAGATGAGGTGCAATCTTTCCGGAGAGGGGATATTCAGGATCGAAGACGGAATAATTCCCGCCTTCAGTATGCGCACCGAGCTCCTCTCCCTGGGCCTCATACCCAGGTCCGACCTGCCTGAGGACCTCGATACCCGGTTTACGATAATCGGCGGGAGCTTCCTCCTCTCGGAGGGCGAGTTCAAGACATCGACCATCATCCTGAAGTCATCGGAGTGGGATGCGTTCGCCCGGGGATCCCTGGACATGGACGGTCAAATCGATGTCATGGGAAACATCTTCCTCACCGATTCGATGGCATTGGAGTTAAAAACGGAGTACATTCCCTCCTTGATTCGGGATACTGCGGGGAGATTCTCCATCCCGTTCAAGATAACGGGGAACCTGCAGAATCCCGAGTTCCTGCTGAGGCCCAAGTTCCTGATGAAAAAGAACGCCGACGAGATATTTGAAGACTTCAAGAGGGAGCTGGAGAAGCAGAACAAGGAAGAGTACTCGATAAAATTTATCATATTTGAATAGTCTATTTCCATCCCTATGTCGTTTTGGACGATAAGATGGCTTGGCAACGCCGTCGAGATATTAGATCAAACCCTCCTCCCACAAAAAGAGACCTATATCACCCTTAAAAACCCGAACGACCTGGTTGAGGCGATCAAAAAGCTCAGGATACGGGGCGCTCCCGCCATAGGCGTCGCGGCGGCGATGGGAATCGCCCTGGGCGCAAAACAGATAAGATATTCCAACCTTGAAGATTTTGTCGCCAAATTGACCGGTATCGCGGATCTCATCGCCTCCTCCCGCCCGACGGCCAAAAACCTCTTCTGGGCGGTAGACAGGATGATGGCGGTTGCAAAAAAGGCCGGGGTGGACCCAAAAGAGATAACAGCCGAGCTCGAGAGGGAGGCTCTAAAGATATATGATGAGGATATCGAAACCAACAGAAAGATAGGCCAAAACGGCGCCTCCCTCCTGAAGTCGGGGGAAACCGTAATGACCCACTGCAACGCCGGCGCCCTGGCCACGGCGGGATACGGCACGGCCCTCTCGGTTGTCAGGTGGGCGGTCGAGGAGGGAAAGGATATCAAGGTAATCGCAACGGAGACAAGGCCCCTCCTTCAGGGGAGCAGGCTCACCGTCTGGGAGCTGACGGCCGACAATATTGATGTAACGCTCATCACAGACAACATGTGCGGCTGCGTAATGAGGGGGAAAAAGGTAAACAGGGTAATCGTGGGCGCGGACAGGATTGCGGTAAACGGTGACGTGGCAAACAAGATCGGCACCTACACGCTTTCCGTCGTCGCCCGGGAGAACGATTTGCCGTTCTTCGTGGCCGCCCCCGTCTCCACTATAGACCCGGATGCGAAGAGCGGTAAGGACATCCCCATCGAAGAGCGCGACCCGAACGAGGTAAGGCGGTTCATGGGCAGGGCCTCTACGCTGAAAGATGTCAAAGTATTCAACCCCGCTTTCGACGTAACACCCAATCATCTCGTGGGCGGCATAATCACCGAAAGGGGAATTCTCTATCCCCCCTACGATGCGAGCATAGGTAAAATTATCGAGGAAGCCTGAACACCGTAAGCATCCTTTTGATCATATAAATAGATTGATCGCCTCTACAGACGTCCGTTGACCTAAAAAACGACTCCAGAATTACCATATTTTACTATTTTCCCAGGGGAAAATAACACTTTTTCCCCAATTTAAAGATAAAAGTAAATAAATGTCTTGAAAATTTACAAAAAATCCTTTATTATATTTACTAGTTGCGTATCGTTTTGTTTTTTTTATTTCTCTAAGTGGACCTCTGCCAATTTTTCTTTTGAGCTGGCTAAAAAACAAAATATTTATGCGGTTTCCCTTTGTGAAAGCAAAGGGGAGAAGGGTGAGAAGTGAAGGGAAGCCCCTACCGACCCCAAAGACCGTAATCCTATCGAGGGATAAACATCCCATCTCCAGAAAGAACATCGATCAGAATGCTCTGAAGGTGTTGTATCGACTGCACAACCACGGCTACAAGGCCTACCTCGTTGGCGGAAGCGTCAGGGATCTATTGATAGGGAGAAAGCCGAAGGACTTCGACATTGGAACCGACGCCACCCCCAGGGAGATCAAGCGCCTTTTCGCAAACAGTCTTATTATCGGGAGAAGGTTCAAGATCGTCCACATAAGATTCAAAGGAAACAGCATAATCGAAGTTACTACATTCAGGAAAAAGAGCGAAGAGGAGAAATCACAGAAAGGACTTCCTACCTTGAAGGATAATACCTTTGGCACATCCGTGGAAGACGCCTTCAGAAGGGACCTTGCCATCAACGGTCTCTTCTACAATATCGCCGACTTTACGGTAATCGATCACGTAGGAGGTATAAAGGATATTGAAGATGGAATAGTAAGGGTGATAGGCGATCCCGAGGAGCGATTTACCGAAGACCCGGTCAGGATTACCCGCGCCATTCGCCACAGCGCCCGTACCGGCTTTACCATCGAAAAAGAGACCGAAAGGGCCATCAGGAAGATGTCTGACAGCATCGCCCTTTGCTCCTCCCATAGGATTCAGGAAGAGATACTGAAAGATCTGAGAAGCGGATACTCCAAAGAGGCCTTCAGGCTTTTCAGGGAATATGGCATCCTGAAAGTCCTTTTTCCTTATATCTGCGAGTCGATCGAAAACACGGACATAACCGAAGAGATGGTCTTAAAAGCCCTGGGCCTTCTGGATAATCTCGTTATATCCGGGGTTGAGCCCTCGGTTCCATTCCTTCTCGCCGTCCCGATGATACCATCGACAATAACATATATAGACAAGACCGTTTCAAAAAGCAACGGGGACGGAATAGATATCCCGAGGCTGATTCACACACATCTCTTTGAATCTTTGAGAAGCCTCGAGATTTCAAAAGGCAACATCGATGTTATGAAGAACCTCATTTACCTAAACTGGAAGATGCTTCGCAATTTGGACAAGAACTTCATACCGACCTACCTTACAAAGAAGAATCACTTTCACAAGGCCTTCAACCTCCTGGGTATCTCCGCCCGTGTCTTCGGACATTTCACCGATTCCCCGTACCCGCCGACCGATCACAACACCGATCCCCTGAGACGTCTTCTGAAATCCTCCCGGAAGAAGTGGGGAAAGAAATCAAGTCAAAAAAAGTCGAGACCCTCCCTGCAGAACGGAACGGATACCCGCCGCAGCTGAAGATCCAATAAAAAATATCCCGGAGTCAAATTGAAAATTGAGGCCCCTTTCGGATACCCGTTTATAACCGGAAGAGGCCGTCGAGAGAATATAATTATTCTTGATTTTTCAAGTTCGTGGTAGTAAAATCTTCCTTTACCGGGGCGTAGCGCAGTCTGGTTAGCGCACCTGCTTTGGGAGCAGGGGGTCGGAGGTTCAAATCCTCTCGCCCCGACCATATTTTTTAATGATATCAGGAAGATAACTTTAATACCTGTACATATTACAATTTGATACATAGTACCTAGATTGTAGATTTAGAATCATATCGCATTGAAGATAAACTTGGGCTACAATCTGGATTAGTTTTAGAAAAAATATGAACAAATTAAGTCGTCTTTTAAAAAACAGAGATTTCATTTTCCTTTTAGCTTTTATCCTCGGCTTGGTGGCAAGTGAGGGGTCTGAATATACGAGAGCTATTATCATTCCCGCACTGGCAGTTGTTATGACACTCTCGACCATGGGTATTCCTTCTTCCATCCTCCTTTCTCCAAAAAAAAACATCGGCTCGATGCTTTTTGGAGTCATTATGACCTATGGCGTACTCGGGTCATCTATTATCCTGCTGTCGCACCTTTTGATTTCAAACCAATCGCTTCTCGTTGGATTTATCATTGCGGCCTCTGTCCCACCAGCCATTGCGATCATTCCTTTTACAGGTTTTTTAGATGGTAATGAATCCTTTTCCCTTTTGAGCGTCATCGGTGGTTTTTTGAGCGCCCTTATTGTAATGCCGCTTGTGGTTCTTGTATTTCTTGGCGCAAACATTATAGACCCTTATAAGATTTTAGTCGTCATCTTTGAGCTGATTGTTATTCCTATTTTACTATCGAGGATATTGATAAGAATCGGTGCCGATAAAAAAATAGAACCGATAAAGGGGATGATTACCAACTGGTCGTTTTTTATGGTTTTTTACACAATTGTGGGAGTAAATAAAAAAATCATCGTGAGCGAACCCCTGTCGCTTCTTCCGGCGGCATCAATAGGTTTTGCAACAACGTTTGCCCTCGGTTTTGCAATACTTTTGGTTTCAAGAATCTTTAAGATTGCTCAGAAAAATACGACAAGCCTGATTCTCCTTGGCACCATGAAAAACTACGGACTCTCAGCGGGGTTGACGATGACGCTTTTGGGAAACATTGAGGCGCTTCCCTCGGCAGTGTTAACGGTTTTTCTGATTGTCTATTTTATATGGCTTTCGTTTTTGAAAAGGAGGGGCTGGTTGAATTTTAAAGCCTGATATAATTTCAAAATAATTACCAGAGATTACAAAACAGAAAATAATGATTACTTCATAAGAGACAGATAGGATTAGGTTATTCAACTATAAAGAAAATAAAGATTTCAGGGATGTCCTGTGAACACTGTGTCATGACGGTAACACAGGCACTATAAAGCATAGATGAGATAGAAGATGTTAAGATTGATCTCAAAAAGGGAGAAGCGACATTTGAAGATGAAACATCGGTTGATATGAGTTTGATCGAAAAAGAGATAAAAGAAGCGAGTTATGTAGTCGAAAAATAATTTAAAATTCTTCATCTCAGGCATGAATTGCATTATCTGCGTGGTGCATCCCGAATAAGAGCTTAACTAAATCAATGTTGTTGAGGATTCCCGGCCTCCTGCAAAAGAGCGATTCATCAAGTATCAGTTCTGTGTTTCAAAGAGCAATTTTCCTCTCTATTTAAGAGAGGTGTAATCAGGATATAATAATCGGTATTATGAAATCTTTGAAATTTTAGTAAAATTTATAAAAGATTTTGTGACATCATTTTCATATTCACCGAAAACTTTTATAGTCAATTAGGAAAATACTTCCTAGTTTTAAAAGTGTTACAAAACTGTTACAAAAACCGGGGAATTATAGGGCGCTTTAGGGCATTCTTGGGCAAGGGAAGGACACAAAAACACCCCGCAGGGGTACGCTATTAAGAATTTTATAATGATGTCAGCACTTTTTCGTCAAGAGCTGACTCCTGAAAGTTCGAGTGTCCTTTAAGTATCGATTCCGGGATGCGGCACCAATTATTGGATTTAGGAAAGTACCTAAATTCTATAATATCGGTGTTACAAGATATGAATAGACATCTTGATTGAAACCTACGTCTAATCTTAGGATTCCGGCATTTTTTATCACACCTCCCGCCGTTCTTTTGCCGT
>Ga0180431_10007339_pt1 | contig 12874 bp, 10 predicted proteins | sample SS_ome_11_FD_132459 | JGI IMG/M metagenome (GOLD analysis project Ga0180431, IMG submission 132459) | Hypersaline lake sediment archaeal communities from the Salton Sea, California, USA - SS_1_MS_1 metaG | ecosystem: Environmental > Aquatic > Non-marine Saline and Alkaline > Hypersaline >... | reverse complement strand
GTTGGTGGTTATCAGTGCGCCGCTCTTCTCTCCCGCCTCGACAACAAGCACCCCCAGGCTCAGCCCGCTCATGATACGGTTACGCCGGGGGAAGTTCTCTGCCTTAGGCCGACTTCCCAAGGGGAGCTCGCTTACCAAAGCGCCTCGCTCCATGATCTCACGAGCAAGTTTCACATGGTCGCTGGGATAAACAACATCCAGACCGCAACCGAAGACAGCAATGGTCCGCCCCCCGGCATCCAAGGCGGCTCGATGAGCGGTGGCGTCGATTCCTCTGGCCAGTCCGCTGACAATGGTGATCCCATTTCGTGCCAGATCACCCGCAATCTGTTCAGTGACTTCCCTTCCATAGTAAGTGGGACGGCGAGTACCTACCACAGACAGAGACCATTCGTCTTGAGCATCAAAACCTCCCCTTACATAGAGCACAGGAGGGAGGTCGTAAATTTCCTTCAGCCTTGAGGGATAGGCTTGATCATGCCAGGTGAGTGCCTCCACCTTATATCGCTCCAGCTTCTCCATCTCGTCATCAAGGGATATCTTGGGCCGCCGGGCGACGATAGCCTGCACAGTACGATCGTCTAGGCCAGCCGCCTTGAGCTCGGCAGCGCCGGCCTGCCATGCCCTCTCCAGGTCGCCGAAGTGTTGCTCCAATCGGGAGAACTTGGCCCGCCCTATTCCCGGTATCAGAGTGAATCCTACCCAGTACTTGATATCGCTCATTTCCATACCCAAAGTTGAATCATTCTAGCATAAGTGGACAAGATAAGACAATCAGGCACTGCAGAATGGCTATTTAAGCGATGCTTGCGAAGCCAAAAGAGGCACTCAAACGGAACCACCACCCGCCCAAGAGGCCAGCTTTATGATTGGAGAAACGGGATTCAAATATTTGAAGAGGTCGGTTCTATTAAACCTTCCGATGAAATTTGGTGTTGTCTCAGCTTTTTCAGGTAGTACTTGTTCTGCGCCTCCCACTTCTTGAGTATCACATAACCCATAGTCCTAATGCGGAAATCCCTGATTTTACCTCTCAGGAAGAATTTCATCATATTGTGGCGGGAGTAAAACTTCTTCAGCGCTTGAAAAGTCTGTTTTTGCATCTCATATGGTGTCATATTATCAGGCCAGTGAACCACATGACCGCCATCAAACAGTTTCCAGTCCGTAGGGAATTTTTCGGTGATGAATTTACGGGCAGACTTCACACTGGTGTAGAGCCTGCTGCCGATAATTGGAATCAGAATGCTTAGCTGTAGGCTATCCAATCCCAGTTTATCATAGACATCTGAATATCCTTCAGATATGAACATCCCATGTACTTTGATGCCATGCTTGTGCAATACCTTGATGCAGTTAGTAACATCCTCCGGAGTCTGCTTTTTATTGTAGCTTTCCAGTACCTCTGGATTTACCGACTCGAACCCGATGCATAATTGGCGACAATTTGCCTCCGCCATCAAGCTTACCAGCTCTTCGTCCTTAAATATGTCAGCTCTAACCTGCGTTATCCATGGGGCAGTCAGTTTACGCTCGATCATCTTATTCAGCAGTTCCTTGGTTCTCGCCCTATTGGCACCAAAATTATCATCATAAAAGAAGACACGATGGTGCTTGAATCGCGATAGCTCCTCGATAACGCTGTCCGTAGAGCGAAACCGGTATTTTCGGCCAAACATCGCGGTAACGGAGCAGAAGGTGCAGTCATAGGGACAACCCCTCGAGGTAGAAACCGGCGTCATCCGCAAGTCTTTTTTCAAACCATCGATCAGGGAGAAATCGGGGAAGGGCAAATCATCAAGATTGAGCACTGGATTGCACTGTATGATTTTTTCTCCCCCATACTTAACCAAGTCTGAAATAACCAGCTCACCTTCGCCCTGTACCACATGGTCGGCATATTCCGCCGCCTCCTCCGGCAGGAAGGTGGCATGCGCTCCGCCGATAATGACTCTACCCTTGGGGTTAAGAGCCCTGAAATTCTCGGCTATCTCATAACCCCGGGGAGCGGTGGATGTCATAATGGAGATGCCTAAGACATCGGAGTCCTTGATCTTGGAGTAATCGATTTCCTTAATGTTTTCGTTATAGATGGTAACATCGTGGCCATCGTTTCTGAGTATGGTGCCTAAATAGATGGGCCCCATCATAGGGAGCTCCTTGATAAAGGCGGTGTAAACGTTATATGAAGGGCTCTTGGGCTCTACTAGGGAAATTTTCATCTCTTTTAAACCTCCTGCAATTCCCAGTCAAATTCGCTGATTTTAACACAATGGCTCAAGTAAAGCAACCCTTTTCAAAAGATCAAGCCTTCTTCGAAGACAGCCTGAAAGGCGAAGAAGCGGAGAGGGTGGGATTCGAACCCACGAGGGGTTTCCCCCTACGCGCTCTCCAGGCGCGCCTGATCGGCCACTCCAGCACCTCTCCACGGAGAGGGTGGGATTCGAACCCACGGTCCCAAATTGGGACACCGCTTTTCGAGAGCGGCTCCTTAAACCACTCGGACACCTCTCCTAGCTTCAAATTATACCCCAAAACCTACCACAAAGGCAAAATTGCAGACATTTTGCTAATGAATCCCGATCGCTGACGCGTCAACCGAACTGTCCTGCAATAACTCCTCAAAACGACGTGCCGCAGCCTCTTGTAGCCCGGGCAGGACGTGGGAATAGATATCCAATGTCATTGCCACAGAGCTATGACCTAGTCGCTCTGAGACGATCTTTGGGTGAATACCCTGCTGTAGCATAAGCGTAGCGTGAGCGTGCCGCAGGTCATGGAGCCGAACGCCCTCTAATCCAAGCGAATGGGCTATTACCCTAAACGCCCTTGTGACACTTGTAGGTCGAAGCGGTCTGCCATCAGGGTGTGAGAATACTAAGTCAGTTGGAACTAGAGGCCTACCAAGTAGCCTTCGGTCATTCTCCTGCTTTGTCCGATGCTCCCGAAGTAGGATCGCCAATGATGGTGACAACGCTATCTGCCGACAGCCCCGCCTGCTTTTGGGTTCCCTGAAAATGTACTGCCCGCCACGGACCGTAGAGGTTCGCCTGGATAAGGAGCAACACTTGTCGGAGCAGCCCTGAAGCAACGAATGAACCTAAATCCCGCAGCCTAGGGCGACCACGAGAGGACCCAATCCTCAGCTGCGCTGTTGGTAAGGTGAGTCTGGTTGGAGCCGTCGGCATCCACCACGTAGACCTCACAATTGCCGTCACGGTCAGAGTCAAAGGCAATCTTGCTACCGTCCGGTGACCATGACACTGACCCATCCTATCATTAGAGATGTCTCCTGAACCAATCCACCGCCAATCCTGCTGCCTTGGAGAACCATGGCATGGAGTATACTTCGAAGTGGCCACAAGGGAGAATGGTCATGGCCTTCGGCTCACCAGCCCGTTGAAACGACTCTTTGGCCAAATCAATGGGTAGGATTGAGTCATATTCGGCCAGCACCATCAATAGCGGCGTAGGTGAGATGCGTTGCAGCGGCATTGCTAGGTCATACTCAAGCGATTTCTCAAGGGACTCAATCGTTACCTCGTTCCGCCAGCTAGGCGCTTTGAGTTCCGTGAACCAATGGTAAGCTTCTGGACCAGGGAGGGCCGCAGGCTCCCCCTCGAGGGCGACCACAGGCATGTAATTTACCGCCCCGGTCTTCTGGCGTTGGATGCGGTCCAGCTTAAAAGTCTCCAAAACCAGGTTGAGGGCCTCAGGCCCCAGCCGATTCAGACGACTATCCCAGGCACTGACCCCGCCATGCACCTGGGAGACCACGGCTTTGACCCGCTTATCATAAGCCGACACCCAGAGCACGTGCGCTCCGCTGTATGATGTCCCCCAGATTCCAATACGATCCGGGTCTACCTCTGGTTGGTCAGAAACCCAGGTAATAGCATTGCGGTAATCTTCGATCTGTTCGTACCAGAGTATCTGGCAGCGCGGCTCACCCTCGCTGCCACCCAGAAAGCGGTAGTCAAAAACCATTGTCACGAACCCGGCGTTCACAAACTGCTCGGCGAAGTGGTCTAAAGCTTGCTCTTTCGTGGCCGAAAATCCATGGGCCATTACGATCGTCGGGGCTTTCTGACCGGCTGGAAGATTGTCAGGCACATAAAGCCACCCAACACACTGAAGCCCCTTGCTGTTAAAAGTGATGTCGCGTCGCATGTCAATCGCTCCTTTCTGAGTTCACTCCAATCATGGCGCCCACAAAACGCAATGGCAAAGAGGTTGTAGTCGTCCAGTACCTCAGTGACACATCACGGCCAGCGAACATCAATCGAGGGAGGTCAAAGACCTGGCACCAGGGTCCCTCTTTGAGGGAACAGTCCAGAATGAGTTCTCAGCAAACGAGGCTATGCGTATATGAAGTTCCTGTGGAGGCAGTTTAACACAAGCGTTGCTGCTTTTCAATCTGACGGCTTGAATGTGCTCGATCCCGATCCGAGTGACTCGTTTCAGCCTATTTATCCCCATCTCTCATAAATCTAGCCTGCGTAAAAACGTCGCTCAACCCAGCGAATACAGATAGGGGTGGATAACTTTGGGAGGCGCGTCGCCACAGATACGGTTTTGCTGGTTCGCACAACAGTACTTATATCTGGGAATGGCCAATCATCTCCATGTAACTGCAGGTTCATTCCTCATGGGTATTCGCTGATACAGGTTCCTGGGATAGCCGATGCTCATGGCATCATAGGTCTCCTGCCCCTCTGGAAGTCCTATAGCTTTCTGCGCAGGTGGCCATAGCTGGAGAGCCGCCACGAAAAATCCGCCCCAGACGGTGCCAAGACCATAAGGAACCGCTGCGAGTTCAAAGTAGGCCAGGCGGATGGCGAATGCTTCCCGGCTGGCATGGAGACCTCCCAGGCCACTAGCAGCATGGAGAATGATGAGATGTGGCGCTCCACGGAACACAGAGTCTTCTCCCTTCTCCCACAAATCAACGATGATGTCGGCATCGATCTGGCGGTGAAACTCCGGGGCCTCTTGGCTCATAGACCGCATCCAGTCTATAACCGTCTGACCAAGACGTCTGTTCTCCATTTTGTCGCTAATGACGAGCCAGTTCGCGGCCTGCAAGTTATGACTGGAAGGAGCGTATCTGGCCACCCGGATTATTTTTTCCAGCGTTTCACGCGGTACCGGTTTATCATGATAAGCCCTGAACGTACGTCTGGCCATAAGGAACTGGGCCACTTGTTCCGGACTCACTATGAGTTCCGGTAGGATGGGCAGGCAGTCCTCTGGCCCTTGCTTAGCCACCTCGCGACCAGCATGAGTGCGGGCCTGAAGTGTCAGCGCACCGGTAGGGCAGACAGCGACGCAATGACCGCAGTCGATGCAACGTTCCTCTGCCGACCGAAACTTAACGTCTCTCGCGGTGGGCAGGGAATCCTTGGTCTTCATTTCCAGTAAGCGAAAAGGCATTCGTCCAGACAGTCCCCGCAAAGAATGCACTTGTCGCGATCTACAGTGAAAAACATCATGTATTCCTCCCTTATTGATTAGGGTTCCCCAAGGCTGTTGATTGCCTGCTGGTGTTTCCTTACTGGTACTGCTTACCATTCCCTTGCGCATCCTGCTTCACCAATGGGTAAGGTAGTGGTTGGGATATGCAGGAGTGCTACCGGCATATCATAGAAATCGATAATAGGCAGGTAGTATCAGAGTATTGACCATATGCTTAGAGGGTTCTGCCTACTACGTATTTCATGAGACCAGGCTGCTGCTTAACCTCCTGAGAGTGAGCGTCCACGTACCGCTTATCTCCTTTTTCCAGTGAGACAACGTCTGGGTACTTGAAGAGCTGGTGCCAGCGCTGGATGGTCTTCTCCTTTGGTTCCTCCTTACTCCGTGTCGCCTTTAGAATAGTTGCCCTGTAGTCTGCTATTTGCCTCTAAACATCCTCCACCCCTTTGCATCTAATCTTCTTGCCTGAAAGGACCGTCCCTCCATTCCAGGGCTGCTTTTAGTCCTTCCTCCAGGATTCTCCGGACAAACTCTCGACTGATGGGGCTATGCATAAGGGTGGCATCCATATCGTTCGCGGAACGGATGCCAGCATACATCCCCATTGCCTGGAACCACCGATTAGTAATATCCTTATGGGCGTAGATGAAGTCTAGAGAGACCTTGGCCACTTGCCGAGCGTATTTAAGCACCTCCTCCTCCAGTCGATCCACGGGAACGGCCCTGTTTACTAGTCCAATCCGCTCCGCCTCTGTCCCACTCATGCTGTTGCCGGTAAAGAGCCATTCCTTGGTCTTCCGCATCCCGATGTGGATTGGCCAGAGGGCAAAGGTATGAAGGTGTCCCATAGCCCTCGCCTGCGGTTGGCCGATCTGAGCATCCTCGGCAGCGAAAACGATATCGCATACTCCGATGAAATCTACCCCCCCGGCGAGGCAGTATCCATGCACCTGAGCGATGGTGCACTGCCGCAGGTTGAAAAGGCGAAGCCAGCGCTCAGCGCTTAAATGGAACATCCTCCGCATCCAACTGGCACCGGTGCTGGGAAGGCGTGCCTGGTCCATACCCCTATCCCCAGCATCATATAATGGAGCCTCTGGCGCCCGCAGGGCGCCTCCCATGTCATAGCCTGCGGAGAAAGCCCGCCCCGCCCCCTTAAAAATCACCACCCGCGTGTTATCGTCGGTTTCCAGATCATCCATTACCACATCCAGTTCGTCCCTCAGCTCTTGACTCAGACTGTTGAGCCTGTCTGGTCGGTTCAGGATCACTGTCGCAATTCGTTCCGCTTCATTCTTCTCATAGATGATATTCTCGAATTCCATACAAAACCTCCTTTTTGGGGATTTCCCATTTCAATTCGCAATAAAGCATCCTGACCTTAATTGCTTTGTCACCAAGAATAGAGGCATGGTACCTTGCTGTCAATCTCCACTACGGGGCCCTGCAATAGCCTCCTCATGTTGAACAGGTAATTTTCTTATTGCTGCACAAAAAGCCATAAAGTGCAACGGATTAGGAGGACACCCTGCACAGGCTGAACAAGCTGATTATACCTGCTACGAGCGGGGGCTTGTGTTGCAGTGAATGCACTTTTGGAGTTTGTGATCGGGGCGAGCCTGGGCTAGTGGCCTCTGGTGGCCGAGTCAAATGAGTATGCACGAAGTGCCCGGCGCCATTTCTTTCGCGTGTGGATCGTCTGCGTAAATGGCACGATTTAGGGACTAGAACTAAGTCTATTTCACTATAGAAAACTGACCATGCCCCAATTTCATATGGGAAATCCAGGTTTAAGCCCGTTAGCTAAGTGGATAGGTTTGCTTGCACTTCGAGGCGCTCATCTGCTCCGAAAAGGAGGTCAAGCCACCATTCGTTTGCAGGCAAGTTAGTAACAGGGGTATTCACTTTTCTATGCGATAGGGCAATGCTCGTCCATGAACTCCATGGCGCTGTTGGCGGCTAACTCGATGCCGACACCTTGGCCGCCGGCTTCGCATCCCACGACGTACAGGCCCTCAATAGGTGTATTTATCTTGGGCCGCCGATCCCCAACTTGGTCTACCGTCTGTTGGATACCGATGGCCGCCCCATGCTCACCAAGCATGTTCCCAAGTTCTTCATTGGTCGTGGTGTTGACCCATAAGAGGTTCTCCCGCAGGCCGGGGATGATTTTATCAGCCGTTCTGATTATAGCTTCTAGCAGATCTTTCTTCATCTCTTTCGCCACTCTTCCCCCACCACCTCCACCAGTACAGACGTACTGCTTGCCTTTAGGGGCGATCTTGTCGGAGAAGTTGGATGGGACAACCAGCATAAGGTTTAGCTCGTCCGGAATGATACCCTGCTGAATATTTCTTGCTTGCTCTTCCCTATCCAAATTGGCGATATTGCCCAGCATGTGGATATCGGTCAGTACCTTGTCAAGTGCCATTCGTACTATCATGCTCCCACCCCCAGTATACGTGAGCCCCTTAACGCGTTTCACATAGTCGGATGGGAAATAGTCAGCACCCACCAGATTCAGGACCGTGTTCTGGATATCAGCATTGGAGACTACCAAATCCGACTGGTAGAGTTTATCTCCAACCATCACACCCTTGACACTGCCTCCTTCCACCTCGATCTTCTGCACCTCGGCTCCCAGCTTGATCTCGCCGCCGAACTTTCTGAAGGGGTGTGCATAGGCGTCGGCGATAGCGCTGCAGCCTCCGTCAGGGTAGCCCGATGCTCTGGCTTCGGCCTCCCACTTCAGGCAGCGCATGAATTCACCGGTGCTGGCTATCGAGATAGGACAACCTATATAGATGCCGCAAATGCTTTGGACCCAACTGTGGAGCAGTGGTTCCTGAGTGTACTGGGAGAGGAACGTTTGCAGCGGCGTGTAATCATATCCTTTCATCTTCTCTTCTGGCATGGAGCGGATTTCTCCGAGGAAGTTCATCAGGCCATTGAAATCCTTCTCGGGTACCATGTCCTTGAAATCGTGGGGGTAGGTACGGACCTTGCCCTGGTAGCTGGAACGGGGTCGCACATAGACATACTTCACGGGGTTTGGTATTCCAACCCGACGCAGTACGTCCCCGGTGGGGCCCTTATCACTTCTGGATATGAGGTGAACCCCCAGATCACAATGGAAACCCTCTTTGTCAAACGATGAACACCTTCCTCCCAGAAACCTATGCTTTTCCAGAAGCAAGGTCTTCCTGCCTCGATGCGAAAGCATAAGGGCAGCCGCCAAGCCACCAATCCCCGCACCAACCACGATGGCATCATATTTCACAGCCATTGCCCTGTCTCCTCTCTATGTGAGTATTTTCTGCCTGAGTGTAGCAAAGACTATGCCGAGAGTCAATCAACTGTGCTCGTTCAGGTGATCGGTGACCACGTCTCTACTTTTGTACAATAGGGCAACGTACCTCCATGAACTCCACAGCACTGTTGATGTTGTGAATCTTCAGCGAAAATGGGACACATCTAGGACAGAGCTTGGATAGAAGGGGTCATCACCACCGAAGCCGACGTGCCTGAGGTTCTAATAAGCGAGTGAAGGCGCTCAAAAAAAGCTTACAATCGGAAGGCCGTTATAGCAAAGGCGAAGCCCGGTGCATGTCTCTCGCAGTGCACGGAGGTGGGCAATATTGTATGATTCACACCGAAAAACTCCTTGTATCTACTTCCCAAAAATCTCGGCCGTTAACGCCTCTACCTCGTCCGTCGACATCTCAAATACCACGTGATAGTCTTCACCAATCTCCCCTCTAATCTCACCGATCCAGCAAGGCATTATAAATATATGTCCAACGCCATCCAGCTCCGGTAGCCCGAATTTCACTTGCCCCATGGGTGTGTCAAACGTTTCTGTCTCAAGCGTAGCTATAATCTGGTCCACATCATCCACGGTACCAGCCTTCTTTAAGGCATCGGTCAAGAAGTAAAGGTGGATAGCCGAGTAGAGTGACTGTTGCAGGAACTCGGTACCAAACCGCTGCTCGTACTCAGCAGCGAACTCGCTTAGAAATCCGGTCAAGGCTTCTCCGAGGGGTGACGGGTAGTAGATCAGATGACCTTGGACATACTCCGGGCCATGGTATTCGGCCATTGTCAAAGTCCAGGCCCAATAGAACGAGACGCCTTCCCAGCCCAGTTCCCGCACCGCTGTCAACGGCCTAAAATCCAAGTAAAGGAGGTCTGGATTCTTGTTCGCCATCTTGGTTGCTACCGGATAGAACTCCGTCGTCTCAGGGGGGAAGTACTCCGCATCAAGCCACTCCATACCATAGTATTCACCGGCCGTGCGAGCTGCCTCAGCCATCATGTGCCCGGTTGAGGTATCTTCGGCGACAGCGGATAAAGTTTTCAGTCCGGGGTAGACTTCGCTTATGTACTTGAAGAGGGCTGCGGTGTTAGGGACAGCGTGCGTTTGTCCGAGGAAGGTGTGAGGCTTATCCGGCCCAAAGGCTTCCAGTGGGATAGCCGTGGGGAATAGTATCACCCCTGATTCTTCACATATGGTCTGGGCAGACATGCCGGCGTCGCCACCGAGCTGGGTCATGAGTTTCACACCATGCTCAAATATAAGCTTGGTCGCCGACGCCACCCCGCCTTGGCTACTCCAGCCGTTCTCTTCAAAGATGAGATTCCATTTGTATTTCTCTCCGGCTACGGTGAACTCGCCAATGTAATCACTGGCTAACTCAAGCGCTTGTTGTGCCGGCATGCCGAGACCGGATCCATAAAGGCCGGTCAGCGGCAGCCCGACACCATACTTGACCTCCTTTACCCTCTCAACCTCATCCTCTCCTCCGCCACACGCGACGCCTATGACCAGTGCAAGGCTCAAAACCACGACTGCTGCTATTGAAAACCACCTCTTCATGCTTTTAACCTCCTTCAGCTCTCTTGCAGCAGGAAGTTTCTAGAACAACGGCTTCATAAACTGCCGACATATGACTTACTTTGTAATCGGATTTCGCTAAGAAAAAATCAGAGTTCAGGGCTAATCTCAGTAGTACCCTTACTGGAACTCGTATTGCTAAGCCTCTCTCGATTTCGTCGAGGCGGGTCAAAGACCCGGCACGAAGGTCCCTATTAGACGGAACGGTTACAGATGCTTAGGTGAGACTATTTCAGGAGAATGATAGCGTGTGGGAGGATAATACATTGGGGTTCTCTTTTTGTCAAGCTGTGGGTTGGCACCATTGGTGACGAGCGTTGGTCGGTTTCTGTGATCGGAGAAGAAAGCGCTTAACAAAAGGGCGATTTGTTGGATCACATTTAGCCATGTTGTTCAATGCGAAGTTGCTGAGCATGTTATAATAGCTAAGGAAAGCGCATTGTTCGCTCGTGGAGAAGGAGGTTAAGGCCTAATATGGCAAATAATTTCATAGGGCAAAGAGTCATAGTGCGGACAGGACGCTTAGAAGATGTTGAGTATGAGTGTGGAACGATAGTGGGCGAGATGCCAACGTTGTTTGCTATCAGCACTGAGACCGGCTCTGTCAAAATAGTCTGGAAGAGCAAGGCCTATCTCTATGATGTCCAGAATCTGAAACGCATCGAAGATATGTGTGGGAAATTTACAGCGGTGAAGGGAAAGGCGCTGGATCTATTGGCTGCCGCCTGGGACAGCCTGGAGCCTCTGATGGGCAAGCAAGAACTTGAGATGATATGTAAAGAGCGCCCGCGTCCTCCGCTCGTGCAGGGAACTGAATGCCATGTCCTAGAGGATGCCAAGGGCAGGGTGCTGCTTAAGGGGAGTGGCACAAACCAGGGCATTGCCTTCGGGGCCGCGCAGATTGTGAGATCACATTTTGACTTGCTCCATGTGAGACCTGGGGACGTGTTGATCGCCGAAGACGCGTTAACAACTTGGCCGTGGTTTAAGGCGGCAATGATTGCAAGTGCTATTGTGGTGGAACGTGGTGCTATGAACCACTCCTCAATGATTCTAGCCGATGAGTTCGGGATACCCTGTGTAAGATTTGCCGAGAACGCTACTCAGATGCTTGCAGACGGCCAGATCGTCATAGTCGATGGATATACTGGCAACATTCATGAGGTAAACGCCTTCACGGTCTAACATCGATGACTGGCCCTTATACGATTTCATGGGCAGCATATTCCGCGGATAGCTTCTTAACAGTTCATCGAATGGTGTTCCAACAAAACGCTACTTAGTGCAACCTTTTAACCACATTCTGGCTTATCGCCACATTGACACGGACTCTAACCAAATTATAACGAATTCCTGACCCAATAGTAACCTACGCAGCGTATAGTATTTTGTGAGATCAGGCTAACGGCGGGCCAGATCCCGCGTTGATGCAGGAATGCACGCGTGGTGATTCTGGCCTCGTTCATTTATAGCGTGGTCGGCGTTGAGTCTGATGGCCTATGTAAGGCTGGCATTAGGTTGAGTGCCCGAGCAACAGAGGGCTGTGAGCAGCTATGAGCTCAAAGGCAACGGTAGACGAAGGCACTGCTCCCTGCGATTGTGTTATGCGAGTGCAGATAGGGGACATTTGTTGTTCCCTCAGATGCCACGACAGAGACGTATTCGGCAGCTGGAAGCAACTATACAGTGACTTCCAATCAGATAACCCTGCTGATATCAGTGTCGATCTTGAGGTCGTTGACCGGCTGAGCTCCGCTGAGGTTGAGGCAGCGCTGCTCCAGACGAGAATCGTCCCTGAAGGGAACCGTTTCGTGGCAACAGACCTCACACTTGAGAGCGAATTTGACACTGCCAATCGCGCTCTAAGCATGAGAGTAGAGAAACGCCTGTTCGATCCAGCCCTAGAGTTCAAGCTAATGAATCGGCTTCTCTCTTCCGCCTACTACACGGCATGTGAGGCAAAATACAGCGGAAGACTTCCTGCTATGTTGGTACACTCCTGTGGCATTATTCGCGATGGTCAGGCGCTGGTCTTCGCTGCTCCTTGTGAAACAGGTAAAACCACCATCGCTCGGCTTTGCGGCGAGGAGTATGGCCAGGTGATCAACGATGAGATGCTCCTGGTCTCCAGGCCATGCCAGGATAATGGTCCGCTTAGGGTTCAAGGTGTTCCCATAGTCGGGGGCTTCTATCAGCGGCTAAATGCCACGGCACCGCTGAGCTGCGTTCTGTTGCTCAAGCAAAGCAAAAGGACGGCGGTACGCCGTCTCGACAAGATGGAGGCCTATCTACGCTTCATGCGCCAGATAATATCCCCAGCTTACATTGGACAGACTGACAGGCGAGCCCTTTTCTCACTGATAGCTGGGTTCAGCGATGAAGTAACTAGCGCAACGCCGTTTTACGAGCTTGAGTTTACTCTGGACAGGGAGCCATTGTGGGAAGCTGTAGGGGAACTGGAGAGATCGCTTGAGAAGGAGGAGTTAACATGAAGGGAAGCCAGAT
>Ga0180431_10007335_pt1 | contig 12879 bp, 10 predicted proteins | sample SS_ome_11_FD_132459 | JGI IMG/M metagenome (GOLD analysis project Ga0180431, IMG submission 132459) | Hypersaline lake sediment archaeal communities from the Salton Sea, California, USA - SS_1_MS_1 metaG | ecosystem: Environmental > Aquatic > Non-marine Saline and Alkaline > Hypersaline >... | reverse complement strand
TTCTTCGTCTAATCTATATCATGGTCTTAAGTGTATTTTTTATCGGGAATGTCGTCAAGGGGTTTCAATGTTCAAGTGAAATACCCCTATGGATGAGAGCAGTATTAGTAATGCCTTGAGTCTTTGTGTCAAAACCATGTTATGCTGTGAAACTTATTGTATTCCAGGTATCTGTGGCTATTGATTATTCCTCTGGAAAATTCACGGCGGCGAATTGGCCGTGGTGTTTTTTCGCGGCGGAATCATAGGCCCTGGCGGCGTCGAGTTCGTTTTTGTATGAGCCTAAATAGATGCGTTTGCCGTTGACGCGGATGCGGGCGCGCCAGCGCTTCATGTCGTTGGCCCAATCGACACCTTTGTACTTCGAGCGCGAGTGCGGCCTGAACTTTCGCCGGTTCCAGACGTTCTGTGTGTGCGTGGCGGATCGGAGGTTGGCCTTGCGATTGTCGAGGCCGTTATGGTTGATGTGGTCGCAAAACATGCCGGGCGGGATCTCGATCACGAGATGGTGCATCTGGAGGTTCTTGCGTTTTTCCTTCTTGCCGTTGGTCAGCGAGTGGACGGCGTACCAGGTGTGCGGGCTTTGCTGGGCGTGCCATTTGATCCGGTTGAGCCGGTCGTAGTCCTCGGGATCGACGATGGCGAACTTGCCCCGGGTCAGCGGGATGCGCCGGAAAGCGTAGCCGTACCGCGCCCGGCGATATAAAAGAATGAGCCAAATCAATAGACGATCCAGCCGTTCGGGGGTATGAATCGTGATCTGAATCTCGCTGACCCTCGCTCCGAATTAGAAATCCTAAGTACTAAATCCTAAATTCCAAACAAATTCAAAATCCTAATATTCAAATGACCAAAACACGCTATCCGGAAAACGCTTCAGTCTACATGTTTAGAATTTTGAGTTTAGAACATTTGTGCTTGTTTAGGATTTAGAACTTAGAATTTAGTATTTGGGCCGTGTTTGGCCTGAAGGGCAAAACATAACGCCCTTCCATAATTGGACGAACCTGCGTGAATCGTTCGAAAATCTACGAAAATGTAGGCGGCGTATTGCCTCTAAATCCTTTTATCGAGGTGGGTAAAAGAATTTTCGAACTTTTTTATTTTTCGTTTTGACTACCTGCGTGTTTCGTTCGAACATTCGGATCGATTCGGAGTCATATACGGAAATGAGACAACCCTTGTAAGAAGGCAGGATAGGGCATGAGCCGGTCGTTTCGGGCTAAATACTCTATACGAACGACTATCGGCTATTTTTTCGCGGTTTGCTTTTTTTGCCGGTACTTTTTGGCCGCTTCGCGCGAACATCGCTTGCACCGGCTCTTCAAGCCGTCTTTCGATCTGCGATTTTTGTAGAACTGGCTTTCGTGTTTCCAGCGGTGGCACCGGCTACAGCGTTTTCGCTTCACGTCGGCCACCGGCGGCGGCCCCTGCTCACGATCTCCGTCATCGTCCGGCAAGCGGGAACCCCGGCCCGGCCAGAGCATCCGACTGTTTCGATAAATGGCATTGACCCGTATAATGTCCTGGATGGCCGCTTTGATATGCGCCGGTAACGTCGGCCAGGCCGCTATGACTTTTTCGAGCCGCGTTTCGTTCGTGGCCATAACACACCTCTCATTCTTTCTCATGTGCTCGTCCGAGACGTCTTGTTGCTTCCGCCGGTTATATCGGGCGAATACCGGGTCGAATACAGTTAAACCTCCCGGTTCAGGTCGAGTCTGCCCTTCACGAGCGCCTGAATCGCCCTTTCATCGCCTTCCGGAGCGTTCTGCGTCCGAAAACAGGTCGTCCTCACATTCTCTCCGACCGGCTCACAATCTCATCCTCAAGCTCATTATAGGAATCGGAATACAAAATCGGCGGACATCCTCCTTGCGGCTTGCGGTCGTTCGGGCGGGATGGTATAGTGAAAGTGCTTTTATTCCGCACACGGAACGCATCGTGTGTCGGCGGATGAGCGGTGATCGCTACTCGAACATATGGCAACAAAAGATAGACTCGAAAGGAGATAATCCATGGCTTTGGAACACGAACAGCAGCGTCAATCACGTCGTGAATTTTTGAAGACGGCCACCGCGGCATTGGGGGCGGGTATGGCCTCTCAATCCATTTTTGTCCCGTCGCTTGTGCATGCTTCGTCGGGCGATAAGGTCCGGCTGGCCGCCGTGGGCGCCGGAGGCAAAGGAGCCGGCGATATTCGTGAGACATCGAAAGACCAGATCGTGGTCGCCCTGTGCGATGTCGATCAGAATCGGGCCGCCTCCACACGCAAACTGTTCCCGAATGCCAAATTTTACACGGACTGGCGCAAAATGTTGGACAAAGAGGCCAAGAACATCGACGGCGTCACCGTCTCCACGCCCGATCATATGCACGCCCCGGTCACCATGACGGCCCTGTCACTGGGGCTCGCCACGTACACGCAGAAGCCGCTGACGCGCACGGTCTATGAAGCGCGGCAACTGCGCCTGGCGGCCCGGGGGGCCGGCGTGGCCACCCAGATGGGCAATCAGGGCCACTCCGGGGTCGGCTATCGCATGGTGGTCGAGTTGATCCAACGGGGCGTGATCGGCAAAGTCAGAGAAGCCCACACCTGGTCCAATCGCCCGATCTGGCCGCAGGGCCTCGACCGTCCCGCCGGCTCGGATCCGGTTCCCGATACGCTCGACTGGGACGCGTGGCTGGGCGTCGCCCCCGAGCGGCCCTACAAGGCCGACTGGCCGGAGACGTTGGGCCACAAGGGTAAGAAACGCAACGTCTATGTGCCGTTCTCGTGGCGCGGCTGGTACGATTTCGGCGCCGGCGCCCTGGGGGATATGGGCTGTCACATTATCGACCCGGTCTATTGGTCGCTGGACCTGACGGCGCCGAACTGGGTCGAATACAACGGGCCCGCACCCAAGCCGGAGATGTTTCCAACGGAGGAAACACTCACGTATGAATTCCCCGGCACCCGGTACACGGGCGACAAGATCATCGTCAAGTGGTACGACGGAGGCCGCAAGCCCCCGCGGGAATTGGCGCAGATGGGCGTACAGGAAACAGGCAGAGACAAAGGCAAACCCCGGGAGCTGCCCAGCAACGGCTCCCTGTTCATCGGGTCCAAGGGCGTGTTGATGTGTCCGCACGGCGGCGGACCGCAACTATTCCCCGGCGAGCATTTCAAGGGCGTGGATCGTCCGAAGCTCCGGGGCATGGACCACTACATGAACTGGACGAACGCCATCAAGACCGACGGCAAGACCAACTGCCCCTTTGCCTATGCCGGCCGATTGACCGAAACCGTTCTGTTGGGCGTCATCGCCTCGCGCGTCCCCGGCCGGCGTCTCGGTTGGGACTCGAAGGGGCTGCGCTTTACGAATTCCGACAGGGCCAATCGCTTCGTGCGCGAGGACTACCGCAAAGGATGGGAAGTCAAGGGCCTGAGTTGATACAGGCGTCGTTGGGGCGTCCGGCACGTTTCGACTGACACGTTCATTGTTTATATGAGGTCAACGTCCATGTACAAAGGACAATGATCGGACGCTTTCGGATCGTTCTCTCCGACGTCGTCGAAACGCTGCCCGCCAAAGCGTTCGGCCCGCCACGGCAGGCCGCGGCGTTCGATCCCCGGCCGGCCCGGATTATGATCGGCGAGGGCGCGAGACAACAGGAGATAATCGAGTTGATGATACTCGTCGCCCCCGGCCCAGTAGTGCGTCCAGCGCTGATTCACCGGCAGTCTGTTCACAACGTTCACAAGATGCGGGTGATTCAACAACGAGCCTAAGGCCGTCCCGGCACCGGGATAATCATTCAAGTCTCCGACAACCACGAAGTTGCCTGAAAAATCCGCCGGGCTCCACCAGTCATTCACGATGTCTCTAACGGCGGTGGCCTGTTCCTGACGGCGTGCGCGTGTTTCGGCTCTCCCGCCCATCATCGACTTCAGGTGATTCACATAAAGGGACAAAACATCCCCATCGATATGGACGTCCACCTCGAGACAGTCCCTCGAGAAAAGCCAGGTCGTGTTTGCGGCATTCCGCTCATCCCGATGGGAATGGGCGAATTCGAACGGGTAGCGACTGAGTACGGCCACGTCGATATACCGAGGATCGTGACTATCGATCAGCAGTCGGTGACGATACCGCATTGGCCCAAGGTACCGGGAGTTGAACCGCTCAAGCACCCCCATGTTTTCCACCTCCTGCAAACAGAGGACGTCCGCATTGACAGCACGAATGGCCGCCCCGGTAATTCGCTTGGCGTCATCATCAAGAAGTTGAAAGGCGAGTTGGTTTCTTGTGAATCCGTCATCGAGATTCGGGATGACATTGGCTCTGAAGCGGTACCGTGCGAACATGTTCTCAACGTTAAAAGTGGCGATACGTACCATTTTACACCTCCTTACGCCAATCTCTTGGCCTCTGAATAATCATTGAATTCTCGATAGCTCACCTTCTTTCCAGGCGGCATCACAGTTCTGCAAGACGGGCTTTAAGTCCTTAGCGTCTTTTCTGTTCCGTCCTATAGGAACGGGACTGAAGCATCCACTCATTACAAAGTACGAGCCTTTTGGGCCATGGGATCTCGGATTCGGCCCATCCTGATTTCTCCGAAAAGATCCTATGCTCCGTCTCTGTTTATAAAGCGATGTTCACGGAGTAAATATTGATCGTGATCTTCGGGAATATCCGAAAAAATTTTAACGATCTGTTGCGACGTTCTCTTATCTTGTTTCTAAACAAGGATTTAACGATTTTATGAATGGAGCCAAAAAGTCAAAAAAAAGTTCTTCCGAGCAATGCGTAGGTCAATATGCGATCCCCGGAACCGAGAGAGCATCCTTTTTCAGCCGAATTTCTTAAACTGATGCCGCTCCCAATCCGATATACGGGACAAGTGAAGTAAGTGCGAGTATCATGCGTACGTGCCAACGACCTGCCATGCACACATAGAGCAGTTATACTTGTCTGCTTCTCGAATCGGCACAGAACGATACCCGCAGTCTCTGAGAACGGGAATGGTTCATGATAGAGAGATATCATGAAAACGGTAAATCCCCATTCCTTCCTGCTCTCAACGGCAGTATTTCTTCTCGTGACATTAGCTTGCTCTGTTCACTGCTCGGCGCGCGACATATCAGACTTTGATCGTAAGTTAAGAGACGTTCGGTACACCGAATGGAAGGATGACACAGATTCGACCCTGCTGGAGGCAAAATGCCTGGCGCTGAGGGTCCGTCACAATTCGCCTTCGGAGATCGGCAAAATCTACTCCACGATCGCCTTTTTGTATTCGGATCGGGGATATGGGCCCGGCGACGATCCGAATATTGCCGCCCGGGCCTACCATTTTTCAATGATTGCCCTGGAATACCCGCTCGAACCCCTCACAGCTTGCGATCTATACACCCGAGCGGCCGATGCCCTCATGCGTCAAGCAAGGCGCGATCCGAACAGGCCGTTGGAGAAAATCCGCGAGGAAGCCATTGAGCTTTCTCTCAAAGGTCTCAAACTGGCGATAGAGAACGACGCCCCAATCGAATATCCAAAACCGCCGGATAAAGTAAGAAACGTCGGCTTTGCCTATGAGAAGCGATTGGAACAGTTGGTTCAAGACCATCGTCACCAGGCTGAGGCGTACGAGAAATGGCTTCACGACGTCAAATTCTACTGGCTCCGGAAAGGATTCATCCAGCGGTGTATCTCGCTATCGAGACACAAACCGTGCGATCAGGAAACCTTCGAGAAAAAAGCGCGTCAAATCCTCAAAGTCTATGAAAAAATCGCTGAGGAATTGATCGATGCCTCAGATGCCCTGGAGGGCACTGAGTCAGACGTCAAATAAGGTCCTTTCCGCTGCTTGCCTGGTGCGAATGACGTCTTTCGCACTCCGGGATGATTCCCCCATGAAATAGCTCATATGATCTCATTTTTTCTGTCACATCCCGCGCCCATAAGCGTCATACAATCACAATAAGGCAATAGGGGGCGTTCTGATTGATTTTCGGTTTGCAAAAACACCGAAGCAGTTTTATAATGCCGGTTTTGCAAAAATGGCGTTTTTCAATGCCTGACGTTTGAAGCTCGTTGAAAAGCAAGCATCGAGCACTCTGAATCGAGTATGTTTGAGTCATTGACGGAAAAATTTAATTCGGTGTTCCGGTCGCTGTCCGGCCGGGGCAGGATTACCGAGGCGAACATCTCGGACGCCATGCGCGAGGTCCGTAAGGCCCTTCTGGAAGCGGATGTCAACTACGCCGTCGTCAAGCAGTTCTGCAAGGACGTCAAGGACGCCGCCCTCGGCGCCGAGGTCATCAAAAGCCTCCATCCCGGCCAGGTGATGGTCAAAATCGTCAGCGACGAGCTGACCAAGCTCATGGGGCCGGTTGATACCCGCATCTATTACGTCTCGCCCGGCCCGACGGTCATTATGCTGGCCGGCCTGCAAGGGTGCGGCAAGACGACCACCGCCGCCAAGCTCGGTAAGCACATCCTTGCCGGCGGTCGCAAACCGCTTCTGGTCGCCGACGACCTGCAAAGACCCGCCGCTATCGAGCAGTTGAAGATTTTAGGCGAGCAGGTCGGTATCGACGTGTACAGCGAGGACAGCAAGAATTCCGTCAAGGTCGCCAAAAACGCTCTCAAGTACGCACGCCAGAACGGCCACCAGGTCGTCATCCTCGATACGGCGGGCCGGCTGCACATCGACCAGGATATGATGAACGAGGTCGCCGACGTGGCCAAGGCGACGACCCCGCACCAGATTTATCTCGTCTGCGACGCGATGACCGGTCAGGACGCCGTCAATTCCGCCAAGGAATTCAACGAGCGGCTCGAACTGGACGGCGTGATCCTGACCAAGCTCGACGGCGACGCCCGCGGCGGCGCGGCGCTGAGCGTTAAGGCCGTTACCGGCAAGCCCATCAAGTTCATCGGGATCGGCGAGAAGCTCGACAAGATCGAGGAATTTCATCCCGACCGGATGGCCGGAAGAATCTTAGGCATGGGCGATGTCGTCACCTTAGTCGAGAAGGCCCAGGAGCAATTCGACCAGGAAGAAGCCGTCAAGATGCAGAAGAAGATGGCCAAGGGCAGCTTCGGCTTCGACGATTTCCTCAAGCAGATGCAGGCCGTCAAGAAGATGGGCGGCATTAAAGATATGCTCAAGATGATGCCGGGGATGGGCGGCCAGGTCGAGGATATGGACCTCGACGGCGCCGAGATGGGGCAGATGGAAGCCATCGTACACTCGATGACGCTGAAGGAACGGCGCGATCCGGAGCTGATCGAATCGTCGAGACGACGGCGGATCGCCGCCGGGGCGGGCGTGCAGGTCCAGGATGTCTCCAGCCTGGTCAAGACGTTCAAGCGCAGCCGGGACATGCTCAAATCACTGAGCGGCGGCGGACTGGGCGGACTCAAGAACCTGCTCTCGGGCGGTCTGAGCATGGGCAAGCTCGGCCAGATGATGTCCAGCGGCCGGAAGATCAAACAGCGCTCGAAACGAAAACGCGTCATTAAGCGCAAAGGCAAGATCAAGAAACGACGATAAGCACGCCCTCGGATTCCATCCCTAAGAAGCCGTTTCAAAAAAACGCTTTTTTGATAAAACCTGAACATGGGATTATTGGTATGGCAGAAAAAAATCAAACGCGTCGGGATTTTTTGAGGCGTGCCGGAGCGCTGGTGGCCGGGGCGATGCTGGGCCGATCGAGCGTTGCACACGCCGGCGGTAAGCCGAACTTCATCATTATCTTCTGCGACGATATGGGTTATGGCGACGTCGGGTGTTTCGGCTCGACAAAGCACCGCACGCCGAACATCGACCGTATGGCCGCCGAGGGTATGCGGTTCACAAGCTTTTATGTGACCAGCGGCGTTTGCACGCCCTCGCGATCGAGCCTGATGACCGGTTGCTACCCCCGCCGGATTAATATGCACGAAAGCGATATGAACGAATGCGTGCTGTTCCCCGTCGCCCGCAAGGGGCTCAATCCGAACGAAATCACCATCGCCGACGTGCTCAAAGGCCGGGGCTACGCCACGGCGTGCGTCGGCAAATGGCACTTGGGCGACCAGCCGGAGTTTTTGCCGACGCGACAGGGTTTCGATTATTACTATGGTATCCCCTACAGCAACGACATGGGCGCCAGGCAACGGAAAAAGAATCCGCCGCTCCCGCTGTTAAGAAATGAAAAGGTCATCGAGGCCCCCGCCGATCAAAATACCCTGACCCGGCGATACACCGAGGAAGTCGTTAAGTTCATCACGGCCAACAAGGACCAACCTTTCTTTGTTTACCTGCCCCATACGATGCCGCACAATCCGGTGCATTCCAGCGAAAAGTTTCGCGGCAAAAGCGCCAACGGCGGCTACGGCGACTGCGTGGAAGAAATCGACTGGTCCACCGGCGAGATCCTGGCCACGCTCAAAAAGCTGGACATCGACGACCGCACGCTCGTTGTCTTCACCTCCGACAACGGCGCCGCCAGTCGATGGGGGGGCGGCAACCTGCCGCTCTCCGGTTTCAAGGGCAGCACGATGGAGGGCGGCATGCGCGAGCCCTGTGTGGTGTGGTGGCCGGGGCACGTTCCCGCCGGCAAGGCTTGCGACGAGCTTACAACCACGATAGACCTGTTACCGACGTTCGCTCGCCTGGCCGGCACGAAGGCGCCGACCGACCGGATCATCGACGGCAGAGATATCTGGCCGCTCATGGCCGGGCGGGACGGTGAGAAATCGCCTCACGAGGCATTTTATTATTACCAGATGGACCAGTTGCAGGCGGTACGAGATAACCGGTGGAAACTCCATCTGCCGCTTAAAGTCCAGCGGCGCCACTGGGGCAAAGGCATCCCGAACCGACCGATGGCATTATACGATTTGAAGGCCGATATCGGCGAGAAGACGAACGTTGCCGACCGGCATCCCGACGTGGTCAAGCGCCTTCTTGCCCTGGCGGAAAAGGCCCGCCTGGACCTGGGTGATGTCAATTATAAAGGAAATCAGCGTCCGGCCGGCTGGTTAGAGGTTGCAAAGCCTCTGGCAAAAGGTTAAAATGCAGGATTTGGATTTTCGATCCCCTTATCAAAAGGGATTTGGAGTACGATAATAGTGACGAATAAGATAACCATCGAAGAGTATCTTGAGAAAGTGGCACGCTTCTCCGGCAGCGACTATGGGAAGATGATCCGCACGCAGTTCCAGGATATCCACGGCGACAGCGAGTTGGCGATGCTCACAGCGCCGAGTGTGGAGGAATTGGACGAGATGCGAAAGGCCATCGCGATCATGACGCCGGACGAGAAAGAAAAGACCGACGACCTGACGGACGAGCAGATCCAAAAAATCGCCTCCGACGCCCAGATCGACCCGGCTAACCTGGCCATCTTTATGAACGGGTACGTCCTACACTGTAAACGCGTTCCGTGACGTTTTGTGAAAGTCGCGGGAATTGATTATACATTTTAGAAAGGAAAAATCATGGCAGTCAAATTGAGAATGATGAGATTGGGACGACGGCACCGGCCGTTCTTCAGGATTAATGCGATCGAATCAAGGGAGCCGCGGGATGGCCGCATCCTCGAAAAGCTGGGTCACTACGACCCCATCGAGAAAGACCCGGCCAAGCAGATCGTGCTGAACCGCGAACGGACGCATTATTGGCTCGACAAAGGGGCCGTACCGAGCGATACGGTGTCACAAATCCTGCTTCGCCTGGGAATTAAACATAAATACGCCGAGCAGAAAGCCGCTCGCCTGGCCAAGGCGAAAGCCGCCGCACGGGCCAAGGGCAAGCTATTCGATAATACGGAGAGAATCGCCGCGAAGAAGGCGGCTGAGGCAATAGAAGAAAAGGCCCAAGCCGAGGCCGACGCCAAGGCCAAAGCCGAAGCCGACGCCAAAGCCAAGGAAGAAGCTAAAGCCAAGGCCAAGGAAGAAGCCGAGGCGAAAGCCGATGCCGAAGCCATCGCACGGGCCGAGGCCGACGCGAAGGCTAAAGCAGCCAAAGAGAAAGCGAAGGCCGACGCCAAGGCCGCTGAAGAGAAGGCCAAGGCAGCAGAGGAAGCGCCCGCAGAAGCTCAGATAAAGCCGGAGGAGAAGGCCGAAGAAAAGTCGAAAGCCGACGTCGCCGAAGAAACGGCCGATGCCGAAACCGATGCTGAGGCTAAAGCGGCCGAAGAGAAAGCGAAGGCCGAAGCTGAGGTGAAAGCCGAAGAAGAGCCGAAGGCCGAGGTGGCGGAAGAAACCGCCGAGGCGAAAGCTGAAACGCCGGAGCCGGAGGCTAAGGCTGAAGTGAAAGAAGAAAAGACCGAAGTCGAGCCCGAGCCTGAAAAGCCTGAAACCAAGGCTGAGGCTGAGACGGCGGATGAAACGACTGATGATGATACGACGAAGGAATCGGCTTCGAGCTGATCGGCCGGTGAAAAGCGATGAGGATTGATGTTCTTACGCTTTTTCCACAGGCGTTCGAATCGCCTTTGAATTGCTCGATCTTAAAGCGGGCCCGGGACAACGGCTTGGTTGAAATCGCGCTGACCGACATCCGTGATTTTGCCGAAGACAATTACAGGAGGGTTGATGATAAACCCTATGGGGGTGGGCCGGGCATGGTCATGCTGCCCGGCCCTGTTTTTAACTGCGTCGAGCACGTCCAAGCCCTCCAGCCGGAACAAGGCCGGACCATCCTGCTGACACCCCAGGGACAACCATTCGACCAGGCCAAGGCGCGGGAATTATCTGCCGAGAAACGTTTGATTCTGATCGCCGGCAAATACGAGGGATTCGACGAACGAATTCGCACGGGCCTCGGCGCCGAGCAACTCTCGATCGGCGATTACGTCCTGAACGGCGGTGAATTAGCCGCGATGGTCGTCATCGACGCGGTCGTTCGATTATTGGACGGCGCGCTCGGCGACGACGATTCGGCCAAAGACGATTCGTTTAGTGAGGGGCTATTGGAGTATCCGCACTACACCCGGCCGGAGGTCTTTCGCGGTATGAAAGTTCCTGATATATTATTGAGCGGCGATCACGCCAAAATCGCCGAATGGCGACGCCGGCAAGCGATTGAAAGAACAAAAAAACAGCGTCCCGATCTCTTGAGGGATGCCATAAAGGAGTAATGAACGATGAAAGAGAAGGAGCAACCGCTCCCCAAACCAGGGCAAAAGCCCAAAACAACACCGGAAGCAGCCAAGTCGCTCGGTCCGGTGCCCAATCTCGAAGAGCACGTCAATCCCGAGTGGTGGCGGCAGATTTTCAATGCGACCTATCTGAAAACCGACGGCGACGTCGTGGACGATCCACAAGTAACGGCGAAGGAAGTGGACGTCTTCTGCGGGATTCTGAACATGTCCCCGGACGATAAGATTCTCGACCTTTGCTGCGGACAAGGCCGGGTGACGCTCGAGTTGGCCCATCGGGGATTCGTGAACGTCGAGGGTGTCGATCGCTCGCACTACCTCATCCAAAGAGCTAAAACCCAGGCGAAAAAGGAGTCGCTCGGGGTCAAATTCAGAGAAGGCGACGCCCGAAAGCTGCGCTATCCGCCCGACAGCTTCGACGTCGTTATGATTCTTGGAAACAGCTTTGGCTACTTCGAGACCGTCGAAGACGACGCCCGAGTCGCCAAAGAGGTCTTCCGGGTGCTCAAGCCCTGGGGAAAGCTGCTCATCGACGTCACCGACGGAGAGTATCTCCGGCGAAAATTTCAGCCGCGGTCCTGGGAGTGGATCGATAAGAAGTTCTTTGTGTGCCGCGAACGGTCGTTGTCTTCGGACAAGCAGCGCCTGATCTCGCGCGAAGTCGTCACGCACGTCGAAAAAGGCGTCATCGCCGATCAATTTTACGCCGAACGGCTGTACTCGCAAAAGAGTATCCGCGAGCTGCTCGAACAGGCCGGCTTCTCCGATGTCACCATACACGGCCAGATCACCGGCGACTCCCAGCGGAACCAGGACCTCGGTATGATGGAGAAACGCATTATCGTCACATCCGTCGTGAGGAAGGACTGGGCGCCCAAAAGACGCAAAAAGGAATTCAAAAACGTCACGGTCATTTTCGGCGATCCGAACAAGCCGGATCCGCTCAAGCCGCTGTGCGTTTTCGACGACGATGATTTCTACACGATCGACCAGCTTAAAGACGCGCTGCATTCACTCGACGGTTATCAATACACATATCTGAACAACCACGACACACTCTTCAACGACCTGGTTAAGATCGGACCGAAAACGGATTTCTTCCTGAACCTGTGCGATGAGGGCTACAACAACGATCCGCGAAAAGAGCTGCACGTCCCCGCCATGCTGGAAACGCTCAACCTGCCCTATACCGGCGGCGGCCCCCAGTGCCTGGCCTTCTGTTACGATAAATCTCTCGTTCGCGGCATCGCCAAGGAGATGGACATTCCCGTACCCGAAGCCTTCTTCATCCGACCCGAAGAAAGTACGTTCGAGCTGCCGTTCGCCTTCCCGGTCATCGCCAAACCTAATTTCGGCGATTCGAGCTTCGGCATCACCCAGAGAAGCGTCGCCAATTCCATCGAGCAACTCGTTAATGCCATCTCGGAAATTCGCGAAAAGTTCGGTTACGAAAAGCCGATCCTGATCGAGGAATTCCTTACCGGTATTGATTTCACCGTCGGTATCATCGGCAATCCGCCCGAATCTTATACAGTCCTGCCCATCATCCAGGAAGATTACTCAGCTCTGCCGCCCGACCTGCCGAAACTCTGCGGCTACGAGGCCAAATGGATGCCGGACTCGCCCTACTGGCAGATTAAGTCCGCCCCGGCCGACCTGCCGGACGACGTGGAAAAGGTCGTTGTCGAGTGCTGCCTCAAGCTCTTCGAGAGGCTCGAATGCCGGGATTATTGCCGGTTCGA
>Ga0180431_10007334_pt1 | contig 12879 bp, 10 predicted proteins | sample SS_ome_11_FD_132459 | JGI IMG/M metagenome (GOLD analysis project Ga0180431, IMG submission 132459) | Hypersaline lake sediment archaeal communities from the Salton Sea, California, USA - SS_1_MS_1 metaG | ecosystem: Environmental > Aquatic > Non-marine Saline and Alkaline > Hypersaline >... | reverse complement strand
AGAACAGATTGTTCGAATGTCACAACAGATGCTGGAACGACTCGGTTACCAAGTCACTGCCCGAACCAGCAGCATTGAAACACTGGAAGCGTTTCGGGCCGCTCCTGATAAGTTCGATCTTGTCATTACCGATACAACCATGCCCAATATGACGGGTATTGAGCTTGCCAGAAAACTCATGGAAATAAGATTTGATATTCCGATTATCATTTGTACCGGATTTTCGGAAAAAATCAGCCCGGATAAGGCAGCGGCCATGGGCATTCGCGGATATGTCATGAAGCCGATCGTTAAAAGTGAACTTGCTAAAAAGATCAGGGAAGTGTTGGATTAAAGCTGAAAAAGAAATAACTTCGTTCGCTTCGCTCACATTTGGAATGTTGGAATATTGGAACGCTGGAATATTGGGTTCTGGGAAAATGGAAAGTTGGGTTATTGTAAAATTCCTGTTGACGGGAATTAAATAGAGGAATGTCATGTTCTTTAAATCATTATTCCAATGTTCCATCATTCCATTTTTCCATGTCCGAGTTAAAAATGTAAGTCTATAAAATGCCTTTAATTTCAATTAATTGTAGAAATTCCGAGACGTTTGTTGAGAAGTTACCGTCTTCATGAATTACCACGATTCTTCTAAAAAATTCAATGATGCCTTTAAATGATCATATGAAAAGACCTCAAGTGAAACAACTTTTGTAAACTGTTTTAAAATTCCTATGACCGAGTCCATATTTTTTTTCGAAAGCCTGTCTAATGATGTGTGGTCATCCGTCTTATCAACGCCGTGAAGATGGATGATCGAAGTCCGGTTGCCATACCTGTTGAATACGGTTTCCATATCGAACCCGTATACCATGAGATGACCCAGATCGATACAGACCGAAAGGTTAAAATCCATCAAGATTTCTTCTACCCACTCTATTGGATATGTCAGGGTTTCGATTGAAATCAATTTAGAGTCTATCCCGGTAGCAATAAATTGCCCTACACTGCGGTAAAGACGTTCTCGCCACTTTTTTATGCGTTCAGTTTCCAATTCCTTTTCATCATATGAGAGATGCAAGGTGTAGGTAGAAGGAGAGAGTGAAGAAGTAAGGTCCATCACTCTTTTTAAGGTTTCCATGGCGGCATGCCGGATTGACGGCTCGGGATCACTCAAGGATATGTCGGTGGGCAGATGTACATTAAAGGTAAGATCAAACTCTTTTGATAACGACAAGAGCTTTTTTATCTCATGAGTTGACGGCAAACTGTCCGGAGCACTTTCAAAAAGCAAAAGTTCGATTTCATCCACATATGGGGCAAGCATTTTTATATTTTGCGCATAGCCGGCTGGGTATATGTAGGATGTGGTTCCTATTTTAAATGGATATAAACCTTTGTACGACTTGGGCAGGGTAGGCCATATTTTATTATTAGTCGTCTTCATAATTTGTTGAGGTTTTAGGGACTAAGCTCCATAAGCACTATGTTGTTTTAAAAGATGAACGTCCAACATCGAACGTCCAACGTTGAACGTCGAATAATGATGTCGCTCCGCTCCGCAATATAATTTCCTTTAACTTACTAAAATTGATGTAACATATAATGTGATCACCAAAACACAAAACCATATCAGTGCCGAAAGCATCATGAGGTCGCATGCCTTTTTAATATAATTCCGGTTGATGGGGTTAAAGGGTATTCCCAAATAAGGCTTGGACACGAGACGGCCGTGATAATAATTGGGGCCGCCGAGCCGAACCCCGAGGGCGCCTGCAAAAGCGGCTTCCGAATACCCGGCATTCGGGCTCGGATGGTTAGCCCCTTCGGTCAGGGCGGTTTGAAAAGTCCGTGCTCCTTTACCGTCAATTATTTGGGCTGCAAGGGATATGACAGGGATAGAGAAACGGGCCGGAATGAAATTGGCAATATCATCGATTCTGGCGGCAACTTTTCCGAAATCCCGGTATTTGTTATTTTTATACCCTATCATGGAATCGAGTGTGTTAATCATTTTATAAACCATTGCTAAAGGGGCGCCACCAATCGCGGCATAGAGAAGGGGTGATATGACGCCATCAACAAGGTTCTCACCGACAGTTTCCACCGTAGCACGGGAAATTTCCTCCGGGTTTAGGCTATCAACATCCCTGCCCACAATCAGGGAAACCTTTATTCTCGCATCATCAAGCCGGTTTTTAGTGAGAGCCTTGAAAACCGCCATGGCCGAGCTTTCCAGAGAACGAATTGAAATACAATAATAGATTATCAAAATCTCAACACCGGCCTTGACCAGAGGATGTAAGTATTGAGCGGTTTTGATCAAAATAAAGCTCAGAGTCCAGGTCCCCGCGATAAGGGATAGAGCAAAAACGGCACCGGAGATAGAAAGCCTTAAATGCAGATTCCTGAAGAACGGTTCACCGCCTGTTATGGCCCGGCCGAACCACCGAATGGGATGGGGTAAAATTCTTGGATCGCCTAAAACAAGATCAAGTATAAATGCAGCGGCTATGATATACCCTGTAGTAGAAAGTTCCATATGAAAAAAATTAACATCCAACGTCGAACATTGAATAATGATGTCGCTTCGCTCCATAATTTAATTTCATTTATTTTCAAAAATTATATTTCAAACCTTGAATGCTGATTTTTTTTCTTTTCAGCCAGTTTGATACTCGTAAGAAAAATCTTGCCCTTTGTTTTTGTCTTTCATTCAAAATTCGATGTTGGATGTTCGATGTTCATCTTTTAGTATGTTCGATGTTCATCTTTTAGTATGTTCGATGTTCATCTTTTTCAGCTGATTCTTCCTGAGAAATTCGGGCCAATAGTTTTTTCGCAAACATGCGGTTAATTTCACCTGTTTTCAAAGAAAATCGTACAAAGCGATCAGAAAGGCCACTGAAATTTGAGCAGTTTCTAATAAGTATCCGATCCTGTGCCAGATGGTTGCCAAGGCCGTCAGCCGTAAGGTTTCCGTAAAGTCTTGCAAGAATAAAAGAAGTGGTGCTCGGGAAAAGTTTTATGAAGGATGAATTTTTGAAGGTTTCAAACAGAAGGTCTCTTTCCTGAGCAATAAATTTTACCGTATTCTCAATAAACGTTTCGACTTCGGTCGTTTGTTTCATCAGATAATGCACTGCCATCTGGGCCAGGCTGTTAACACTCCATGGAAGTAAGTATGTTTTGAATTTTTTAATAATTATCGGAGATGATATCAGAAACCCGATCCTTAAACCAGGAATCCCGAAAAATTTAGACATTGAATTTAGAACCATTACATTTGAGAGCGTTGATCTTATCATGCTCTGCGTGTTGGACCCATCGACGAACATCAAATACGATTCGTCAATAACAAAATTTACATCTGCATGGTATTTGCAAAGCTGTTCAAGGTCCGCGGCCGGAATGATATTCCCTGTGGGATTGTTGGGATTGCATATGAAAACCGTATCATAGCTTTGGATCTGTTGTGCCGCTGCATTCATATCATGCTCGAAAGCGACAGATTCTCTTGCTGTTGAATAATTATAATCAATATTGTGCATGGCGCATGCATCTGCATAATCGGCATATGTAGGTCCGAAAATCAGCGCTCTTTTTGTCTCAAGGATTCGGGGTATGGAATAGATAAACTGTGTGGTTCCGTTTCCGGCAATAACCTGTTCCGGATCGATATGGTATCGTCCGGCAAACACATTCACCGTGCGATTCGCGTCCACTTCCGGTAGTGAGGATATGGTGTTTATATTTTCCTGAAGCAAGATAACAAGTTCTGCAGGAGGCCCCAATGGGTTCATATTACTGCTCATGTCCACAATTTCGGACGGATGGCAGCCAAGTTCTTGCGCCAGATCATAAATATTTCCACCGTGTCCTTTCAGCATGAATAGCTCCCCATTGAAACCAGTAAAAAAAGCATTGATTCCGTAACTTCAGTCATTGTTCCCAGCATGTCACCGGTAATGCATCCTATCCGTTTATTATAATAAAAAAGAATGGTTGAAGTTATAAATATAAAGCAAAAGTTTAACCATATTCCCTGCCATCCCAGAAAATATGAAAATATCACCGGAATAAGCAAACCGCAGAACGCATAAGGCTTCAACGGTTCTTCAAAACAATCTTGTCCGGTACCGCCGTCCGGTCTTCCATAAGCTAAAAAGCGTATGCCGAACACCATACCGCTCCGGGCATAAGCGGGGATAAGAGCGATCAAAAGTGCCCGGTTCGCGTCAAGATTCAGGATACCCCCCCATTTAACAGCCAATCCGCAAACGATCGCCACCAGACCCATGACGCCGATACGGCTGTCTTTCATTATGGATAGCGCCTTTTCTCTGCTATGGTGTCCCAGCAGGCCGTCGGCGGTATCACCCAGTCCGTCAAGATGAAGTGCTGCGGTAATAACTACAAGAAATACCACGTCGAGCACAGCGACGACAGGTTCTGACCAGAGTCTCAGGGCCATATAATCAAATATGGATAACAGGGTGCCTATTATCAATCCCACAATCGGGAAATACGGGATCATCCCCCTGGGATCGTATATGGCCGGTTTGCCCATGGGAATGATGGTGAGAAATTGTATTGCAGCGATTAACCGTTTCATTTTACTCCTACAGGGATGCCGGCAACCATCCATATCACTTTATTCGCACATGCCGCTACTTTCTGGTTCGTAAATCCGGCGATATCCCTGAAACGTCGGGCCAGCCTGTTTTCAGGGACAATGCCGGTTCCCACTTCGTTTGAAACTAAAATTATCGGACATTCGGCTTTTTCAAGAGATTGGATCAGTTTCCGGATGTGCCCGTCTATATTTTTCTGATGATCGTTTTCCAAAAGTAGATTGCTGATCCAAAGGGTCAGGCAATCCACCAGGATGACATTTTCTTCTCTATTGTTTTTGTTGATTTCTTCGGGTAAACGGATCAGCACTTCACGGGTTGTCCAGGCCCGGCTTCTCTGTTTTTTGTGATGTAATACCCGGTCTTCCATTTCTTTGTCATGGGGGATGCACGTGGCAATAAAGATTTTTTGTCCGGGAATTTTCTCTGCCAGTTCAAGCGCATAACCGCTCTTACCGCTTCTGCAGCCTCCGATAACCAAAACGGTTTCTTTCATTAATCCACGTCCTAACCCGGGAAATCCGGCAATACGAAATTTGATACATTTGTTAGCCGTCTAAATACTTAAAAATTTTTTCCGTGTCCACATACTTTTCAAAATGTTCGGCCAGAAGGTCATATTCTTTATTTCTGGCTGCAAGCCCATGGGTCTCGGTAAATTCCAGACCCCTGATGCCGATGTGGTTCAGCCAGCGCCGGGTAATATCCGGGGTGTCGAACAGACCATGGATATAGGTTCCCAGCACCCTCGCGTTGTTTGTCATACAACCGTCTTCTTTATTACAGGATATACTGTTTTGCTCAAGAACCCGAAACAAAGATTTTCCTGAAAAGCGGAGGGTTTGTCCCATATGGATTTCATATCCGGCGCCGGAAGTGCCCTCCCAGGAAAACTGAGTCAATGTGGTTGTTTTGGGCGCTTTTAGAATGGTTTCCACGGGCAGAAGTGACAGCCCTTGCATGGTGCCGGGATTTCCCTCCAGTCCGTCCGGATCGTGAACATACTTCCCCAGCATCTGGTAACCCCCACAAATGCCCAGTATATATCCCCCCTGACTTGCATAGGATACAAGCTTTTCCGTCCATCCGGTTTCTTTAAGCCATTTAAGGTCAAAGCACGTATTTTTGGATCCGGGAAGGATAACCGCCTGGAACAAATAAAGCTCCTGCGGTTTTTCAATGAAATAGATATTGATGCCCTCAATGCCGGAAAGAGGAGCAAAATCAGTAAAATTTGAAATGTGGGGGATGCGTATGACAGCGATTGCCGGTGTGTTGATGTCTTTATCCAAGACCTTGGAGGGATTTTCAATGACAACCGAATCTTCCGCTTCTATTGTTATATGATTATACCACGGAAGCACACCGAACACGTTCTTTTTTGTCTTTCGTTCTATCCAGTCTATCCCCTCTTTAAATAGCTGAATATCCCCCCTGAAACGGTTTATAATAAATCCGGATATCTGGTTTTGTCGCGATTCCGGAAGACATTCCAGCGTTCCGACGATCTGCGCAAAGACGCCTCCTTTGTGGATATCCGCCACCAGAATAACAGATGCACCTGCATATTCCGCCATTCGGAAGTTAACGATATCATCGGGCATAAGGTTAACTTCAGCACAGGAACCGGCGCCTTCCATCACAATAAGCTCGTATTCATCTCTTAATCGATCCAGGGCCGCGCATGTTCGTGAAAAGAATTGCTCCTTTTCTTTGTGGTAATTGACTGCTGTAGTGTTTCCGATCGCTTTTCCGAAAAATACGACCTGTGAACCCACATCACTGGTCGGTTTTAAAAGGATGGGATTCATATCCACATGAGGCGGTATTCTTGCTGCTTCCGCCTGAACAATTTGTGCCCGGCCCATTTCCAATCCTTCCGGAGTGATGCCGGAATTGTTCGACATATTCTGTGCCTTAAATGGTGCGACAGCTATCCCCTTATTTACAAAAAAACGGCACATCGCCGTTGTAATAATACTTTTCCCCACCTCGGAACCGGTTCCGAATACGGCAAGGCAAGGCGCCTTTTTGTTATTTTTCAATTCCAACCCTGGCTTTCACTCCTTTTTGATAGTAATGTTTGATCTCCTTCATCTCTGTAACCAGATCCGCCCGTTCGATGATTTCAGGCCTTGCGTCCCTGCCGGTAATGACTATTTCTACATCATCCGGTTTTTTGTCAATAATTTTAAGAAGATCTTCTACTGAGAAGAGCCCGCACGTTACGGCAACATTGGCTTCTTCAAGTATAATCACATGATATTCTCTTAATTCGATGATGTTTTCTATACGTTCAAGACCCCTCTCGGCAGCTTCGATATCCTCGGGCGACGGGATTCCTTTGATAAATCGGCCTCGGCCGTACTGTTCGATGGTAATAAGATCGGAAAACCTTTTGAGTGCATTAATTTCGCTGTACTCACCCATCTTGATGAACTGTGCAATAAATACGTTCAACCCCGCACCAGCGGCCCTTATGGCCAAACCCAAAGCGGCCGTGGTTTTTCCCTTTCCGTTTCCGGTGTAAACCTGTACATATCCTTTCATAAAATATCTCCCGAATATTTTACCCCATACCCTCTGGGCATAATCATAAAATCGAGATATTCAAAAGATACGCTGCTTCCAATAAGCACCGTTGTCTGCATGTTACCGTTACCCGTTGTCTTGTATAAATTTTTGGGGTACCGGAGTCACTCGCGGAGTTTTGCCGAGAGGGCTCTCATCCACTAAAAGTGTGCAGCCATAAACTTGTTCCAATGTTTGGAACGTGAGAACCTCTTTTGGACTCCCCAGCCGAACCATTTCTCCTTTATTGAGTAAAAGCAAACGATCCCCGTACATTGCCGCCAGATTGACGTCATGGGAAACCATAACCACGGTTATTCCCCTTTCATGTTTTAGTTTTTCCATTAAATCCATGAGCCGGACCTGGTGGGCAAGATCTAATGAAGCAGTGGGTTCGTCAAGAAGAATAATTTCGGGTTCCTGACAAATGGCCTTTGCAACAAAGACCCGCTGCTGTTCCCCACCGCTTAACTGGTCTAATTTCCGATGTGCCAGATGTTCTACGCCGGTAAAAGCCAGGGCTTGCGTTGCAATTTTTAAATCTTTTTCTTGTTCGATCCCCAGCATGCCGAGATAGGGGGATCGTCCCATGAGTACGATTTCGGTTACCGTAAAAGGGAAATCTACCGGTATCATCTGCGGAACAAAAGCAATGGTTCGCGCCAGAGCCTTTCGGCTGTATTGATCCATGGGACGATCCAAAATCTTTAGTTGATCGAATTGAGATTTTAAAATCCCGGCCATCACTTTCATCAATGTGGTTTTTCCGGAACCGTTTGGGCCGATGATAATGAAAAAACCACCCGTTGTGACAGAAAAGGTAAGATTTTTCAGCGCCGGAAAATCTCCATAATAATAATTCAGATTTTTAACATCTATCGCCAAGGTAGTTCGCTCCGCTCATCCCGCTATATAGCGGGAGAATGTTGGAATATTGGAACACTGGAATATTGGGTTCTGGGAAAATGGTATGTTGGGTTATTGTAAAATTTCTTTTGGCGGCGATTAAATAGAAGAATATCATCTTCTTTAAATCATTATCCCAATATTCCATCATTCCAATAATCCATGACCGAGTTAAAAATATAAGCCTAAAAACACTTGTATTTCCAATATAATGTAGAATCTCCGAGCCGTCATACTATCGCCGGATTTTTTTTAATAAAAAAATAAAAAGGGGCGCACCGATCATTGCGGTAATGACCCCCGCAGGCATTTCGCCTTGTTTGGGAAGAACCCTTGCCAGGATGTCGCAAGAAACAAGGTAGGCGCCACCGCCAAGGATACATGCCGGAACAAGCACACGGTGGTCCGGCCCGAAAACAAGTCGAAAAAGATGCGGCACAACCAGTCCCACAAAGCCGACAAGCCCGCAGTAAGAAACCGTTGCGCTGACCATAAAAGACGTGGCCACCAGCAGGATAACGGTTACCGATTTTATATTTACTCCCAGGGTTTGTGCCGTTTCTTTGCCCATCAGTAGCAGATTCATTGAATTGGAAAACCAGAAAATCAGGATAAAACAGGGGCAAAGTATTGCGGCAAGTATTCCCACCTGGCCGATATCGACCATTGAAAGGTCACCCATAAGCCAGAAAATAATATTATGAAGCCTGGAGTCCTGGGTCATAGAAACGAGAAACATGATGACTGCCGCACAGAAAGCGTTTACCATAACCCCCGAAAGAAGGAGTGCATCTTTTTTAAGAATGGTTTGTCCCGATGACATGACAAGAATAAGCAAAAGTATAGCGATACTTCCGGCAAAAGCCATGAGGCTTACCCCGGGAAACCTTGAGAATCCGATCAGGATTCCGATAATGGCTCCGATGGCCGACCCTCCGGAAATTCCAAGGATATATGGCTCAGCCAGCGGATTGCGAAGCAGAGCCTGAAAAACAAGACCTCCCAAAGAAAGGGCCGCACCCACCAGAGTTGCCAGCAGAACCCGTGGAAAACGAATCTGCCAGATAATGGTATCCAGCATGGGATCAGATTCTCTTGCTTTAAGCAAGCTTTGAAAAAACATCTTGATCCCACTGGTAGTCGATCCCATGGAAATCCCCAGAAACATTGCGATAAGCAATAAAAGTACAAGAGACAACGAAATAACCGATAGTCGTTTTAAGAGCAATGGTGTTTTAGGTTTCACTGCGTTTCATCAAAAAGTTTGGGATGTATCAGTTTGACCAGCAACTCAAGACCGTCCACCAACCGCGGCGTGGGGCGGTCAAAACAATTGGAGTCCACAAGAAAAATGCGATGATCTCGAATCGCAGGCATATCCGGCCAGCGGCTCCACTCCGCCTTGACCTTCTCAAAAACCGTGGCACGAGCCATGGAGGTGATAATGAAGACTTCCGGAGAGAGGATAAGGACCTGTTCCCGGCTGAACCGCGGGTAGGCAACCGGCCCTTGGGCCAGGTTTTTTCCGCCTGCAAGGACAATGAGTTCATGGATAAAGGTATCGGTTCCCACAGATACAATCGGGGAAATACCGATCTGGAAAAAGACCCGGGGACGGTATCCGGCGGTTGCTACCAGGGACTCAACTTTAAGAACCCGGGATCGCATGCGTTGAACGAGAAGTTGGGCCTGTTGGTCGGCATTCAAAAGGTTGCCGATTTCCAGAACGGTTTGCATGACCGTTTCCAGATTCCTGGGATCTACGGCATATACGGGTATGTTAAGAGATTCCAGACGGCGGGCGACCACCCTGGGATTGCCGTCCTTGATAGCGATACAAAGATCAGGTTTTAACGCCACTATTTTTTCCAAATTGAGCTGAACATAAGAGCCCACTTTGGGGAGACTCACGGCCGCAGGGGGAAAGTCGCTATATAGAGTGACCCCTTTTAAGAGGTTTTCCTGGTCCAGGGCGTAAATGATTTCCGTGATACTCGGGGCCAGGGCCACAATCCGTTGCGGGTTATCCGGTACCGTGATCTGACGTCCCAGCTGATCCGTTACGATTTTTGCATCAGATGGCATAACCATGACGGTAAAAAGGAATACCATCATCATTAAAAAGACGACCCTGGATTTATTTTTTATCATTTTTTTACTCAAAAAAAAACCGGATCGAAGCTAAATCGATCCGGGGATGTCCCTTTTTTAATCCTCAAGATCTTTAAAGCAAAACTCAGCTCACGATAGTTTGGCTTTAAGGTTCAGACAGGTCTTCTGACTTTCGAATCATCCTAATAACCGCGCCTTCCCATCCGGTTGAATCAGACAGTGGCGTTCTGCGGTGTTCGTCCCCGATTACAGCGGCGGGCCCGTCCCCGAATTTCACGGGATTCCCTATTCGTCTCATATGAGCATCTGAACACAAATATTACCTGAATTTTGCATATGAAAGCCTCCGACTCGTGCAAAATTCAGGTATTAAAATAATTAAAAAATAACAAAAAAGTCAATAAAATTATACAATGGCGTCAGTACGACCCATTTAAATCCCAATACGCGGAGAACGCTTCACGACGGCGTGTATCTCTTTCCAACCGACTGAAACTTGTGCTTAAGCAACCGTAAGCCCGAGCCGCGCCAGAGTTGTTAAGAATATTTTTTTATAAATTATTCCATTGCATTTTTAAATAATAATTTCATTCGGCTCGGGCAAACGCGTGCTAAAGCCCTTCAAACAGTCAGTCGGTTTCCAAGAGAAACACCCCGTCGTTACGCTGTACCGAGATCACATGCGTTTACCCTGAAAATGGTGTCCCTTTTACAATACTGCATAGACTCATAAAACTTCATTTCTCACAACAATGACGGGGTGCACTCTTTGCAATTCCTGCTGAATGGTGATAACTAAAAAATAATGAACTCGTAAAAAGTCCGATTTAGACGGTTTCGTAACAAGTTCAAATTCCCCCGAACAAATCTCTCGGGATAAAAAGGCGTCGCAAATTTTGTAATCATGAGGCGTACTTTTCGTAAGTTGAATGATTGCGAAATGCAGCACAACGTCCCGCTGAACTAAAGCGGGAGACTTTTTACGAGACCGTCAAAAAATGAACTACTGTAACTTTAAATGAGCCGGAGGCTTTCATATGCAAGGCCTTGCGATATATACCAGCAACCACATGGAGATCCTTGCCCAACAACTGGCACGGATGGTCAGAGAACCACTCCCTTCTCCGCTGGTCCCGGAGATTATCGTTGTTCAGAGCAGGGGAATGGAGCGCTGGGTTTCCATGGAGATCGCCAGGCACAACAGTATTTGCGCCAACTGTTCTTTTCTTTTTCCCAACCTGTTTTTGCAGGAAATTGCTAAAACAATCATTCCTGATTTGCCGGAAGACTCCCCGTTTGATCCGGTTGCAATGACCTTCAAGATCATGAATGTCTTGCAGTCATCCATTCATTTGCCGGGTTATGAAAGCCTGAAAAGATATATGGTTGATGATAAAAATGGCATGAAGCGGTTTCAGATTTCGCAAAAAATAGCGGATCTGTTTGATCAGTACCTTGTTTTCAGGCCGGAAATGATTTTTAGATGGGAAAAAGGCAAAGAAGACCACTGGCAGGCACAGCTTTGGAGAGAGATTTCATCCGGAACAAAAAGTTTGCATCGAGCCCGGATGCGAAAAACCCTTCTTCAAAAGATCAAAAAACAACCCCATGAAATAAAAAATCTTCCTGATCGTATATCCATATTCGGAATATCTTATCTGCCCCCGTTTCATCTGGAGGCATTTATTGAAATATCCCGGCTTTCTCAGGTGAATCTTTTTCTGATGAACCCGTGCAGGGAATATTGGGCGGAGATTGTTTCCCCCAGGCAAATAAAAGAGATACAGAAAAAATATATAACATCAACAGGGATCACAGAGGAACTCTACCTGGAAGAGGGGAACCGGTTCCTGGCCTCCATGGGGACGTTGGGGAGAAATTTCTTTTCAATGATCAGCGGGATTGATTGCCGGATGTTCGAGCAATTCGAGGATCCGGACGAGCATCATATGCTTTCTAAAATTCAACGGGATATTTACCATTTAAAGGACCGAAAAATTTATCCCCAAGATTCATCTCCCGACCTTGAACCCGGGGATATTTGCCCCCCATCACCCCACACGGACACCATGCAACGGGATGTTGACACTTCAATTCAGATTCATTCCTGCCACAGTCCCATGCGGGAGATTGAAGTTCTCCATGACAATCTCCTTGCCATGTTTGAAGAAGATCCTGATCTTTTGCCCAAAGATATTGTGGTGATGGCCCCTGATATAGAATCCTATGCACCATTCATACAGGCCGTGTTTGACGCACAGACAGATGAAGAGCTCCGTATTCCTTTCACCATTGCGGACCGGGGATTAAAAAAAGAAAGTCTTATCATCCAAGGATTTATGTCCATACTCGATCTCAAAGGCAGCAGGCTCGGCACAACCCGTGTGATGGCATTGCTGGAATCTGAGGGGATAAAAAAGCAATTCGGTCTGACGGAATCGGACATTGAAATTGTAGAACGCTGGATTACAGAGACAAATATCCGGTGGGGAATCGATGCTGATTTTCGTCGTGAGCTTGGGCTTCCCGGTTTCTCTGAAAATACATGGAAAGCCGGAATTCAAAGACTTCTTTTGGGGTATGCCATGCCGGGCCTGGACCGCAAACTGTTTTCAGGAATACTTCCTTATGACCCCATTGAAGGAGGAGACGTAAAGATACTGGGTAAGTTTCT
>Ga0180431_10007333_pt1 | contig 12879 bp, 9 predicted proteins | sample SS_ome_11_FD_132459 | JGI IMG/M metagenome (GOLD analysis project Ga0180431, IMG submission 132459) | Hypersaline lake sediment archaeal communities from the Salton Sea, California, USA - SS_1_MS_1 metaG | ecosystem: Environmental > Aquatic > Non-marine Saline and Alkaline > Hypersaline >... | reverse complement strand
TCCTTGGCAAACGTAGATACTGCCTTCTTTATTGCCCTACTCTGAAGTAAAGCTCCAGTGTTTCTTGATATCTCAGTCTGAAAAGGTACACCAGTAGCTCGGTATACATTCGTAACAAACTTATTGAACATGTCCATACCAGTTTTAAAGTCGCCTCTGTTACCGCCCATAGCTAGTGCAGGATCGTGTATGTATGTCATAGTATTTAATATCTCACCAAACTCTCTACGCTTATCTGCATCCTTAAGCATTGTCATACCATCAATCATTGTCTGGCCAAATGCTTTGAATTGGTTATCAGAAGATGCCATAGAATATTGTAGGCTCAAAGTTACACCATCATACATCGAAGTGAATAAAGAACTACCTAGCTTTGTCATACTGTTTAATGCTCTAAGTACGTTAACCATATTGGTAACAGCACCCTTTGGAGTATGGGGATTAGCAGATACTACTTTATAAGAATCTTGAATGGTATGCATCTTCAATTGGTAATCGTTAATAAGCTTATTTGTTTCATCAGGAGTAAACTTACCTTCCACAGACTTTCTAAAGTCTGCTTCCATCTCAGACATAACCTGATTAAAGTTTTCTTCTGAGCGTACGCCAAGAGTCTTTACCGTTGAGTAAGTCTTGGCAGCCTGATCCATAGCTATCTCCATGTTTTCAACCAAGCCAACATGATCTGATACTTCTTTAAAGAATTTACTTTCATCCATACCAGATTTAAATTCTAGTTTTCTGTTTTTAAGTTTAGACATAAAGCCTGACTTCTGAGCCTGACCCTTAAACATATCTTTAGAAGCTACAATAGCTTCGTGCAAATCTTTAATTGCCGCACTTTTCTTTACCGGATCTGCCAATACATTCTTAGTGAACATATCTTCCATATTAGCATGCTTCTCTAACAAAGCTTCAAATCCATCAGCACCCATAGAGGTTAGTTTAGTCTTGCTATACGTGTGCTTGTATAACCAATCTCTTCTTTCCGCTATAGGTATACCTACAGATCTCTGATTGTTAAGCATAAGATCTGTTGACTTCTTAGATACATCAGCTATACGCATAGCAATCTCTGCCTGCTCCTTAGAGTACCCCTCTGGTAAATCTTCCATTACGCTTTTCTTTTTGTTTGCCTTACGCCAAACCTGCTCAGCTACCAAGTCGTCATACTTTCCTGAAACATAATGCTCGAACACTCCTGCCCTCTTAAGTCCACCGTAATGAGCGTTCTTTAAAAGGTTAGCCTCGACTCTGTATAAAGTATCAATAGAGCTTTTACCTTCTATCTTACTTAAGAATTGTTTAGTATAGTGCTTGATCTTAGCCTTAGCATCTTTAATTGTATTTATTTCTTTAGTAAACCCAGAAGATATCTCGTTCTTAAGTTTAGATCTTTTAATCTCATCACCTACTCGGATCATAGAATACTCACGCATCTTCTTGCTCTCAAGCTTAGTTATATCCAAGATTTCTTTTCTTAAGTTTTCTATAGGTACTTCTTTATTCTCTTCAAGCAATGCTACTATAGACTCTTCTAAGTCTTTAGCTCTTTCCTTATCCAAGAAACCAAAAGCATTTATAGTTTCAGATATACATTTAGAATCTACCTTAGCCATTATTATCCTTTAAACGCTTGTATTACACAGTTCATTAAAGCCTTTCCTCCGACCTCATGTGAGTTAGCATTTTTCAATGCCTCAGCATGCTGTACGAACTCCTCACTAAATCCCTCTTCAGCTATATTATCTTTGTCTAGTCCATATGATTCAACTAAATTGTCAAAGTCCTCAGACTCTACTGTATCCATATCAGGAGCATTGTCCGCTTTGCTAACAGCTTCAGCCTCATAGTCAAGGTCAGACCTGTAATCGCCTAGCCTCTGCATTTCTTTCTGGTTATGTTCGCTTAACTTACCTAATACATTTTTAGCATCAGGATGGTTTTTGTCAAATGCTTGTGTAGGAATTGGATCGCTAATAGTATCGATGCCAGTTCTGGTACCGTCCGCTTTATTAAATACTACAATAGCATTACCACCATTTTCATGTGGAACAGATAGTCTGTACCCATCATAGCCTAACTTGGATATAGATTTATTCATAAGCTCAGCAGCCTCAGGAACACCCTCAAAAGATCCAAGGAGATCATCAATAGAATTTATCATATCGTCTATAGAAGAAGTTTCATCCATAGCCTGCTTAATAACATTGGTTAAAGCTTCCTCATTCCCCTTATACCCATTCTCAATAGCTGTCTTAGACAGTGAACTAGGAAGAGAATCATTAAGCTCCTCATATACATCCTGAGTAACTATCTTAGCGTCCTTCTTAAGACGTACCGCCTGCATCTCGCTGGATGTACCGTCCAAAGGAGTAACCCTATTGCTAACCAAGTTTGCATTGTCAGAGATTACAAATCCGCTATCTCCTCCATGTATTACTTGATCGCCCTTGCCAACAAAAAAGTCAGTCTCGGCTACATTAGATCTGTTTAGCTCAACCTGTACATAGTCCTGCTGTCCGGGTCTTTTAGTTGTATTTATAATATTATGCTTCTCTTCTACAAATGCAGGGTTAGGCTTTTTATTATTGGCAAAGTTCTTTAGCGCATGTTCATTAGCCTCTTGCATTACCTCAGGAGCTTTAGATCCATGTACAGATCCCTTCTCTCTAACTAATGCTCTGGCTGTTCTCATAATACCTTTAGCTTCCATACCTACGCCTAGTCCAGTACCCATAACAGTACCACCTATAACATTCATCATCCTTTGATAGTTGGATGTATTCTCCCTAGTAACAGTTTCTCCAAGTGGAACAGCTACTAAGTCAACCGCTAAAGATCCTGCTAAGTTTTCAATACCATTCCTAACAGTAGACTCTATCCAAGGATTCTTAATAGCATTTTTAAATGCACCACTTAAACTAGATACCATGCTTGCTGATTTGACAGCAGCCCCAATACCTACACCAGTAGCGATATTCACAGGATCTACAAAACCACCTGTTAAGCTACCTGCAAAAGAGGCTATAGTACCCATAGGTTCCTCAGATGCATTAGCTATTCTTGCTTCATTAATTCTTCTTTGGAAGTATCTATCAGCAGCTATCTTAGCCTCAAACTCTGATACAGGAGCATTGTCATCGTAGGCAATATCTGTATCTGCCAAGTTATATTTCTCGTTAGCTTCCGCGCCTGTCATGTTCTTATTAGATACAGCAGCTCCGGCAAATCTGTATAAAGATTTCATAGGGCCTGATTCAAATGATTCTTCTAACGAAGCTGTAAACGCATCAACAGCACCCTCTTCGCTATCGAAGGTACTCATTGTGTTTGAAAATTCTTGATCGTCGCCTGCGCCCCAGCTCATATTTCCCCTGCCTCACCATATTTAGTTTTTGGAATTATCCCAAAGCCTTCGCCTAACTTTGCACCTATAATAGATTTCTTATTATATTCATTATAGTAATCTTTAATTGCCACAGATAATGGCTCAGTAGTACCATCAACCTTAACAGGTATTTGACTAATTGCTCCCGTCTTAGGATCTTGTAGGTAAAACTTCATTCTACTACTGTCATTAGGATCCGGAGAAACTCTTACGTTATCCCCCATAGATTCTATAAATGCGTCAAACTGAGCTTCCTTGTCATAGGACAGTCCTGCTACAGCCTCTAACTTAGCAGCCATTAATGGATTACCTGCTGTAAATTTAGTGAACTTTTCAGTATCTAACTCAAGCCCCATCTCACCAAGGTGCTTCATTTCTTTAGCATCTGACAGCATATCGCTTAAGTTATCTGTATCAATGTTAAACTTTTCTGCGTATGCCTTAGACACACTTATCATATTGTTACCGTCAGTAGCCTGAGGAAACTCTTCTTTCATAAGTTCAATTGTCTCAGAGATAGCGTCGGTAACACTTAGATCAGGTTCCTTAGCAGCTCTATTAGCAGCTATATAAGCCACAGATTTAGCGTACCCATCATACCTAGCGTCGCCATACTTACCGAAGTAAAGCCCGTCGATATTATCTAATGAATCTTTCATTTCTTCTTTTACTTGGTTCATAAGCCTAGTCTCAACAGATCCCCTCTTAAGTATTCTATCTAATCCACTACCAACCTTTTTATCGTCAGCAATCTTCTGAAGGTTCTTTTTAAATCCCCCATGTCCTTGACCTAATTGCTGTCTGAATGAATCGGTACCTTCAGACGCATAGAATGTAGAGGCATCTACTCCACCCTTAGAAGCACTCTCTAGTAATGCTTTTCCGGCTGATGCTCCCCACCTACTTTGTATACCATCTGTATAGCTTAAGTAGCTATTACCATCAGGATCTTGTCCATCTCTCCAGCCTTTAAACAGCTTGGCATCGCTCTTTATATCTTGATTAGAAGTAAACCTAGTATCATCTGTAGAAATACCAAATGCTTGTTGTTGCTCTATAAGCTGAGGAACAACTGAATCAGGTCTATTGTTAGCTACCTGCATTTCAAGAGAAGGAGCAAAGCCTTTTTGAAATTCCCTTGGATCATCTTTCCTAACCTTAGCTAGCCTATACATCTCTACGTTGAACTTATCTACGACTGCTTTCTTAACCTCATCCTCACTTGCGTACTCCATCATTCCAGACGAAGCAATATCTCTAGCCGACTCGTTAAGGTAATCAGATACCTTCTTGGAAAACTGAGGATCGCTCATCTCTAAGTGACCTACCTCTCCCATAACTTTTATAGCCAGAGTTTTTCCTTCCATCATGGAAAAGTCCGATACCCTACTTTTAGGTGTCTCGCCTTCCATAAGTGAAGCGTTCATCTGCGTCTGACGTACATCAGAAAACTGCTTAGCAGAAGCACCTAGCTCCATAGGGGTATTTGTAGAGTTAGCTAATTTTTCTTTCGCTACCCTAGCCTTTCTCAAGTCAGAGATTTGTCTGCGCTCTATTGCTTTTTCTATCCTACGTGTAGCATCCCTTCTGTATTGTTCAGGTAAGTTACTTACCAATGCTTTTACTTCTGACTGCTTTTGGGTAGTATTCCCTTCAGGATGGCTAGCTATTATCTGGTCTGCTTTAATAGCTAGACCTTGATTAAAAGATTTATATAAGTTAGTAGCGTTATCTTTACCTACAATTAACTCGTTGTCTGCTACCTTAGAGTAGTACTTTGCTACATCCTCAGTAGAAGCTGCTCCATCAATTAATCTTTGCTGAAGAACTTGGCTCTCTGTTTGTAGCCCATTAAATGTATCTTTTGTTATTTCATTCTTGGCGTATGTCTTTGCCTTATTAACCATCTTTTCAGTATCGCCAAGTACATACTTGCCATACATTTCAGCAGCCTCAGGATTAGTTTGACCTGCTATATTTCTCTGGTTAAAAGCATTTACTCTTTCAGATATAATCTTTTCAAGAGGAGTATTTTCATTGACTACTTTACCATCAGGTAACTTAGTTCCTTTCTCAATAAACCCTGATTTAGACATACCAAATATATTCTCAAGTACAGGTACTTCCTTGTTCTCCCATTCATCGGCACCATCTCTAGCCACCTTCATAGACTCAACTCTGCGCTCAGCACTTTCCATTGCCTTACCAACTTGCCCAGCAACTTTTCCAAGTTCTCTTAGCTTTGAGCCTCCCGACTCTATCTGAAGAGGTCTAGCTGATTCTACCCTAGTGCTTGCTTCCGTTCTAAAATTTCCCTCAGGTATCCTTGGCATATATTCTCCTAACTAATTTGACCCTTGGCATATGCAGCACTTGCATTACCAAAAAATTCTAATGGAGCCATTTCAGCTTTAGTCTCCATCATTCGCTTCTGTACCTCTAGCTGAGTGTTCTCAAAGTCAGCCTCAAGCTGTCTAACCTTAGCGGCTTCCATAGCTTTGTTAGCTGTTTCCTGAAGTACATTTAATGCTGAGCCTTCAAGCTTTACACCAGATTTTATATACGTTGTAGCCTGTGCGCTTTTTACAGCCTCGCCTTTAGCAAATATATTCGCTACAGATAAGTCAGCTCTCGCCCCAATCTGAGCTTGTCTAGCTTCTAGTGATGAAGCCTGTAACGATGAGTTAGCCCACTTAGTATAGCTATCAGCTAACTCAGCACCAATTAGACTTGCGGAAGATACATTCTTCCACTGACTTGGTGTACCACCAAACCTGTCAGCCAGATACTCTGAGTTAGATACGGCTTTTGCATAATCGTAGTCTGCTCTAGTCTTAGCCATCGTTGCTTACCCCTCTTATAACTAAGCCGGATATATAACAAGGTTCGGCTTTGTCGTTCTGTATATGTATAACATGATCGTACTCCGGATTTCCTGTAACTGCAACCTCATCTCTTCCAGTAAAGATCTCGCCATTATCGGGAATACGTTCTTCCATATTATAACCATCCGTACCAATCTTATAACTACGCGTGTTATTAATTCGTACAGACGCTTTATCAATTCTTTTAAGCCCAAGCTGTGCAGTACCCCATTGTTGTCCTGCCTCTATAGGAGCAGTAGCAATATGAAATCTATACGTAAGTCCGTAAGCTACATCGACATAGGCAGTACCCAAGTCGTATGTGTCTCCGTCAACAATGAATGTAATCTCATCTACGCTAGATCCCTGAGTAGCAAATACTGTAACTTCAGTACCTATCTCAAAATGCCCTGTTGGTATCACTTGGTTATCTCTTGTAAATAGACAGGTAATACCGCCATCATTAAAGAAGTTAACTAGCCCTGTGCCAGTAAAATCTATGAACGTATTTGACTGAGCGTTAGCCAAGCTAGTAGCTAGTCTGAAACCAGAGATGTCTCCGTTTTGATATGGTATTGCATAGTACGTAGTGTTGAGACTTAGCCCTGTACCAGATAAAATACTTCCGTTAGTTGAACTAAACTCTACCTCGTCACCAACTTTTAGTTGTGAGAAGTCATAATGCATGTAGTTGTTTGTCTTATCCATATTGTACAATGTAACAAACTCTTCTTGTCTGAAGAATCTTAGCCCATCCATAAAGCTTAATTTATCTTGGATGTTAAAGAATCCAAAGTTGATAGGCTCTACTAAGTTTCTATCTATTTTTTCCAAATAGAGAAGTCCATCTTTCCTCTGCACAAGTACTGACATATAGTCTTTAGAGTCCTCATTTACACCAAAGGCTACGTCGTACACGTATCCCTCAATGTCATGCTTAGTAAATGCACTTGTCTGAGTTTCATTGTTCAGTGTAAGAGATACCAGTTTACCTGCTACGGCCATATAAGCGATGTTAAGTTCTTCGTGCCACGCTAGTGCATCTATCCTACCATCCAGTAAGTCATCATTAAGTATAGATACTTCTTTAGTTATATAAGATCCATTAGATTCATTGTATGTGAACAAGTGAAGAGACTGCCTGCTTCTACTAACAAATAATATTGTATTATCGTAAGTCAGTGATAGACCCTTAAAAGATCCATGAGTTGTATGTGGTCTAGCAGATATATTCTTTTGGGATATAGCTGATCCGTTACCAGATACAATAAATTCTTGGTTAGATGTACCTACCATAAAGTTTACAGACGACTCCATAAATGTAATAGCTGATCCATTTTTAGTAGATAGCGTAAATTGGTATGGATCTGTCTCTAAAATGTCTCCATCATATGTATGATAGAACCTAGCATTATCTACTCTATATATACTAGATCCAGTTGTTTTTACCCAAGAGAAAGATGAGCTGTAGTATCGCTTATCTAAAAAGAAATATGGTGTATTTGTTTTAGATCCCCATATTGTAGCAGGATAAGAAGGCGATCCCCCAAATACAACTCTGGCTTCGTCGACACATACTGTCTTAGGATATCCTAGCCTGCTACTCCATGCTGATTGGTACCACTCATCAAAGTAGTCGGTAGAGGTTCCAGATAGTTTGTATGTATCATCCCCTCCTGTGTTGCTGAAGTTTAGAGTACTTAAAGTATCACCAAATATGTAAGAAAAGTCAGGAGTACAGTTAACTAAAGTAGAGCTAACATACCCTGTAATACGATAGCTTTCAGTAGCAATACGTACTCCGTTCTGTATATTACATGGGCCTGTAATCATTATTCTTTCGCCAACCATATCAGAGGTAAAATAGGAAGCGTCTGTTTGTAGCTGATCTCCACCACCTGATATACCTAGTACTTTTATCTTAATCCCTCCACCAACTTGAACCATTGGAGTAGTGCCATAGTATGAAGGATAATTTCCAGCCCTAGGAGATAATTCGTATGCTCTCGCTAATTTAATTACGCCATTTAGATCTTCCATCTCTACGTATAGAGGAGGCTTAGTACCTGAATAGTGCGCTACTATAACAGTGTTCTCGTGTACCGCTATATTAAAATCTTCAGCTAAGTAGGTTCCAGCATAAGATATGAACCCATTGGATACATCTCTTCCTTCTCCGTCTAGTATTCTTAGTACTGTGTTATAGAAAAGAAAGAATAATGTTTTATTACCAAATAGGGTAACAGATTTAATAACGGGTTTTGAGTTTGTAGGTATAGACCCAACACACATAATTGGTTGAAGGCCAAACCTTTTATAGGCTCCACCATGCTTGCCAATTAAAGCATTGGTTCCTATAGATAAAGCTTCTTGGTATTCTCGTATATCTATACGGCCAAATAACTTAGGCGATATTTCACCTGCCTTAAAACTAGTTTGTCCTCTTATAAATTTCATAGTCTACTGCCCGTCCACGTATTGTACTCTAGGTTATCTACAGTTATTTCCATAGCTCCATGAGATCTAGCCTGACCTATCCAAAATTCGTACTCTTGAAAAAGCTCTTGCTTCTGAGTACTGCTTTGGTTAATTGCGTAGCATAGGTCATGCGCTAAGGCACACGATAAAGCCTCTTTAAAGTCCTCATCAAAATACGCTTCTAGTACATTACTAGTTATATACTTTAAATTAATTATATCTAATTCAGATACTATCTGACGACCCTCTACAGAGTAGTGGTATTCAGTAGTCTTAGATGTATCGTAGTCTGCCATAGCGCCGACAATACGTATACAGTCAAGTGGTTGCTCAAAATAGTTCTCAGTACCAAACTCAGGAGTAAACGATACAGGAGATAACTTAGATCTCTTGATAGCAAACTTCCAAGGATGTGAACGTAAAACCCTATTCTTTATTTTTGTGTACTGTTCTTGGCACAGTCTGGCCCTTTTATTATCGTCAGTCAGAGCGTTGATTCTTTCAGCTCCGAGTTTGATAAGTGCAGAATTACAAATGTCTACATCAACTGACATGATCCCTCCAATAAAACAGGGGCTAAGTTATAAGCCTAGCCCCATTATACATGATTAAGCCGAGGAACGGAAACTTAATCTAGTGAGTATTCAACCCAGATTTTACCTGAAGCAGAAGCATCACCGTCTAAAGTACAAACAAGGTCAGTACTTTGAGATAGTTTATCCCCTACAGAAACACTGAAAGAAGGTGCTGTACCAGCTCCAATGTTACCGAAAGCTAAAATAAAAGCTCCAGCAGGTAGTTTCGCGAAATAAACATCGTCTGAGCCAGCAGCTCCAGAGAAGCTATCAATCGCTACACGTTGTTTCCCGTTGTATTCACCAATAGCAGCCGCCTCAGACGGTTCATTGATAAACTCTTTTTGGTAATTTGATCCATAAATATCAGCCATGATTTACCCCTTATTCCTTACAAAGTACTTCTACAACTTTCACTTCTTCAAGTCTTGTAGCACCCATTGACATTGAAGCGTAAACTTGCTTAGCATAGTGCTTAGCAGGTAACTCATCAATTCTACCTTTAACATCTGAACCAAGAGCTAACATTAACCCTGATCCTGCACAAGCAATTACTCTTCTAGCATTGATAGCAATAGTATCCGAACCAGAACCAAGTGATCCGTTAGACGCATCAAAGTTAGTAATAGCAGCAGAAGTAACAGGAAGTCTCTCAAGTCTGATGAATTTAAATCCCATAAAAGAATCAATGTCACCGTTAACTAAAGCTCTTACTGTGTTGTAATCTGCACTTGTAGTTTCTGTTTCACCTAATAGGTTATCAATTTGCTCAGCCTGACAGATGATATATAGTTGTTCCATATCAACTTCATTTTGGTTGAACTTTTTCTTGATAGCTCTAAGAGTTCTTACGTTTAATTTTGAACTTGCAGAACCATCGAAAGCACCAATCTTGTTAGCATCTTCTAATACCTTAGGTGTTCCACCTTCTTTACCTGCATAAGATGTTCCTAATGCAGCTTCGATGATGATATCATCCATTTTTCTACCCATTGCCATCATAGCAGCTTTCGCATACTGAGACTCTGGATCATGGATAAGTCTTAACTTATCTTCTTTATCAACTAAATCAGCCCAGAAATAGTCGTTCATTGTTACTCTTCTTCTCCCATGTGGAGTTTCTTGATACGTAGTATCTGAGTGACGACCGATTTTTTCTTGTGCTTCTACTGGCCCGTAGTGGTCATAAAACCCTGATTCACCATTTAATGTTTCTGTTCTAACAATTCCTCTAAGTCTTGAACCTTTTTGTTGACTTAGATGCCATACGTTAGAAGAGAATTGTTTTACCATATGTTCTGTTACAAATTGAGACATATTCAACTCCTAAAATTAGATTAATATTATTGTATGTTTTTCGACTGATTGCCCCTCTCGGGATCTATCTAAGCTATCTTTTGAAGGGATCGGTGAAACGATTGTCCCAGATCGCTGTATTAATATAATATACGAACAGGGGGCTGTGTCAACCCCCTAGTACGATTATCGTAGCATTTGAAATAATTTATTCACTTCTTCTACTGTTCTCTTATGGTCAGGGTGCATACTGTTGTAATATGCTCCATTCATATCCCCTTGAATTTCCCCTATTCTCTTCTGAGCATCGTCAGGAGAAAGAGAATAAGCAGGCTTAGAATCACCTTGAAAGCTATCTTCAGCAAAGAACTTCTTACCAATTTCATTGAATACCTTTATAATATTAGGATCATTACCTAAACCTGTTTCATTTAGATACGCCTTAAGATCTTCCCCACCAAATTCGCTTACTGCTAATTTAGCAGTATGTACGTTTTGCTCAAAGGCCTCGCCCCACTCTTCTTTAAGACCTGTAATCTTTTGAGTAAGCTCCTCCTCTTGGGCAGATTGCATACGCTCTACCTCTTGACTAGTATGATTATTAAGAAAATCAAACATAGCCTGAGCTTGATCTGGAAGTAATCTTTGCTCATAGGCAGTCTTTTTAAACGCTTCCATCATATCTTCTTTAAGGATAGACTTCTCAGGAGTAGCAACCTTGTACTCACCAAAGTCAGTAGGTAGTCCCATCTTGTGATAGAAAGCAGCTCTCTCTTCATCAGTAGAGTTAGCGTTAGGGATAATAACTTTATCAGCCCCCATCTTTCTTTGTGCGTGTACGTAAGACTTAATTAACGAAGGTACATCTTGGATTGCTTTAAGAGAAGTATCTCCTGCTATCTCAGGATCAATCCCTTCAAATCCACTCATCCACTCTGGAGCAGACGGTGCAGGATTTCCTCCGCCATCTACAGGAGCTAGACCTGTAGCAACTTCTGTTTCACTTGTAGCAGGTGCGCTTGCTGCCCCTGCCTCACCACCAATTAAACTTTCACTCATCGCGTTCCTCCTCTAATCTTCTAAGCATCTCATTCAGTTGATCCATGCTTGCATTTGTTGTTCTAATAATACGTAAGACTACACTACGCGCACCCTCATTAAAATGAGTTTCGTACGGATCTTTATCAAAAGTTGACATAGTGAAGTGACATGATTTCATCAAGTCCTCTAGTACAATTTTACCTGCCTCGGACTCGAATACTTCTTTGTAGGCACGCATAGTGGCCTTCATTTGTTTTGTCTTAAACATAGTTCCTCTTTATGTTTTATATTTGCTCAGCGTTGCTTAGCTTCTGTGCTGTATCAGCATCTACATTATCTTGTTGCGATTGCATCTGAGAAGCTTGTTGATCCGCAGCTTGTTGTCTTGCTTGCTCAACCTCTTGCCTTCCCCTTAGCATCTCTTCTGGTAATCCAAATACTTCGGCGTGATACCTTAGTACTTCATCACCATTTATATTCTCCATCATCTGCGGTTGCATTTCAATAATAGGTGCAACAGATTGTATAACTCTTGTAAACGTGTCAGCCTCTCCAGATCTCTGTGCTTTAGAAATCTGAGATACATAACGTACTTCAAGTTCTTTTCCTTTAAGTTCTTTAGGGATCTCCCCGAATAGACCTTTACGGAACATGATTCCAAATACCCTGTCAATAATTGGCTTTAGTAATTCATTATTAAGACGACCTAAAATAGGCCCCATCATCCTAAGGTTTTCCTCAGTCCTCTGCATAACTTCAGTAGCAGTCATCTGAGGGCCTTGCTGTAACTGTAATTGATCTATAAAGAAAGCTGAACGAATACGTTGTCTCGATTGTTCTACCATCTCTGTATTAATATCTATACGCCCACCAGTAATAAGTGGCTCTATTCTATCCTTAGATCCTGCTCTATAGATATTACTTCCACCCGGCTGAGTTCTAACTGGCAATAAAAAGCCATTATCAGGAATCATAAGCGGAGGATCTGCTGCTTTTTGTGCTGCTCTAATCATTGTTTTCATCATAGAGTTAAGCATTTTTATATCGGGAAGAGACTTCATTGCAGGCGACCTACCGTATTTCTCTCCCGTTATCTTAGTCCATCTAGGAATAGCATAAGGTTTTTCATTGAACTTGCCTTCCTTAAGAAGTACAGGCTTGTCTTTAAGAACATGATAAGACGCAAATATATCGCTGTTAAGTTCTTTAGGCTCAATAGCGTGAATTACTTTGC
>Ga0180431_10007332_pt1 | contig 12881 bp, 10 predicted proteins | sample SS_ome_11_FD_132459 | JGI IMG/M metagenome (GOLD analysis project Ga0180431, IMG submission 132459) | Hypersaline lake sediment archaeal communities from the Salton Sea, California, USA - SS_1_MS_1 metaG | ecosystem: Environmental > Aquatic > Non-marine Saline and Alkaline > Hypersaline >... | reverse complement strand
GATCGGTTCGGGCACCGCGCTCGAGATCAGCCCCGGACCCGGCTACCTGGGACTCGACTGGTTGAGCAAGACCGAGGGCACGAGGCTCGTCGGGCTCGACATCAGCGAGGAGATGCTGAAGCGGTCGAGAGCGAACGCCGCTTCGGAAGGTCTCGCACAACGGGTGGAGTACGTCCACGGGGACGCCTGTTCGATGCCGTTCGAGGCCGGACGGTTCGACGCCGTTTTCGCCAACGGCGGGCTCCACGAGTGGAGCGATCCGATCGCCGTGTTCGACGAGATCGCCCGTGTCCTCAAGCCCGGCGCCCGGTACTGCATCACCGATCTGCGCCGGGACGCGAGCCGGCTGTTGGTCGGCACGATGAGGCTGTTCATCCGCGGGAAGGCGATGCGGGACGGCTTCCTCTCGTCCGTCCGAGCGGCGTACACGCCGGAGGAGGCCGCGGAATGGGTTGACAAATCGAATCTTCCGAACCCGACGGTCACCAGCAACTTCATCGGCCTCTCGATCGTCGGCGAGAAGCCTTCCGTCTAACAACATGAGAACGTCCGAGATCCGCTCGAGCCTCGCAACGTTGGCCCAGGAGCTGATCCGGATTCCGAGCCACAACCCGCCGGGAGACGAGGACCGGATCGCGCGGTTCGCGGCCGACTGGCTGCGCGAGGCCGGACTCGACCCGAAGCTCGTTCGAATGGAGCCGAGGCGAAGCTCGGTCGTCGCCCGCGTCCCCGGACGCGAGCGCGGGTGCACCGTCCTCTGCGGCCACCTGGACACCGTCCCGACGGAACCGGACGCGTGGCGGATCCCCCCGCTCGAAGGGCGGATCGAGGGCGGTCGGCTGTGGGGGCTCGGTTCGGCCGACATGAAGGGGCCCGTCGCCGTCCTGATGCACGTCGCCGCTGCGCTCGTCAGAGAGGGGGCCGGCCCGCGCCAAGACGTCGTCCTCGCCCTGACCGCGGACGAGGAGTTCGGCTACCTCGGCGCCGCGACGGTGGCCGGATCCGGTCTGATCGACGACGCCGAGCTGCTCGTGATCGCCGAGCCGACGGCCGGCCACGTCTACACCGGGCAGAAGGGCGAGCTGTGGGTCGAGGCCGACTTCTCCGGGCGGGAGGCTCACGGATCGACGCCCGAGCTCGGGGTCAACGCGATCCTCCCGGCGGCGCGGTTCTGCGGCCGCCTTCAGGAGGAGGTGTCGACGTTCCCCGAGGTCCCCGGACGGGGACGAACGACGCTCAACATCGGGCAGTTCCGAGGCGGGAGGCGGGTGAACGTCGTTCCGGACCGTTCGCGCGTCGAGCTCGACGTTCGCGTCGTCCGCGCGGAGGACCACGACGCGGTCCTCGAATCGATCGATCGGATCGGAAAGGAGGAGGCCGCCTCCTCCGGTTCGAGGTTCGAACGGCACGTGAAGAGCGATCACCCGCCGATCGTCGGCGAACCGGGTAGCCCGGACGTGGAGCGGCTCTTCCGCGCGGTCTCCGAGGTCACCGGCCGCAAGCCTCCGACGGGGATCTCTCCGTTCTCGACCGACGCCGTCTCGGTCGTCCCGAGGCTCGACGTGCCGGTCCTCATCTACGGTCCGGGCGACATCGCGCAGGCCCATCGACCGGACGAGTTCGTCGAGCTGGAGGCTCTACACGAGGCGTTCGAGGTGTACCTGCGCTTCCTGAAATGACGGAGGCCGTCCCTCCAGATCGTCCTCCGCCGTCGTTCTCCAATCGGAGCAGGAGGCTCCCACCCCACTGTGATTCCACCGGTAGGCCGAACGAGAAGGGAGCACGACGTTCCGCGCTACAATGGAGGGCTCGGCTCTGCCCGGACCGCCGGAAGGAGGCCTCTCGGTATGGACGCGAAGCGACGAAACATCCTCGACCTCATCGTGCGAATGTGGAGGCGGGCGACGACGAGCGCGTTCGTCGTCGGCCTGCTCAGCCTGGCGTGGTTCGTCTTCCGGACCGGGACGAAGCCGTCGCGAGCCGCCTATCCGTGCCAACGGGTCGCGGCGGCGAACGGAACCGCGTGGCTCGCTACGTACTTCCTTCCCCTCCTGTCCGTCACGGGATTCGTCGGGCGGAATAACTCCTGGAGGAGGAAGCTGCTGACCGTGGCGGTGGTGGTGCTCGTCGCCGCCGGCGCCGCTTGGCTCTCGAACGGTCCCGCACCGCTCGATGCCGCGATGGTCGATCGGGAGGTGAATCTCGTGCTCGAAGGGAAGCGCGCCACGTCGTCGCCGGCCTCGGATCTGTTCGTCGTCCGTGGAACGCGCGGAAACGACGGCGGTGTGTCCGAACTGATTTCGTTGATGGCGGACGCCGGAACGCTCTTCTACCGGACCGGGGAGGCCGGGCCCGCGAGCGGACCGGCCGGCCTGATCGCCTCGGACGACGTCGTGCTGATCAAGGTCAACTCTCAGTGGGATCAGCGCGGAGGGACCAACACAGACCTGCTGCGAAGCCTGATCCAGGCGATCGTCGATCACCCCGACGGCTTCGTTGGGGAGATCGTCGTCGCGGACAACGGGCAGGCTCAGTACGGCTCGCGCGGGAGCGGCGGAAGCCTCGATTGGTCACGCAACAACGCCGAGGACAGGAGCCAGTCGGTGCAGGACGTCGCGAACGCCCTCGCCGCCGACCACAAAGTGTCGGCCTACCTGTGGGACGGAATCACGGGAACACACGTCGAGGAATACGACGCCGGGGACGCGGAGGACGGCTACGTCGTCGCGGGTACGAGGAGCCCGTCGACCGGCGCGGCCTCGGCGTATCCGAAGTTCCGCACGGCCTACGGAACCCACGTCAGCTTCAAGCGCGGGATCTGGGATCCACAGCGTCGGAGCTACGATTCGGATCGTCTCAAGCTGATCAACCTACCGGTGTTGAAGCCGCACTCGATCTACGGGGTGACGGCCTGCATCAAACACTATATGGGCGTCACCTCGGACCGGCTGACGGGGACGGGCGGCGCGTCGGCCCACTACACGGTCGGAACCGGCGGCATGGGAACCGAGATCGCCGAGACCCGGTTCCCGACCCTGAACATCGTCGACGCCATCTGGGTCAGCCTGACGCCGGGGCGCGGTCCGATGGTCTACTACAACGACGCGACGCGAATCGACGTCATCGCGGCGAGCACCGACCCCGTCGCCCTGGACCACTGGTGCTCGAAGTACGTCCTCATGCAAGGCGCTCAGCAAACGGGCCAGCAGTCCGTCTCGGTGTTCGACCCCGATCGCGAGGTTCACGGCTCCTTCGCCCAATGGCTGCGCCTGTCGATGGACGAGCTCGTCGCCGCCGGGTATCGAGCGACGGTCGACGAAGCGCGGATGAACGTGTACGTCCGAGAGGTCGAACCGAACCCGTAACCAGCGAGGTGAGCCATCTTGTCAAAGACGTCGCGCCTTCCGCAGCAGCAACCTGGGGTTTGCTTCCTCGCTATCGCTGTTCTCGCCGCGATTCTCGCTGTCGTCGCTACGGCCGACGAGACCTCTCCCGCCGATTGGATCGAACGGGGAAACGCCGCGTTCGCGGTGCGCCACGTCTTCGAGAAGATGCTCGAGGCGATCGACGCCTACCAGGCCGTGCTCCCCAACCTCGAATCGGAGCCGCTCGAGGTGCAGGCGTTCGTCCTCAACCGGCTGGCGCAGCTCCACTACGAGCTGACGACGTTCTCGCCCGGAGACACGCCGGAGGACGAGGAGGCGTTCCGGAAGGGAAAGGAATACGGGCTTCGGAGCGTTCGGCTCAATCCGGCGTTCGCCGCGCTGGAGGAGAACGACTTCGAGGAGGCCGTGGCGACCGTCAACGACCCCGCGGCCCTGCTGTGGACGGCCGACAATTGGGGCGCACTCCTCGACTACAACCCGATCAGCGGGTTGCTCTACCTCGGCAGAGTCCGCGCGTTGTACGAGCGTTGCCTCGCCGCCGACGAGGACTACTGGGGCGCGAGCGCGCACAACGCGCTCGGCGCGATGTTCATCGTCACTCCCGCCGCGTTCGGCGGCGACGAGGAGGAAGGGCGCGTGCACCTAGAAGCCGCGCTTTCGCTGGCTCCGACCTATCTTCTGAACTACGTCGTCTACGCCCAGTACTGGGGGTTCACCTACGACCTGTTCGGCAACGTCACCGGGGTTCGCGACGCGGCGTTCGTCGAGGAGCGGCTGCGGATCGTCCTCGACGCCCCGATCGGCGAATGGCCGTTCTGGAATCGGGAAGCGAAGCGCGAGGCCGAGGCGCTGCTGGCGGATCTGAGGGAGCGGACCGAGTGACGATCGAAGGCAGGACGCGTCGACGGATCGCTTGGGCCATTCTCGCGCTTCTTGGCGTCGGAAGCGTCTGCGCCGCCGCGAGCAACCCGTTCCTCCGCGGCGTCGAACGCCCCAACACTGTTCTCAACATCGCCCACGCCGGCGCCTCGTCGCTCGCGCCGCAGAATACCCTCGTTGCCGGGCGGTTGGCGTTCGAGACGGGCGCCGACGTCTGGGGCGTCGACGCCCGTTTGATGAAGGACGGGGTCTTCGTCCTGATGCACGACGCGACGCTCGACCGAACAACCGACGTCGAGGAACTCTTCCCGACGCGAGCGCCTTGGTCGGTCGAGGCGTTCACGCTCGACGAGATCCGCCGGCTCGACGCCGGCTCGTGGTTCGCCGAGGAAGATCCGTTCGGCGAGATCGAGGCCGGAAACGTCGGTCCCTCGGAGCTGAGTGCCTACGCCGGGGAGCCGGTCCCGACGCTGTGCGAGGCGCTCCGGTTCGTCGCCGAGCATCGATGGCTGATCGACGTCGAGATCAAACCGACCGAGGGGATCGATCGTGAGGAGGTGGCGCGGAATCTCCTCGCCCTGATCGAGGAGACCGGGACCGCGGAACGGGTGATGGTCTCTTCGTTCGACCACGGGATCCTCCGCGCGATCAAGGATCTCGAACCGGCGATTCCGATCGGCGCGCTGTCGATCTTCGCACCGCTCGATCCGCTCGCCTACCTGAACGACCTGCGGGCCGACGTCTACCTCCCGAGCCTCGTGGGGTTCACCGAAGCCCTTCTGGAGGAGCTTCGGGACGCGGGCATCGGGGTCCACCTCTGGACGTACAACGCTGAGGAGCAGCTCGAGCGCCTGGCCCACACCCCCGGCGTGACCGGAATAACCACCGACTACCCGCAGCGCCTCGAAGCGGTGCTCGAACGGCTGCGCCATGACGAGAGCGAGTAGGTTCGCCCGGCTCGGCATCGTGGCGGTCGTCTGCTTGGCCTGCGGAGTCACCGCGGGCTCGCCTTCTGTATCCGACGGACCCGATTCGCCGATCGCGGTCGAGGGATTCGACTCCGGGACCCGGGTCGTCCGCGAGGTCGCCGAGGCGGTGACCGGCGAGGGGCGAAGCATCCTCGAGTGCTATCCGTGGGGAAGCCGGACGTTCCTCGGACTGGTCTCCCTCTTTCCCTCGGCAACGCGGATCCGCCTCATCGAATGGGGGACGCGCCGATCGGTCGGACACGACGCGGAGGACGCCGGCCGCCTCCGCGTCGATGCGCTCCCCCGGTGGTGCGTCGACCAGTATCCGCAGGACGACCGTCGGTACGACGCGATCGTCGTCGGCTCGCCGAACGGCGCCGTCGCCCACCTGGCCACGCTTCTCGGCTCGCCGTTTCTCACGACCTCGTTCGGACTGACGTTCCGCCGTCCAACGATCGCCGCCGAGGACCATTTCGCCTACATCGAGAGCGGCCGCGCGATCGTCGAGTCGATCCTGGCCGCCAACGGAGACGACGGCTTCGAGCTGATCGTCCATTACGATCCGCTCCACGACCGCTCCCTGGTGCGGTCCGTCGACTTCGTCCGGGTCAAGCTCCGCGCCCTTCCCGCATGCTATCGGGAGTTCATCGACCGGCACCTCGCCCCCGGCGGCCGGTTGATCCTGATCGACTGTGTCTACGCGTGGCCGCAGTACGAGCTTTGCGACCGCGCATACGTTCAGATCGGCGGACTCGGCGGAATCCCTCCGGAGACGTTCCTCGAGCGGTGGCCGCTCGACCTCCGTCTCCTGACCCGGAGGGAGTCCGAATGGGGCTGTCCGGACGGCTTCGCCGCGTCGGTCGATCGATTCGCCGCCGATCGCGGGATCGAGACGATCGAGATCCGATTCGACCGGCCGTGGGAGTACAGCCTGTTCGCCTACGACGCCTACGCGGCATGCGAAGGGGTCCGGAACCGGTCGCTCCTGATCGATTGCTTCAACCACCTGAATCCGCGGACGAACGTCGAGACCGGGATCCCCGCGCTCTGGCTCCCGTTCAACACCGAAGAAGGGCTGGCGCTCGTCGAGGAGGCGCTGCGCGGCAAGAGCTTCGACTGGATCGGATTCGCGCTCCTTCCGTCGTTCGCCGGATCCCCGGACACCGCGGCGCTCGAGCCGTGGATCGACCTTCTCTCGCACCACGGCGACATCGAGCTCGTCGGGATCGACCCGGATCGGTACCCGGCCGATCCGCTCGCGCCGTTCCGGTTCGTCGATCGGATGACCGAGCTCCGCGAGGCCGAGCGACTCGCTCTCCCTCTCCGACTCGACGTCGACACCCTCGTAGACCTCGTGAGGAACCGCGCCGATCGGCAAATCGGTCGTTGAGCCGGCCAGCCGGGCCTATGGACTGGGTCAAGAACTTCTACACCAAGCAGGACGAGTGGGCCGGCAAACTGCCGCTCCCAAGAAGAACTCAGAACAGGTCGGTCTCCGCTTCGATCGATTCGGGCGGCTCGCTCACCCGATACAGGCAGTCGGCCGGGCCGATGTCGCACCATCGACACTCCGGCCACGCGGGGTTTTTGGGAAGCGGGCTCTCCCCTCCGACCCTGTGCACCAGCTCGACGAACCGCGTCCGGAACGCCTCGTCGAGGCCCGAGGCCGGGATCTCGACCGAGCTGGTCCGGTAGACGACGCGGCCGGAGAGATCGACGCCGGCGCAGCGCGGGTTCCCGATCGGAAGGAGGAGCATGTAGACGAGAACCTGCAACTGGTCGGAGGTCCGCGGGCGGCCGGTCTTGCAGTCCTCGACGAACCCCACCCCGTCGCGGATCGCATGAAGGTCCGGCTTGCCGGAGACGATGATCCCCGTCTTGCCGACCCGCTTGAACGCGTTCTCGTCCTCGACGTAGACCGTGTACCCCTCGTCGAGGAGCTGCTCGCGTCGCTCGTTGACGAGCTCGTTGTGCTCGATCGTCCATCGCGCCAGGTCGAAGTCGATCGGCAGCTTGTCGTAGTTCGTGTGGTGCGCGCGGTACCAGGCCGACCACTCGCACGCGCTCTCCCCGGCGAGAAGCTTCGTCAGCCAGGTCACCCAGATGTACGGCTCCCTCCGCTGCTGCGCCATGGTTCCCCCTCGTTCGACTCCTATCGCTGAGGCTATGACGTCGTCCCTCGGTCGTCAAGGGCGGCCGCCGTACGATGGGCGACGCTCCGACGCGCCCTCAACGGCTACGTCACGTATCGGAAGACGATCGAGAAGACGGGCGTCCGCGCGTCGCTCGATCGGACCGTCGCGTTCGAGTTCTTCGGGGAGTCGTACGAACCGCCGGGCTCTGCGCGGGCATCGGCGGACCGCCCGGCTGACCACCAAAACAAGAGCGCCGCTCGCGCGGCGCTATCTTCAAGCTACGTTATTCGCACCGGCCGTGTCAAGGGTCGTCGCCGAATCCGAGAACCCCAGCGTACCCTTTGCCTAGACGGCCTCGACCTCCGCGACGCCGGGCACCTTCTCCTTGAGCAGCCGCTCGATTCCGTTCTTCACGGTCATCTGGGCCATCGGACAGCCCTGGCAGGCCCCCTGAAGCCGGACGCGTACGGTTCCGCCCTCGGTGACTTCGACCAGCTCGACGTCGCCGCCGTCGGCCTGAAGCATCGGACGGACGTCTTCCAGTGCCTTTCGCACTTCGTCTTCCATCGGACACTTCCTTCCAACCCGGCCTGAGAGCTCACCGTGTCGACCTCCCTTAGGGTATCCGGTTCGCCCCTCCCCGTCACCCGTCGTGGGTGCCCCGCGCCGCCGCCGTCTGGATCGGAACGGTCGTGCGACGCTGTCGAGACGCCCTTCGATACCCTCTGGGGGTCTAAGCTACTGCTATCATGAGGAGGCCCATGGACAGAAAAGGCTTTCGCACGTACCTCATCGAGAAAAAGCTCCCCGAGGAGCACCTGGACCCGTTCGTCGCACTCGCCGAGCGATTCGAGCGATTCCTCGACGAAGCTGATCGCTCCGGCGCCATCGAGTCGGCGTCGGCGGACGAAGTCAACGCCTTCTCGGCGGCCCTGATCGCCGAGGGCGAAAACACGTGGGACCACTACATCGCGTTGCTCCGGTACGCTGCGTACGCGAAGAACCGTCCGGCCTTCGTCGCCGTGATGGAGTATCTCGACGGCCACGAGGCGCTCGGTAATCTGCACAAGAAGGTCGGCGAGGCGCTCGGCGAGGCGAAACGGGACGAGATCTTCGAGGGAGTCAATCTCCCGCCGCTGGGCACGCCGAACACCGAGAAGCCGCGCCTGACGCACGCCGCCGTCGCCCGCCTCGAGAAGGCGGATCCGAAGGCGTGTGCGGCGATCCTCGCGAGCGGCCTGCGCGACCTCCAAGACGCGTGGTACGAGGACGCGAAGACGACGTTCGAGGAGGCGGGCAACGTCGACGCGTTCCTGAAGGTACAAAGAGAGAACTTCCTCGCCGAGTTGAAGAAGCACAAGGCGGAAGGCACGTGGTGGTTCGTCCAGGTCATCACCGACGAAGTGATCGACTACGTCCGGAGGCACCCCGAGGTCTCGACCGGAATCCGGGAAGGGAACATCGTCTACGAGGCGAAGATCCCGTACATGGCCGTGGAGTACCTCGCCGAGACCGACGAGCGGATGAAGCGCTACTACTACTGCCACTGCCCGTGGGTACGGGAATCGATCCGCACAGGCGACGTCCGGATCTCGCCGACCTTCTGCAACTGCAGTTCGGCCTTCCACAAGAAGAAGTGGGAGGTCATCTTCGGGCAGCCGCTTCGCGCCGAGGTGGTGGAGACGGTCCTTCGCGGCGACCCGTGGTGCAAGTTCGCCATTCACCTACCCGACGGCGGGGTCTGAAGTCGCTCTCCTCCGTCCGACGTTCCACCGTGGTGGGGGCTCGCCCTTCCGGTTCCGTGGAGCCCTGCGCATCGCGTCCCCGCCGCTGGCGCGAGCGCCCGTCTCGCCGATAATGGGGAGCACGCGACGATCTCCGATCCGGATCGTCAATAGGGAGGGGAGATGCGCATGAGACGCGCTGTCCGTTGGTTCTGCTTCATCGTCGTCCCGTTGGTCGCCTGGAGTCCGCTCCTCGCCGAGGAGCCGATCGTCGGCGAAGGCGAATGGTCGTTCATCGAAGAGGCCTGCCTTTCGATCGGCGACGTGTCCGCCTGCTCGGCCGCCTTCGATGCAGCGGGCCGCTCCGCTGTCGCCACGACGCGGACCGCGGTCGATCAGGACAGCCCCATCTGGGGGAAGGATTCGAGCGCGCAGAAGACCTGCGAACTCGAGAAGACGTTCACGCTCGAATCGCCGGCGCAGGTTCGGCTGTCCGCTCTGCTGACCGGAACGCTCCGGGTCGGGAAAGGAGCCGGTGAGGCGGGGGTCGTCGTGAGGATCCTCGTCACCGACACCGCGACGACCGAACGCGTCGACGCCCTGGAGATCTCCTCGCTCACCGTCCCCGGGCGATTCCTCCGATCGCGGACGTCGGCCGGGACGACCGAGATCCGGGACACCGGGGATCGGACCGCCGCCCTCCCCGCGGGAACGTACTCGGTGCGTGCGTCGGTCATCGCGTACGCCGAGATGGCCCGCGGTTGGTGGAACCGTGAAGCCGAAGCGGAGAGCAGACTGGAGGTCGCGATCGACTTCCTGCCGGCGGCAGCGATCGTGGACGAAGCGGAAGGTGAAGCGCCGGACATCGTCGTCGTGCCACTCGGCGTCGAAGACACCTCGTACGCTCATCTCGAACCCGGCACGCCGGGGGGAACCCTCTTTGTCGCTTCGATCACCGACCCGAAGAGCTGGAACGCCGTCACCTCAAACGAGAACAGCACGACGCAGTTCACCAACATGATGCTCCGCGGTCTCGTGGACATCGATCCGAACAACTCGGCCGTGGTTCCGGAGCTCGCCACGAGCTGGGACGCCTCAGACGACGGTCTGACGCTGACGTTCCATCTACGGCGCGGGCTTCGCTGGTCGGACGGCACGCCGTTCACTGCGAACGACGTCGTCTTCACGTTCAACGATCTCTACTACAACGAGGACGTCGACACGAGCACGCGGGACGTCCTTCAGCTGCCCGATGGGACGTACCCTGCGGTCGAGAAGGTCGACGATCATACGGTCCGAGTGACGCTGTCGATGCCGTTCCGCCCGATCTTCACGGCCCTCGGCGCCTCCATTCTTCCTCGGCACAAGCTGGCCGAACACGTCCACAAGCTGAACCCCGACGTTCCCGCTGGGACGTTCAACGGCGTCTGGGGGATCGACACCGACCCGTCGGAGCTCGTCGGGATGGGACCGTTCATGGTCGAACGCTACGACGCCGATCAGCGCGTCGTCCTGCGAAGAAACCCCTACTACTACCACTACGACCCGAACGGCGTCCAGCTCCCCTACCTCGATCGATACATCGTTCACATCGTGCAGAATCAGGATGTGTCACTGCTGAAGTTCCTCAACCACGAGATCCATGTCTTCGCGCCGCGCGCGGAGGACATCGGAATCCTCTCGGAGAAGGTCGACCGAGGCGGGTTCACCGTTCTCGTCGACCCGGACGTCCCCGTCTTCGGGACGTCGTGGATCGGGATCAACCAGGACGTCGGCCTCTCGGAGGATACGGACGAGAACTTGAGGACCTTGTTCCGAGACATCCGGTTCCGCAAGGCGATCGCCCACGCGATCGACAAGGAATCGATCATCTCCAACGTGTACAACGATCTCGCCGTCCCGCAGTGGAGCCCGGTCAGTTACATGTCACCGTTCTACGCTGGCCGCCCCCACTACGGTGGTCCGGTGACCGAGGAGGACGCGATCGTCTACGAGTTCGCGCTCGACAAGTCCGCCGCCCTGTTGGACGAGATCGGCGTCGTCGACGTCGACGGGGACGGATGGCGGGACTTCGCTGACGGGTCGCCGCTGGAGATCGAGTTCAACACGAACCCGAACACGACGCGGGAAGCGATCTGCCTGATCGTCACCGAGGACCTCCGCGAGATCGGGTTGAACGTGACCTTCCAGCCGATCGACTTCAACACGCTGGTGACCCGCCTGACCACCTCGATGATCGAGATGGTCCTCCTCGGCCTCGGCGGCGGGGCCGAACCGAACTCCGGCGCGAACGTCTACCGCTCGACCGGGACGCTCCACTTCTGGCACTACTCCGGAGGGGCCGACGACCTCTACGACGTCGAGGCCCGGATCGACGAGCTTCTCGCTGCCGGCGTCGCGACCTACGACAACGAAGAGGCGTTCGCGATCTACAAGGAGTACCAAACCGTATTCACCGAGTCGGACCTCGGTCTGATCTACACCGTCAACCCGACCTTCCGGTACGCGTACTACGACGAGGTCGGCAACGGGAACGTCGCGAACCCGACCGCGACCCCGAGCGGGAGCAACGGACTGACGATGGACCTCGTCTTCCTCAGACAGGAGTAGGATTCGACGGCGTCGGCCGTTCGAACGGCCCGCGCCGTCTTCCCGCGGCGGATGAGCGAGAGAAAGCGCGTTCCGATGGAACTACGATTGACGCGACAGGAGATCGGCGCGTTCTGGCCGTGCCGCGCCGTGCACCCAGCGGACCGGGAAGACCTCGCGATCCTACTCTACGCGGCGTTCCGAGGAACGATCGACGACGAGGGGGAAACGTTCGCCGACGCGCTCGTCGAGATCGACCGAATGTTCGGCGATGACTACGGGAAACCCCTGCTCGACTGCTCGTTCGTCATCGAGCGAGGCGAGTTCCTCGCCTCGGCCTGTTTGATCTGTCTCTCCGAACCGGACGGCGTGCCGCTCGTCGTCTTCTCGATGACCCGCCCGGACGCGCAGCGCGAAGGGTTGGCCCGGTACCTGATGCGCCGATCGATCGACGCGCTGCTCGACCGCGGGCATACACGCCTTCGGCTGATCGTCACCGAGGGGAACGCACAGGCGCAGAGCCTGTACGCGTCGCTCGGCTTCCGTCCGATCGCAGCGACCTAGCCGGGCACCAAGGAGGGTTTCGGTATAATCGGGCCTCGCAACCGCGCGATCGCCGTACGCGGCTGCGGATCTCACACTCGGAGGTCGGGATGAACGACGGGAACAACACGATGGAGAAGATCGTCGCGCTGTGCAAGCGCCGCGGGTTCGTCTACCCATCGAGCGAGATCTACGGCGGCATCGGCGGCTTCTGGGACTACGGTCCGCTCGGGGTCGAGCTGAAGCGCAACGTCAAGGACGCGTGGTGGCGGGAGATGGTCACCGGGCATGACGACACGTCCGCCCCGCCCGGCGCGCCGAGCGCGTTCGACATGGTCGGGCTCGAGTCGACGATCATCATGCACCCCCAGGTGTGGAAGGCGAGCGGCCACCTCGACCTGTTCTACGATCTGTTCGTCGACTGCAAGGTCTGCAAGGCGCGGTTCCGCGCCGATCAGATCGCGTCGAGCGACTGCCCGCGAAAGCCGAGCGTGCGACCGGGGGATCACGCCGAGTGCGAGCTGACCGAGCCGAGGGAGTTCAACACGATGTTCAAGACAACCGTCGGGGCGCTGATCGATCCGACGGCCGAGGCGTACCTCCGCCCGGAGACGGCGCAGGGGATGTTCGTCAACTTCAAGAACGTCCTCTCGACGT
>Ga0180431_10007329_pt1 | contig 12886 bp, 14 predicted proteins | sample SS_ome_11_FD_132459 | JGI IMG/M metagenome (GOLD analysis project Ga0180431, IMG submission 132459) | Hypersaline lake sediment archaeal communities from the Salton Sea, California, USA - SS_1_MS_1 metaG | ecosystem: Environmental > Aquatic > Non-marine Saline and Alkaline > Hypersaline >... | reverse complement strand
GGGCAGGAAGTCGCCATTTTAGAATCGATGAAAATGGAGATTCCGATTGTCGCCGAAACGGCCGGCACCGTCAAAACCGTCAGAAAAAACGAAGGTGATTTTGCCGATGAAGGAGATGTCTTATTGGAGCTTCAATAAGGTCTGGAGGATGGCAAATGAATGTACCGAAGAAAATTTTCATTAAAGAAGTCGGGCCGCGCGACGGTCTGCAAAATGAAGAAACCGCACTCTCGACAGCCGATAAAATAACCTGGATCGACATGCTTTCCCAAACAGGTCTTTCATATATCGAAATCACTTCATTCGTTCATCCTAAATGGATTCCTGCACTGTCTGATGCCCTTGACGTCGCCAAAGGCATTAACCGGAAGCCGGGCGTCACCTACGCAGCCCTCATTCCGAACCGAAAAGGGCTGGAACGGGCTCTCGAAGGAGGGATCGATGAAGCTTCTGTTTTTATGTCGGCAAGCGAGACACACAACCGGAAAAATATTAACAAATCGATCGGCGAAACGCTTCCAGTCTTGCAGGAAGTCACCGGGACAGCAAAACAAGCAGGCCTCACCACCAGAGCCTACCTGTCCACCTTATTTGGCTGTCCTTATGAACATCATGTGCCATTAGAACAAATCATACGCCTCTGTGATGCGTTGTTCGACATGGGCATCGACGAACTTTCTCTCGGAGATACAATCGGCGCAGCGAATCCCGTGCAAGTTCAAAAGGTGCTTGACGTACTTTTAAAACGCTTTCCGAAAGAGAGTTTCGCCCTTCATTTTCATGATACGAGAGGGATGGCGCTCGCCAACATGATCACAGCGATGGATATGGGAATCACCGTATTTGACGCATCATGCGGCGGGCTGGGCGGCTGTCCTTATGCCCCTGGAGCCACGGGAAATGCGGCAACTGATGATTTGATTTACATGTGCGCCCAGATGGGCATCGAAACCGGAGTTGATCTCAGCAAGCTGCTTTCAGCTGCCAAATGGATCGAAGACAAAACCGGGAGAGAGCTACCAAGCCGAAATTTGCAGGCGGCGAAATCAAAGAATTGCTTTTCATAGATTGAGGAGGAGGAAGACCGAATGGAGCCCAATGTTCTTTATTCCATAAACGAGCAGGCGGTCGCCGTGTTGACGTTGAACAGACCGCAAGCTGCAAATGCCCTCTCGCTCGGACTTCTCGACGACCTTCAGCATATCCTTCGCGATATCCGTTCAAACCCGACCGTCCGCTGTGTCATTATAACGGGAGTAGGGAACAGGACGTTTTGTGCAGGTGCCGATTTAAAGGAAAGAGCCCGCATGAGCCCCACAGAAGCGAAGCAGGCCGTTTCCATGATTCAACAAGTGGTCAGCCAGACGGAAAAACTGCCGCAGCCCGTCATCGCTTCATTAAACGGAAGCGCTTTGGGAGGGGGGCTGGAGCTTGCATTGGCGTGCGACATCAGGATCGCAGCCGAACATATTGAACTCGGCCTCCCCGAAACAACGCTCGCGATCATTCCCGGGGCAGGGGGAACACAGCGGCTGCCCCGCTTGATCGGCAGGGGAAAGGCAAAAGAAATGATCTATACCGGCTGCCGCATCAGCGCCGAAGAAGCGCAAAAGATCAGCCTAGTTGAACATGTCGTTCCGCTTCAAAAGTTAAAGGAAACAACCGAAAATATCGCAGCGAACATTGCGGCGAACGGACCGGTTGCCGTCAGACAGGCGAAGTTCGCTATCAATCAAGGGCTTGAGACAGATATCGAAACTGGACTCGCGATAGAACAAAAAGCCTACGAGCTGACGATTCCGACGAAAGACAGAACAGAAGGGCTGAAAGCTTTTACAGAAAAGCGGAAGCCGTATTATACGGGAGAATAAAACGAACGGGGGGACAGCCGATGCCGGCCGAAAAGGAATTGTATGAACGCATTCGCCGGATTCAGGAAGGCGGAGCGCAAAAATACCATGAAGCTAATGAGAAAAAAGGAAAATTATTTGTCAGAGACCGATTAAAGTTGCTGCTTGACGAAGGCCTCGACCTTGAGGACGCTTTTTTTGCCAATTGCATGGCAGACGGGCTTCCGGCAGACGGAGTCGTCACGGGAATCGGAAAAATCGGCGGCCGAACCGTTTGCGTCATGGCTAATGATTCAACGGTGAAAGCAGGATCATGGGGAGCGAGAACCGTCGAAAAAATCATCCGCATCCAGGAAACAGCCGAAAAGCTGAATTGTCCGCTTCTTTATTTGGTCGATTCAGCAGGCGCAAGGATTACGGATCAAGTTGACATGTTTCCGGGGCGAAGAGGAGCAGGGCGGATTTTTTATCAGCAAGTCAAATTATCCGGGCGCATCCCGCAAATCTGTCTTTTGTTCGGTCCTTCAGCGGCAGGCGGCGCCTACATACCGGCTTTTTGCGATATCGTTATCATGGTGGAAGGTAAGGCCTCGATGTATTTAGGCTCGCCGCGCATGGCGGAAATGGTGATCGGCGAAAAAGTGTCGCTTGAAGAAATGGGCGGAGCGCGAATGCACTGTTCTGTTTCAGGCTGCGGAGACATTCTTGCCGAAACGGAAGAAGATGCGATCAAGTCGGCGCGCCGGTATCTTTCCTACTTTCCGCCGAACTACACCGAAAAAGCGCCTGTCATTGAAGCAAAACCCGCTCGTCCGTTTGACCGGCCGTTGGAGGAGATCATTCCGAAAAACCAAAACGCACCGTTTCAAATGATGGATTTAATCGACCGGATCATTGATGAAGCGTCTTTTTATGAGATCAAAAAATTGTTCGCGCCAGAGCTGATTACCGGTTTGGCGAGGATTCACGGGCAGCCTGTCGGCATCATCGCCAATCAGCCGCGGGTCAAAGGCGGTGTGTTGTTTCACGATTCGGCAGACAAAGCCGCAAAGTTTATCAATTTGTGCGATGCCTATCATATCCCGCTGCTGTTTCTGGCTGATATCCCCGGCTTTATGATCGGAACAAAAGTCGAGAGGGCGGGTATTATCAGACACGGTGCGAAAATGATCTCAGCGATGGCCGAAGCAACCGTGCCGAAAATATCCGTCATTGTCAGGAAAGCTTATGGCGCAGGCTTGTATGCGATGGCGGGACCGGCCTTTGAGCCTGACTGCTGTCTGGCGCTGCCTACGGCTCAGATTGCTGTGATGGGTCCGGAAGCAGCGGTAAATGCCGTTTATGCCAAAAAAATCGCACAATTGCCTGAAAAAGAGCGGTCCGCCTTCATTGCCGAAAAACGGGAAGAGTACCAAAAAGACATAGACATCTACCGGCTTGCTTCAGAAATGATTGTCGACGGGGTCATTCCGGCCGATTCGCTTCGTACGGAACTCATCAAACGGCTGAATGCATATATGACCAAATACATGATATTTACGGAACGGAAGCATCCTGTTTATCCCGTCTAAAGGCCAATGAAACGAAAAGGGGGAAACGGTATGGCCGAAAAAGCGGTTTGGCAGCCTGATCCGGAATTTGTAAAAGCGACCCGGCTGTTTCAATGGATGACAGCTCTCGGTTTTTCCGACTATGATGATTTTTTGAAAGCAAGTACAGACGATATCGCCTGGTTCTGGGAAGAGGCCGAAAAAGCGCTCGGCATCAGCTGGTACAAGCGGTACAGCCAAACATTGAATCTCGATAAAGGCATAAAATGGCCGAAATGGTTTTCCGGCGGACGCTTAAATGCCGTTTGCAGCGCCGTGGAAAAATGGTCCCGACAGCCTGATGCGGCCGAGAGGACAGCCCTCATCTGGGAAAGTGAAGACGGAAAAACAGAACGGATCACCTATTCTTCTTTACATCAAAAAGTCGCCCGTGCGGCAGCAGGCTTTAAAAAACAAGGCATATCAAAAGGGGATGTCATTGCGATTTACATGCCGATGATCCCGCAAACGGTCATCGCCATGCTTGCCGCCGCTAAAATCGGCGCGGTATTCTCCCCGGTTTTTTCAGGCTACGGGGCCCATGCGGCAGCCGCGAGACTCAGCGCTGCCGGAGCAAAAATTCTTGTCACGGCAGATGCCTTTTTGCGAAGGGGAAAGAAGGTCTGTATGAAGAAAGAAGCTGACAAAGCAGCAGACCGCGCCCCCACTGTCCAAAAAGTTGTCGTCTGCCGGCTTCACGATGGCGAACAAGATTGGAATCATAAGAGAGATATAGACTGGAATGAATTGATGAAAAGCGATCCTCTCCAGATGACAGAAGAAATGGACAGTTCAGATCCGCTCATGCTGCTTTACACATCAGGCACGACAGGACAGCCGAAGGGAGCGGTTCATACCCACGCCGGTTTTCCGCTGAAAGCTGCATTTGATGCGGGCTTCGGGATGGATGTCAAACAAGGGGACACGTTTTTCTGGTTTACAGACATGGGCTGGATGATGGGACCGTTTTTAATATTCGGGGGGCTCATAAACGGAGCGGCAGTTTTGCTGTATGACGGAGCACCGGATTTCCCGGCCCCGAGTCGGCTGTGGGAGCTTGTCAGCAGACACCAGGTGTCGCATCTCGGCGTCTCTCCGACGCTCATTCGCTCACTGATGCAGCACGGCGAAAATTTTCTTCTTCAATGCGACCTGAGCAGTCTGAAGGCAATCGGCTCAACGGGAGAACCTTGGAATTATGAACCGTGGATATGGCTGTTCCGCCATGCTGGAAAAGAGCGGATTCCTATTTTTAATTATTCAGGAGGAACGGAAATTTCAGGCGGCATTTTGGGCAATGTGCTCCTGCGGCCGATCACGCCGATGACGTTTAATTCGCCTCTGCCTGGCATGGCGGCCAATGTCTTCAACGAAAAAGGGGAGGAAGTCGTCAATGAAGTCGGGGAGCTTGTCCTGACAAAGCCGTGGGTCGGCATGACGAATGGTTTTTGGAAGGAGCCGTCCAGATATGAAAAAGCATATTGGAGCCGCTGGACTGACGTCTGGGTGCACGGCGATTGGGCAAAACGTGATGAAAACGGCTACTGGACGATCAGCGGACGTTCTGATGATGTGATCAATACTGCTGGGAAAAGGATCGGGCCCGCCGAAATAGAGTCCGTACTGGTCGGCCATCCAGCGGTGGCGGAAGCAGGCGTTATCGGCGTTCCGGATCAGCTCAAAGGTCAGGCTGCCGTCTGCTTTGTCGTCCTCACACAGTCGGAAAAGCCGTCGGAAAAACTAAAAGATGATTTGCTGAACCTCGCCTCTGACGCGATCGGTAAAGCGATCAAGCCAAAAGCGGTTTACTTTGTCAGCGGTCTGCCGAAGACGAGAAATGCAAAAGTGATGAGACGGCTGATCAGAGCTGCCTATTTGAACGAGCCGGCAGGCGATTTGTCAACATTGGAAAATCGTCAAACATACGATGAAATTGCCGGCCTTTCAGCGCAAAAAAATCTGTAGTATACTGGATAAGGCTTGGAGACAAAGAAGAAGGACACGTCCTTCCTCTTTTTATTTTAAGACCAAAAACTCACATTCTGACGATAACCGAACCTCCGCCGGCCGCGCAGACGCGGTTTTGCTGCTCTTCAATTGAACGCAGCAGCTGATTGTTGCATTCCATGAGTTTGATCAGCAATTCCATTTGATCTTCGAGATTTTTCAGCCTTTGATTCATCTGCTGAGAAGATTGGCCGGTGTGCATGTGCGGGGCTGAAGGCGGATAAGACGTTTCAGAATTCCATTTTGAATACATAGAAATAGGCCTCCATCATCTAAACTGATATATCTTATCGTATGATCCTAAAATCGCAACGTTCGCCTAAATCAAAACGAGAGGAACTAAAACATGTACTTGACGATAAAGGAAACCGCAGAATATTTAACGCTTTCAGAAGCATATGTTGAACAGCTTGTGAGAGAAAAGAAAATCCGCACCGTCTTCGACGGACAGCAGCATTTAATCAACAAAGAGCAATTCAATACCCATATGGAACAGATGGAAAAGTATAAAGAGTGGGCGGAATCCGTTCTGAACGAACCCATCCCCGAAGATCCGGATGTTAAAGATGAAGATTAACCGAGGTAACGATAATTTCATTATGTAAACTAGATGCATTTCTAGGAAATGTTCGCACGACTCTATCATGACGTGTGAATGGGACGTTTCGTAAAAAAAGACACAATATAGGAAATGAAAGGGATGAAAGAAGCCCTATATATAAAGTTTTCTATGATTTTATTTCATTTCCGAAACAATCACGTTCATTTTTTGTTCAAAAAGTGTTATCATTTAGTAGTAAAAAATACAGCGTGTTTTGAGATTGCGGGTTTTCGGGAATTCCAGACTGAAAACAGCAAAACAAACACAAAAGGGGAGAACCTTTTTGCGGACTTGTTTGTGCACAAATTCACAAACTGTGAAAAAGGGGTTCCTTCAAAAAACAGCACATCGCTTATTGAAAAGGAGAATTGGTTATGCCGGAAACAATCGATCAAACAGCTGATCAAACAAACGAATCTGTAAGCCAAAGCCAACGCGATCTTATCGATCAACTGCTAAAACCTGAAGTACAGGAGTCTTTGACTGTTTTAGTCGACCAGCTTCCAAAGCTGACAGAACTGGTCAACATTTTGACAAAGTCTTACGATTTCGCACAATCCGTTGCAACTGATGAAGTATTAAAAAATGATACGGTCGGTGCCATCACAGAAATTCTTGAGCCTGTCAAAGATACGGCAAAAGAAATCGCGGCTACCGCCATTGAAGCAAAAGACCGCGCTGACGAAAGCAATGAAGTCATCGGACTTTTCGGTTTGCTGAAAATGCTTAAAGATCCGCAGGCCCAAAAGATGTTCCGCTTTGTTCAAAGCTACCTGCAAATCATGTCAGAACGCGAAAAACAAAAATAATCACTATACATTCAGAATAAGGACGGAGGATTCACGATGTCAAAACATATCGTCATTTTAGGCGCTGGTTACGGCGGATTACTGTCTGCTTTAACAGTTCGCAAACACTACACAAAAGAAGAAGCAAAAATCACAGTGGTTAACCAATACCCGACACATCAAATCATCACAGAACTGCATCGCCTTGCTGCGGGCAACGTGTCAGAACAGGCCATTGCGATGCCGCTTGCAAAGCTTTTCAAAGGAAAAGACATCGATCTTAAAATCGCCAAAGTCAACTCGTTCTCAGTTGACAAAAAAGAAGTCGCTCTTTCTGACGGCTCTACCCTGACGTATGACGCGCTTGTCGTCGGTCTTGGTTCTGTCACTGCTTACTTCGGCATTCCTGGCCTTCAAGAAAACAGCATGGTGCTCAAATCTGCAAACGATGCAAACAAGATCTTCAAGCATGTTGAAGAGCGCGTGCGCGAATACGCTAAAACGAAAAACGAAGCGGATGCTACGATCCTAATCGGCGGCGGCGGACTAACAGGCGTCGAGCTTGTCGGTGAACTCGCCGATATCATGCCGAACCTTGCGAGAAGCTACGGTGTCGATCCGAAAGAAATCAAGCTGAAGCTTGTTGAAGCCGGTCCGAAAATCCTGCCGGTTCTTCCGGATGAGCTGATCGAACGTGCGACAAAGAGCCTTGAAAAACGCGGCGTTGAATTCTTGACAGGACTGCCTGTCACAAATGTAGAAGGAAACGTTGTTGATTTGAAAGACGGGCAAAAAATCGTCACAAATACATTTGTCTGGACCGGCGGTGTTCAAGGCAATCCGCTGATCGGCGAGTCAGGTCTTGAAGTGAACCGCGGACGCGCAACTGTAAACGATTTCCTTCAATCCACATCACATGAAGACGTATTTGTTGCAGGAGACAGCGCCGTTGTCTTCGGTCCGGATGGCCGTCCGTACCCTCCGACAGCTCAAATCGCTTGGCAAATGGGCGAGCTGATCGGCTACAACCTGTATGCATACTTAGAAAACAAATCAATGGAAACGTTCAGCCCTGTCAACTCAGGCACGCTTGCAAGCCTTGGCCGCAAAGATGCAGTTGCCGTTATCGGCGCGAACAGTACATCTCTTAAAGGCCTGCCTGCTTCATTGATGAAAGAAGCGAGCAACGTCCGTTATCTGACTCATATTAAAGGTCTGTTCAGCCTTGCTTATTAATGGAAATGAAGCGCTACTTATAGTTTAAACTATAAGTGGTGCTTTTTTTTGCTTTAAATTTGACGGGCAAATGAAAATATTGTGGTAAATTTGAACCAAAATGCATTGACAAAAAGACGGTCTCATCGCATTATATGAATATAAAATAAAAATATTCACATGTTTATAAATCAAGGAGAGACTGACATGCCGAAATTTACCGAAAAAGAAAAGGAAGCGATACGCTCAGCTTTAGTGCAAAGCGGAAGAGAGCTTTTTGCGCAGCTTGGATTGAAAAAAACGAGCGTTGGTGAGCTAACAGCCTCGGCCGGAATTGCCCAAGGCTCATTTTATACATTTTTCGACTCGAAAGAGGAGCTTTATTTTGAGATTTTGCAGCAGGAAGAAAGTAAGATCCGCGCCCAGCTTGAGGCATCATTTTCTGAAAGCGGGAAAACATTTGCACAGTTTTTGCGTGAAGCATTGGCGGTGGTGGAAGATAACCCGTACATTCGCCAAGTTTACGATGACAACTTACTCGAGACACTCTTCCGCAAACTCCCCGAAGAAAAGCTGCAGGCGCATTTCGACAGCGACGAAGATTTTTTCAAGCCTTTAATTGAAATGGGCCAGGAAAAAGGCTGGCTTGTCAGAAAAAAACCGGAGACGATCGTCAGTGTGATTCGCGCCATTGTTCTTTTATCCTTTCAAAAATCAAATATTGGGGAAGACCGCTATGACGAAACGATGGATTTGCTTATCGAATTGATCGGACAGGGGCTTTCGGCCAAGGAGGATGCATCCCATGATTGAAGTCAGCGGGCTTCGCTTCACATACCCCGGACAAAAAACGCCCGTATTGAAAGGAATCGACTTTTCGATTCAAAAGGGTGAAATTTTTGGATTTCTCGGCCCGTCCGGTGCTGGAAAAAGCACGATTCAAAAAATATTAATCGGTATTTTAAAGCAATATGAAGGCCGGGTTTCTGTGATGGGGAAAGAATTGAGTCAAGCCGACAGCTCCTTTTATGAGAAAATCGGCGTCGCCTTTGAATTTCCGAATTTCTATCAACGATTAACGGCACTGGAAAACTTAAATTTGTTCCGTTCCTTGTATGCATCTGAAACCGAGGAGCCGGAAACGCTGCTCGCTTTAACGGGTCTTGAAGAGTACGGCCGGACAAAGGTATCCGCTTACTCAAAAGGCATGAAAATGAGGCTGAATTTTTTGAGAGCCCTGATCAATCAGCCTGATCTTTTATTTCTAGACGAACCGACCTCGGGGCTCGATCCCGTGCATGCCAAAAAATTAAAACAGCTTATCCTGAACAAAAAGGCGGAAGGGAAGACGATCCTGATCACAACGCACCACATGCAAACAGCTGAAGAAATCTGCGACCGCGTAGCTTTCATCGTTGACGGCAGGGTGGCTTTGATTGATTCTCCACGCGCCTTAAAAGTGCAAAAAGGAAAAAGGCACGTAAAAGTGGAGTACCGCAGCCGCAGGCAGCTGGAAACTGCTCAATTCGACCTTGATCAGATCGGCAGCAGCCCGGAATTTTTGAACTTGATCAAGGACCACCCTGTGGAAACCATTCATTCCCAAGAAGCATCGCTTGAAGACATCTTTATCGATGTGACGGGGAGGCGTTTAAGTTGAGGATCTTATCAGCGATTTCCCATGATATCAAACTTCAGTTCAAGCACGGTTTTTATTATGCCTATTTGCTGATCAGCGCGGTGTATATCGCTGTGTTGCAGTTTCTTCCAGCTGATTACAGGGAGGCGGCCAACATTGCCTTGACGTTTTCAGACCCGAGCTTCCTGGGGTTTTTCTTCATCGGGGGTCTTGTTTTACTGGAGAAAGGGCAAAACATCCATGACAGCCTGTTTGTAACGCCGCTAAGTGCGAGTGAGTATATTCTTTCCAAAACGGCGTCTTTATCCGTTTTGTCTCTCGGATCGAGCATTTTCATCCACAGCAGTGTGTTTGGCTATGGAACAAATTCCGGTTTGTTCGCTTGCGGCGTGCTGTGCACTTCATTTTTCTTCACGATGATCGGCTTAGGTTTGGCGGTGCGGTGTGAAACCTTAAACGGATTTTTCTTTTTGTCTTCTTTGAGCACCTTTGTGTTCGTTCTGCCTTTGTTTGAAACAGCGGGCATTTGGAGCAGCCCGCTGTTTTACGCTCTGCCGTCAAAGGCCTCATTAATGCTGTTAGGTTCCGCCTTTACCGGCCTTCAGCAGTGGGAGCTCGTCTACGCGATTTCCACTCTCTTGTTGTGGAACGGAGCCGCGTATTTCTGGGCGAGGCATTCACTTCAAACGTTCATCACATTAAAGCTTGGCGGAGGTGATACACGATGATGAAAATCATTCAGCTGATACGCGGAGATATGAAACAGATCAAACGTGATTCAATGCTTGCTTTTTACGGTCTGGCGCCTTTTCTGCTCATCATCGTGACAGCCGCTGGCATTCCTTTGTCAGCGGAACTGGCGGCACTCAATATCACCCCATACCGTCATTTGATCATGAGCTTTGCCATGCTTTTCATCCCCCTGATTCTCGGTATCATGTCGGGGTTTATCCTGCTTGATGAGCGCGACGAAAATATGATTCAGTATTTTGCCGTGACGCCCTTGTCGAAGCGCGGATATGTCTTGATACGCCTCATCCTGCCAATGGCGCTGACTTTTTGCTACAGCATTTTGCTGTTTGCATCCGGCGGTTTAATGGCGCCCGGCTCTGTGTACCTTTTGTTCATCCTGATCATGGTCACGCTTGAAGCCCCGATTTACACGCTGCTTTTAGCCGCTTACGCTTCGAACAAAGTGGAAGGGCTCGCTTTAATGAAAGGGTTCAGCCTGCTCACTTTCATGCCGGCCGCGGTTTATTTTATTCCTTTGCCGTGGCAGCTTTTCGGCGTTTTCACGCCGACCTACTGGACAGCGAAAACGTACTTGGCAGGAACTTCTCATGAAGGGCTTGTTTTCGTTTTCGGGTTCATCGGAGTTGTGCTGCATGTAATGATACTGCTGCTTTTATGCCGGAGGTTTTTGGTGAAAACCGACCAATAGGAGTATATCCCGCCGCGTTTTGCAATAAAGTATTAAAACCATCAGCGGGAGGCGGGATATTCTATGAAGAAAAATATGAAGCTTTGTCTGTGTATGATGATGATCTTTGTATTGACGTTGGCCGGCAGCATAGACGGCTTGGCCGCCGGGGAAAAAGGCGCCGGGCTCAAAGAGCAAATTGATCAGCTGTTAAAGACCGAGCCTGATTTAAAAGGAGCGCTCGCAGGCATCAGCGTCAGGTCCGCAGAAAGCGGGAAAATGATATACGGCCATATGGGCGATACACGGATGAGACCGGCGTCCAATCTGAAGCTTTTAACGGCAGCAGCTGCCTTTTCCGTCCTGGGTGAGGACTATACCTTTCCCACAGAGGTGATGACAGACGGCGCACGATCTGCGAGCACACTCAAAGGCAGCCTTTATCTAAAAGGAAAAGGCGATCCGACGCTTTTGAAAGCCGATTTTCAGCAAATGGCCAAGGCACTCCGAAAACAAGGGATCACTGTCATCCGGGGAGACTTGGTCGGCGATGATTCCTGGTATGATGAGGTCCGCTACTCTCCAGACCTTTCCTGGAGCGATGAAGACGCATACTACGGAGCGCAGATCTCAGCTCTAACAGCTTCGCCAAACGAAGACTATGATGCCGGAACAGTCATCATCGACGTGAATCCTGACGGCAAAACCGGGAAAAAACCCGTTGTATCGCTTACTCCGCAAACTAATCATGTCAAAATCGAAAACGGTGCCAAGACCGTTGCTGCAGACGGAAAAAAAGATATCACGATTAAAAGGGAACACGGCGGAAATACCATCCAAATCAAAGGGACGATTCCACAAGGCGCTTCAAGGGTCAGACAATGGGTTGCGGTTTGGGAGTCGTCAGAATATGCACTCGATTTATTTAAACAGGCTTTACAGCAACAAGGCATTCGAATCCTGGGAGAGACTAAAACCGGCAAAGCGCCAAAAAAAGCGCGCCGCATCACCGCACATCAATCCATGCCGCTTTCAGAGCTGATGATCCCCTTTATGAAGCTCAGCAACAACGGCCATGGCGAAACACTGATCAAGGAAATGGGAAAAGCCGCGAGCCGTGAAGGAAGCTGGGATCAAGGTCTGGAAGTGTTGAATAAAGAACTGCAGGGATTTGGAATGGACACAGAGAAGATCGTTCTCAGAGACGGCTCAGGCATCTCGCATATCAATTTGATTTCTGCCGACCAGATCACAAAGCTATTGTATTCCGTTCAAGAAGAGAAATGGTTTCCGTCGTTTGCCCGTTCACTCCCGGTTGCGGGGGAAAGCGACAGAATGGTCGGCGGCACATTAAGAAACCGGCTGAAAGACCCGGCTCTAAAAGGCAAAGTCAGAGCGAAAACAGGCTCTCTTTCAACCGTCAGTACCTTATCGGGCTATATCGATACTGCAAGCGGCGAGACATTGATTTTCTCCATTCTTCTCAATCAGCTCGTGGATGATGAAAAAGGAAAGGATATTGAAGATAAAATCGTTCAAATATTAGCTTCTTCATGACATCTCCCATTGCTGAAGGCAATGGGTTTTCTTTATTGAAAAGGCTTTCCATTCACTTCGTACGTTTTTCAGCTGAGGCCATATAATGCTAAGAGATTTCATTTTCTATAAGTTTAACAGCAGGCAGGGGGAAATATATGAACATTTTGCTGGCTTATTATCGATACTCTCCACATACAAACGGCCCGTCTACCTATATTGATATACTTCGAAAAAGCTT
>Ga0180431_10007328_pt1 | contig 12887 bp, 11 predicted proteins | sample SS_ome_11_FD_132459 | JGI IMG/M metagenome (GOLD analysis project Ga0180431, IMG submission 132459) | Hypersaline lake sediment archaeal communities from the Salton Sea, California, USA - SS_1_MS_1 metaG | ecosystem: Environmental > Aquatic > Non-marine Saline and Alkaline > Hypersaline >... | reverse complement strand
GTGTAGCGGGGGCCGCAGTTGGTGCAGTTGATGAAGGGATAGCGATGGCGCCGGTCGGCGGGGTCGGAGAGCTCCCGGAGGCAGTCGTCGCAGGTGGCGATGTCCGGGGAGATCAGGACCGTCCGGGCGCCCCCCAGGTCGCTCTCCCGGATGGTGAAGCTCGTCTCGCCCCGGGTCGGAACGGCGTCGGTCGTGATCTTCTCGATGCGGGCCAGGGGAGGGGGATCGTTTCTCAGGGCGTCGAGAAACGAATCGATATGTCCCCGCTCCCCCTCCAGCTCCAGGGTGACGCCCCTGGGCTCGTTGAGGACGAACCCCCCGAGGCCCAGCCGGGATGCCAGGCCGAAGACGAAGGGACGAAACCCGACGCCCTGGACCACCCCCGTCACCTCGCACCGTACCCGCTCCGTCACCGGTCATTCCTCCCCACCCCGGAACGATCGCGGCGCGATGTCACCCGCACGATATCTTGATTCCGATTTATTTTGTGATTGTTCTCTCTCGGCATGCCCCGCCCCGCCTCGTCAGTAATATCGGTAATACGCGGCGCAGGTCCCCTCTCGGGAGACCATGCAGGGACCGATGGGGTTCGCCGGCGTGCACCTGGTGCGGAAGAGGGGACATTCCCCCGGCGAGACACGGCCGGTGAGGACCTCTCCGCACAGGCACCCCTTCTCCTCCCGGGATTCCACCTCCGGGACGTCGAATCGGCCGAAGACGTCGAACCGGACATAGTCACCGGAAAGAGCCAGTCCGCTTCCGGGGAGGTCCCCCAGTCCCCGCCACCGGGCGTCCGACGGGCGAAAGACCTCCTCCATCACCTTTTGAGCCACGGGATTTCCCTCCCGGTTCACCGCCCGGGCGTACTGAATCTCCACGGCCATGTTCCCGGACCTGATCTGCTCGAGGATCAGGGCGACCCCCTCCAGGATGTCCGTGGGCTCGAATCCGGTGATGACCGCGGCCCTGCCGTGTTCGGGCATCTGCTCGTACGCCTCCACCCCCAGGATGGTGCTGACGTGCCCGGGACACAGAAAGCCGCTCACGGCAAGCTCCGGGTCGTCCAGCAGCACCTGAATCGCCGGGGGGATGACCTTGTGGGCCGAGAAGACCGAGAAGTTCTCGATGTTCGCCTTCAGACATCGCTTGAGGGTCGCCGCCACGGTGGGGGCGGTGGTCTCGAACCCGATGCCCAGAAAAATCACCTGTCGATCCGGGTCGGCCGTCGCCATGTTCAGCGCGTCCATGACCGACGCCACCATCCGCACATCCGCCCCCTGGGACCGGGCCCGCTCCAGGGTGTCCCCGTCGGTTCCCGGAACCCGGATCATATCGCCGAAGGTGGTCAGAATAACCCCGGGGAGCCGCGCCATGGACAGCGATCGGTCGATATCCTCCACCGCCGTCACGCAGACGGGGCATCCCGGCCCGGAGATGAGGCGCACGTTTTCGGGAAGCCTCGACTTGATGCCGAAGCGGCCGATGGCGTGGGTGTGGGTGCCGCATATCTCCATGATGGTGACGGGGCCGTCGATGTCGGCGGCGGTGTCCCGCACCCGTTCATAGAGCCGCTCCACCAGGGCGGGGTCGCGGTATTCGTCGCTATATTTCATCTTCCAAAAGCTGCCGCAGCATGGAGATCTGCTCCAGGGCCAGCTCCTCGTCCACCTTGTGAATGGCGAAGCCGGCGTGGCAGATCACGTATTCGCCCACGGTCACCTCTTCGTCCATCAGATCGAGGCTCGCCTCTCGCCTGGTTCCCTCCACGTCGATAAGCGCCTGGTTGTTCTCATCTATGGAAATAATCTTTCCCGGAAACGCTATGCACATATTCGGTCTCCTATTCCACCATCATGTCCACAAGTCTCAGCTCCTCGGTCCCCCGGACGACCACCACGGCGGTCCCGCCGCACAGGGGGCAGACCGTGTAGGAGAATCGATCCACCTCGCTCTCTTTGCCGCACTCGGTGCAGCTGATCTCCACCGGCAGTACGGTGAATTCCAGCTCGGCGCCCTCGGCCTTCGTCCCCGGGGAGAGGGCGTCGAAGGCCATCGTAAGGGCGTGGGGCTCTATGTGGGTCATGCGGCCGAAGGTGAGCCGCATTGAGAGGACCTTTTCAAATTCATTTTTTTGGGCATATTCCTCGACTATCTCCAGGAGGCTCGACACCAGCGACATCTCATGCATGGTCCGCCTCCTTTTTGGATTGATGCCCCAGGGCCGAAAGCTCCTCCAGCACCAGCCGCTCCACGTCCGGAAATCTCTCGGTCATCCGGGGCGTCATCTCCATGATCATGTCGTTGATGCGCTCCGGCACCACCAGGATGAAACTCGTATTGGGGAGTCTGTCGATCATCTCCGCCTTGTTGAGCACATCCAGAAACTCCACCTCGTGGGCCGAGGTGGGCGGGGGGAGATGCGCCTCGAGGCTTTCCCGGTTGAACCGATAGATCGATCCCGGCTCGTCTTCTATTTTGATGACGTCGACGACGATAAGGTTTCGGGTGTCGGTGACCGGATCCAGAAGGAGGTATCCCAGGACGCCGCCGTCCATGATGTATACCGAGTCGTCAAACCGGTGGCGCTCCTCGAACCAGCGCACGAAATGGACCCCGAACCCCTCGTCCCCCAGCAGGATGTTCCCCAACCCCATTACCGTCGTATCAGAGCCGTATGTCATGTCTGTCATTTTGATATATATCCGCCTGCGGGCGTCTTTCGCCCGTTTATTTTCTTTTTCAATCGCCCGGGGCCGATACGGCTCCCGGGCCTTCTCTAGAGATATAAAAGGACGAAAATCAGCTTCTCCGATGATCCGCCCCGCGTTTCACACCGAACCCTTCCCTCACTCCCTCGTGGGCAAAAAGGGACAGGCTTACCTGTTTTTATTTCCCCTCACCATACGAAAGCGGAAGCAGCACCCTTACTATCCAAATTCCTGTTTACGGAAAAAGGGGGGACGTGCCCCCCCTTCTCGAATATAACACACTTTGGTTTTGTTGTCCCGATTATTGTGCTATTTTTTGACCTTCAGAAACGTCCTGCCGTTGATCATCGAGGAGACGGTTCCCTCCTTGAAAATCACGTCGTACCAGAAGGCCATGTAGATGTGCACGAAGATAAACAGGATAAATAGCCACGTCAGGATGTGGTGTACATACCTGACACCGGCCAGGCCTCCCATCATCCTCTCCACCGGCCTGAGAATGGCATAGACAACGCCGGTGATGCCGACATTGTAGTTACCGCCCATCAGGATGAGCCCGGTGATGATGATGAGGAAGACCATGAGGAATATCCCGCCGTAGGCCATCGCCTGCAGGGGACCGTACAGGTAGTTCCGCTCCGGTTTTTCCTTCGAGACAAAGGTGTAGAACTTTATCTGCGTGATGAGGTTCTTCCACTCCGTGAAGGCCAGGAAGTTCTTCCACGAGGCGTGCTGATCGGGGACGAATCCCAGATACACCCGCCAGATAAAGGTAAACACCAAAAACAGCCCGAACAGGATGTGTACAAACCGAACCGAGCCCATGAAGAATTTATCCACCGTCTCGCCGGCCTCCAGAACGAAGGGGCGGGCGAGATAGAAACCGGTGGCGATCAGGATGATGATGGTCAGGGCCATCGTCCAGTGCAGGACCCTGATGGCCACGGACCATTCTTTTACCGCTACTCTTGTGTCTTCCACCGCTATCACCTCCTGTGACGTTACAGCACCTTGAACTGTTTTACCTCGCCGGAGCGCGGATCGATAATGTGCACCGCACAGGCCATGCACGGATCGAAAGAATGGATCGTGCGCAGGATCTCCAGGGGCTGTTCCGCATTGGCAAGCGTCGTGCCGATGAGAGATTCCTCGTACGGTCCCCGGACTCCATTGGTATCCCGAGGAGCACAGTTCCAGGTGGAGGGCACAACGGCCTGGTAATTGGCGATTTCCTTCTTCTCGATGCGAATCCAGTGACCCAGGGCTCCCCGGGGAACTTCCGTCATCCCCCTGCCCTGTCCCTCCTTGGGCACGTCGCATCGGGTCCAGGTTCGCTCGTCGCCGGCCTTGATGTTGGTGACCAGCTCGTCGGTCCACGCTTCCGCGCTGTCTGCGACCAGCTTGGTCTCCAGGGCCCGGGCGGCCGTCCGTCCCAGGGTGGAAAAAAGGACCGTGGCCGGGGCGTTCAGGGCGCCCAGGGTGCTGTTCACCAGCTCCGTGATCTGCTCATGGCCCTGGGCGTAGCCGATCAGGAATCGGGCCAGGGGTCCCACCTCGTAGGGATCTCCGTCGTACCGAGGTGCCTTGCACCAGGAGTACTTGCCGTCTCCCTGGACGTTTCCGTTTGCGTCGAACCCGGTGTATTCCGGCTCCGTCTCGCCGTCGTAGGGATGTTTCGCGTCAGATCCCTCGTACCAGGAGTGGGTCACGTCCTCGGTGATCTTTTCCTCGTCCAGCTCCAGTGCCTGGGAGAGATCCTTGTCCTTGACCACTCCCCTGGGCAGCAGGGTCTGGTTCCAGTCGTCATCCAGGGGGAATCCGCCGTAGGCCAGGTAGTTGCCCACGCCGGCCCCGATGCCCTCAAGGCCCTCGCCTGCGTATGTCGCGCCTGCGATCAGTACGTCAGGGATGTAGGCCGTGTCGACGAAGTTCTGCACCTCGCGAAGCATGAAACGGAACTTCGACAGGCGGTCTGCGTCCAGGGCGTCCATGACGCAGGTCACGCCGCCGGCAACCAGGGTCTGGGGATGGGGGTTCTTGGAGCCGAAGATCGCCTGCATCCTGCCGCCGATCTTGGAGATATAGAGGGCGTCCAGGTAGTGGGAGGCGATAACCAGGTTCGCCTCGGGGGAGAGCTTGAAGGAACGGTTGCCCCAGTAGGCGTTCTCGAAGGGGCCCAGGCGACCCGACTGGGCGAAGAGCGTCAGACGCTCCTTGACCGCCGCGTAGTGGGATTCCGAGCAGTTATAGGGGTTGTCATGCACGCTCCTGGCAAGGGCCACCGCCTTTTTCGGGTCGGCGTCCAGGGCGCTGACGATATCCACCCAGTCCAGCCCGTGCAGATGGTAGAAATGCATGATGTGGTCGGTGAGGTAGTGCGAGGCCTTGATGAGGTTTCTGATGATCCGGGCGTTGGCGGGGGGCTTCACGCCGAAGGCGTCCTCCACCGCCATGGTCGCCGCCTCGTAGTGGGAATAGGTACAGACACCGCAGAATCGCTGGGTAAGCAGGCCCGCGTCCCGGGGATCCCGTCCCTTGAGGATAGTCTCCAGACCCCGCCAGAGGGTGATGGAGCTCCAGGCGTCCTGGATGGTATTGCCGCCGTCCAGCTCCACCTCTATGCGTAAATGTCCTTCGATCCGGGTAATCGGATCGACGATAATTCTTTGCGCCATGATCTATTGCTCCTTGTTCGATACCTGTTATTTGTCCTTCGACTCGTCCGCGGCCTTGTCGTGCCTCTTGAGGGCTGTCACCGCGGCGTGGGCGCCGATTCCCGCCGCCGTCGCCGCCGCCAGTCCCAGGAAAACACCGTCCGCCACCGCCTCGAAACCGATGGTCTTTTCCGCGATCGGTTTTTCCAGGGGCGCCATGGTATCCCAGAAGTCCGGCTCCACGCATCCCATGCAGCCGTGACCGCCCATGATGGGCCAGGACGTGGCGTCGTTGAATCGAACCTTGCCGCAGTTGGCGTAGGTATAGGGACCCTTGCATCCCATCTTGAACAGGCACCAGCCGCGCTTGGCGCCTTCGTCGCCCCATTCTTCCACGTATTCCCCGGCGTCGTAATGGGAGCGCCGCTCGCAGTAGTCGTGAATGCGCTTTCCATACGCCCAGACCGGCCGGCCCAGTCCGTCGGTGGCGGGCAGGGCGCCGAACATCAGGTAGTGAAGCACGGTGCCGGTGAAGTTGATGGGGTTGGGGGGACATCCCGCGATGTTGACCGTCTTGATCCTGAGGGCGTCGCTGACGCCCTTGGCGTCGGTGGGGTTGGGCTTCGCCGCCTGGACGTTTCCGAAGGACGAGCAGCTGCCAATACAGATGGTCGCCGCGGCCCTCGAGGTCACCTCCCGAGCGACCTCCAGACCGGTCTTGCCCTGGGCCCCCAGGGTCAGGTACTTCCCGTCGAGCCCCGTGGGGATGGCGCCCTCGATGACGCAGATGAACTGGCCGTCAAAATCATCCATGGCCTTGTGAAGGTTTTCCTCCGCCTGGTATCCCGCCGCGGCCATCAGCGTCTCGTGGTATTCCAGGGAGATGGTGTCCAGCAGGATGTCGTCCACGTTCGGGTACGACGAGCGCAGGAACGCCTCGGAGCAGCCGGTACACTCGGCGAAGTGGAGCCACACCACCGGGAGCCGGCTGAAATCATCCGCCGCTCGGGCCACCATGGGTCGAAACGCCGTCGGCAGCATGAGGGCCGTGGTCATGAAGGCGGTCCACTTCACGAAATCCCGCCGGCTGACGCCGGACCGGGAGAGGGTCTCCTGAAGGTTGAACCTCGGGGCGGGAAGCTCCGCCTCCATCCTGTCCATGTGCGCCCGGCAGTGCTCCATCAATTCCTCGTATTGGGTTTCGACGGTCTGCCGATAGTCGCAATGATTCTTCTTTGTCATATATCCTCCTTAATTCATCGATGTTTTTACGATTTTGCCACAGTACAGACCCATACGTGCCTGAGGGCGGCGTGATCCATACCGTTGTGATGCGTTCCGGCTGACCGGTCAGGCGCAACGGGCTGTCAGGATGCAGGCCGGATCATATGCATCACAAGCTTTTTTTCGTCGTTTTCGAGATAAGGAGAATGGAGCCGGAAAGGCAGAGATGCCTTTAGAGGTATCACGAAAGACGTGAGATGGGGGAACCTGCGTCGAGACAGGATAAAATGGTGGACGCAGAGAGAGCGGCTCAAATCTGTTCTCCTTTTCAAACACGGGAGGCCTGGCCGTTTCCAGCCAAACCCTATCGGCCACGCACCGTGGAGAAGGAGAAAAACATCTTCCTGAAGCAACGGATCAAACCGCTCTTTTCGGTTCATCCGTCCCCATCTCTGTAGGCACTGTGGCTCGGAGAATCTGTTGTTAATGTTTTAAAAAAATCGTAGCACTATGTCAAGAGAATTTTCGCACTTCTCGAAATTAGCCCGTCCAAGACGGTAACGCTGCCGGTCTCGTCCCGTGTAATATCCTATTTTCAAAGCATAAAACGCTTGACAGTGAATCGCTATTCAGTTATATTTGTTTTCGTAATACGGAAACATAGACACTTCCGAGTTCATGTATCCCGTCGGGAGACATGAACCGTTAGGGAAAGAGAGCAATTTCTTTCCCAGCCGCACCAGCAAAGGAAGCATTAACCGCTGCGAAAAAGCAGTGGCGGTTGAGGCTTCCTTTTTTTTTGGTCACTGTTTCCGTGGAAAATGCCACATAACCTGTTTTAAACCCATTTTGCCCATCAAAATAATGAAAGGAGAGAGAAGCGTTATGGACGTAACCAGACGTACATTTCTCAAGCTCTCAGGCGCTACTGCTTTGGGTGCGGGATTAGGCTTTAGTGTATCCAGCGTCTATGCCCAATCCCTCCCCCTTAAGATCCAGTACGCCCGTGAGTCAACCACTATTTGCCCGTACTGCGCGGTGGGCTGCGGTATCATCGTTCACACCAAGAACGGTAGGGTCGTCAATACCGAAGGCGACCCGGATCATCCCATCAATGAGGGTGCCCTCTGCTCCAAGGGTGGCGCACTCTACCAGATGGCGGTGAACGATGCCCGCCTGAAAGTACCCCTGTACCGCGCACCCGGCAGCGACAAGTGGGAAGAGAAGTCCTGGGAATGGATGATCGAAGAGATCGCCAAGCGGGTGGTAAAAACCCGCGAGGAGACCTTTACCCTCACCAACGACCAGGGCCAGACAGTCAACCGCACCCTCGGAATCGCCTCTATGGGAAGCGCCGCCATGGACAACGAGGAGTGCTATGTGTACCAAAAATTATTACGCGGGTTGGGCCTGGTGTATATAGAACACCAGGCACGTATCTGACACAGCGCAACAGTAGCGGCTCTGGCAGAGTCGTTTGGACGCGGCGCGATGACAAATCACTGGATAGACCTTAAAAACAGTGATTGCATCCTTATAATGGGCAGCAATGCTGCAGAAAATCACCCTATTTCCTTTAAGTGGGTACAGCGCGCCATAGAGAACGGCGCAACCCTCATCAGTGTGGACCCGAGGTTCACCCGTACGTCGGCCAAGGCGCATATGTATGCCCCCCTGCGGTCCGGATCGGACATCGCGTTTCTGGGCGGCATGATCAAGTACATCGTCGACAACGACCTGTACTTCAAGGAATACCTGACCGAGTACACCAACGCGTCATTTATCCTCAACCCGGACTTCAAGCTTCCGGCGGAAAATAACGGCGTTTTCTCGGGGCTCACCGAAACCCCCACCGGCGGCACGTATGACAAGTCGACGTGGGCGTTCGTCAAGGACGGCAGGGGTGTCCCGGTACGGGACAAAACCCTCTCCGATCCGATGTGTGTCTTTCAGCTTTTGAAAAAGGAATTCGACCGCTATACCATCGAGCTGGTTTCGAAGGTAACCGGTACTCCCGAGGACAAGCTGAAGGCCGTATACGAAGCGTACGCACAGACCGGTACCCCGGAAAAGACCGGTACCATCATGTACGCCATGGGCTGGACCCAGCACACGGTGGGTGTGCAGAACATCAGGACCATGTCAATCATCCAGCTGCTTCTGGGTAATATGGGCATGGCCGGCGGCGGTGTGAACGCCCTCAGGGGTGAATCCAACGTGCAGGGGTCTACAGACCACTGCCTGTTGTATCACATTCTCCCCGGCTACCTGACCACCCCCCATACCGGATGGCCGACCCTGGATAGCTACAAGAAGGCCAAGGTGGCCTCCGTATCCACCAACGATCCCCTCAGCGCCAGCTGGTGGACCAACTACCCCAAGTACATCGTCAGCCTTCTTCGGGCCCACTACGGCCTGAACGCCACGCCGGAGGAGGGATATCTCTACCTTCCCAAGCTGGATCCCGGCGTCAACTACTCGTGGCTGAAGATATGGGACGAGGTCTACAAGGAAAACATCAAGGGGGTCTTCGCGTGGGGCCAAAACCCGGCATGCTCCGGCGCACACTCCAACAAGGTGCGTCAGGGACTCGCCAAGCTGGATTGGCTGGTCAACGTCAATATCTTCGACAACGAAACCGGCTCCTTCTGGCGGGGCCCGGACATGAATCCCGCGGATATCAACACCGAGGTGTTCATGCTCCCCTGCGCGGGATCGGTCGAAAAGGAAGGCAGCATCACCAACTCCGGCCGCTGGATGCAGTGGCGCTACAAGGCCGTTGAGCCGCCCGGATCGGCGAAACCCGACGGTGATATCATCAGTGAGCTGTTCTTCAAGATCAAGGAAGTCATGGAGACCGAGGGGTCCGTTTTCAAGGACGCCTTCACAAAAATGACCTGGGACTACGGTCCGAAGGATTTCTTCGGCAAGATGACGGCCTTCAGCGCCCATTACGCCGCCAAGGAAATCAACGGGTTCTTCCTGGAGGACAAAGTCATCAACGGCGTGTCCTATTCCAAGGGAGACCTGGTCCCGTCGTTCGGCTCCCTGCAGGATGACGGCTCCACGTGCAGCGGCAACTGGCTATACTGCCAGTCCTACAACGCCACCGGCAACAACGCTGCACGTCGTAACAACAAGGACGAGTCCGGCATCGGCCTCCATTCGGAATGGGCCTGGTGTTGGCCGGTCAACCGGCGCATCATCTACAACAGGGCGTCGGTGGATCTCTTCGGCAAGCCCTGGGCGCCTCAAAAGCCGGTCATCAGGTGGAACGGCGCCAAGTGGCTGGGAGACGTCCCCGACGGCGGCTGGGCTCCGCTCAATAAGACTGATGGGTCAGCAAACTCCGCCTCCAAGCTTCCCTTCATCATGAAGCCGGACGGCGTCGCGTCGGTTTTCGGTCCCGGCAGGGCCGACGGACCGTTCCCGACCCACTACGAGCCCACGGAATGCGCGGTGGAGAAAAACCTGATCAATCCTGACCAGCTCATGAACCCGACGGTATACCGGTTCGATAGGGAAGACGTCGGAAGCGACCTGGACACGATTGCGGGGGTATGCGACCCGAACTATCCGATCATCGGCACCACCTACCGTGTCAGCGAGCATTGGCAGACGGGTCTCATGACCCGCTGGCAGCCGTGGCTGGCGGAGATGCAGCCCGCGAATTTCGTGGAGATGAGCGAGCAGCTGGCCGATCTCAAGGGCATCAAAAACGGCGAGAAGGTGCTCGTCACCTCCGCCCGGGGTTCCGTTGAGGCGGTCGCCATCGTCACCGCAAGATTCAAACCCTTTCTCGTGGACGGCAATACGATACATCAGGTGGGAATGCCCTGGCATTACGGCTGGAGAACCGCCAAAAACGGTCAAAACGGCGATCCCCTGAACGCGAAACCGGAGGTGTACACCTACGGCGACTCCGCAAACCTGTTGACCCCCTCCATTGGCGACCCGAACACCATGATTCCGGAGACCAAAACCTTCCTTGTCAACATTGAGAAACTGAAAGGAGGTGGGGAATAATGGCAACGACATATATGATGCAGAAAAAAGAAATGGTCAAGCTTGTTGACCTTTCGAAGTGTACCGGTTGCCGCGGATGCCAGGTTGCCTGCAAGAACTGGAACCAGCAGCCGGCGGCTCAGACCGAAAATGTCGGGAGTTTCCAGAATCCCCAGGACCTCCAGCACAACACATGGACGCTCATTCGCTTCCATGAGGGAACAGATGCAAACGGAGATATGTACTGGGATTTCAGGAAGGACGGCTGTTTCCACTGCACCGACGCCGCATGCGTCCGCGTGTGCCCCTCGGGGGCCCTCAGCTACGGAGAGATGGGAGTGGTTCGCCTCAATCAGGAACTTTGTATCGGGTGTCAGTATTGCGCCATAGCCTGCCCGTTCGATATCCCGAAATACGACAAGGTTACCAACAAAACCTACAAGTGCACCCTGTGCGAGGATCGTATAACCAACGACATGCTCCCTGCGTGCGTCAAGGCCTGCCCTACGGGCTGCCTGTCCTTCGGTCCCAAGGAGGACATGATCGCGGCCGGAGAACAGCGGGTAATCGCACTCAAGGAAATGGGATATGAGAGCGCGTCTCTCTACGGCAAGGAGTATGTGGACGGAACACACGTCATGTACGTGCTGAATAAGCCGGAGAAGGAATACGCGGAATTGACGGTCAAGCCGAAAGTCCCGGTCGCAGTCAAGCTGTGGCGGGGTGTGGCAAAGCCACTTGGCCTTCTCTCTATCGGGGCGGTCGTTGGTGCGTCGCTGCTTCACTATTTCATCAATGGCCCCAAGGCGCCTAAGGAAGAAGAGGGAGGTGAATAATCATGGATAAGAAAACCATCATCGCATCATCGGCGTATGAGCGGACCGTCCATTGGTTCCTGGCGATTCCCTGCCTCCTGCTGGTGCTCACGGGGCTGATCCTGGCCTTTCGGTCCTTTGAACCGATGGCCATCATCTTCGGCGGGTACAAAAGCGTAATGATCGTCCATCGTGTGTGTGGGCTGATTTTTACCGGGGCGCTGTTACTGACCATCCAGCTCTGGTACAAGGACGCCGGATACCTTGACGGATCAGATATCGAATGGCTGATGAAGGCCGGTGGATACCTGTGGAAGGCCGACATCCCCGAGCCCTATAAGTACAATGCGGGACAGAAGCTGTTCTTCCTGACCGTTGCGATCTATGGGGCAATAATGGTCATCACCGGATTCCTCCTCTTCTTTAAGGGGAGTCTGAATCCGATTTTCATGAGCTGGGTTACCGGCTTTCACGCCCTTGGCGTGATGATTATCGGCGGTTTCTCCATGGTGCACATCTACCTGGGTACCATCGGCACAGAAGGCAGTCTGCACGTGATGACCCACGGCAAGGTATCGGAGGCATGGGCGAAAACCCACATGCCCGGTTACTACAAAGAAAAAATCGAGGGGAAGAAAGACTGATTCTTCTCCGCTGTCTCAAACTTCGAGGGCGGTCTTTCAGACCGCCCTCTCTATTGTACGCCTATCATGACTCTTTTCATGCTCAGGGAGAATGTTTTCCTTGCGCTTCATACCTTCTTGTAGGATACTGAACTGTGGACACTTTACAGAAAGAGCGGTCCGCCATTGAACGGGCCAAAGAAGAACACCAGGATCTCATCGACGTCCTGGAGCTGCTTGAAAATCTCGTCGAGATTTCACGGGACGATTCGATCATCAACTCGATCCCGGGAGACCCCCCCGACGGATCAAGCGACCTTGCACTGCGCCTGTCGGACGGATTCCCACTGGCGGATGAGAAAACCGTAACCCTCTCCATTGAAAACGCCCATGCCCGGTTCGACCGAGTGGTGGAAGTCCTGACCGTTCGAAATCCCGAGGCGGGATCGCGGATCGTCGAGGTGTTTCAGGATCCTCGGCAATTCACATCGCTCCTCAATACGGCCCTTCCCGGCGAGAGTGGATTGATCGATCCGGAGGATGACTCCGAGCCGCTCATCCTCTTGGCGGCATACGAGACACTGCGCCCCGCATTCGATTTCCTCTGGAATATCGCCCGAACAGAGCACGCGGACGCCCTGTCGAACTGGAGCGAATCGTTTTGCCCGGTATGCGGCGCCAGGCCGAATTTCTCCTTTATTGAGCAGGATGAAAACCGGCAGCTTCTCTTCTGTAGCCGATGTCCCGCCCACTGGGGCTTTCCCAGAATCACCTGTCCGTTCTGTGGAGAAACCGACCATCAGAAGCTTCGCTACTTCCAGGTTGAGGAAGACGAGACCCACCGGGTGTACGTCTGCG
>Ga0180431_10007327_pt1 | contig 12889 bp, 31 predicted proteins | sample SS_ome_11_FD_132459 | JGI IMG/M metagenome (GOLD analysis project Ga0180431, IMG submission 132459) | Hypersaline lake sediment archaeal communities from the Salton Sea, California, USA - SS_1_MS_1 metaG | ecosystem: Environmental > Aquatic > Non-marine Saline and Alkaline > Hypersaline >... | reverse complement strand
TCTGGCTTCTCGGGAAGCGTGCTCAGTGGTTCGCATTCCTTGAAGCGCCTGTACAGCTCCAGGGAAAGCGTCTCGACCTTTCGGAACGGCCATTCGCCGGCCTTGACCTCCATCAGCATCGCAGCCTCGTCCCTGGGCCTACGGGTACTCATGATGCCCGTCGTCGCTAGTTCGATGCCCATGTTGAGGAGGCGGATACAGTGGGCAGCGTGCTTCACGTCGTAGCCTACCTCGTCGACAATCTTCTTCCGCTTCGCGCCTTGGTAGCCCTGGTATCGCTTTCGGTCCATCTTGTGCATCTGGGCCTTCGCGTACCCGACGAGGGCCGAGAAACACGCCTTCGACAGGAACCGTTCTCGGTTGTCGAGTATGACCTTTCCTGGCGGAGTCACGAGGACTTGGTCGCTCGGATCGGCCCACAGCCAGCTGTGGACATTCGGATTGCCCTTCGCGAGTAACGAAAAGAACTTCCGCACGTCATAGATCAGGTGGTCATACCGTTCGCCCGACGTCTCCCAGGTCTGCCGGTTCTTGCCGTTCGCCTCGAGCGTCAGGTACCACCGGATCGACTGGACGCTGACGCCGAACGTGTCGACGTCGTCTGTATGCCGGGGGTGGTCCTCGGGAAGCTTCGTGCCGTGGGCATCAGAGCCGCGGATGCCCGCAAGGATCAGGTTCTGACCCCATCCGGGACGTTGCTGGCGTAGGACCTGGATCGCCTTCAGTTTGTCGTTTTTCGTTTCAAGTGTCGCCATCAAGCCACACTCCTCTCACCCATACGAGGTACCATCGCCAAGCTCACGGATCATGCGAGCGCGTGCCTCCATACGTAGCCGTTCGCGTCGCAGTCGCCGTCCGACGAGACACGACAGGCCGATATATCCGATGATTGCCAATAGTATGATGAGCGGTCTCATGGTACGTCCTCCGGACATACAAGGATAATGATCCGGCCATCGGGTGACGCCGGATGCGTAGCGTGGATTGTGCAGGTAGTGGAGTCCTGAGATGTGGAAACCTCGGGTGCGTGCTCCTCTCCAATGACCACACCGATAGCAATCATGAGAATAGCGAACAACACCAGGCTAAAGACCGCGACCAACCTGTCTAGGTCGATCATGCTGCCTCTCTGCCGCTCTGGGGTTTTGGACACGTTCACTAGGCTACCGCTTTCTGTTTTCGGGTTTCGAAGTACCCGTCTAGGTCAGTTTCTTTTTCCATGATGAACCGGGCGTAGTAAGCTGTATATCGGTTGTCGAGCTTCCACGCTTCCCGCGCGTCGGGCAGTCCTTCGACGTGCCGTTCCCAGCGGAGAATCTCGAACAGCGCCTTCATGCCGAACTTCCGCTGGCCGTTCGCCTTCGCCTGACGAGCCAACCTGACAAGATGGACGTAGACCTCGGGGTGCCGGGCATGGAACTCCCAGAACTTGTCTTCTGTCGTCTTCGGGATGAACAGATCCGCTTGCCCGTTCATTCTAGCCTCCAGCCTGAAAGGGCTAGGCAGGGAGCAAAAACTGCCCCCTCTCTCGGGGGTTACGTGTAAGGTGCCTCGGGACTCAGGTCACCGTCAAGGATTCGACTTTCTCCACCAGCTTCAGGAGATCCTGAAGCGCGTTCACCTTCGAGGCTTCCTCCAGGGGCTTGCACGCATCCTTCGCGGCCTGGATCAGCTTCTCGATCTCAGCCTTCTCCGCTTCCAGCACCTTCCACGCCTCGCGCTTCTCCGGGGGCATGGAATCGACGTAAGCGGGTCTGCCGTTCTGTTCGACGTAGGTCACGGCGTCGAGCGGCACGGCCCGGATCGCGTCCTTCTCCAGATCCCAGACGGTGAGGAGGCCGTGCTCTGCCGGGTCGTACGTACGACCGTTGCCGCCCTCGCCCTTCACGGAACCCTCCGGCAGCTCCGTCTTCAGCCGCATCATTCGGAGCTTGCCGTTGCTCCGCTTGATGAAATGGACGACCTGTTCTTCGTCCCTAGGGTGAGCCAGGATGATCTCCCGGACCTTCGCTGTGTCACTCATTCCAGACTCCTTCCTAGATGCTCGTGGTGCCGAACTCTTCGAAGAGGCGGCGCTCCTCGTCGTAGTGGTTCGCCGCCTTGAAGATCAATTCGCCGTCTCCCATGCCTAGATCGTGGGCCAGGTGCAGGAGGTCGGCGGTCAGATCGACGAGGGCCGTCACTGAATCCTCGCCGGCGTACTCCGCTTCCGGGAACAAATCGACGTAGAACTTCAACACCTTTCTCGCGTCCCGTACGCGGTCTTCGTTTTCTCTCACGTCCGTTGTTGCCATAGCTCAGGCGTCCTCCTCCCAGACTTCGCAGAACTCGAACGTTCCCGTGTCGTACACGCTGACGATTTCCTCGCCCGTCAGCTCGTTCGTCACGTAGTCTTTCGCTTCTGTCCTCGAGTCGTGAAGCTTGTTTTGGGTGCTCGATCTCAGCACCACTTCCACGCTTAGGACGATGTTTTGCTCGGCCATTGTGTCGTCCTCTCAGATCGTCGGGACTCCCCGCATCGCCTTCCAGAGGTAATACTCGGCGAGGAACTGGTGGCGGTGGTACAGCTTCTTGATGTTCCGCTCTCTCGGGGTCATGGCTCAGGCCCTCACTCTCAGGTTCGAGAATCCCGTTTCCAGATAAACCCGAAGCTGCTCTCTCTCTTCCCGAGTCAGCTCCTGGAAGGGCTGTCCGTTGAAGGTCTTGAAGAGCCTTCGCAGGTCCCGGATCAGCTTTCTCATCGTCCCCCCTTAGTTGTGTTTTTCATCCTACTTGAAATCTAAGGGGTGCAGGAGCCGGTGTCAAGAGATTTTTTCTACTGATTAGCGCCCTGGTTCTGGACGAGGGCGAGGTTCCAGAGCTGGGCCAGGTTGCGGAGCCGGGCCACGTTCTGAGGGTCCGCCGTCGCGTTCGCACATTCGTGGACGGCTTCGTTGACTATCGCTTCCAGTTGGTCAATCCGGCGTTGTTTGGCGTCCTTCTTCATGTCTCGATCTCCACGAGATGCTGGGCACGATCCTCGTAGTACAGGGTGACCGTGCCGCGGTCGATGTCCACGGCGGCGAAGGCGTAGCCCTCGCCGTAGAAGCGGATCATGGAATGGACCTCCCGGTTGTAGCTCTCGACGTCCGGGCAGGTCACGAGCGTGATGTCGCCCTCGGCGTAGGTGAACGTCTGGAGGGTCAGCTTCCGGGTCCAGGTGCCGAAGCAGTGGGCGTCCTGGTCCGTATCGAACTGCTTCCACTCTTTGCGGAACTCGTCGTCGAAGTCGAAGTCGTATCGCTCCGCCGGCCAGAAGCCACTTTCGATCCTGTTGCCTCGCTCGTTCGTGTAGAAAGAGGTGAACAACCCCAGCTTCTTCAGATTCTCCGGTGTCATGGCTCTCCGTCCTTTCTCAGACCGTGATCGTCGCGACGTACTCTCGCTCCGGATCCTCGGGCTGGGCTTGGGCCTCGCTCTCCACGCGGTAGTCGTAGACGTTGCCGACCCTTGTGACGACGACCGGCTGGCCTACCACGCACGCCATCTTCAACGCCTCGTCCAGCGCGAGCGGTCGGGCCACGTCTTCCTCGTATCCGTTCTCGACTCGGTAGGGCATCACGATGCCGAGCCTCTCGCCTCCTACGGTCCGGAGCGTGATCGCCCGTCCGCCGCTCGAGAAGCCGAAGCTGAGCCCGTCTCCATGAATCGCGGCGACCTTGATCAGGGCCTTCAGGTTGTTCTCCGAGATGCCGAACCGGATCTCTGGCCGCGCCTCGTCTGGCAGGATTTGCTCCCACGCGGGGTAGGTCCCTGCCTCTTCGCCGTTCATAGCGACTTGGCCGAGGTTCAATACCGTGCCGTTCTTCTGCTCGATCGCACCCTCCCTCGTCTCGGGGTCGACAGCGAGCGTTTCTCCGGCCCTGACTCTCGACAGGGTGTCCCGGTGGACCAGTATGGCTTGGTGGTCCGGCAACTCCGCGCCGTTCCCCACGTCGAGACAGGCCAGGATGTGACCGTTCGTCGCGACGACCTTGCCGTTCTCCAGGAGGATCCGGTTCAAGACGGGCCGCGATTTCTCCTTCGAGGCGACCACCTTCAGCGCCTTGACCATCTTCTTGTCGATTCGATACTGCATTTTCTCTTCCGTGTGCATCATGGCAACACCTCTACGGTTGTGTCGGAACGGACGCCGAACAGCGTCCGCGCCCTCTGGAGTGCTCGCTCCTTCGCTTCTCTGAAGGGGCCATCGGTTTCGAGTGTGTAGGACAGGGAGGCCGTATCTACGGAAAAGCGCCAGTAGTGACTTCCTGCTGGCGCCTTCTTATGGACCTCCTCGTATCGGGCGGTGCTCAGGGTTACAGCCATCGGGTCACTCCTATCGCAGTCCGCGATCTCGGACTTCGTCGTGGGCTCGGAACATCTCGCGGATCTCCCTGGCCGTGAGCGGTCGTTCCGGGGCCTCCTGCCGCTTGACCTCCGCGACGTGGTACAGCCAGTCGGCCAAGGCCCTGACAACCGACTGTTCTCCGGGAATCGAGTAGCTTTCCAGCAGGTGCTCGGCGGTCAGCTCGAGCCACTGTGGATCCGTCCGATCGAGGGCCTCGTCCAGGTCCGCCGTCACGTTCCAGGTGCTCACAGCGCCACCTCCTCCACCCTCTTGACGGCAACCATGTGGAACGGGGAACCCTTCGAGAACGAGCCCTTGCTCCGGGCCTGGACCTTCTGGGCGTACTTGCTTCGCCGGCTCGGCTTCTCCGAGGCCAGCCGCTTCCGCTTCTTCTGTCCTTTCATGCTGCTGTTGCGCTTCATGGTTTCCTCTCCTTTCGGCCCTCCCGACCGAGGCGCTAGGCCAGGAGGGCTAGGTTGGGTCAAAGAAGATCCTTCACCTGCTCTTCACGATCGTGATCTGGAACTCGGAGCCGTCGGGCATCTCAATCACGAGGCCCTTGTTCATGGTCAGGATGCCGGCGTCGTCGTAGGTGCGTATCCCCTCGGGGTAAAAGCCCAGGAGGTCGCCGATCTCCTCAGCGCCGAACCTGTCGTCCGCATCACTCCAGGAATACTCCTCCAAAAAAGTGCGGAGTCCGTCTTGAACCTCTTGCTCAGTCATCTTTTCCTCCCGGTGTGTTGTGTCCTTCATCCTACTTGGAATCTAAGGGACACGCGGGAGGGTGTCAAGAGTTTTTTTCGGGGGATTAGCGCGATGGGGCTACCGGGAGGGGAGGGTAGGTGTCTAGCTGTGATGCGACTTCGAGTAGAAACATCTCGGAGTCTGCGTGCGGCATACGATTCGTGAGGTCAGACCAGTTTCTGACGCGGGCGTGGCCCCACTCAACGTCCTGGTTGTGAGGCTGATCGAAGAGGACGGGAAGGGGAATCTTCGCCGTTCGCAGGTTCTCGACATAATCGTCAATCATCGCCAAGCCGGAGACGAGATACTTCGAGGCCGTGATTACGACGTCCTGCCAGGGGTGGCCCGAGCCCTTCGCCGGCAGGAAGCGCCAGTCCTTCAGCCAGCGGAGCTTGCCCCTCGCTCCCTCTGGACCCGCGGCGGTCAGGAAGACGACGTGGTAGCCCAGCACCCGGAGCATCTCCACGCCCTCCAGGGCGCCCTCGATCGGATAGACCGAGTCGTACAGCGTGGGCTCTTCCAGGTAGCGGTAGATGCGGCCCCCGCACTCAGGCTTGACGTACGACTTGAGATCCCAACTGCGGATGTCCTCGGGCGTCAGGGTGTCGCCCCACTCGTCGTTGTAGAGCTTCAGCCAAGCGGGCATGAGATCCGCGACAACCTGGTCAACATCCACGAAGATCGTTTTCATGTCAGATCCCCACGAGTAGGCCAGCGTCTTCCTCGCGCTGGCGCATCATCCTGTCTTCCATTTCGGGGTGCCGCTCGAGCCAGGCTGAGAACTCTCTTCGGTAGACGGACGTCTTTTGGATCCTTTCCGCGCACGCCCGACACTCCCTTCGGAGGGACAACTCTATGATGGGAACGGAGCGGCCACAGATAGCGCACGGCCCTTTCTTCATTTGAGGGAGGCCGTTCGTGGCCTTCACCCAGCCACGGGCTTCGAAGTCCCTCTTCATCGTGCGGTGGGCCAGGCCGGTAATCTTCGTCCATTCGGCCCAGCTGCGTTCCTTGTGTAACCAGATTTCGTCGTCGGAGGGCATGAGCTTTTCGATCTCTCCCTCCTTGCGGCCCCCGCAGCGGTGGACCTTCTGGTCAAGCGGCAGTTCGTGCTGGAGTTCGATCGTTTGGTCCCTAGCACTCAACAGTCTCACCCCCTGTTCCTTCTTCCCAACGGGCGCCCGAGACGTTCGGTGAACTCCGCAGGGATGCGATTCGCGAGCTTGCGACCCGATTGCTCCAGTCTCGTCACTTCGATCCAGTACCGGCCCCTGTTGCCGATGATCTTCGCGTCGACGTTTGACTCCCTCTCTAGGGAACGCTTCGCCCTGCGAGCTTCTATCAGGGTAATCGGGAACGCTATCATCGTGTCCTTCCTTCAGTAGAACGGCCCCCGGTGACCGCCAGGACGTTCCTGGCTCGTGTCCACGTTCTTCCCGCTGCTGTAGGTGCTGAAAGGCGACCCTCCTCGCTTGCGGTTCGCAGTAGGGCCACCGGGGGCGTGATAGCGGGTGCTGGAATCGAACCAGCCAAAGCGGGGACATGAACCCCGCCGGAGCACCTGCTCTACCCGCTGTTGGTGGGGGCTGGCTTTATCCGGCATCAGACTAGCTCTTTCGCCATTCGTCCCCCGGCATTCGGTTCTAGACTCTCCTGCCAGGTTCGTCCGGAGCCCCCATAAGTTCATTCGTCGTCCTCCCAGCACATCGCTGAGCCGAGCCAGTCCTTCACGCGGTTCGAGCTCCTCGGCCAGAACATGACGACGAGACCACCCATCGCCATCGCGATCCCGTTAAGTACCCACTTCGTCCAGGTCCTCATGTCTGCGGCCTCCTTACCCAGCATTCGATCAACTCGCCGTCTAGTCCTTCGTGGTGGTGGATCTGGAACTCAAGGGCTAACTCCAGACGTGAAATGGAATCCTGAAGTTCCGTGACCCGTTCCTCCCACATCGCTCCTTCTGTTTCTTTCACATACCTCCCGAGAAGGACAGAAAAGAGAAGCGATAGCAACAGGAAGACAAGGGCCGTCTCCAACAGCTTTTCCTTCACGAGGGCAGCGCCTTTCCGCAGACCCAGCCAAGTATGAAACCGAGTCCTGCAACCAAGACGAAGAAAAGAATCCAGCCCGCATTCGATGCGATCGCGTCGATCATCGTGGACCTCCGTTCTCTCGTTTCAGGAACCCCCGCTCAATTTGTCCCTTGCGGCGCTCCCGCTCTTGCTCGCCCCGAGGGCGCCAGATGCGCGTCCTGTCCTTCTTCGAGGTGTCAGGGAAGACGTGCATGAGAGCGTCCAGGACCGGGGCGTCACCGACGCCGTGTGAGTCCTGGCGCTGGAGCCATCCTACGGTGCGCTTCCGCTCCAGGGGACGGCGACCGAACTCGTAGTGGAACCGAGACCGGCGCTTTCTGCCCTCCGGCGTCTCCCGCTTCTGCCTTCGCCGTTCCTTCTTCACATTCAGGCGCAGCACTAGAGGAGTCCCTTCTTTTTGTAGAGAACGAGAAGCAGTCCGAAAACGAGGATGCCGAGAATCAGGCCAATCCAGAACGGCGACAGCACCCACCACCAGGACCAGTCAATCACTTCCGTCAGCTTTAGGACGATAAACACGAGCGCCAGAACATTCACAAAGCCGATGCCATGAGCGCCACCCGTACCCTCCGACATAGATCACCTCCCTAGCGTCACCGCGACCATGACGATCAGGCAGACACCGGCCACGATAAGCGGCACGGCGACCATCCAGCCCTTCACGTCTACGGGTTCTTCAGGTTCCCATCTCACCATCGTCGGCCTCCTACTCGTCCAGGATTTCCCCGGTATCAGGGTCGACGTTCTCTTCCGTCAGGCCCGAGAACATGTCTTCGGGTTCATCGCCGATCGCCACGTTCACCCGGTCGAGAACCTCGACCCGGTCGTCGGCGACGAAGGTCGAGAGTCCGGCCTTCTCCATCTTCGTCCGGACGGACTCCAGTTCATGCCTTCGGGCTGACACAGCCCTCCGCACCTCTTCGAGTTCCTCGTAGTCGAACCGAACCGTCACGCCATCACCTTCGCTCATCGTCTTCCTCCGTTCGAAACTGCTGCACGATCTGGTAAGCCCTCTGCCTCGTGATGCCGAACTCCTCACCAAGCTGGGCGTACGTGTATTCGCCCGTCTCCCACATGTCCATCAGCTCCCGGTTCCGGACCGGCTTGAGGCCCATTCTTTTGAGTCTAGCCCTCTCGTCCATCGTCCCCGCCCTTTCGTGCTATCCCGAGACCAAAGAAAAGCGAGGCCCGCACAGCGGTAAACACTTGCAGGGTGCCGGTATTGTGCGGGCCTCTGTTGGCCGCAGGGTCCAGGGTTGCGAGAGGAAACGATGGATGAAAAACTCAACCGAGTCCCCCACGACCAACCCCCTTTTCCTTATCCGGCCCCTGCCTCCCTGTATCAATAGAACGCACGGGCTGAAATGTCAAGAGTTTTGAGCTACCGGCAGAACGAAGGTGGCCCCCACCACCCTGGTCGGTGATGGGGGCCATATACGCCCGTAGACTTGGGGCGTGTGCGCTTCGGCTTTCGTCGGATTATCCCAAGGTTCCACCCTCGGGTTCCCGGACTTGTCCCCCAGCGTAAGCTAGGACCTTGCACGGCTGCCGTTTTGGGAGTCAGGCAGTAGACTCGTCGCGTCGGGCATACTCGGCATTCAGACTCGGGCCTGCCTTGCGAGCAGTGATTCCCTGCCGGGGTACCTCTGTCGTCCAACCAAGCCGGGGCAGCCTTGGGAGCCGTCCCAGCCCCAGATTCCCCGAGGGGTCCGGGGTTAAGCCACTTTTGCTCCCGACGCCGAGCGGGTCTTTCCGTATTTCACGATCCGCATTCGTGTGTTCGATGCTGGATTTGAACCAGCGACCTTCAGCTCCGAAAGCTGATGCTCTCTCCCAGCTGAGCTAATCAAACGGTGTACCTGCGACGAAGTGCCCGCTCGGTGGGTCCCCAGGTTTTTGGCCTGGCGAATGCCACACTCCGTCTGAGTTTCACGTCGCCGCTACTCCTCCGTGATAGACAGATCCAGGGTATCTCAACCCCCGACCTCGCACCACTGGACAGTCGCCCTTGCCCCAGATGAGAACTCGAACTCCCGTCCTTACTCTTTCCTTAGTCGTCGGCCTTCGTCCCCCCGAGATCCCCCGTCAGAGTTCCCCCAGGGTTCACTCGGTGCTTCTTCTGGCTTATCTCCCGACGTCGATGGACTTTCGCCGGAACACCCGGTACGGGGAGCGTGCCCCGCCCAGGAAGGTGAGTAATCGCTTGGGTGGACCCGTAGGCGGGGCGGTGCAGGAGCCTTACCCCTTTCGCCGGGTTGCCCCGGTCTATCCTCATGGACCCCAAGCGGCCCAAACCTCTGTTGTCAAACAGCTTGACTCCGAAACTATGACAGCCCTCAGAGCAAGTCAATAGTTCTGTGAAGAACGTCTACCGGGCTACCGACACTTCTTCGGAGCCGTGGGAATGCCCGCAGCTTTCAGCCGAGTCTCAAGAGCCTTCGGCCAGCGCAGACGGTGACAGGGTGTAGGGGGTGCGTTGCGACCGGCTCGCTTGCCTTTCTCGCGAGTGCCGCCGGTCTTACCGGACGATCCAGCCATGACAAAATCCTCCCGTTAGGGGGTCACATCTTTGTCATGGCTGCGTCCTTTCCTCGTGGGGAGGGTCCTTCTTGCCCTTCGAAAGTAGACCGATGGGGCGGGGAGGTCAAACCTACGGGCTAACGCAGGACAACCGGAGGGTCGCCCCGGTCCAGGACGAGAGCCCTTTCATTCAAGTAGTCCAAGCCGTCAGGCACGGTCCGGAGGACTTCGCTCGGAGGGAGCCGGTCGTCGCGGTCGAAGTCATTCGGTCTCGGCAGTTCGCCCTTACTGTCGAACCACCATGACACAGTCTCGACGAGACAGCCGACAAGGCCATCCCAGAGGACGGCGTGGTGCCAGCCCTCGAGCTTCGCCTCGATCATGGGCAACAGGTAGCGCACGATCCGGGAGTAGCGCATCTGCCGCCGGCGCCAGCCCTTCGTCTCCTCGATCCGCTCTTCAATTAGATCGTCGGGCCGCGGACCGTCGGGCCAGTAGCCCCGCGTGTGATCGTTGCGGTAGCCCGAGCCCTCGGCCTCCTTCTCGGCTCGCCTCCACAGTGTAGCGCAACTCCTCACCTGGAGGGCAATCAAGTAGTCCTGCCAAGGGGATGTCTCCAACTTGGCGTCGCGGTACCGCTCGTAGGCCATTCGCCGGGTACGCTCGGAGACCATCAGTAGAACAGCTCCTTGCGCTCCGCGTAGGGGAAGCCGATGGGAGCCAGGCCAGCCGTTACCGCGAGGTCCCTGCCCGTGAACTCAGCCGTGCCCTTGTCGTCGAGACTTACGCGCCTGATCGACGAAATGACCTCTCGGTCCAGGATGATCGGGTACTCCTCCCTGAGCATCCTGCCAAGCGAGGTCGTGAGAACGATGTGATTGTGACGCCACCCGGCTCTCGGCTGGGTCTGGCGCTCGTCGTGCGTTTCCGCGACTTCGTGATGCACCTGATTCTTCGGGTAATGAGCCAGGCGCATGAGTGCCAGGAGAACGGCGTGGCCGTGATTCTCGCGCTCGACCATGATGTACGCCGGCTGTTCGTCGGGTGAAATGCTCCAACGGCGCCCCAGCTCAGCGAGCTTGACTCCGAACATATCTGGAGGCGTCCGATCGTCTCTCCACGTAAACGCCTGTCGCCCGGTCTTGATGTTCCATCCTGTCGCCGCCGAGTCGTCTCTTCCGACGCCTTCAGCCGGGTCTGCTGTGATTAGATACCGACCGTCCGGACTCGGCTCTTCAAAAATGCGAAGACGCCCCGCCTCTTCGGTTCGTATCGGATCAATACAGCGGCTTTCCGCTTTCGCGATTAGGTGGGTGTCGTAGTACCCTTCGCCTCCTTCGATAAAGCACGTTTCATCGTCGTTCGGGTGTTCCTGGTACACAGCCCGTCCTTCTCGACCCATCGACACAAGCTCGCGCCGTTTCTGTAGCCACCACTTGACCTGTTCCAGGCTTAGACCGTGCTTCTTTTTCAGGGCCAGAACTTCCGGCTCAAGCTTGCCGAGCTCGTCCGGCACGATGAGAGCGGTCTGGTTGTTCGGGTCCGAGAACCACGGGAAGAACAACGGCACAAACGCCGAGTCGCCACTCCTCGCCTTCTGCCACGCTTCGTAAAATGCCTCTCCCTTTCCCCCCTTGCCGTTCGGGGTGCTTTCGACGAGGTAGAAGCCGTCCGGCGCAACAGTGTCGTTCAATCCAGCGTGAAGCGTAGCCAGGTCGGGATAGAACGCCGCCTCGGACAAATGAACCCCGTTGAGTCGCGAGCCGCGCCCCGAACTCGTAGCCCCAGCCGTGTCCGCCTTGTAGTCGGAGTGCCAGTCTGGGAACTCGATCGCATACGTGCCCGCCGACGTCTTCCGGTGCCGGTGTCTCTCTGGCTGGTACTCGTAAAACGTGGTCACCATCTCGAAGACGGTCCGCGTGTCTTCCTGACGGTGGGCGTACGTCCTTACCTTCGAGAACGGATGAGCCCAGACCATGTGATAGCCCCGGCCCTGGCAGTACGTCGATACACCTCCTCGCCGATACTTGAGGATCAGAAACCACGGGCGAACGCCCCTTCGCCTCGCCCTTAGTTCCGCTTGCCAGAGTTTCCACTGGATCCAACGCAACCGGAACGGAACGATGGTTCCTTCTTCCTTGTGGATGATCTGGAGCTGCTTCGCGGCGAACGTCGGAAACTTTCTCAGGTTTCGCTGTTCGGTGATGCCCGCAAAAACCTTTCGCTTCTCCAGGTCGCGCATCGCCAGACGCAGGTTCGCGAGGCCCATCAGCTGATCGCCGGAGATAATCTGATTACTCACCCTCGCCCCCGGTTGTCAGTAAGGCCCGGACCTCTGGGTCGTTGCCCATCCTTTGTTCGAGAATGTCGATCGCTTGGTCTACCGGAGCCCTGCTGATCTCCTGTAGGACGTCTTCCGGGATCCTGCCACTCAGGACCATCTGTTCTAGGCTAGCTTTCACCTCCGTACGTTCCGTAGCCTCGCCGGCGATGAGACGCTCGGTTTCGATAATCATCTCAACGCCCTGTATGATGTCCCTCATCGTGATGTCGTGGACGTCCTTGTGGGCGAGCGATTCAAGGAGCTTTTCCATGAGGCCGCGCAGGGCCTCGACGTGGATCATATCTCGGTTGACGCTGTCTTCGAGGAGTTTCTGGCGCCGGTGCTCGTCTACGACGCGGTCCCAGGCAAGGGCTCGTTTATCCCATTCGTGCTCTCGTGCCCAGGCCGAAAAGAAGCCAGCCGGGCATCTTGCTCGCGGCTTGCTGTACATGTGCCGGTACACGGCGATCTTCTGCCTTCCCGGCCCAGCATCTCGATACGTCTGAAACGCGAGCCACGCCCGGTCCGTTTCGTCCGGTCGCCGTTCGTAGGGAGCTACTTCGGACACGCTTACTCCAGCAGCAAGCGGGCGATACGCTCACCCGCCTTCCCGTCCCAGATCGTTTGTCCCTTGCCCTTCTTGGCTAACGCTTCCTCTTCAGCGGACAAGACTCCCGCTACCGTCTTCTCCGCCACAAGGACGTTCGACCCCTCTCGGATCGTGATAGGACGTTCCGTATTGTTTCGTACCGTGACGCAGGGCACCCCGAGCACGCTCGTTTCCTCCTGGACTCCACCGGAGTCCGTGACGACGCTCGTCGCATACTTCAGCCAGCCGAT
>Ga0180431_10007325_pt1 | contig 12893 bp, 13 predicted proteins | sample SS_ome_11_FD_132459 | JGI IMG/M metagenome (GOLD analysis project Ga0180431, IMG submission 132459) | Hypersaline lake sediment archaeal communities from the Salton Sea, California, USA - SS_1_MS_1 metaG | ecosystem: Environmental > Aquatic > Non-marine Saline and Alkaline > Hypersaline >... | reverse complement strand
TGAAGCTTCGACCGATCGACTTCGCCACCGATGGGGTGTATCTATGCGGGATGGCGCACTCGCCCAAGTTGGTGGAGGAGAGCGTTGCTCAGGCCATGGGAGCAGCGGCACGTGCAGCGACGATAATTAGCAAGGACCGATACTCAATCGAGGCTACCATTGCTTCCGTTGATGAGGATGTCTGCAGCGGCTGCGGTATCTGCGTGGGTGTTTGTGAATTTGGGGCGCTAGAGGTCATTGAGAAACCTGATGGTAGACAGGTAGTAGAGGTTACCGAGGCCCTTTGCAAGGGTTGCGGCTCCTGTGCAGCAACCTGCCCAAGCGGCGCTATGGAGCAGAAGGGTTTCAAGAGCGAGCAGGTGCTCGACGCAGTAGAGGCTGCAATCACTTGAACGAGGCTGGAAAGGAGCCTTCACCTGACAGACAGAGAAGGCTAACTGGGACAAATACAGATAAGGAGTGTGAACAGAATGGCCAGTCATACTTTGGACACATTGGGACTGAAGTGTCCCCAACCGATTCTTAAGCTGGCGGTGAAGGCAAAGGAGATGCAGCCGGGAGATATGCTGGAGGTATTAGCGGACTGCGAATCGTTCCCTCAGGATATCGTTTCTTGGTGCAAGAAGACCGGGAAAACACTGCTATTCTGCACCACAGAAGGTGCACAACACAAGGCGCAGATACAGTTCTAGAGGAAGCGAGCCTAGGGATGGAAAAGGAATCAGGTCAACATGAGCGAGGAGTTTGAGCCGAGAATCGTAGCATTCCTCTGCAACTGGTGTTCCTATGCCGGCGCGGATCTTGCTGGGGTGAGCAGGCTTCAGATGCCTGCCAGCCTGAGGGTAATCCGGGTGATGTGCTCCAGCAGAGTGGATCCTCTGTTTGTGATCAAGGCGTTCCTAGGTGGGGCAGACGGGGTGCTCATAGGAGGATGTCATCCAGGGGATTGCCACTACTTGAAGGGCAACTATCACGCACGTCGGAAGTTCGCACTTTTAAAAAAGGTGTTCGAGGAGTTAGGACTGGATGCAGAACGGTTGCGACTTTCGTGGATATCAGCTTCCGAAGGGCCACGTTTCAGCGAAGTAGTAACTGGATTCACGCAGAAGATAAAGGAACTGGGACCAAACCTCACGGGAAAGGAAGTGTTTATCTGAAGCTGTAAATAGCTGGAAGAGCTCATTCCAGATGCATACAAGAAGGAGGAGCAAGACAATGGCCAGTCACACTCTAGATACATTAGGACTGAAGTGTCCCCAACCGATTCTTAAGCTGGCGGTGAAGGCAAAGGAGATGCAGCCGGGAGATATGCTGGAGGTACTAGCGGACTGCGAATCGTTCCCTCAGGATATCGTTTCTTGGTGTAAGAAGACCGGAAAAACACTGCTGTTCTGCACCACAGAAGGCGCACAACATAAGGCACAGATACAGTTCTAGAGAAAGCGGGTCTAAGGGCGGAGAAGGAATCAGGTCAACATGAGCGAGGAGTTTGAGCCGAGAATCGTAGCATTTCTCTGCAACTGGTGTTCCTATGCCGGTGCAGATCTTGCTGGGGCGAGCAAGTCGGAGATGCCGCCAACAATAACTCCGATCAAAGTGATGTGCTCGAGCAGGGTAGATCCGGTCATGGTCCTGACCGCGTTTTTGCGCGGGGCAGACGGAGTGTTGATAGCTGGATGTCACCCCGGCGATTGCCACTACGACAAAGGGAACTACTACACACGTAGAAGGTTTGCCGTGCTTAGGAAGATCCTTGACACTCTCGGTTTAGAAGGCGAAAGGATCAGGCTGTCCTGGGTATCCGCCTCAGAAGGCCCACGGTACGCGAAGGTTGTGAGAGAGTTTTCCGAGAAGATCGAGGAGCTGGGACGGAATCCCATGTGGCGAAGCGTGTAGTCGTGTCGGGAGCCAAAGAGATGTCACAAAATGCTGAGGTAGCTGACCAGATACTGGTAATCGGAGCGGGGATGGCGGGAATCGAGGCCAGCCTAACTCTAGCTGCTGCAGGAAAGAACGTGTATTTGGTGGAAAGGGAACCGCTGTTTGGTGGACAGGCAATCAAGTGCGAAGAGGTCTTTGCCAACATGGAGTGTGCCACATGCATGGCTGCTCCAATGCAGCAGGAGGTTCTCCAGAATGAACGCATTGAATTGCTAACGTTGAGTGATATAAAGGAAGTTCAAGGCGTAGCAGGTGACTTTACGGCAAAAATCACTAAGAGGGCTCGCTACGTGGACAGCGAGGCCTGCATCGGCTGCAACGCGTGCTTCGATCCGTGTCCAGTAAGCCTGCCAAATACGTTTGAGGAAGATCTGGGAGAGCGGAAGGCCATCTACATCTCCTGTCCCGGGGCGTTACCCAACGTACCCGCTATAGATACAGAAAACTGCGTTCGCTTCGCGGGAGAAGAGTGCAACCTGTGCCAGGAAGCTTGTATGTTCGAAGCAATCGACTTTGATCAGAAGGATGAAGAGATCGAAGTGCGAGTCTCCGCGATTATCGTGGCTACCGGATACGATCTGCAGGATGTGAGTCAGATTGCCGGCGTTGAGTACACTGAAAGCGGCAACGTGTACACAGCACGTGAGATGGAAAGGCTGTATGCCTCCAACGGGCCAACCGAGGGAAAGATCGTTTTGAGAAGTGGCAAGGAGCCCACTTCTGCTGCGATAGTACACTGCGTAGGCCGAGAAGACATCGGCTACTGTTCAGCGGTATGTTGCATGTACAGCTTCAAGTTCGTTCATTATCTGACTGACAAACTCCCCGAAATAAAGCTATATGAGTTCGTCAGTGACCTGTGCATCCCGGGCAAGAGCTATCAGGCATTCTACGAGAAGCTCAAGGACAAGGCGCAGATTACCCGATTCCAGAATTTGGCGATCAGCCAACAAGACGATACGGCAACGATTTCCTTTCAAACGCCGTCCGGTGAAGACAACACACTGGAAGTGGACATGGTCATATTGGCCCCGGCAATCGTACCTGCAAAAGGAGCATCGGAACTGGCCGAAGTACTAGGAATACGTTATGGAGAAGCAGGGTTCTATGGAACGGAATCGGGAATCCAGTCAGGCGTAGACAGTGGCCGTCAAGGGGTCTACCTGGCAGGATGTGCTCAAGGACCCAAGGATATTGCCAGGTCAATCACTCAGGCTAGCGCAGCAGTGGGGAGACTCCTTGCATCTACGGATTGAGGCCTCATGAAAAAGAGAATCGGCGTATACGTTTGTGAATGCGGTCCGAATATAGCAGGCGCTGTGGACATTGATCGGGTCCTGGAAGCCGTTTTATCGCTGGATGGTGTTGCTGTCGCAGAGAAATATGGATTGCTGTGTTCCGGGGACGGGAAGAAATACCTTGTCGAACAGGTGAGGGAACACGGGCTAACACATCTAGTGGTGGGCGCTTGCTCTCCGAAACAGCACGAGCTGACATTCATGACGGTCTGCGAAGAGAGTGGGCTAAATCCATTCCTGTTCCAGATGGCCAACATCCGCGAGCAGGTGGCATGGATAACCCCTGATACAGAGAAAGCGACCGAGCGAACGATAAGACACCTGAAGGCAGCAATCCGTCGGGTCCTGTATCACACGGCGTTGGAACAAAAGGAAATAGAAACCAACCCGGATGTGCTGGTAATTGGTGGTGGAATGGCGGGAATCTCGGCAGCTCTATCGCTGGGAAGCAGCAGAAAAGTGTACGTAGTTGACAAAAGGGACGCTCTGGGCGGGAAAGCATTGAAATATGAGAAGAGCTCTCCCGGTATGGCGAACAGCGCCGATGTAGTGGAAAACTACCTTCGCGGCATAGAGACAGACGAGAACATCGAGGTGCTGACAAACACCAACGTCGAAGAGGTACGCGGTTTCTTCGGTAACTTCCTTGTAAAACTACGCGAGAACGATGCCGAATCAGACGCCCGTGAACTCAGAGTAGGAGCCATAATTGTAGCTCTTGGAATGGACCCGTTGGACTCGGAAGTTCTGTCAGAGTACGGATATGGCAAGATCCAGAACGTATACACCTCCCTTGAGCTTGAACAGGCGAACGTAGACGGGAAACTAGGCATGAGCGGCGGAGGGAAGCCCAAAAGCGTCGGAATCGTCCATTGCGTCGGACGAAAGGAAGCAGGGTATTGTTCTGAAATATGCTGCACCGTAGGTATGAAAATCGCTTGCTACCTTCAGGAGAAGTTTCCAGGAATCGCAGTGACCGAGTTCTATCAAGATCTGAGTATACCGGGGAGGGGAGCTCAGGTGCTTTATGAGGAGGCCAGGCGTGCCGGCACAGAGTTCATCCGTGCGACCAATGTGCAATTGTCAGAATCCGACGACAAAATCAAGATTAGCTACGAAAGAGACCATGACAAAACTGAAGAGAAGCCAGTCGACATGGTGGTTCTCTTGGTAGGAATAGGACCACCGGCGGATGCAGAGAAGATATCGAACCTGCTGAGCGTGCCCTTGGGAAAAGGAGGCTTCTTCACGGAGGAACACGCCAAAATAAGCCCGGTAAGCTCTTCGATAGAGGGGATCTATCTGGCAGGCTGCGCGTCCGGACCCAAAGGCATACCAGAAACAATCTCGCAGTCCGAAGCTGTAGCGGGGAAGATTCTGGCAGGATTGGTCCCCGGCCGGAAGATAGAGACAGAAGCCAAGACTTCAAGAATAGCAGAGAATCTATGCATGGGTTGCCAAACGTGCTTAGACGTGTGTTGTTATGGTGCCATTAGCTATAATGAAACACGAGGAATATGCGTGGTCAACGAGGTGTTGTGCAAGGGATGTGGCAACTGTGCAGCAGCGTGCCCATCAGGAGCGGCCAGCCATCAGCATTTTACATCCAGACAAGTTTATCAGGAAATAGCGGAGATCGTGAAATGAAAAAAGGCCATTTGCTTCCCGCCCAGGAAGGAGTAAGTCAGGCTGTAGCTGGATTCCTGAAAAGGTGTCTGGAAGAAAAGATATTCGACGCTGTTGTTGCACCACTCGACTCCCACGCCGGATACAACTACGTTTTGCTGGATGATGGTGAGCTGTTGGACAAAGTGGTGGCAATGCCACCGGTTATGCCCGTGCAGGGAGCAAAGGCGGTTCAAAGCCTGACTCATCATGGAAACAGCAAGAAGATAGCTGTAGTGATGCGCTTGTGCGAGATCAGAGCGGCGGTGGAGTTGTCCAAACTGCGTCAGACGGACTTGGAGAATGTGTTTTTCATCGGCGTGGATTGCTCCGGCGTTATACCACTTCCTGACTATTTGGAACGCGCCCGCGACAAACCCAAGGACACAGAACTCATGCTCCGTCCGCTGTGCCAAGTCTGTGAGGACTTCAGCTTGGCCGGGAATGACAGAGTAACCGTGGTAGATTTGCACGTCGGTACAATGGGCCTTGGGGACAGTAGTGCACTACTTATCCCGAGTAGCGCTGCGGGGGAGGACGTTCTAAGACAACTCGGAATGGATTCAAAACCAGTAGAAGAGGTAAATCAGTGGTCGACGAAAGTAGGTGTAATTCGAAACGAACGCAGAAAGGCCCGGAAAGAGGCTCTAGCAGACATTAAAAAGAAGGTCAGCGGTCTGGAAGGACTCCTAGAGGTTTTCAGCCAGTGCATAGAATGTCACAACTGCCAGAGCGTGTGCCCGATCTGCTATTGCCGTCTCTGTTTTGCGGACAAAGGCACTTCAGCAGACACGGCAGATGACTACCTGCAGCGAGCGAACGTTGCTGGTGCTGTAAGACACTTGCCCGAGCCGCTGTTATTTCACCTCGGCCGGATGGCACACATGAGCCTGTCTTGTGTATCCTGCGGAATGTGTGAAGATGTGTGTCCGGTGAGCATCCCCGTTGGCCGCGTGGTTAGCCTTGTCTCGGAAGAAACACGGGGCATTTTCGACTACATGCCTGGCAGAAGTGTTGAAGAGGAACTGCCTCTTGCCAGGTTCGAACTGGAAGAGCTAACAGAAGTCGAGGATGTGTGAGTACACCAACATGACAACAATCCTAAAGATGAATCAAGGAGTCAGGGCAGCAATTAAGGATTTCCTTCGCCATCTGTTAGAAACAGGGGCCGTCCATGCTGTGTTCACATTGAGAAAACAAGATTCCCCAAATGTGGTGAGCTACAGCTTGATAGCGGACCCGGAGAAGCTGGACGAGGCAACCCCGTTCTACCCGGTTATGCCCGGCAACGCCGGGGGATTGCTTTCCAGAATCACACTAAATGAGTCGTTCAAGGATCCCGTGGCTGCAGTGTTGCGACCGTGTGAGCTGAGGGCATTTGTGGAACTGGTGAAGCGCCAGCAGGGAAATCCGGCCAATATCGTGACGATCAGTTCGATCTGCGCCGGCGTCTCCCCGTTGAAGGCGTCTGCTCAGTGGGAGAGTGACCAGCAGGTGGATGAATATTGGTCCGCGATCTCCAACGGGGAGTTGCCACCGAATATCCGAGACAGCTGTCGAATCTGTGAACATCCTGTGCCGATGGGGGCGGACATCGTTGTGCCTGTGGCAGGCGAGGAGGAGATTGACAGCAAGTGCTCGTTCCTTCTGAATAGCGAAAAGGGCGCAAAACTGGCAGAAGGCATGCCCGGAGAGATCGGAGAGACAGAGCAGGAAGTGAAGGAAGTGGAGCAAATTAGGAGTTTCAGGGAGAAACAGAGAAGCGAACTGGCAACGGAGTTGGAAAAGACGGTGGCGGGGCTAGAAAGAGTGATTGAGACCTTTGCTTCCTGCACGAGTTGCCACGGTTGCAGGGCGGTTTGCCCGATCTGTTACTGTCAGCTGTGTGAGTTTGACTCCTCGAGAAGTGAGTTGAAGGCACAGGTAGTTGAAACGGAACTCCGAAAAAGGGGAGGAATAAGGATCCCTCCAGGAACCCTAGCCTTCCACATCGGCCGCTTGGCACACATGGCTATCTCCTGTGTAGGCTGTGGAATGTGCAGCGATGTGTGCCCAGCCGAAATCCCCGTCTCAAGCGTTTTTTGGAAGGTCGGGAAAGCTGTCCAGGAGTTGTTTGACTACACGCCTGGCAGAAGTGTCGAAGAGGCAATTCCTATTACAGTCTTTGAAGAGGATGAATTATGCGAGGTAGAGGATTAATGTATTTAGACAGTTGTAGCCTGCAGTGGAGAATGATGTTCGGAGAGGAAGTTCTGAGAGTATTCCTACCAGGGCTTTCGGAAAGCCTTTTTGTGTGTCGTGGGGTGGGGTTGACAGACAGCAGTGACGATAAGGCAGAAGGTAGCTGGGAAGGGAACGGAGGCATTCATTCAAATTCTGTTTCCGAATAGTCGAGAGGCAATGAAGCTAGATAATACGGAGAGCGGTAGTCTCTTCGTGCTCGATGGGCGTTCCGTTGTTCCTGGAATACGCCCGACACCGGCAGAGATCTGCTTCAACTACACCGCAAGAGCAAGAAAAAGGAGGTCAGTGTGGCAAAAGTAGCAATCACCTGTAATGGAGCAAAGGATGATAACATTTTCCCAACCTTTGTTCTTGGTTCTGCTGCGACAGCATGCGGCGACGATGTGGTGCTCTTCTTTGAGCCTGCGGGTGCGCCGGCTCTGGTGAAGGGGAAACTGGAGAGCATGAAAGCCAAGGGTATGCCAGACTTGGAGGAATTGGTTGAGGGTTTTCAGGTTCTAGGGGGCAGAATACTGCTTTGCGAACTTGGATTGGGAGCCAACGACATTAGAGAAGAAGATCTACGGGACGGGGTGGAGATAGTAGGGGCAACCACGTTCCTCAACGAAATCAAAGACGTCAATGTGACGTTCTCGTTCTAACAAGTGCCAAAACCTTGGAGAGAAGCAACATCACGAAATACTGTTCCGGAAAGGAGGGAGTAACAGTGTCCGACGAAATAAAACCCGACAAGACCCTTGATGTGAAAGGGGAGATCTGCCCCAATCCTGATGTCAGATCGATGACCACACTGGAGAAGATGGACAAGGGCCAGATTCTAGAGGTACTGGTTGACTATCCCATGTCGGTGGAACGGATTCCCCAAAACGCGGAGAAACGGAAGCACAAGGTGCTGAAGGTAGAACAGATCGACGGGCCGGAGCATCGGATTTTGATCGAGGCCAAGGCAAATAGGTAGTGGAGCGTCCGCTATCGATTAGGCTAGGAAAATCGAAGGAGGTGTAGGTGAATCCATTGATATTTACGGGCGTTCCTGTCGGTCTGGCCTTTGGGTTTGTCCTGTCCAGAGGAAGGTTTTGCATGAACTCTGCCTTCAGAGACATCATCGTGCTCAAAGAGTACAGCGTGCTGAAGGCAGTAGGACTCGCCATTCTCGTAGAGCTGGTCGGCTTCGCCATCCTTGCTAAGACCGGATTAATCACCATAAGTCCGGGCACGTTTTCATGGGGAGCGAACATGCTCGGCGGGTTCGTGTTCGGCATCGGAATGGTAGTGGCCGGCGGATGCGCCAGTGGAATTACCTATCGAGTGGGGGAGGGAATGGTCGGGGCGATGTCTGCCGTAATAGGGCTGATCTTCGTCGGTTTAATCTCGTCCATGGGTGCCCTGCAACCGTTCGTCTCCTTCCTCAGGAACACGACCACTGTGAGGCTGGTCAGCGGAGAAAACCTCACGCTGGCCAATGTCCTCGGCATTCCGCACTACATCACAGCGTTGGTCATCGCCGGTGTCGCCCTCCTCCTCTGGGCAGTATTGACCAAGCCCTCATGCAAGACTCCAAGTGACGATAGGCCTCGGCTGTACAGCAGGATCTTCAAACAGGGCTGGAGATGGCACGCAACCGGCCTGGCAATGGGGATCGTCGGGATCGCCGCTTTCTACGCCTCTACCAGTGCGGGGCGAAGCTATCCGCTGGCTATTACCGGCGGGCACCTTACGACCGTAAAATCGTTGATCCTAGGGCAAAACTACATCTCCTGGGTGTCTATCTTGGTTCTCTCGACGATTGTCGGGGCGTTCATCGCGGCCGTGGTTGCTGGTGAGTTCAGGCTTCGCGCACCGGCTCCCAAGACATTGATCCAGACCTTCCTCGGTGGATGTCTGATGGGATTTGGGGCCGTGCTCGCCGGAGGGTGCAACATCACCCACATCTTGAGCGGTGTGCCTCAGCTTGCTCTGAGTTCCTTTCTGAGCGGTGCGTTCATCGTTCTCGGCTGCTGGGCTGCTGCGTGGTGGATGTTCGTCCGTCCGATGAGGGTATAGAGAGTTGACGAACACAATTCGATCGGCGCTCAGAGCCGACAAACACAGGGAGGTGATTGACAGGTAACAAAGAAGATGTTGCATGTTAGAATTGTAAGACATAATCAGTGTAGTAAGAGGAATATCTCTATGAACAGGAGGGTTAAAAATGTTCAAGGATCGAAAGTGTTTCACTATGTTACTCGGTTTGCTTGTTCTGTCCGTGCTGGTACTGGTCCCTGTGATGACCATCGGGGCCGAAGCACAGGAGGACGTCATTGCTGCCGCAGCGGACGCGTACCTGAACAATCCAGATACCGCATTCAACATCTCGTCGGAAGACCTGATGGAACAGATGCTCGGTGATAACCCACCGTTTGTGCTCAGTATCAGGAAGGCCGAGGACTTCGCTATCGGCCACGTTCCCGAAGCGGTCAACATGTCATTCGGTACCCTATTCGAGAGCGAGAACCTTTCCACGCTGCCGGATGACAACAAGATCATCGTGTACTGTTACACTGGACATAACGCGAGTCAGGCCGCGGCCCTTCTCAATCTGTGCGGCTACGACGCCACGAACCTCAAGTGGGGCATCATGGGCTGGACCACGGACACAACGATTGCCTACAAGCAGTTCGCCAACCCGGAATCCGACCTGCCGGTCGAGACCGTGGTGAACGAGGCGACGGAGACCTTCGTGCGCCCTTCGGTCGATGTCACATCCTCAACCGACGAGGCGGAGATCATCCGGGCTGCGTGCAATGCCTATGCAAGCGCCGGTGCGAAGTACATCACGGCGGGGGACCTGCTCAACCTGATTATGGATGGCGATGACAGCAACGACCCGGTTGTCGTGAGCATCCGTAGCTCGGAGCAGTATGCCAAGGGGCACATCCCTGGCGCAATCAACATCCCGTTCAAGGAGATCGCCAAGGTCGAGAACCTAGAGAAGCTCGATCCCAGCAAACAGATCGTGGTCTACTGTTACACGGGACGCACTGCAAGCCAGGCCACGGCAATCTTCAACACCCTGGGTTACGATGCGAGCAACCTCCTGTGGGGAATGACCGGTTGGACAACAGATCCTGAGATCGCGCCCTTCGGGTACGACCCAGCAGGGAACCCGGACTACCCGCTCGAAGGCGGTGAATGAAGAGCCAGCCTCACCACGTCACCACCGTGTCGTCATGCGGTGGTGGCGTGGCTGCGGCGACTGCGCGTAGACCCTCACAAGTTCGTGTGGGGGTAGAGGAACTGCGTCAGCAAGCAGCAGTGTCGTCGCAAGAATGGCGTGGAGGCAATTGGCGAATTAGGAGGGACACTTCGATGGACAGGAGGATTCTAGATGCCTAGAGACCGAAAGCGTATCATTCTGCTGTTGTGTGGAATCGCTGTGCTCGTACTGATCCCGGTATTGGCCCTGTGTTCCAAGGCACAGGAGAACGTCATCTCTGCCGCCGCCGATGCGTACTTGAACGATCCAGATACCTCATTCAACATCTCGTCCAAGAACCTATTACCAAAGATGCTCGGGGCTGACAGACCGCTTATTGTAAGTGTCAGGAAGGCCGAGGATTTCGCCATCGGCCACATCGCCGGAGCGGTCAACATACCGTTTGGCACTCTGTTCGAGAATGCCAGCCTGTCCAAGCTACCAAAGGACAACAAGACCATCGTGTACTGTTACACTGGACATACTGCGAGTCAGGCCACGGCCCTTCTCAATCTGTGCGGCTACGACGCCACGAACCTCGAGTGGGGCATCATGGGCTGGACCAAGGACACGACCGTCGCCATCACGCAGTTCGCCAACCCGGAATCCGACCTGCCTGTCGAGACCACGGCGAACGAACCAACGGCAACGTACGTGCGCCCTTCAGTTGATGTCACATCATCAAGCGTAGATTCGGAAATCATCAAAGCTGCGTGCAACGCCTATGCAAGCGCTGGCCCGAAGAACACCACGGCCGGGGACCTGCTCAACCTGATTATGGATGGCGATGACAGCAACGACCCGGTTATCGTGAGCGTCCGTAGCCCGGAGCAGTATGCCAAGGGGCACATCCCTGGCGCAATCAACATCTCGTTCAAGGAGATCGCCAAGGTCGAGAACCTGGAGAAGCTCAATCCCGGCAAACAGATCGTGGTCTACTGTGACACGGGACGCACCGCAAGCCAGGCCACGGCAATCCTCAACACCCTGGGTTACGATGCGAGCAACCTCCTGTGGGGAATGACTGGTTGGACAACAGATCCTGAGATCGCGCCTAACAGGTTTGATCCAGCTGCCAGCGCGAACTACCCGGTCAAAGCCAGTGAAGGAGCGGCACCAGCGCCGAGTGAGGATTCAGGCGGCGGCTGCGGTGGCTAGGACGATGGACTTCCTAAAACAATGTACGGACAGGACAACAGTACAAGCAATCCTAACGAAGGCCCCGTAGGAATAGAAGCAATGGGGTCAGAAAGAAGTGACGTGAAGCTCCTTCATCCGGACCGAAAGCCGTGGGGTGACATGCCGACGATGCTCCAGATGTTGATAGCCGGACGTCCCGGGACCGATTTCCTGTACGAGCAGGGGTCAGAAGGCATACGGCTAAATACACGAGAAGTTGTGAAGCTATGAGCGGGATTACGCTAACCATTGACGACCAGCAGGTGAGCCTCGCACCAGAAAGCACCGTACTGGAAGCTTGTGAGGAACTGGGGATCAAGATCCCCATGCTATGCTACCATAAAGCGCTGTCTGGCTACGGAGCTTGCCGCCTTTGCCTGGTTGAGGTAGAGCAACAGAGCCGAACGGACGTCCAGGCATCGTGTACCTTCCCGGTGCAAGAGGGGCTGGTTGTCCGCACGAACACGGAACGCGTTCAGCGAACTCGCCGCATTATGGCCGAACTCCTTCTTGCCCGCTGTCCCGAGATGGAGAAGGTCAAAGAGGTTGCTGCCGAACTGGGAGTCACCGAAACGCGATTCCCGAAGAAGAACGAGGATTGTATCCTCTGTGGGCTGTGCACCCGGGTCTGTTCCGAACTGATGAAATCAGGGGCGATCGATTTTCGTGGCCGCGGCAACACCCGCGAGATCGGCCCGGCCTACGACAAACACTCACCGATCTGCATGGCCTGCGGAGCCTGCGCGGTGGTGTGTCCGACTGGTGCGGTGGACCTTCATGAGGTCTCCTCTCGGCCGCCGCGTCCCGTGACCTCCGCCTACGACGCTGGCTTGGTTCAGCGATCTTCCATCTACATTCCGTATCAGCAAGCGATCCCCAAGGTTCCCGTGATTGACCGCAACACCTGCATGCACTTTTTGAAGGACGAAAACCTCGACGCCTGCCGCGCCTGCGAGAGCGCATGCCCGGCCAAAGCCATCGACTATTCGCAACAAGACGAGATTGTGGAAATCAATGTGGGAGCCGCGATCCTTTCTCCCGGCTTCTGCCTGTTCGACGCCAACCAAATGCTCCAGCTCGGTTACGCCTGGTCCCCAAACGTCTTGACCAGCCTCCAATTCGAGCGACTCCAATCGGCCAGCGGCCCACACGAGGGACAAATCTTGCGGCCCTCGGATGGAGAGCACCCCCAGCGTGTTGCCTTCATTCAGTGCGTCGGCTCCAGAGACTACGACCACAACTACTGCTCCTCGGTCTGCTGCATGTACGCAACCAAAGAGGCGATCATCGCCAAGGAACACGAACCCGACCTTAAATGCACGATCTTCTAC
>Ga0180431_10007324_pt1 | contig 12893 bp, 14 predicted proteins | sample SS_ome_11_FD_132459 | JGI IMG/M metagenome (GOLD analysis project Ga0180431, IMG submission 132459) | Hypersaline lake sediment archaeal communities from the Salton Sea, California, USA - SS_1_MS_1 metaG | ecosystem: Environmental > Aquatic > Non-marine Saline and Alkaline > Hypersaline >... | reverse complement strand
TTACACACCCAACCTACGTCTGAAGACTTCGGCCGGTAAACCTTAGCAAAGACAGTTTACACGCCGAAGCCTCCAACCGAAGGTTGGAGGCGAAGGCGTGGTGGCTGTAGCTCAGCTGGTTAGAGCGGCGGATTGTGGTTCCGCAGGTCGTGGGTTCAAATCCCATCAGCCACCCCAAAAAAAAGACCCGCCATACAGCGGGCTTTTTTGTTTGAAATCGACCGGTTAATTAACCAAGACGTACATTACAACTTCTTCATCTTCTATCGGTCCGTCCTCAACCACCTCACCTGAGCCGTCATCCCCCTCTGTATTTGTAACCTCTCCATTTTCCTTAGGGGTATCAACGGGTGTTCCACCTTCGTCATCTACATCCTCGTCTGCCGGTGTATCAACCACGCCCTTAACCTGACCACTACCTGCGTCTGTGTAGGCAATATGTGATTTGTCCATATTATCAACAGCAATAGTGCATACCGAAGCCGGTCCAACATCCTCAAACGTCCAACTGCCACCAGACATAGTGGCCAAGAGCAAGCCTTCTCCCGGTTGGGCGAAGACAATGTAAGGCATACTATCAATCATCGAGAATCCCATTTGCGACCCCTCGGATATCGAGACCTCTTTTTCTTTGACCACATCTAAATCCCAGTCAGTACCGTTCCAGGAAGCATACTTCACGGAATTCGTGGTCTCACGTGTCGGCGCATTCCGGTAAGCGATATGGGGATTGTCATTATCATCTAACTGGATAAAGGGATCATACCTGACAACAGTTGCCTCATCAACAATTTCTTCTTCCCAGTCACTACCTGTCATCTTGACATATTTCAAATGCGGTTGGGCTGATTCTGAAATCGCTGCAATATGAGGGTTTCCACTGGAATCAAGGGCCAAGTTGACAAACTGACCATCAATTCCTGGCGATTCGATGTCCCAGTCAGATCCATTCCAAGAAGCATACTTGAATTCACCTGCTAATGATATTGAGTAGGCAATGTGAGGATTACCGTCCGCGTCTATTTCAATTGAAGTCGCTTCAATTCTGTCTCCGACCGGAGGTGTGTCAACCGTTTCTGTTTGCCAATCGCCATTTTCTTTTTTAGCATACTTAACGCTGCCATTAGTTATGTCGCGATAGCTGATATGGGGATTGCCATTTTTATCGAGAGCGATGTCATGACCGTCACCGACATTACCCTCTTGATCAACAGTTTCTGTCATCCAATCTCCGGAGGTTTTGGTCGAGTACAGTAGGTCTTCGTTCGTGGTCTCGTATGAAATAAGGTGAGGATTACCCTGCTTATCCACAGTAATTACCGGAACAGCTGAATAGATATCCGGGGAAACTCGCTCCGGACCGGTGATACCGGATTCAGTTTGTGAAGAAGTCTCCGAATCTTTTTTCCCATTATCCTCCTGGCAGGCAGTCAAGACAAGACCGACCGCTGCCACCAATACCATAGTGAAAACTAGTTTTATTAGTCTTGATTTTCGCATTTTTCTTTCTTTAATTATCTTTACTGCTATTATAACATTCTCGAAAAAAGCAGGAAAGATTGATCAATATAGACTCGGTTTATTTCTTTCACTATTCTGCTCGAACAAAATTCCACTTATATTAGTCAAAGATTTTTTGTTACCTAATTTATTATCCTCTAGGAGGGTAGGGATCTTTTCCGGTATAGGTGTTCCTCTCTCTTATTTTTCCTTCGTGATCATGTATCAGCAACTCGCATTTCCATTTCTTTGCCAACTGCGTCGCTTTCTTTATTGCCGTTGACTGCTTAGTGTGCCTTGAATAAGCACGAGAAGAACCCGTTGATTTAATTTCCCAAGTAGGAACTACGTGAACGTTTTTTTTCATATAACTAGGTTAAGTACATTTGTTTAATAATAACATCTCCTTATTAATTTCCAAAATTATAACCAGAGGACTCGGTATTTAATAACCTAGTTCTAATATCCTCCACGAAGCCACCCCATTCAAAAAATCGCCTTAGAGCGATTTTTTTGTCTTCGAATTTTCTAATTTGCCACCTTCACCTTAACCTTCTGCATCCCAAACTGATAAACTTCTGCCTCACTTCCTAGAAGAAAATCTATATATCCGCTCTGCCCCATTCTGTCTGCTACCCGCCACCTCTTGCCATTTATCAACAAGATAGTGTTCAGCGGAAAATCGTTGCAGGCGACAATCCGCTCGCCACTTTCTATAAGCTCCATCAGATTTTCACCGGTAGAAGTTGTCGCTGTTTCTGACGCCGGATAATAAGCAGTGGCATAGAAGTAGCCGTTTTCCAGCTTCTTAGCTGAGGAAGAATCGGACTTTCTTTCTTTTTCTTTGGCCGCTCGCGCCAAAGCCTGCTGGCGCTCTCTCTCCGCGGCTTCTTGGGCAAGCCTCTCTGCTTCGAGTCGCTTGGCCTCAGCCAGGCGCGCTTCTTCGGCGAGTCTCTCTTCTTCTGCTATCTTCTCTGCTTCCGCCAGCCTGGCTTCCTCTGCCAATCTGGCTTGCTCCTCAATTTTATCTCTCACTCCCTTGGTCCACTGCGCCAATTTCTCACAGCTGGCGTGGCGAATGCTGCGTTGATAGTCGTGAGCTGCGTCCGGATCTGCTTCGGTTCCGTCAGCCACCAGGGCTGTATCCGCCTGGGTCACCACATCATCTTCGGTTTCAGGCTGAATCGCACCCGCAAAAGAAAAAACACCCCAGGCACTAAACCCGATAAGCAAGATTAGTGCCATCCAGAGCATTTTATTGGAATGTCTATCCTGGTTTCGAATAGAAAAGGCCTTTTATAAGCTGTTTTACAATCCTTGCAGATTCAATACACATTGTAGCAGATTTCCGAAACTTAAAAAAGCTGGTTCACTATTTCATGATATATTGTATAATAATATTACTTGTTAAAAATCGATTATAAATGAGTTGCCGAAAGCCTATAGCTTAAGCAACCAAACAAAAAGACATGAACAACTACACGAAAGCGGTGTTAGTGGCTAGCCTCTGCGCTGCTTTTGCTGTCGGTGGAGCCGCCTTAATGTCGCCAACCCAAGCGGCCAGCGATTTAGCAGACGCCGCTTCCCTGACCTCGGACAATAATTTTACCGGCACGGTAAATCAATTTCCCAGCGTCAAAATCGGTAAGCAGGGTGTCGGCGGTGTCACTTTCTTCAACGGCACAATTATCAACGTTACCACCGATGAAGACGGCAACGAAAACCCGGTAACTTTCGGGGATGACGTCAGGATTGATGGCTCTGTTTGGCGCGGTGCAGATTCCGGACCCGATGACTCTCAGGCCTTCACGATTGATGACAATGCCGAAATCACCGGCGATCTGACCCTGGGCGGCGAGCTGGATGTAACCAGCGAGATAACTATGGAAACAGATCAGTACCTGCAATTGGGAACTAGAAGCAGTGCTCCGCCTGCCAGTGACTGTAACGAAGATTCCGAAATCGGACGAGCGATATTGGATACATCTCCGGCTGGCAGCAATATTACTTTGTGGGGATGCAAAGGCAGCGATGGTTGGACATCAGTGACATTCTAGCTTTCTTTCTCGTACTTAGGAAAGGCTTGGTTCTAAACCAAGCCTTTCTTTTACTGCTGAATAAACCTTTGCTAAAATAAATTTTTTAGTCTCAGTAAAAAATGCTAAAATATAACACATGAAAACCCGCATCAACTCCGCCGAATACGATCAGGCCTATCAATATCTCGTCAATCACTCCAAGATTGACATCAGTTTTATCGTGCTGACTGCTGTCTCGACCGTGTTATGCTGGCTGGGATTTGCCATGGACAGCGAAGCTGTCATCATCGGCGCCATGGTGGTCGCCCCTCTGCTCTACCCCGTTGTCGCTCTCTCTGCCGCAGTGCTGCAAAAGGAAAGCAACATCTTCGGCCGCCGCATCCTGGTTCTTATCATCGGCTTCCTACTTGTCCTCGGTCTGTCATCGCTGCTGGGTGTCATCCACCCCATTGACCTAACTACCGCTGACGTGGCGGTTCGCATGGTCACCAGCCCGGTTATCTACTTCCTGGCAGCTTTCTTTGCCGGGATTGCCGGGACTTTCTGTCTTTTCTGGCCCAAAGTGATGCAAGGATTAATTGGCGTAGCTATTGCCGTAACTTTGCTGCCGCCGCTATGCCTCTTGGGAATAACCTTCTCCGCCACCGGTGGTCTGGAGGGACAGGCTTTTCTCATCGTGGCGCTTAATATTCTCGGGATCATCATAGGATCATTTACTACTTTGATTGTTCTGAAGATGACGCGGCGAAAGAAATCAGAAAACAAAAACAGCACTAACTAAATCAAAAAATCTCCACGATGGAGATTTTTTTGATTTGGAAACTATTTTTTGGATGCCAGCGCCATCCGCAAAAAGTTCTCCAACACCTTCTTCCCATGATTGTATGAGACGTCAATTTCCGGATGAAACTGGAGACCGTAGATGAAGCGCTTGGTGCTTTTTTGGACCTGGAGGTAAGTTGACGAGGCCAGCTGCTCGAACTCTTCCGCCGGCTCAGCCACTGCCCAGCTGTGCACCTCGGGAGCAGTGAAATTGTCCCGCATGCCTTTGAAGATCGGGTCCTTCTTGTTTATTTTAACGCGGGTCAGTTTCTTTTCGGAAGTCATCGCCGAATCATCGAACCAACCCATGCTGCGGGCGCGGGTGTAGCCGTACGCCATCGCCAAAAATTGGTGGCCGGCACAGATTCCTAGCATGGGCAGAGAAGTTTTGCGGATGATTTCGAACTCGCCGTTATATTCAAACATCGGCACATTAGGATAATCGGCGTTGTTGCCACTCAGGATTATGGCTGCCGGCCGGTGTTCCAGGTGTTCCAGCATTTTCATTGACGCTTCGTAGCACGGGACTGTCACCGTCTTCAATTTGAACGGCAGGTTTTCTACATACTTAGCCAGATCGGTAAATGTGAATCCATTATGTTCATTGCCGATAATCAGTACGTAATCCTGGCTGGGAACTTTGGGAACGGGCGCCCCCCCTGGTGAATACAATATCATCTCGTTAATCTGGGCGGCGTAGCCAATGAAACTAGTGATCAGCAGGCGGAAATAGCGGGCTTTGACCGGCTTGAAATTAAGAATGTTGCGATAGCTACGGTTGTTTTTTGTCTCCGTGCCGGCAACTACCTGCCACTTCTTACCGTCCGCGCTGTGCTGCAGTCGAAAATCCTTCAGCCAACCGGTGGGGTCGTTGAAATTGGAAAGAATCCAGGCGCGCGCAATCTCCGTCGGTTCACCGAAATCGAATTCGACCCACTGCTCTTTGTCGCCCGGTGGCGGACTTTGCCAGAAAGTAAGCAGGCCGGGATCGTCCCAGTCAGTTATATTTTTGGCGTTATAGCCGTTGGAGACAGTGATTTTTTTCACCTTGGCCCGAACCATATTCATGAAAGTTGCGTCTGATTTGGTGTCGACATAGAAACGAGAGATTACCCAATCACTCTTGCCTCTGTCTGTCACCGTACGCGCTCGCCAGTAGTACAACTGTTTGTCTTTCAGTGACTCCTCTTTGGATATCTTCTGCTCCGTGATATAGGGCCCTTTTTCTTTGACATTTTTGTAAACCAGCTTGTCAGCGGATGCAAAATTTTTGCTTTTGTCTACCTGAATTTCATAGGTGCGGTTCTTGGGTCCGCCGTCAGCATTGAAAAAAGACAATAACGGATTGAGTCTGGTTACGACGACATCCCAACTGGGATTATTTCTCAAGCTGGGAGCCGGCATTTTTCCCTTGGACATATAGTGTTTGTTTTATTTATGGGATAAGCCCGAACTGCCATTATTTTAGCATATCTGGACATCCATTTCTAAAAAAATTATAACCTGATATAATATAGGCAAGATTTAAAGAGAAACAAAAACAGAAAAACTCTTTGCATTTTTAATTCTAATTTATGGAAAACGAACCGGCTAAGAAAAAAACAAATCCGTTAACTAATCCGAAGAACGCCAAGATCCTCGGCGTCTTTGCCCTGGCTATGATCAATGTTTCCTTGATCTGCAGTCTGCGCGGTCTGCCGACAATGGCGGAGTATGGAATGCAAATCGTATTCTTCCTGGCCATAACCGTGATCGTGTTTTTACTGCCGGTTTCTTTCGTCTCGGCAGAACTAGCTGCCGCCTGGCCCAAGAAAGGTGGTATCTATTCCTGGGTCAAGGAAGCCTTTGGTGAAAAATGGGGTTTCATTGCCCAGATTCTACAGTGGGTGCAAAACCTGGTTTTCTATCCGACCGCCTTAGCCGCCACCGCCGCTGTGATTGCCTATCTTTTCAACCCCGCGTTGGCTAATAACGCGCTTTATAATCTGGTGGTGATCATCGTTATCTACTGGGCGGCGATTTTCGCGAACTTTCGGGGCATGAAAACCTCCAGCCGGATCGCAACCGTCGGTACAATCCTGGGTATTATCATACCGGGAGTAATTCTAATCGTTTTAGGTTTGGTTTGGGTCTTTAGCGGGCAAGAGTTGGCTATCCCGCTGACTCTAGGAAGCCTGGTTCCGGATCTGGGCAACGTTAACAATATCATCTTCCTTTCCGGCTTATTCCTCTTTTTTGCCGGCATGGAAGTTTCCGGCGTCCATGCTATGGAAGTCAAAAACCCGCAGAAAGACTATCCCAAGGCAATTTTCACCTCCGCCATTATCGTCACAATAATCTTCCTGCTCGGGGCACTGTCAATCGCTTTCATCATCCCCGCCTCGCAAATAAGCCTGACGGCCGGCATCATGCAGACTTTCCAAACCGTGCTGTCCAAGTTTAATATGCTCTGGTTCCTCCCGATCATTGTTCTGTTGGCAGCCCCCGGTATGATTGTGCAGGTAAGTTCCTGGATTGCCGGACCTAGTCGCGGTTTGCTTGTCACTGCCAAGAATGGAGATCTGCCGCCTTTTCTCCAGAAACTCAACAAGAACAACATGCCTGTTAACATTATGTTTGTGCAGGGCGTTTTGGTAACGGTAATCGCTCTAGTTTTCTTGTTGATGCCATCAGTCAGCAGTTCTTTCTGGGTGCTGACAGCGCTGGCCGCATTGCTATACCTAGCTGTCTATATAATCATGTTTGCCGCGGCTATTAAGCTGCGCCGAACCCGACCGGATGTGCCAAGACCGTACAAGGTACCGGGAGGCAAGCACGGCATGTGGATCTGGGGCGGAATCGGTATCGCTGCCTGCGTCTTCGCAATGTTCTTCGGCCTGTTTCCTCCGCAGGGACTGGGATCCGGCAGTTTCATTGGTTATATCTTGTTCCTGATTATTGGTTTTGCTGTCATGTTCTCTATCCCTCTGGTTATCTGGCATTTCCGCAAGCCCTCTTGGAAGCCACAACAGAAATATGAAGAATCGGCTGAACATCCACATGAACTATCCTAGTTAAACAAAACCGCCCCGTACGGGGGCGGTTTTTTGATTAGGCCGAATGTAGTATACTTAACCCATGACCTTCTTTGCTCTGGCGTTGACCGCGATCGGCGTTGCCGCCGTGGAAGCGCTTGATCCCATAACATTTGTAGTCCTTTTCAAAATCCTGGCTACCAAAAAGCCCTTGGAGAGCTTTACGTATTTCATCATTCCCTACTCGGGAATGATGTTTTTGCTAGGTGTGATAATTCTACTCTTCAACCACAGCCTGGAACCTTACCTGAACCAACCTGCTTCGGAAACCAGCCAGTGGATCTGGTTTGCAATTGGTATCCTGATAGCATCTTACGGTTTGTACCAATATTTCCGGCCCCGGAAACGAAGCCGGGAGAAAGCAATGAAACTGGAGCTGGGCGGCCCCAAGAGTTTCATCGCCGGCGTCATACTTTTTTTCGTCAATCTACCGCTTTCGGTCGCTTACATTGCCCTGATTCTGCTCGTAATCAAATCCGGCACACCATTTGGCCAGGGAATTGTAATAATGGTTATATTCACAGTCATTTTCACAATTCCGTACGTAGTAACCGCTTTGATTTACAAAAAATATGAAGACAAAATTCGCCGCTTTCTGGACAAAGTGTTTAAGTTCGTCGGTAGTCGGTACGTTTTTGGAACCATTTTACTCGCAATTGGTTTATATTTAATCTTAGGATAAAAAATATGAAAAACAAACTGACAAAAGTTTTATTAACAATCTGTCTAGCAATCGGATTATCGGCAGTTGCCACTGCGGCTCAGGCCGCCGACAGCTGGCCCGGTGATAGCGGCTCTGTTATCGCCGACGGCGGCAGTCTTGGTGCCGGTTATGAACCCAGTGGCATCGTTTACCACAGCGAACGCAATCAGTTAGTTATAGTCGGTGATGACGGCGATGTTACCACGATGAACACCGATGGATCTAACATAGATACTGACAGCCCTGGCGGCGACCTGGAGGGAGTGGCCATAGCTGATGCCACATCAAACTTTGTCTATGTAGGGGTTGAAAACCCTGATACGATCAAGCAGTTTGATCTCAGTACTGGCAATTATACCGGCAAACAATGGACGCTGACCGCCTGGATGGCCTCTACCGACCCCAACCGAGGACTGGAGGCACTAACCTTTGTTCCCAACGGATTTCACCCTTACGCCAACAGCAGCTCCGGTGGTCTTTTTTACGCCGGTCTCCAGGAAAACGGCAAAATTTATGTATTCAACGTGAATACCGGCACCAGTGAATCTGTTTCCCATGTAGATACCATCACGCCCAATCCCGGCACGACCGACATTTCCGGATTGGATTTCAACAGTGAAACCGAATTAGTCTATGCCATTTTTGACGGCGCCAACGAATTGCTGGAGATGCAGACTAACAAAACAGTTGTCAATACCTACGATCTGCCTGGCAACGCCCAGGAAGGAATCAGCGTCAAAACGAACTGCCCCAGCACTTCCGCCCGGGTGTATATTGCCGAGGATGACCCGCCTAAGGTTAAGTCTTTCGGCTCTTTCCCAATCGTGTGCCAGGATGACGATGGTGGTGATAACAGTGATAACGGAGATAATGGGAACGGCAGTGGCGGAACGACCAGCAGCAGTTCTGACAAAAATACAATTGTCACCACCCCCGGATACGGCGGAACCTCACAGGTCAGAACTTTCAATTCACTCGGCCAAGCCACTTATACTCCCGGGTTTTTCGCCTATGCCCAGACGCTGCGGGTAGGATTCAACGTGGCAGCCGGTGACCTGAACGGGGACGGGCAGGATGAAATAATCACCGCGCCGCGCAAAGAAGGCGCTCCCCAGATCAGAGTCTTCGACATGCTCGGCAACCCTGTTTTCACTCCGGGATTTTATGCCTATGACCCCAACTTACGCTGCGGCGTTGATGTGGCTGTCGGCGACCTGGACGGCAACGGCCACGGGGAAATTATAACTGTCCCCGGAGAAGGCTGTTCCTCACAGGTCAAAATTTTTAACTTTGTCGGCGAGCCGCTGTTTACTCTCGGCTTCTTTGCCTACGACCAAACACTGACATCAGGTTTCCGGGTCGCGGCCGGGGATGTTAACGGTGACGGCCGGGACGAGATAATAACCTCCCCTGCCCAAGGCGTGCCGGCGCATGTCCGCATATTCAATTATGTCGGTGAGCCACGCTTCACGCCCGGCTTCTATGCTTACGCCAGTACCTTACCTACCGGCGCCGATGTCGCCTGTGTTGACCTAAACGATGATAATAATGCAGAAATTATCACCGTTCCCGGTAACGGCTTCCCCGCCCACGTCAGAAGCTTCAACTTTGTCGGCGAACCGGTTGTCGGCTCGGGCTTCTTTGCCTACGCTACCGGGGTGCGAACCGGTTTCAATGTCAGTGGCGGCGACCTGAACGATGACGGGCAAGGAGAAATAGTAGTTTCGCCCCGCCACGGAGCCCCCGCTCATATCCGTACTTTCAACTCACAGGGTCAGGTCACGCTGAACGCCGGTTTCTTTTCCTACAACCAAGCCTGGCCATTGGGTGCAGATGTAGCGGCTGGTAATTTCTAAAACCATGCCAAATATTTTAAAAAAATGGTGGTTTTGGCTCATCATCGCAATCTTGATTTTGATAACCTTTCTCTGTCTGCCGATTTGGTGTACGAAGTACTACCTACCCGGGCCGGATGAAACTATGATCGAGCAAACTGACTGCGGGCCGATCACTACCTTATTCAAGGTTTACTAATTCAAAGATACCTCACGAAAAAAACCTTGAAAACTAATCAGTTCACAATCAAAAAGAACGCTACTCTGTCTCCAGCGGAAGTGGAAATTATTACAGCCGCTATGCAGGCAGAGCCCGGATTCACCGGGGTTGATCTCGATGAATACCGAAGTTATAACCCCTCCCATAATATAACTACTATCCGCGCTGATAAGGAACTGGCCGGGCTGGCGGCTCATAAGGATTTCGGGAAGAATTGGGCGGAATTCGCTACGCTAATAATTTTATCTAAATTTCGCGGACAGGGCTTAGGTAAAAGACTATGGCAGGAAACTTTGCACCAACTGAGCTATAAGAATATTTTTGTAATTTCAGCGAATCCTATAGTTAAAAACAGAATGGCTCTGTCTGATAATTTCAGGCAGAGGACTTTTTGGCAACTGCCCCGGACCGTCCAGGGCTATTTCATCCGCCAAAAGGTCCGCTGGAGAAATGTTAAAGAGTTGATAAGCAGCCGCACTGCTCCAATGGGGGAATTTGATTTCTTTGTTAAAACGAATCACAAAGAATAGGAATAATAAAAAACAGCCCCGCTACGGGGTTGTTTTAATTTCTACAAAACTATCCGATCGATTTCATTTTTTCTGCTATTAACTTACCCAAAAATTCGCCAAAGTCCATTCCCTCAGCCTTAGCAGCCTCAGGTACCAAACTGGTTGGCGTCATTCCTGGAATCGTGTTTACCTCTAAGAAATATATTTTGCCGCTTTCTTCATCCCAGATAAAATCCGCCCGGGCTAAATCTGCACAGCCAACCTCAGTAAATATTTTGACAGCTTCCGCCTGCACCCGGGCAGTAATTTCCGCAGGTATTCTTGCCGGGCAGATATGGCGACTGCCGTTTTCATCATATTTAGCTTGGTAGTCATAAAAGTTAGAAACCTCGGGGATTATTTCAACGACCGGCAAGGGTCTGGGGTTCTTATTCCCCATCACGCCCACCGTCAGTTCCCGACCGAGTTGATATTTTTCCACCATAACCTCATCAGTATGTGCAAGCGCACTTTTAATTCCTGCTTGTAACTCTTTTTGCGTTTTGGCAATTGTGATACCAATAGAAGATCCCAGCCCGGTCGGCTTGACAACTAGCGGCAGAGATAATTTTTCGACAATCTTTGTAGAATCGGGGATAGCGCCTGCCTTCACAATCACTTCGGGAAGAACACTGAGTCCAATATTCTGCGCCACTGTTTTGGTTTTGCTTTTGTGCATGGCCAACGCGCTGGCCAGAGTCCCGGAAAAGAGATAAGGAATTCCCAGCATATCAAGCATACCCTGAAGTTTTCCATCTTCGACAAAGGGACCGTGGCCAATAGGTAAAATTAAATCAATAGGCTGACCAAGTTTTCCCGCCGTAAAATTATCCAAGCGGGTAACCTGACGGTTGGTACTATTTGTTTCTGTTCTACTGGCTTTACTCGCTAGCAAATAGGATTTCCCTTTGTTACCCAGCAGCCATTTGCCTTCTCTGGTAATCGCTATCGGAATGATTTCATAGCGTTCTTTATCCAGGGCATCAACAATACCCCGAGCGGAAGACAAGGAAACATCGTGTTCCCCTGAAGGTCCCCCAAATAAAATAGCTAAGTTTAATTTCTTGTCCATTACTACAGTCTAATTGATTTTTTTTTGAAAGAAAAGTAAAAGGCCCTGGTGCGAAACCAGAGCCTTATGTGCTTGTTAATCCCAAGCCCGAAACTGGGCCGGGACCTTGAATTCGAGGCCGTTGTCATCGAAGCCGACGATGAGAAAGTTGACTTCCATCTCGGTGCGGTAGGAAGAAGTGATCTCTACCGACTCACTCCACCGCTCACCCGGATTCAGGTAGCAACTTTCCCCGAAGAAATCGCGGATAAAACCGCAGTTCCCACTGTCATGTCCGATAATGACGCCGTCACGGATGATCTCGTACTGGAAGTAGACGAGCTCCACTCCCAGGTCACCACTTGTCTCCGCGACCGTTACGTCGAATTCCCAGTGGTATTCCCGACCGTCGAAGTAGCTGGGACCAGCAGCAGACGGGTCGCAGTAGAGACGCAGATTGGCCTCTTCATCCTCTACGACGTACCGGCAGCCCGGGATGACCAGGACCAGAACGAGCAGCCAAAACCAATAGTTCTTCATGGTTTCCTCCTTTTCTGAACTCTCAAAGCTAACACAAAAAACTGCTTTTGTCAACCCTGGTATAACAAAAAGGGCCGGACGGTGTCCGGCCCTTTTTAGACCAAAGAATCTATGCTTTTAGCCACTCCCAAGCTGCAGCGCGATCAGCTACATCAAAATATTTGATTTCTCCTGGCATAAAAGGTTTAGAAAGCAAGGTGGCGTCTTTTTCCCACTTGGAATGGCCAACCATGGCAATTTTCTTCATCTTGTCACCGAAGCGAATGCAAAACTTGGCATCGTCCAAAAAAGCATGACAGGTGAAACCTTTCATTTCGGAAATGTCTAGAAGGACGTTGACATCACCAACTTCTTCGATCTTCTTTTCCGCTTTGGGAATGATTTCCTTGTAATCGGCGTCTTCCAGAATTCCGGAAGCCTTGATACCAACTACATTACCTTCACTTTCGGGCATGATTTCAAACATAGTTTTGTTTTAATAAGCACCACCGCAAGAGTCGATGCTAAATGATTGAACGTTATCCCAGGGATCGGTACAGTGCGGAACCGGGTCATAAT
>Ga0180431_10007321_pt1 | contig 12896 bp, 10 predicted proteins | sample SS_ome_11_FD_132459 | JGI IMG/M metagenome (GOLD analysis project Ga0180431, IMG submission 132459) | Hypersaline lake sediment archaeal communities from the Salton Sea, California, USA - SS_1_MS_1 metaG | ecosystem: Environmental > Aquatic > Non-marine Saline and Alkaline > Hypersaline >... | reverse complement strand
CTACGCTTCGCAGCTGGTGGGCTTCGTCGCCCGCACCATCCGGGGGCTGGTCTGGGTGCTCAAGTACCCGCTGATCCTCACCCGCTTGCTCACCCGCCTGCTCACCCGCAAGCAAGCCGGCTCGGTCTCCCGCGGCGAACTGGCGGCGATGGTTGCCCTGGCAACGCGCGAGGGCACCCTCCCGGCCGCTGACTCCCGAGTGGTCGCGAACGTCCTGCGCTACCATGAGATCAAGGTCGAGGACGTGATGACCCCGCGTACCGTGGCCGCCATGCTGCCGGCCGACGCGACGATCGCAGAGCTCATGGCAGATGAGAACTGCAGGGTCTTCTCGCGCATCCCGCTCTTCGAAGGCACTCCGGACAACGTGGTGGGCTATCTCCTGCAACGCGAGGTGCTCACGGCGGCCGCCCGCGGCGAGGCACGGGCGACGCCGCTTGCCCGCTTCCTGCGCAAGGCGCTCTACATCCCCGAGGGGCAGACGGTGGGACGCGCCCTGCGGCGGATGACCGAGGGCCGGGAACATCTCGCCCTGGTCACCGACGAGTACGGCGGGATCAGCGGGCTCGTGACCTTGGAGGATCTGGTGGAAACCACCCTGGGCGTCGAGATCGTCGACGAGTCGGACCGCGTTGCCGACCTGCGCGCCGAGGCGATCAAGCTGCGGGAAAAACGCCTGCAGGATCTTCCCAAGTGGCGGCTGGCCATGGACTCCGCCGGGCGCGACAAGCCGTGATGCGAGCGCACCGAGTCCCGATACCCGCGGTTGGGATCGCGGTCGTCGCCCTCGCCGCCGCAGGAATGATCCTGTGGCTCCGCAGGCCCGAGCCGCTGCCGGCCGAGCCGCGCTACCTCGCCCTGGAGCTTCCCGGCGACGTCTGTTTGTGGGCACCGGCGGATCAGGCGGAGCTCGAGGAGAACGCCCTGCGGATTCGCGGCGGCGAGAACGTCGCCCTCTGGCTGGAGAGCCCGAACCAGCTCCCCTCGGCGGTGTTCGCGGTGGACAATCCGGCGGATCACCCCATCGCCGTCGACTTCGGCAACGCCCGCTCGACGATCACCTTCGACCAGGTGGCGGCGAACGCCTCCCGCCGCTTGCTTGTGCAACCGCAACGCCCCGACCGCTTGAGAAGCGCGCCGCAAGCAACGACCTCTTCAACGACCTATTTATATCGTCTCGAAGTGAGGGCTCCCGGCGGCGAGCAGGACCCGGCGAGTGGCGAGCCCGGGATCACCCTGCGCTTTCTGGGCACCCGGGAGTTTCTGGAACAGGACCTCTATGCGCTGGCCTGGGATGGTTGCGGGGCCCCTTCCCCGGTCACCGTCGGCGAGGAGTTCCTCGCCATCGCCCGGCTGCGCAACCTCAGCGCCCATCCCTGGCGGCACCGGGGAGAGGTGCGGGTCAGGCTCTCCTACCACTGGCTCCGAGCAGACGGCGGCGAGGTGGTCGGCGATCGGCTACGTACGGAGCTGCGCACCACGGTCGAGCCCGGTGCCGAGCTGGTGAGCTGGCAGCGGGTCCGGGCCCCGCAGGAGCCGGGCCGTTACCTGCTGGAGCTCGATCCGATCTTCGAGAACGTCGCCTGGTTCTCAGCCCGCAACGGCGGGATGAGATGCCGCGCCGAGGTGGAGGTGACGACTCCGGCGCCGGATCCGGATCGGTGAGCCCTTTATCAGGGTGGTCGGTTTGCCCTTGCCACCCCTGGCCGGAGGAAATCTTGAAAAGCCTCGGAATCCGGACCCTTTGCCATCTTCTTGCCACAATTCACCTCTATCTTTCCCTCGTCTCTCCCGATAGAAGCCAGGCGGGGACGATGGAATGGAGGCTGTGGGTTCGGCGGCGTCTCCGGCCCAGGGAACGCCGGACGGAGCTCACGGAGACGAAGGAGTGGAAATGGTGGTCTGTCGCAAAGATCAGGATCCGGCGGAGCAGGGACCTTCCCCGGCCGAACGATCGAATGGCGGGCGCAATGCGCGCCGGGCCTTGCTCGGACAAGGGGGCCCGGTCTTCTGGCCGCGGCGAAAGCCCTCGCCGTTGGCTCAGGCCCTGCTGGTGAGCGCTGCGTCTGCCGATCATAGCGTGACGGCATACGACGACCTCGGATTCACCGGGGGTTCACGCACGTAGAAGCCCGGCCGAAAACCCGGGTGCGGTCCAAGGGCGGCCCTCGGGGGCCGCCCTTACCGTCTGTTCATCCAAGATAGCGATGCCGAGGGAAGCAGGAAGGAGGGTGGGAGCGGCTGAAGTCGCCTCCAGCCGCTCCCACGACAGAGAGGAGGTTGCATGAGGCAAAAGAGGTTGCCCACGGTCAAGACCCGGCTGGCAAGACCGATGACCGATCCTCTTATGTCATAATAGCAAGGAAATTTCCGCTGTCAACCCCCTCCCAGGACTTTTTTCGTCCTCTTTTCGGCGACCCCGGGGATCCACTCGCATCCATTCTCGAGTACAATCCGCTTCCCCGTTGCTGCGCCTGATGCTCTGCTTCTGGCGACGATCTCCTCCTCACCCCCAGGCTCCTTCCGGGACAAAACCGCCCACGACATGCCAACGACCGAGCGGGACCGCATGACGAAACGGCTCGAAGACTCTGTGGCAGCCGCGATCCCCGCCTATCAGGCGGCGCCCTGGATCGGGGACGTGGTGCGCCGCACGCTGAAGGTGCTGCCCGCGGTGCTGGTGGTCGACGACGGCTCTGAGGACGACACCGCCGACGAGGCCCGGCGAGCCGGCGCGGAGGTCGTCTCCCTGCCCACCAACGAGGGCAAGGGGTCGGCTTTGCGCACCGCCTTTGAGCTGCTCTTTGCGCGCGGCTACTCGGCCGTGGTCACGCTCGACGCCGACGGCCAGCACCTGCCCGAGGAGATCCCGGTGCTTCTGGAAGCGCAGCGCAGCGGTGCCGATCTGATCCTCGGCACCCGCGATCACCGCTTTGGGGAGATGGGCACGATCCGCCGGATCGCCAACCGCACCTCCTCGCGGATCATCTCTCTGGTGGCCGGGCAGCGGATCAGCGACGCCCAGACCGGCTTGCGCCTCTACTCGCGGCGCCTGATCGAGGCCACCCGCTTCCCCGAATCCCACTTCGATGCGGAGAGCGCCGTTTTGGTGCGCTGCGGGCGCTACGGCTTGCGCATCGCCACGGTGCCGGTACGCCTGGGCCCGGTCGACGGCCGCAAGACGAGTCACTACCGCTTCTGGGTCGACACGCTGCGGATCGCCGCCAGCGTCACCCGCGCGCGGCTGGAGCGGTTGCGATGAGCCATCGCTGGGAGGGCGATGTCCCCGGCTGAAGCCATCGCGCGCCGCCCTGGCTGGGTACTGGCCGTGGCGCTTGGGGTCACCGCCCTGGCGATGCTGGGCGCGGGGCGGCTGCGCCTGGAGACCGATCTCGTGGCCCTGCTGCCTGAGGGCTCTCCGGCGGCGGACGACTATCGGCTGTTTCTCGAGCACTTCGGAGGATTCGAGAAGGTCTTCCTCCTGATCCTCGCCCCTCCGGCAACGACCGGAGAGCCCGCCGACGAGAAGCAGGCCGACCTGATCGCCGCCGCCGAGCTTCTGGAGTCGATCCTGGCCAGGAGCCCCGAGGTGGCGAGCGTGCGCTCCGGGGTCCGGGCGAGCGACGAGGAGTTTTTCCTGCGCTACGTCGTGCCCCGGGCGCCGCTTTTTTTGGGCGAGGGCTGGCGCGACGCGGTTAGCGAGCGCCTCGAGCCGGAGGCCATCCGCGCCCGGGTGGCGCGCATGCGAGCCGCCCTGACGACGCCGCTGGGAGGCTTCGAGGCGCCGATCATGAGCGGCGATCCCCTGGGATTTGTCGAAGAGCTCCCGGGCCTGCGGACCGCCGGCTCCTCGCTTCCCCTGGACCCGCTGAGCTCGACCTTCCTGTCGCCCTCCGGCGATGCCGCCCTGGTGATCCTGACCCCGGCCCGCGCGGAGATCGATCCCGAGGGAGGCAGGGCGCTCGCGGCGGAGCTCGAAGCCGCCTGCGCGCAAGTCGGGCAAGCGGTCAAGACCCCGCTGCGGTTCGCGGCGGTGGGCGGGCCGCTTTACGCCGCCCAGGACGAGGCGCTGATGCGCGAGGACATGCGGCGTACGGTCACCGGCTCGGCGATCGCCTGTACGGCGCTTCTGGTGGCTGCCTTCGAAGGGCTGCTCATCCCGTTCGCGGCGCTCGCCGCGGTGGCCGTGGGCCTGCTGTGGACCGCGGGCTGGGTGGGAGGGTCGACGGGAGAGATCGCTGCGGTCGGGCTCGGCTTCGCCGCGGTGCTGATCGGTCTGGGGATCGATTACGCGATTCACGGCGGGGCGCGGTTCCGCGAGTTCCTGCTTGCCGGCACCGACCCCGCCCCCGCGCTGCGCGCCACCTTTCGGCATACCGGACCCGGGATCCTGACCTCGGCGGTGACCACGGCGGTGGCCTTCGCGACCCTGTCGGTGGCGCATTTCCGGCCCCTGCGCGAGCTCGGCCAGCTGGTGGCGGTGGGCATCCTCGCGATCCTGCTGGCTTCGGCCAGCGTCGGGGCGGCGATCCTGGTGCTGGGACGACGGCGAAGTGCGCGCCGGGCGGGTCTCCTGTGGCGTTTCGTCGGCCGCATCGTAGAACGGCTGGTGGGATTCGCGGGCCGACGGCCCGGTCGGGTCCTGGCGGCGACGGTGCTGGCGCTGATTCCGGCGATCTGGGGGCTCAGCCGGCTTTCCCTCAACGCGGAGCTGGCGGCGATCCGGCCGGCCGATCACCCGGCGATGGAGGCCGAGCGCCTGCTGGTGGAGCATTTTGCGCTCGGCCGCGACACCGCGACCGTGGTGGTACCCGGCGAAGACCTTTCCCAGGTGCTCGAGCGGGCGGCCGAGATCAGCCGGCGGGTACGGCGCGCCACCGGTGCGGGCGCACAGATCACCTCGCCGGCCGACTGGCTTGCGGGGGAGCCCACTGCGGAGCGACTGCGCGAGCTCGCGGCCCTGCCCCTGGGGCGCGCGGCCGGGGATCTGGAACGCGAGCTGCGAGCCGCCAACCTCAATCCCCGCGCCTTTGCCCGGGGGCTGGACGCCCTGCGGGCCCTGGACCGGGGAGAGGATCCCGGCCCGCCGCCCCCGGCCGCCTGGCCCGATGGGCTTGTCGAGCTGGTCCGTCCGGACCCGGAGGGCTCGCCGGGGCAACGCGCGTGGGCCGCCGTGCACCTGCGTCTCCCGCAGGAGCTCTGGCCGGCCGGTCCGCCCGCGGAGCTGGTGGAGGAGATCAAGGCGGCGGTGCCGGGCAGCGGCGTGGCCTCGGTGGTGGCGATCGGCAACGAGCTGCGCTCGCTCGCCCACCGCGATCTCGCCACCCTCGGTCTCGTCGCCCTCGCCCTGGTGGCGGCGGTGGTGCTGGTCTCGTTCCGCGGCCAGGTGCTGCCAAGCGTCCTCGCCGCCCTGCCGGTCGTCCTGGGCTCGCTGTGGGCGCTGGGCGTGTGGGGCGCGGTGGGACGCTCCCTCGATCTGCTGAGCCTCTCGGTCGTTCCCATCATGCTCGGCATCGGCATCGACGACGGGCTGCACGCCCTGCACGGGGCGCGCGGCGCCGCCGTCCGTCGCGGTCCCGCCCAACAATCCCCGATCGGCGCCGCCGTACGCGGCGCCGGCCGGGCCATGGTCCTGACCACCCTGACCACCTGCGCGGGTTTCGGCAGCCTGGCGTTTTCCCGGGTTCCGGGGCTGCGCAACGGCGGCCTGCTGGTCTCGATCGGGGTAGTGGCCTGCCTGCTGGCCACCTTGCTCGTGCTTCCCGCGCTCGAGAGTCTTTTTAGGAGAGCGCGTCCGGAAACTCCCCGGGGCCCCGGCGGAGCGTGAATATTGCCAGACCGGCCCCTTGACCTTAGGATGACGTCGTGAGCTCTACCATCGGTCACTCGTCTCGTCTCGTGACCCCCGTTACCGCACCGCAGGAGGAACGTAAGACCATGCCGCTTCCGGGCCGCCCCAGGGAAACCGGGCCGCGCGAGGCGGTCCCCCGCCAGCTGCCTCCCCAGGCTCCCGAGCTGGGACGGATGCGCAAGCTCCTCGGTTCGTTCCACGTCACCGGGGTGTTCTGGTACCGCTTCCACCTGTGGGGAGTATCGTTGCTTCCGCAGTGGGCGGTGGGGATCTTCGTATTCCTCTTCACGACTTTCTTTTTCCTGGTGCTGAGGCGCATCCGCAAGGCCATCGCCGCCAACCTGGCGGTGGTCCTCGGACCTTGCAGCTGGTGGCAAACCCAGGTGCGGATCTACCGCACCATGTGGAACTTCGCCTGGTGTCTCTCGGAGTGGTACGAGCAGCTGAGCACGGATCGCCGGGTCTCGGCCACGGTCGAGGGCAAGGAGCTGGTGGGCGAGATGCGGCAGAGCATGGATGGGTTCATCATCGTCACCGCGCACGTCGGGCACTGGGAGGTGTGGTCGATCGGTCTCTCCTCCGCCCGGCGCCGGCACGTCCACGTGGTCCGGGAAGAGGAGATGGATCCGCAGGCCCAGGCGTTTATCCAGGACCTGGTCGGCCAGTCGCGCAGGCATGGCGATCCATCGGCTGCGGACTCGTTCGAGGTGCACTTTCCGGAGCAGGAGCCGAACCTGCCGATCACGCTGCTCCGGGCCCTGCGCCGGGGTGAGATCGTCGCCTTGCAGGGGGATCGGCCGCGCGCCCGGGGCCGCACGGTTGCGGTCCGTCTCTTCGACCGGCCTTTCGCGTTCCCGTGCGGTCCCGCGGCCCTCGCCCGTTCCGCGGACGTCGACCTGGTGCCGATCTTCCTCTTCCGCGAGGGCCGGCTGCACTCCCGTCCGGTGGTCCGGCCACCGATCCGCGTGGCCACGACCGGGGACCGCGACCAGGCCATCGCCGAGACGATGCAGAAGATCGCCGCCGAGATCGAGTGGGCGATCCGCCACCGGCCTTATCAGTGGTTCTGCTTCCGGGAGCTGTGGCCGGAGAAGTGAGGAATTTTCCCCAAGAGTCGGCATGGCGCGATTGATTTGGCCGATCATCAACTTCCTCCAGGCAGCCGTCACCGCCGTGTGGAGCGCCGGGTGGATTTCCGTGGCCCTGGTGGTCCGCTGGATCTCGCGCGACACCCGAGCCCCCCTGGCCATGGCGCGACGGATCTGGGCACCGCTTCTCATCCGCGGGGCCGGAGCGCGGATCGAGCTCAGCGGTCTCGAGCAGGTCGATTTCTCGCGCCCGCATCTGTTTGCGATCAATCATCAGTCGATCATCGACATCCCGGTGATCTTCTCGGTGCTGCCGGTCAATCTGCGCTTCGTCGTCAAGGAGGAGCTGCGCCGGGTGCCGTTTTTGGGCTGGTACATCGCGGCCATGGGGATGGTCTTCGTCGATCGCCGGGAACGCCTGCGGTCCCTCACCCGGGTGCGGCAAATGTCCGAGCTGATCACCAGCGGAGGCAGCGTCGTCTATTTTCCGGAAGGTCAACGCAGCCGCGACGGACGCATCCGTGCGTTCAAGACGGGGGCCTTCCTCCCGGCGATCGAGGCCGGCGTGCCCGTGGTTCCGGTCGCCGTCGCAGGAACGGGGGAGGTGCTGCCACCCGGGGGTTTCCGGGTGCGTCCCGGTACCATCCGGGTCTCCATCGGCCGGCCGATCGAGACCCGGGATCTGCGCAAAGAGGACCGCCGGGAGTTTGCCAACGAGGTGCGCGCACGGGTCACGGCGCTTTATGAGGGTCTCGTCGAGCGCTACAGGTAGCGAGGCCCCGCCTCAGCTCCGGAGAGGGACGACATGGACGACATGGACGCTTCTCCCGGTCCATGCCGTCCATCCGGTCCATGTTCGCCCCCCACGGTTTTCCCCGCCTCCCCGGAATCGGGCACGGGCACTGGGGGCTCGAAATTCTGCCATCTGTGCACTACCAAATCAGATAGGGTAGAAATAGGAGAGAATGCCGGCCGAGGAGGGGAGCTCCGGAGAGGAGGAGAGTCAGCCATGCAACGTTCCACTATCATCGTCGCCATCGCGGCGGTCCTTGTGGTGGCTATCGGCGCCTTGGTGACCTGGCAGTTTATCCGCCTCGGCGACCAGATCGCCGTCCTGAGTCAGCAGGCTGAGGATCTCAGCAGCCGGCTGACCGCGGCCGAGACCCGCGCCGCGGAGGCGGAGGCGGAGGCCGACCGCGCCCGGCAGGAAGCGGAGGAGGCGATGAGGCAAGCCGCCGAGGCCAGTGCGCGGGAGCAGCAGAGCGCCGAGCAGGCCCAGGAAGCGGAGACCGCCCGCCAGGACGCCATCGAGCGCGAGCGGCTGGCGGCGACGGCGCGTCGTGACGCCGAGCTTCAGGCTCAGGAAGCCGCGCTCGCTCGTGCGGCCGCCGAGCAGAAGCGGGCCGCTGCCGAGAAGCGCCGTGCCGCATTGGCCACCGAGGCCGAGACCGCCCGGGAAGAGGCGCGCAGGGCGTGCGCCGAAACCGAGAAGATTCGGCGTCGCCTCCAGCAGGAGCTCGACCGGCTGCAAAGCGCTCTGGGCAGGATCGCCGAGACGCGGCGCACCGCCCTCGGCCTGGTGATGACTCTGGACAGCAGCAAGATCGAATTCGATTTCGACAAGGCCGATCTGAGACCTCAGAACCGCGAGCTTCTCAGCAGGATCGTCGGTGTCCTATTGACGTTCGAGCATTACGGCGTCCAGGTCTTCGGCCATACCGACGACATCGGGACCGTGGAATATAACCAGACGCTGTCCGAAAGGCGCGCGGAAGCGGTGCGTGCCTATTTGGTGGAGGCGGGTATCGATCCCGCGGTCCTGTCGACGATGGGCCTCGGAAAGAGCTCACCCCTGGTGGAGGGATCCGATCCGCAATCGCGGCAGCGAAATCGTCGCGTCGAGTTGGCGATCGTCTTTTCCGAAGGGGAGTTCGAGGCGATTCCCGAGGAGAAGACCCCTGAGGAGTCCCCCACACCGGTTCCGTAGGCCACGACCTGAGCAGGTCGGCGGCGATTCGAGCCTCTTCCCCTCCTGCTTCGGGTTCAAGCTCGCAATCTATTGCCGGGTCCTGTCATGTTCGACGGCGATGCGCCACCGCAGCACTACTCGACCTGCTGTTGGCTTTGGCCGCTTCGTAGCCGAGGCGGCAAAGATCCTCCAGCGGCAGCCGGCGCAGCTCAGCCACCAGCCGGCCGTCCGCCTCCAGCTGAGGTTCGCCGTGTAGAGCCTCCAGCGCCAGCTCAATCCATCTCGCCGTCTCCGGCTGCTTAGACAGTCCGACGTACACCCAGCGGCCTTCCTTGCGCTCCCGGACCAGGCCGGCAAGCTTCAACTCCCGGAGATGGGCCGAGACCGTCGAGGCCGCGAGCTGCAGAACCTCGGTAATCTGACAGACGCAGAGCTCACCGGTGTGGAGCATTGCCAGGGTGCGCACCCGGGCCGGGTGGGCGAGGGCGCGGGCGAGGCCGACCGTGGCTTCGAGTTTCGACGTTTTCATGTGCCGTCGCGAAGTGTAGAGCCGTGGAGTCGCTACGTCAACCCGTTGGCCCCAAGGCCTCGCCATTCCTGGCGCCGGTTCATGGTTTCGCTTCTTTCTCTTTCGCGGCTGTCTCTACCGCATGGTCCTGCCCGGCCAATAGGTATGTGGCAAGCATCCCCGTTGCAGCCAGCAGCAGTAGGAGGAGACAGAGCTCAAAAAACGTGTAGGCGAGCCTGCTGAGCCGCGAAAGACCGCCAATTCGCAGGATCATGAGGAACCCGCTGACCGCGCCAAGGCCGAGCAGTCCCCACAGTCCCCGGGTGAGGGCCCGCTGTATGCGTTGTCCGCCGGGTCCCCCCGCCGGGGGCAGTATCGACACCATGCCGCAGAAGGCAAAAACTGCCGCCGTGACCCAGAAGTGGTTGGCGTCTAAGGTGAATCGGCGCACCGTCATGTAGGTGAGAAGCTGCGGTGACGTCAGCACCGGGATTGCGCCGAGGAACAGAATCCCCAGAAGCAGGAGGGACAGGACTTTGGCAGTCTGCGACGAAAGCCCAAGACGGCGAGCAAGAACTTCGCGAGCCATCATGGTCAAGGAGAGGATTGCGCCGAGACCGAGCAGCAGGTATTGCGCCGGTTTCATCCACTGTTCCCGCATCGCGCCCAACTCTACCCAGGCCGTCGGGATACCCAGCAACTGGTGGTTCGGTATCCATCTGGGTGCGCCGCTGTCACCGAAGGGGCTGTCGAGGACCGGGCGGCTGAAGAAATCGGCCTGCGAGGAGTGGCAATCGGTGCAGCCCCGCGCTCCCAGCGCGGCGCGCGCAGGTGCAACATCGTGCGAGTACTTGAAAACCGAGGCGTAGGCGGTTGCCTCGTGCCCCTCGCGGCCGAGCTCCCGGCTCTCCTCGGAGGAGTAGAAGGCGCGGCGGTCGGTGATCCATACCAGTCGTTTGCCGACGAGCGGAAATCCGGTCCGTTCGAGATAGATGCGAGTGGCCAAGAGCAAAGCGTCGATCTCCTCGGGACGATCTACTTCCGTCATCCCATCGCCATCGTCGTCATGGATTGCAGCCAGCTGCGGTGAGTTTTCCGAAGGGCTTGCGCGATGCTGAGCCCACATCTGGTAGAAGTCCTTCATGAACAGTTGGTTAATGCCGGGCCTTCCCTCCTCCTCGTAGCCCACGAAGGCGCTGTGGATGCGGTTCACGGGGTAGATTTTCCCGCCATAGCGGACCAGGGTCGGTCGGAACGGGTCGGTCGGCTGATCGCTGAGCCGAAACATGGTGTTCTCACCGTAGTGGTTCCAGTATTCGCGATTGGCGTCGTAGAAGGTCCAGATCCGCTTGGCGTCGGGAATTATGTAGGGCCCGGGGTTGAAGACGTCTGAGGCCTGAACCAGCGCCGCTTTGACGTTTCGCTCCGGGAGATGGCACGCCTGGCATGCCAGTTGTTCGAGATGAAGGGGCGGCAACCAGCTGTGATCCGCGATCGCAGCGCCCAACGTGCCGTCGGAGTGGCACGAGTCGCAGTCGCGCACCGTGTGGTCGAGGTCGTTGCGGACGAATCCGCCGGGGTCGTCGCCTTTGCCGAATTGGTGCACCTCCTTGCCGCGGATGCGTTCGTCGGCTGCACGGCTCCCCGCAGTGTGGCAGTCGACGCAGCGCAAGCCGCGGCTGAGATGTACGTCGGTGCGGCTGGTGTAGGCAGCACCGCGCTTCTTCCAGTCCGACTTCGCGTGGCAGTTGAGGCAGCTGGCGTTGCGCGGCTCGCGGACGAGATGGAGGGTCAGCGTACCATCGGTGTTGAACCGGTCGCGATCGTAACGGACCACGACGGGCTCACCCGCCTGGACCGATCCACTCACGGTGCCGAGCCCGGCGCCCACCGTCGCGGCCCACTTGAAGTTGAGCTGCGCCAGCTGCGCATTGCGAGCCGCCAGGTCGTATTCGGGCAGGTGGCAGATCAGGCAGTCTGCCTCGATGACGCCGCTCTCGGACCAACGGGCCTGGAAGTAATCCCCGTCGAGGCCATTCTTTCCCCCGGGCACCAACCGCGACGCGGGATCGTTCATCACGCGATCATAGCGGTTACCTTCGCGATCGAGCTCGAGCGGGCCACCTCCGGGATGGCACCTACCGCAAGAGACCACGAAGAGAAACGACGTCAGATCAATCGTGCTCACGGATGTATTCTGCTTGGCCGCCAACTGGCGGTATAGGGGCGCCGGGCTTCACCAGCGTCCCCCGTACTGCCCTGGCGAGCTGACCCATGCGTAACGTCTCGCATGGACCTCGGGCACGGGCTCACCCCGACCCTGCTGGAAATGGTACCCTTCCGTTATGGTTGCATAGTCGTGGCAGCCCTTAGCAGCGCAGGTTTGCTTGGGGCTGTACGGCTGTTCGACGTTGACGCCTCGGGCCGGGTCGATCAGGTTCCCGTATTCATCGCGCAGGTAAAACGGCGGACAGACACCCATCGCCTTGGGCGGAGGCTCGGAGAGCCGCTCCCCGTCCGGCTTAGTCGGGGGATCGGCCATGAGTTGCGGCTGTGCGATGGATGAGCCGAGGAGCGAGCCGAGCGCCAGGCTCCATGCTGCGAGAACAGGTTTCATCAGAGCATCTCCTATGCGATCGTGCAGGTACGGTGGTGTGGTTGCAAGGTACGGAAATCCCCCTGGTCTCGCCACCGCGCGGGCCTTCCGTCGGCGCGAGTTATGGTGACGATGCGGGGGAGAGGTGTGCCTTGTCTGGGCATGGGTCCTGAGTTGCCGGATGGTATGCCGTCGCTGGCAGCGCCGCCGGCGCGAAGAACCGCCTCTGGAAATAGAGGGCCACGTTGACCAGGCCGATCAGCACCGGCACCTCGACGAGGGGCCCGATCACCGCCGCGAAGGCCGCCCCGTGATGGATTCCGAAGGTGGCAATAGCGACCGCGATGGCGAGCTCGAAGTTGTTGGAAGCGGCGGTGAACGACAGCGTGGCCGAGCGCGGGTAGTCCGCCCCCACCTTGCGGCTCATGAAAAACGAGATCACGAACATGGCGACGAAGTAGATAAGGAGCGGAATTGCCACCCGGACTACGTCCAGCGGAAGGCGCACGATGGTCTCGCCCTTGAGGGAGAACATCACGACGATGGTGAAGAGCAGCGCCACCAGAGTCAGGGGACTGATCTTTGGGATGAACCTGGAGTGATACCACGCCTTGTCCTTGACCGCGATCAGCGAGAAGCGGGTGATGATGCCGGCCAGGAATGGGATGCCTAGGTAGATGAAGACGCTCTTGGCGATCTGACCGATGGTCACCTGGACCTCGGCCCCTGAGAGGCCGAGCCGCGGGGGCAGCACGGTGATGAACAACCAGGCATAGACGGAGAAGAAGAGCACCTGGAAGATCGAGTTGAAGGCGACCAGGCCTGCGGCGTACTCCGTGTCGCCCTTGGCCAGATCGTTCCAGACAATGACCATTGCGATGCAT
>Ga0180431_10007320_pt1 | contig 12897 bp, 12 predicted proteins | sample SS_ome_11_FD_132459 | JGI IMG/M metagenome (GOLD analysis project Ga0180431, IMG submission 132459) | Hypersaline lake sediment archaeal communities from the Salton Sea, California, USA - SS_1_MS_1 metaG | ecosystem: Environmental > Aquatic > Non-marine Saline and Alkaline > Hypersaline >... | reverse complement strand
GTCTCCCGATCCAAGGGTTCCCACTGGGGAGACTCCAACACCAGTCGTCCCAGGAACTCGCCTACCTTCCCACTGAGCACGATCTCCCGTCCGGTCCGCAGCCGCTTCTGAAGATACGGCTGGTTGAACCAGGTGGCCTGGATAGCGCCTGTACCGTCGCTGATCAAGGACGTCGTAATCGGCAGGCCAGAACGACTGACGCGGTTTCGGGTCTCCTCCACTCGCCCCGTGACTGTCACTTCCTCGCCGTAGACCAGCCGGCTGATCGTCTTGAGAGCACTGAAGTCATCGTACCTTCTGGGTACCAGGAACAGCAGATCGGCGACCGTCCTTACACCCAGTCGCTCCAGCTTTCGGGAGTAGGCGGTGCTGACGCCCTTCAGCACTGAGACCTCCGAATCGAGAGACACCACTGCATCCCGCGGCGAAGCGCCACCCTTCCGAGACTGCGCCTCTCTCTTGCCGGGCTCGGCCTCTTCCCTCCGGGAAGCCGCCTTGGACGCGGTTGCCCCTTGCTCCTGGCCCAGAGCCTGCAGTACTTCCTCCACGTTGCTCAGCCTGGTAGAGTGATCCTTGGCCCCGTAGTCCTTCAGCTTCTCGACAACCATCCCGATCAGCTCGAGGTCGCCACCCTCACTCGATTCCTTCACGGCTTCCTGCTCCCAGAACGTCAGGAACCTATCGAGGCCGCCCATGACGGCCCGATTCTCACAGCCCTGCTCTCGCTCGAGCTGAATTATCTTCTGCAGCTTCTCCAGCACAGATGGCATAGTGACAACAAGCCTCGCAGTCTTACTCGCCCTCGAACACGATCACGCCGATGCTGTCTGGGCCAACGTGCGTGGCCAGGGCGGGACCGTAAGTCTTCAGCTCGATACCCTTGTCCGGAAAGACCTCGTTGAGGCGCATCAACAACTCCTGTACGTCCAGTGAAGGTCTTCCCTGCATCACGGTCATGCTCTGAATGCGAGGGAATTCCGTCACGAATTCCAGGAGACGATCGACGCCTCTGCCGCGACTCCTGACCATCTGCAGCGGTGTGATCTCACCATCCTCCAGCACCAGCACCGGCCGAGTGCTCAGGACACTTCCTATCAACGCGCGAGCCCTCCCAATGCGACCGCCTCGTCGGAGGTGCTCCAACGTGGTGACGAATAGCACGACGTACACCTTTGGGATCAGTCCGCGGACGTGTCGTACCACCTCATGGATGTCATCCCCGGCAGCGCTGCGCTTGGCAGCTTCCACAACCAGAAGGCCCTCCGCCCACGAGGCCTGCTGCGAATCGACGGTGATGATTCGCTTGGCCCCCAGGAAGTGTGCGGCTCCCCGATCAGCCATCTCCAACGTTCGACTCAGCTTCGAGGAAATATGAATGGAGATGATATCGTCGGTCTCTCGTCCCAGTCGGTCATAACACTTGCGGAAGTCACCGGCAGTGGGAGGCGCGGTTATCGGCAGAATGGACCCTCCCGTCAGCCGCCTGTAGAACTCCTCCCTATCGATGTCCACGCCGTCACGGTAGGTCTCGTCTCCGAAGCGGACGTACGCCGGAACCACCGTGATTCCCAGCTCACGCACCAACTCGGGAGGGATTTCTGCAGTACTATCGGTCACAACGCGCACCCGGCTCATGGCAACTGCCTCCAGCCTACTCCACAGAGATGATGTAGTGGTAGTGGGGCTGACCTCCATCCAGTACTTCCACTTCCTGACCGGGGCAACTGGCTCGGATCCTCTGTGCCAGCCTATCAGCGTCCGACGAGGTCATATCGTCACCGTAGTACAGGGTGATGATCTCGTACTCGTCAAGATCGAGTTTCTCGAGCACAGTATCCACAACTCCCTCGACGCCATCCGCGGAGGCCACGAGAGTGCCGTTCAGCAGTCCGATGAACTCGCCCTCATTCACCTGCATGCCGTCGAGGACCGCACCACGAACTGCCGATGTGATCTCAATCGTCTGAACGTCGCCTGCAGCCCTCGTCATCTGCTCTGCGTTGGCCTCCACGTCGATCTGGTAGTTGAAAGCGAGAAGTGCCCCGATCCCCTGTGGGACCGAGGTGGTGGGCACAACGGCCACGTTTCTCGACGAGAGTTCCTGTGCCTGTCGGGCCGCCATGATGATGTTGCGGTTGTTGGGCAACAGAATCACGTTCTCCACCGCCAGCCCGTCAGCGGCCTTCACCAGATCCTCAGTGCTCGGGTTCATGCTCTGGCCTCCAGCCACAGTCGCACTCGCCCCCAAGCTCTCGAACACACGCCGGAATCCGTCTCCCGGCACTACGGCGACGATCGCCGTATCGCTCAGCATGTCCGGCGGCACTTGTGCCGCGTCTTCGCCGCCCGACGTGAACTCCCTCACCTGCACCTGCAGGTTCTCGACCGTGATGTCGCTCAGAGTCCCCAGACGGGCCCCGTACTCGATCGCCGCCCCGGGCCGATCGGTGTGTACGTGCACCTTGACCGTCCTACTGTCCCCTACCACCAGGACGGAACTGCCCATGGAGGCGATCGTCTTGCGGATCCCAAGCAGGTCGAGGTTCTCGCCCGCCAGCACGTACATGGCCTCGAAGCCGTACTCCTCCGCCGCCCTCGCCCCCACCACTGCGCCTGCTTCCGTCACGACAGCGTCTGACACTGATTCACCCTTGAGAACACGCATGACCCCCTCGAAGAGCGTGAGGAGGCCCTGCCCCCCGGCGTCCACGACCCCCGCCTCGGCGAGCACGGGCAACAGCAATGGCGTATTGGCAACGGACTCCCTTGCCCTGGCAACTACCCTTTCCAGAGTCTGGATGAGGTCTTCCTGTTCCGATGCCGCGTCGCAAGCTGCCTCTGCTGCCTCGCGTGCGACGGTCAGGATGGTGCCCTCGACCGGCTTGATGACACCCTTGTAGGCGGTGGCCGCCCCCTCTTGCAGAGCAGCGGCCAAGTCCGTTGCCGAAAAGCTCGCCTTGCCGTCCAGAACCTTGGCCACTCCTCTCATGATCTGCGAAAGTATCACACCGGAGTTGCCCCGCGCACCCATCAGAGCGCCGTGCGAAGCCGCCTTCACCAGTCTCCCCAGCGACGGGTCCTCCACCGCCTTCATCTCCTGTAGGGCAGCCTGTACGGTGAGATACATGTTGATACCGGTATCCCCGTCGGGGACCGGATAGACGTTCAGCGAGTTAATGTACTCCACATGATTCTGCAGCCACGTGGCACCCGCCTCAACCATCTTGACGTAGCAGTCTGCATCGCAGAGGAGTAGGTCGTCGGGCACTTGCGATGGTTCATCGCCTCTCCCCTTAGCCTCTCTTGCCCCCATCTCTTCCCCAGCCAAACGGGTAATCCCCCTTCGCGCTCCCCGGGCAGGTCGCTTCAACGACTCAGTCCCGGCTACTGACCCGCAAGCCCTGCACGTGCACGTTGATCTCGCTCACCGGCATGCCCAGTACCTTCTCGGCATTGAACTTCACCGAGGACATGATGTTCTGGGCGACCTCCGAGATCCGAACGCCGTATTCCAGCACCACGTACAGATCGATGACAATGCGCTGCTGCACAACCCTGGCCTGGACCCCCCGATGGTAGCTCCCCTTCTGCAGTATCTCGGCCAGACCATCACGGAGCACGTCTGCGGCCATGCCCACCACTCCGTGGCACCGAAGCACGGCCTCGCTAGCCACGCTAGCAATGGCCACGGGGTCCACGTCTATCGTTCCGAGTCTCGTATCCTCCGCCATCAAATCACCTCAGCACAACCTTGCGCACACCGCAAGAGCCAGTTTGCACTTAGCCGCCGACTATGGTATCATTGGCCTCGATTGGTTAGCAAGTCTTCCAGGCGGCAGCAGGTCTGCCGCCCGCTATCGTCGAGGGGGCACAGTAGAATGGCCGGTAAATGTGAAATCTGTGGCAAGGGTCCTCAGTTCGGCCACAACGTCAGTCACTCCAAGCAGCGCACGAAGCGTCGCTGGAAGCCTAATCTGCAAAGAATCACGATCCAGGATGGCGACGCGACCCGTCGCGTGAGCGTCTGTACCCGGTGCCTGCGAACACTGCAGAAGCACTAGTCACTGATCTACGGAGCGCCCAATCCAGAGCTGCTCCGCGAATCCGCCACCCGAGCCAGTCTCCGACAAGGAGACTGGCTTCGTCGTGCTCCGGGGTCATCATCTACGACCCCAGCACGCTCTGGCGCAAGCGCCGGATGGCAGCCTCCACGCCTCCGTCGTACTCGAACACCGCCTTCCCGGCTACCAGAACATCTGCACCTGCCGCCACCACCTGCGGCGCCGTCACGACGTCGATCCCGCCATCCACTTCCAGCATGCAATCGGGCTGAAGATCATTGATCATCTGCCGAGTCTGCCGGATCTTGCTCAACGTGCCCGGTATGAACTCCTGGCCCCCGAAGCCTGGATTGACCGTCATCACCAATACCAGATCCAGGTCACAGAGAATCTCCCCCAACAGGGTCGCGGGAGTCGACGGATTGAGTGCCACGCCCGCCGACACACCCAGATCCTTGATACACTGCACCGTACGGTGCAAGTGCCGGCAAACCTCCCAGTGCACGCAGAGACCGTCGGCACCTGCTCTGGCGAAGTCATCCAGATAGCGATCGGGCTCCTCGATCATCAGATGGACGAAGATGGGAAGCCCCACGGCCTCCCGCACGGCTCTGACGACCAAGGGTCCCACCGTGATGTTCGGCACGAAATGGCCGTCCATCACGTCCACGTGAATGATGTCCGCTCCGGCGGATTCGGCCGCACGAACCTGCTCGCCAAGGCGAGCGAAATCAGCAGACAGAATAGAAGGTGCAACACGCACCTGATGGGGCATATCTCCCCCTGGGCCAATCTAGTGATCATGACTCCATCTCTGTGGCGTCATGAACGCTGGTAATGATACACTGTATCTTGGGAAAAAGCAAGGGAAGTGTCAGACACTTCAAACACGCGGCTGACCCACCGCGCATTGGTCGAACCCCTCGGTCTCCGACATCTTCTCCCTCATGCGGGTGCTTGCCACGAGCCGGGCGTCGCGAGGAGCCCATTGAGTCACGTCCCCGTTCAGCAACTCTCTTGCAACGAGCATCCACGCCGGTCAGCCGACGGAGCGCCGAGTACTCAGATGCACCCCCCGGCCCTCAGCTCGCCGATCTCCTCATGGCTGTATCCTACCTCTCCGAGGATCTCGTCTGTGTGCTCGCCCAGCAGAGGGGGATGGTGGCGAAAAGAAACCGGTGTGCGTCCCAGTTTCAGCGGGGATCCGACCAACGGGATCTCCCCGGCCGTCGGATGGACCATCGTTATCACCATCTCTCTGGCCTTCGAGTGCAGCAGGGATAAGGATTGGTCCACAGTGTTTACCGGACCGCAGGGTATGCCAGCACTCCTCAGGAGCGGCAGCCACTCCTCCGTAGGTCGCGTGGCCGTGACCTCATTAAGCAAGGGTCTCAGCACATCACGATTTCGCACTCGCTGCGGATTGGTGGCGAAGCGGGAATCCAGAATCCACTCCTCTTTTGCGATGATCCTGCAGAAGCGTGCCCACTGCTGATCGTTTCCCACCGCCATCATCATGTAGCCGTCGGAGGTAGGCACGCTCTGGTACGGAACGATGTTGGGATGCTCGTTCCCATACCTGCGAGGGGTCTGGCCAGAGATCAGCGCATTGCTCGCAACATTGCTGAGAGCGGCCAGCACAGAGTCCAGCAAGCAGACATCGACGTGTTGCCCCTCCCCAGATACATCTCGCTCTCGCAGCGCTCCCAGTATGCCGATGGCCGCGAAGAGACCGGTTATGATATCCGCCAGAGACGCCCCCACCTTGTGCGGTTCCCCCTCCTTGGGGCCCGTTATGCTCATCAGCCCCCCTTCAGCCTGAGCCAGCAGATCGTAGCCCGGTCGACTGCTGAAAGGTCCGGTCTGTCCGTACCCGGTCAAGGAGCAGAGGACCAGACGAGGATTGAGTCGTCTCAGTTCGTCGTAGCCCAGACCAAGGGAATCCAGCACCCCGGCGCGGAAGTTCTCCACCACTGCATCGCATCCGCTGGCCAGGCGCCGAACGATCTCCTTCCCGCCATCGCTCTTCAGATTCACGGTTATGCTTCTCTTGTTACGGTTGATGCACAGGAAGTAGGCACTCTCTCCACCAACTGACGGTGGATCCCACGATCTAGTATCATCGCCTAGCCCGGGCCGCTCCACTTTGATCACATCAGCGCCCAAATCACCCAGTATCATGGTACAGAACGGAGCCGCCAGCACGCGACTCAGATCCAGAACTCTGATCCCTTCCAGTGCCAGCATCCTTTGTTCCCCCGACTACCCATGCGCCCCCGCAGACCAAGCCACGGGCACTGCGGGCACGCGGCCAACACGCCGTCCGACACCACAGATGCCATAGGAATGCAAGTATATCACAGAAAGGGGAAACGCACACGCAGGACGTGCTCTTCCGCTGCAGACTCGACTTCGATCGCCCTTGAGTCGTGGCTGAAAGACCCTGGACACTGTCACGAGACGCAGACCGTCAGCGTCAGATACGACGACTCGATCCCGCACTCCCGTGCCGCGACGGGTCAGGCATACTGCCCACAGAAATGGGGACGAGGAGGTTTGCAGAGTCCATTCACAACCAGGGAGTACACCGTTTCGCAGAGACCACTGCCGACCAGAGGTTCAGATGGCCGCATTCTCAACGAGGACCGCACCGACGCCAGCACTTCCTGCTGGGGTGGCTCGAAACCAAGCACGGGCACCATCGAGACAGACGTTATGTCGCGTCGCGTGCCGCTCGCAGCTGGCCGCAACCTGCCTGGATGTCGATTCCTCGACTGATGCGCACCGTGTTGCTCACCCCCTCAGCATCCAGCGCCGCCTGGAAAGCCCGTACACGCTGCCGAGAGGATGGATGGTAGTCGCAAGCAACGGTGGGGTTCAAGGGGATGAGATTCACGTGTCGTGGCATACCCCTGGTCAGCCGAGCCAGTTCGCGCGCATCGGCGGCCCTATCGTTGATCAGTTCGATCAGCGCGTACTCGAACGTCACGCGACGCCTGGTCTTGCGGGCGTACTCTCGGCAGGCCTCCATCAGGGCACCGAGAGGAAAGCGTCGGTTGAGGGGCACCAATCGATCTCGTAGCTCATCGTTTGCAGCATGAAGCGACACAGCCAACCCGACCGGCAACTCCTCCTGAGCCATGCGGCGGATGCCCGGGACGTGGCCTGCCGTGGAGATGGTGAAGTGCCGGGCTCCCAGATTGAACCCGCGATGGTCGTTCAACCTTCCGATTGCTAGCCAGGTAGCCTCGTAGTTCAGAAAGGGCTCCCCCATACCCATGAGCACCACGTTGGTGATGCGATCCCCGGCAGTCGATAGGTCGCGCGCGAAGTGCAACACCTGCGCCACGATCTCACCCGCGGCCAGGTTACGCTTGAATCCTCCCTGTCCGGTCGCACAGAAGGGACAGCCCAGCGCGCAGCCGACTTGCGTCGATACGCAAACGGTGCGGCGATCATCATATCGCATCAGAACGGCCTCGATCAACTCCTTGTCTCGAAGCCGGAAGAGCACCTTCTCCGTGAAGCCATCATCGGACGTGAGCGTCTCAGTCGGCCACAGCAACTGCCACTCCAGGGATTCCTCCAGTCTTCGACGCAGACTCAGAGGAAGGTTGCGCATGTCGACCGGACTCGGAACCAGTGACCGGTACAACCAGGACCATACCTGCTCGGCACGATAGGAGGGCTCCTCCCAAGACAGGAGCAGCGCCGCCCACTCGTCGTAATCCTTGTCCAATGCCAGAGTCGTCTCGGTCACAGTCCTCCCACTCCGTGAAACACCTGCCTGCCACCCCGCTGACCCGCAGAGTCGGTTTGCGTCATTCGCGACTGAGCCGCCAGGCCTCGCCTAGAGCGCCTATCCCGTCGAAGACGAAGTCCGCCGGCGCGTCCACTCCGGCTATGTCATCCTTTGTCGTCGCTCCGGAGAGAAGCAGAATGGTCAGCAGACCCGCACCCTGCGCCCCAACGATATCGGTCTCCACGCGGTCCCCTACCATAGCGGTGACAGATCGGTCCGATCCGAGATGCTCCACAGCCTGGTCGAACATCTCGCGCTGCGGTTTGCCGATCACGAGCGGAGCCACGCCGGTCGCCGCGGTCACGGCGGCCAGAATCGCCCCGCATCCGGGCAACAGGCCCTCCTCTGATGGAAGGGTGACATCGGGGTTGGTCGCGATGTACTTGGCTCCGTTGCGAATGGCCAGACTCGCGATTTTCAGTTTCTCGTAGTTGATCTGGTGGTCAAACCCGACAACCACATACTCGGGGTCCTCATCGGTGAGGGTACAATCAGTCTCGCGCACCGCCTGCACAATGCCATCCTCACCCAAGACGTAGACTCGCGACCCGGCAGGTACGTGATCCCTCAGATAGTCTGCCGTAGCCAGTGCCGAGGTGAGGATCTGGTCGATCCGCACCTCGATGCCCATCCTGTGCAGCTTGCTCACGTACATCTCGCGCGTCAGCGTGGAGTTGTTGGTCAAGAGCAAGAAGGGTATCGCCTCCTCCCGCAGAGCCTGCAGGAACTCGGCGGCACCCGGTATCGGGGCATTCACTCTGTACAACACGCCATCCATGTCGATAACAAGAGCCTTAACATCGCCTAGTCTCGTCAATCCTTCGTCCTCCCGTCTCTGAATGTGATCCTCGTCAGGTCGCCGGCAAGACCCTACGATGCCCGCCAGCCTTCCGCCTTGAGGGTCGAGTAGTCCTCGGGTGTGTCTATGTCTCTGAACGGGCACGCCTCGGGCAAGACCACCCTCTCCACCTCCTCGATATGGCGACGCACCACCTCGCGCCCTCCCGCATCGCCCGAAAGACACCGCAACTCGTCGAAGGTGGAGCGATCGAAGAGCACCGGCGGCAGGAGTTGATCGCCGTGCTCCACGGCCACGATCGGCGCTCCCGTCTGCGCGTAGCGTACCAGAAGCTCGTTCACCAGTCCTCCGGTGATGTCCGGCTGGTCCCCCAACACGAAGATGACCGCCTGGGATCGAGAGGAGACGGCCGCCAGACCTTCCTTCACAGAAACTGACTGCCCCCCAGCCCAACCCTCGGCAAGTACCGTACGCCAACGATGCGCCGTGCCACCAGAGGAATCCTCCAGGGCGCTGCCAATCCTCTGCGCGGCATGCCCCAACACAACCAGGACCTCACTCGCCCAGGACGCGCATACCCGCTTCAGGACGTGTCCCAGCAAGGTCTCGTCGCCCAGTGACAGGAGCTGCTTCGTACTCCCGAAGCGTCGCGACTCGCCGGCCGCCAGCACAACCGCGGAGACGCGCTGCCACCGCTCTCTCACAGGCGGGTCATCAGCCACCGCGGCCAGCAGGACCGAGTCCACCCGTGACGTGTTCAGACATGATCTAGCGATTTCCCGTCCCGCAGCAAGATCGGCCTCTGCATCAATCTTGTTCACCAAGCACACTACCCTTGCATGGTTCGGGATGGCCTTCAATCCGCCCTTCGTCGAAGCCAACAAGCGCCCCACGATTTCGGCTGTGATCGTTTCCCCTACGGATAGGCCTGTGACCGCAGCCACCCGCTCGGGACGGTGCGCGATTCCTTCCGTCAGACCCTCCCCTACGGCATCGACGGCCACGACCGGCATCACCACCGTAGTGGACGGGGGAATGACGGGCTCGTGCGGCGCCGGAGCTTTCAGGGAGAGCCCTCTCGCCCCGTCGGCTTCCACCAGCACGATGTCCGCCATCTCGGAGAGTCTTCCAACAGTCGAGGACTGAATCCCTCTCAGCTTGCCTCCCTTGGCCGGGGAGGCTGCCACGGTGACGTGTGCCCCATACGACAGCTCGCGGCGCGTGTTCGCCAGAAGCCGATCCTCCTGTGGCTCGACGATCACGACGCGACTCTGGGCAGCCGAGGGTTGCCAGATCATGGTAGTCGTAGTAGTGATAACTCGATACCCTTGGCTGACCAACTCCTTGGCCGCCCTGAACATGGCGCCCGTCTTGCCTCCCGCACCTACGAAGGCAACCACGTCCCCGCGCTCCAGGCCCGCCGCCGTACACAGATCCATCGCCATCAGGCCTGCTCTGGCATCGTCAATGCCCCAGGCCGGCAGCGAGTGACGCATAGCCCACAGCCTGCGCAGGCCTCCTCATCCAGCACCGCGAGTCGGTCCACCACTCGAATGGCGCCGTAGGCACAACTGATCTCGCACAAACCACAGCCTGTACACCGGTCCAGATCCAGGGTCGGGGGCACGGCATGTGTCCTCACATCTCGCTCGGCGAGCCGCCGCAGGGTCAGCCCGTGTATCTCTTGTAAGGATGAGTGACCGTGGTCGTCCAACCACCGGCCCGTCTCCGTCACGATCTTGCCGAAGACCTTGGGCCCTCTCAGGATGCAGGCAGTGCACACCTGAACCGCCACCGCCCCGGCCATGAACATCTCGATCACGTCGATCCCCCGGCTCACTCCCCCGACGCCAATCACCGGTAGATCGACCTCCCTAACGATGTCCAGCACACAGCGGAGCGCCAGTGGCTTGATGGCCGGGCCTGAGAGCCAGCCGTACCCGTTCTCGCTTCCCATGAGAGGACACCCGGTCTCTGCGTCGATCCCGAGGCAGGGGCCAAACGAATTGATCGCCACGATGGCGTCAGCACCGGCTTCCTGAGCGTGCCTCGCGGCCGCCGCCATCTCCCTGCCCAGGGGACTGAGCTTCACGAAGACCGGCACAGAGACCGCGTTCTTCGCCGCACGAATGGCAGCCATCATGGGGCTTGGATCCTCACCGATATAGTGCGTCGACAGCTCCAGAGCGTCCGCATACCTGGCGACACGCGGAGCGAGGTTGTGGATATCATCGGCACTGTAACCCAGACCGACGATGAGGGGTAGCCCAGTCGTCTTCGCCATGGCATACTCGGACTCCAGCCATCGTTCGACCGGCACCTCCGACCACAACTCGGTGTTGAGAACCCCCCCCTTGATCTCAGCCATGTTGGGCGTGGGGACCTGCGCAGGTACGACGGAGACGGTCTTGGATACCAGAGCCCCGGCCCCTCCTTCAGCACAGGCGACCATGGCCGCACCGTTCCGCACGGGCGGTCCTGGGGCCGGCCACACCGGGTTCGGAAAGGAGATGCCGCATACCTCAACTCGCAGATCAGCCACGATTCTGCACTCCTTTCGGGTCAATCATGCATCGGCTCGAATCGTCTCCCAGAGCTGCATGGCCTGCCGCCGAGCCTTTGCGTGGACCTCCGCCAGATCAAGGGTGAGCAGCTCCCGACCACGCATCAGTACCTTGCCTCCCACCATCGTAGTATCCACGTGTGAGCCGTCCAGGCCAAACATGACATGCCACGGGTAGTTCTCCTCGGTCAAGGGCGTGGGAGAAGAATAGTCCACCAACACGACATCGGCGTAAGCGCCGGGCGCGAGCACACCGAGGGGCCGGTCAAAGAAGCATCTGGTGACAGCCGCGTTCTCGGTAACGGCCATGTCCAGCACCTGCGTGGCACTCATCACCCTGGGATCTCCCTGGGCCAGCTTGTGCACAAGGTAGGCCATCTTCATCTCAGAATACATGTTGTTGGAGAAGCCATCGTTGCCGAGCCCCACGGACACTCCTCGGGCCAGCATCTCGAGAACAGGCGCCACTCCCACCGCATTGTTCATATTGGAGCGGGGGTTGTGCACCACATGCGTGCCACTCTCCCGCAACACATCTATCTCGGAGTCGTCCACGTGAACACAGTGCGCAGCGATGCTCTTGGGACCCAACACTCCCAGGCGATGCAGCCGCTCCACGACCCTAACCCCATACTTCTGCAGCGAGTCCTGTACGTCAGCCTGTCCCTCGGCCACGTGGATATGACAGCCGGTGCCCAGTGAGCGCGACGTCGCCACGGCCTCTCCCAGGGTCTCGTCCGAGAGAGTCAGTGACGCGTGCAGGCCGAAAGCGCCGGCGAGAAGGCCCGAGAAGTCACCGGCCCGCCTGATGAAGCGTGCGTTCTCTCTGATCCCAGCCTTGGCAACTTCAGACCCATCGCGGTCAGATACCTCGTAGCACAGACAAGCACGCAACCCAGCTTCCCGAGTAGCCTCGGCGATCACATCCAGCGACCCATCGACGAAAGTGGGGGACGCGTGGTGGTCTATCAAGGTGGTTGTCCCATTCTGGATGGCATCCGCCAGGCAAACCAGGGCGCTGTACCGAATCTGCTCTGGCGTGAGGGCCTTGTCGAGCCGCCACCACAGACGTTCGAGAATCTGAGGGAAATCCTCGGGACTCGCTCCGGGGATCGCCATGCCCCGGGCAAACGCCCCGTAGAAGTGCGTGTGGGCACAGATATTCCCGGGGGCGACCAGCATCCCGGATGCGTCCAGGGACTCCTCGTCCGGGTACCGTTCTCGCAACTGCGAGGACGCACCAACCTCGGCGATGGTGTCCCCCAGTATCCGCAGTCCGCCATCACGGACAAGACCTACCCCATCACTCATCGTGATGAGGGTTCCATTCGTGATCAGCATGGCCACGTCTCCCCTTCAGGGTCACTCGCGCGGCAGCACGAGCCCACACCCCACCACACGCCTGCAGCCCAATTGTAGCATCAATGGCCCCCTGCGGCAACAGAGACTCGCCACCGCCCCCTCCGGTCCCGTTTCTCAGTCCTGCCAGAGGTAGGCTACCGAAGCGAATGTCTGCCGTACTTATGTCGACTTAGTGCGGGACCTGGGGAGCGCCGCGAGCAGACTGCTGACGCTTGCGGCCAGCAGGGCATGGAGGGCGAGGCAGATCCAGAGGTTCGCTGTCAGCACGTAGCAGGTCGTGGAGATGATGGCCAGACAGACATCGAGCAGG